>WNGQ01007310.1_pt1 | contig 13316 bp, 8 predicted proteins | sample 5407661 | NCBI WGS metagenome assembly WNGQ01 (sample SAMN13153382, study PRJNA577476) | soil metagenome | isolation source: 60 cm soil or saprolite under Garry oak tree replicate 2 | place: USA:California | collected 2016-06-15
AGGAGTTTTTTTTGTGCGTCAGTTAGCTGCTGGCGTATGCTGTCTGTTTCTTGTTCATCCGTGCTGCCAACGCCGCCGCCGTGGCTAGCTTCGCTCAGGCAGGACGAAAGGAGTGCGAGTTTTGCTTCGAGGGTTGTGATTTCTTGTTGTATTTGTTGTTGTTGTATATGCCAGCGTGTTACGGCTCGTTCTACTCCCATGATAGCCTGTTCCTTTTTATATATCTAAGGCAAGGTTCAAATGCACTTGACAGTTTCACATCAACAGAAAGGTCCAGCCCTGTCATGCTGAGCACATGCGCTACGCTCAGTGTAAACTCCGCGAAGCATCTCTCTGCCCCGCGCGACAGACCCTTCCCTGCGCTCAGGGTGACACGGTGTGACTGTTCAAACTGTCAAGTTCGATTCACCCAAATTGAACCATGCCTAAGTTACATATTCTATGCTCCCCGTGGCAAAGCCCCAGGGAGCATATATTTTAGCGCGCGGCTGCTCCATAGACCAGGATGTTGAGGGTGTTGATGAGTTCCTCATCCTGGTATGGTTTGACGACGTATGAGCTTGCGCCCAACTGAAGGGCGCGCTGCTGGTGTTTGGTGGCGGCACGGGAGGTCAAAACGACAAGCGGGAGTGTGCGGTATTGCTCCTGTGCACGGATCGTTGAGATGAGTTCATAGCCATCCATACGCGGCATTTCTATATCGAGCAGGACAGCTGCCGGCGTTTGTTGAGAGACCATCTCAAGAGCCTCGATGCCATCGCGCGCCATCTGGACTTCCCAGCCATGTTGTTTGAGCATGTTGCTTACGACACGGCGAACGCTAGGACTATCATCGACGACAAGGATATGTTTGCCGTGCTCCGCCTCTGTGCTGGCAGACGCGGCTGGTGGTATGGCAGCCGCAGCAGCTTGCTGGAAGGAAGATGGATGTAAGTCCGGCCTGGCGCCCGTTTGCAGAGATGAAACGACCATACCATCACGGTGGTGAGTCGGGGAAACAGGGGAAACCGAGACTGTCGTTCCTGTCGCTGTCCCGACCAGTTTACGAGTAGAAAGCAGTTCAGTTAACTCAAGGACGAGGACGACACGACCATTACCCATAACGGTGCCACCAGCCACACCGTGAACGTGACGCAGATGTGGCCCAAGGTTTTTCATCACGATATCCAGTTTGCCTTTAATATTGTCAACAATGAGGGCTACCCTATAACCGCCGGCGTTGACGAGCAGCAACGGAGCTCTCTCGTCCTCGGGTCTGGACGGAAGCGATAAGAGTTGTGACAGCGAATTCAGTGGATAGAGATCGTTTTGCACCTGTACGGCAGGTCTACCGGCAAGGGTTGAGCGTTTGAAGTTATCCAAACGGCCAATTGATTCGACGAGCACGGTCGGAATGGCAAACTGCTGTCCACCCGCCATCACCATCATGGCGCCCTGGATAGCGAGGCTGGTGGGGAACTTCATAGTAAAGGCCGTTCCTTGACCAGGCATTGACTCAACTTCGAGCGTTCCTCTCAGGCGGGATACACTGTCGCGTACGACATCGAGACCGACGCCACGGCCACTTTCTTCGCTCAGCACCTCGGCAGTTGAGAAGCCGGGGCGGAAGATAAGGTCAATAATATCGTTATCATTGAGTACTTGATCCGAGCCGACGAATCCGCGCGCAATAGCGGCACGGCGGATATGGTCCGGATCGATGCCAACACCATCGTCACGCACGGTAATGACAACCTGGTTGCCCTCGTAGGTGGCAGACAACTTGATCTGGCCGGCGGGTGGTTTGCCCTTCCGAATGCGCACTTCCGGTGTCTCGATAGCGTGATTGACGGCGTTGCGCATGAGGTGCAGCAATGGCCCAGCGATTTCCTCGTTGACCGTGCGATCAACCTCTGTGCCTTCGCCCTCCAGGAGGAACTCGAACTCTTTATGTTGCTTGAGTGCGACGGCGCGAGCAGCACGGTAGAGACGAGGCGTCATTGTTGAGAGAGGCACCAGGCGCGCTTTCATCAAACGATCCTGGAAGGTGGTATTGAGACGATTCTCACGAGCAAAGACGCCTTCACAATCACGTATGATGGCTTCCATTTCGGTGCTGAGTGTCGTCATATCCGAAATGCCCTCGCTTAAGCCACGAGCGAGCTGGTGAAATTCGGTGTAGCGGTCGAGTTCTAGTTCATCAAAATCAGCGAGGTGATCAGGTTCGGTACGGTTTCTATTGCCATTGCTTGAGAGCGAGAAACCTTTGCTCTGGAGGCCCTCACCTGGCATCACCTGTATAGAGCGACCACTAGGCAGAGTTGTCGCTTCAAATCTGCTTTCAAGTTTCTGGCCCACATCTCTGAGGCGATTGCTACTCACACCGACGTCGGAGACAAGCTGAACGAGGCGACTAACGCGCTCTTCCAGGATGCTACGATTCACGAGGAGTTCACCGAAAAGATTGACAAGCTCATCGAGCTTCTTGAGCCTGACGCGTACGCTCAGGTCGCCACGGGCCGCACGTTGGGCATTCGTTTCTGTAGTTTGAGTCCCTGCGACGACGCCAGCAACGGAGGAATTATCATCGCCTTCTTCGTTCAGATCATCGGCGTCGATATCATCCGCACCGGCATTACCAAGTATGCTCTGATCACCAAGCAATCCGGCATAGCGGACACGCAGCAACTGTACTTTCGCCTCTTCATCCTGTGCGTCAGCTCCCTTACTTGTGATGAGCAGATCAAGGGTTTCCGAGGTATCGAGAATGAGACTGAGGACAGCGGGGGAAATGACAGTCGAGCCTTCCATGATACTATCGAGCAGATCTTCAAAAATATGGGAGAGATCAGCGATAGCGCGGAAGCCCATCTCACTAAAATCGCCACTAAAGGCTGAAGAAGATAAGGGCTTCTGCTTCCGGGAAGGCTGCGAACGCGCCACAGGAGCTACAGACGTTGCGGAGGCCTGTTGCGAGATGGTTGGCGCCGTATAGATGTTTTGCGATACTTCATATCCAGACATCGGTGTACCTAAAGTGGGCAAGCCGGTTGCCTGGCGCGCCTGGTCAACAAAGTTTGAGGTGCGAGGCGCCGCTGGTGCAGGAGGCATGAGCGTCTGCTGCATGGATTGGTTGAATACATCGCCGGCGCCTTCGGTTATCTGGTTGAGAAACTCCTGGCGGACCTGTATTTCAATTTCATTGCGCAGTTGTGCTTCAAGCTCCTGAAGGGATCCAGTATTCTCTGAGCCGGCGACACGCTCCTGTAACTGTCTTTTGGCCTCAAACTCCTGGCGGATCTCGTTACGCAACTGGCGCTCTAATTCGGATCGGGCAGCGAGCGATAGAGGGCGTGATTCGTACTCACGACGTATATCTTCGCGTATCTTCGCTTCTTGCTCATGGTGGTATTCCTCGCGTACAGCGGCCTCGATCTCTGCGCGCAGAGCAGCGGGGTCGTCCCGACGCTCAAAGGTAACACGCTCGCGCATTTCTTCCGCTTCACGCAAGACGCGCATTTCCCAGGGTGTCCAACCCTGGTCGTGCGTAAACATATGTGATGGGGTATTTGCCTGGAGTTGTTGGAACGCATCACCACAGGATGCAATTGAGGCAGTCAATTGCTGTAGGGCGGTATGTATTTGCTCATCCGTCATCTCCACACCACTGGTTATTTGCGTAAGTAGGTCAAGCACTTTCTTGAGTTTGGTGTTTGACACCCACATGACGGAGAGAGGCAGGTAGCGCCGCACCTGGTCGGGGCTGTTGCGCAGGTTGAGTCCCATGGCCTGCCCAGCCCAATCTTCCATACGATCAAGGGCATCCATGGAACCGTCGAGAAAGCCTTTGAATTCGGTGCGTTGGGATTCAATGACAGACATGGCCATACGCAACTGGTTCAGCACTTCCCTGAGAGAGGAGGCCTGGACGGCTAAAGTCTGAGCCTCTTCCTGCATTTCGTTGAAAACCGTAGGAATCGCCAGTTCGCCAGCCTGGAGAACCGGCGCAGGTTGAGCGACAACAGCTGGCTGCCAGGGATTCGTGACACCTGCCAGGTCAGCTTCTGGGAGTGCTGGAATTGTCTCGCTTCGCTCGCCCCTCGATACATCGGGGTCTACTGTGCTTCGCTCGCCCCTCGATACATCGGGGTCTACCGAAGGCGTTCCAGGGGTCTGAGACGGCGCGGGCGAGACAGTAGGATCATCGCGAGTAACTGCTGGCCGTGAAGATGTTGAGGCAACCAACATTTCCAGGGCGCTAGGATTTGCCAAACCAGGTTCAGGTTCAGCCGGTCGGTTCGTTTCAAAGCTGGCAATTTCAGCAGTTTGCTCTTCCACATGTGGCGCCGGATACTCTTCCCACATCGGTATATCGGCTCCACTACGTTCCTTCCCCTCCCGATACCCTTCTCCCATCGCTATATCGGCTTCACTACGTTCCGCTCGATATACGCTCCCCTCCCCTATATATTCAGATTGCAATTCATAGACCGGTTCCGCTGGTGCAACGGAGGCAGCGGGCGCAGAATCTTCTGGCCAGGCAACTTCTTCGCCTGGGGTCACAGGTGACGTACGGAAAGAGGCCAAAACTTCATCGAGTGATGGCATCGAGGGTGTAGCCGAAGCGGTTGGGATTGGCGTAGGCTCATCAGCAAATGATGACGTAACAGCTTCCAGCAGTTGCTGATTATTGCTACTGCCGTTCGAAGCTGGCGCAGGCTGCGCTGAGGAGTCAGTGAGAGCGCGGTAGCGCACATAATCAGCATCATCTTCCGCCATAATTGCTTCTTCATCGATACCAGCATGTATGCCCTGGAGGAGTTGGTGCATTCTACCGAGTGAACGTTGCAACAATGCAAGGGTGGGAAGATCCAGCGTGGTTACCCCATCTAGCACGTCGCCGAGGATATCTTCCATACCATGGGCGACATGTGCTAAACCGGGAAAATCCATCATCGAAGCAGAGCCACCGATAGTATGGGTACGGCGATAGGTCTCCTCAATAGCTTCCATGTCGCCAGGAGTTGAGCCAGAGGGCGGTTGTGCCAGTTTTGCGAGGTTGTTCTCAATTTCTGGCAAATAACTATTTACTTCTTCGATAAACGAATCGAGTACTGAAAGTTTATCAAACGTATTCGACATTCTGCGCGTACCCACTTATTCTAGTTACACATTCCACCGTTGCCTACTTGAAAGCCATCCCTGCAACCCTTCGCTACCTCTTCACTCCGTTCAGAGCAAGTGTGGCTCAGGGCAAGCTCAGTTCGCTAGCGCGTCTACCTTCAGTCAGCAGGGATGCAAGGAGGTATAAAAACGTGTAACTCAGCTAGTTACTGACCAAACTGCCCATCATTCGGGAATGGGGCCTGATCCTGACCAAAATGAGACTGACTTTGATTTTGTTGAGCGTCTCTTTGCCAGCGTTGGCGCGAGGCTTGAGATTGTCCTGGCTGCTGGTCATGCAGAGAGCCAGAATTTGGGGGTTGGATCCCCGGGTTTGAGGCCGGGTTGTTGGGTTGCCCCTGTCCAGTATACCCTGGCATAGCGCCAAATTGTTGTTGGTCATTAAACCCCAGTTGTCGCTCAAACCTACCGAAATCGTCAAAGCCAGCCTGATGACCCTCAAAGGACGGTTGACCACTAAAGCCTTGTTGGTACTGATTACCAAACGATTGCTGTCCACTAAGACCCTGCGGGTTACCAAAGGAAGGTTGGCCACCAAAGCCTTGTTGATTATCAAAGGAAGGAGCAAAGCTCTGCTGATTGCCCAATGTCTTCTGGCTAAAATCCTGCTGACCACCAAAGGAGGGCTGACCGGCAAAAGATTGCTGTCCGCCAAAGCCCTGCGACTGGCTGAAGGAAGATTGGTTAAAATCTTGCTGATTAGTAAAGGAAAACTGGCCATTGCGAGAAGAGAGGGCAACCAGTGAACCAGATTTTCTTCCAGGTTCTGACAGTGGCGGGTAATTCCCGGTGAAATCTCGTGCCCAATTGTTTTCCGCACCTGGGCCGAGGGCCGGCGGGAAGAATTGACTGCCATTTCCGCCCTGCAGCTCGGTCACAGAGGTCATAGCGGGGAAGGCTCCCATGGCATCATTGCCACGATCGGGCAAACGGAAGGTGGACACCGAGGCACGGAGTTGTTCTGTCAACTCAGCAAGATAGCTTACACTGGCGGCTGCCTCCTGAGTACCAATGTTGGTCTGGCGAGTGATGTCGGAAATCTGACCCATAGCTACTGCAACTGCCTCAGATACAGTCGTCTGTTCGTTTGCGGCGCGAGCAATACTCTCAATCATTTGCGCCTGCCGTTCCACGGCAGTGTAGATAGAGTTCAGTGAGCGTCCAGCTTCGTCAGCAAGTTGTGAACCTTTGACGACTTCTTGTGTGCTATCTTCCATAGCTACGACTGCTTCGTACGTATCGCCCTGGATACTTTTGACCAGCGTAGCGATACGCTTGGTAGATTCGGTCGAGCGTTCGGCGAGAAGACGGATTTCATCGGCGACGACAGCGAATCCTCGACCATGCTCACCAGCCATAGCGGACTGAATAGCAGCGTTGAGTGCGAGCAAGTTCGTTTGATCTGCGATGTCTTCGATAATACGGACAATTTCACCGATTTCATTTGAGCGCTCACCGAGACGCTTGATTTTCTTAGCAGTTTCCTGGACGTTATCACGAATGAGGACCATGCCTTCGATCGTTTGACGAACGGAACGTTGACCACTATTGGCATTGCGCAACGCTTCCTGCGCAGCCTCGGCGCTCAGTTGCGCATTGCGCGCTACATTTTGAATGAAGATAGCCAGGGCTTCGACGGCCTCGGTGGTTTGAGAAATTTGTGCCACCTGAGTTTCGGAAGCCTGGGTCAACTCGTTGGAGCGATCAATGATACGGCGAGTGGCGTTTGTCACCTGCACAGCGGTTGATTGAACGCGTCCGACAACCTTCGCAAGCTCCTCGATCATATAATTAAACGAGTCGGCCAGGACGCCAAGCGTATCTGGTGTGACTTCGGCCTGGACACGCAGGTCGCCATCACCAACGGCACTTACTTCTTGAAGCAGTTTTTCAATCTGAGCTTGAAGTGCAGCAGCATCATTGCCATTGGAGGAGTTGAATGCGACTCCACCTTGCGAGTTGCCTTGACTATCAAGGAGTGCATTCAGGTTGCGGGAGAGCATAGCGAACTCATCGTCACCGTTGACCACTGCACGGACGGTGCGATCTCCGCTAACATAATCACGACAAACATCTACAAGGCCAAGTAACCGACTTTTCACTTCGCGCTGAACAAAATAGTTAGCGGTCAGTATGCCAATCAATGACACTATTGCACAGGCAACAACTACAAGTACAAAAGTAGTAGAATCGCTGCTATTGCCGCTACTTTGTATTCGTTGAGAGGCAAATACTCCGAGAAATGCGATTATAACGACTGGAATTGCTGCTGAAAGAAATAACCCTATTTGCATCAGCGCATTGACAGTCATGCCACCTCTGTTACGATCAGGATTCATCCGCCGGGCCTCCTGTTTGTAAAAATACATCCACAAGTAAGAAGAAAAAATTATTGTAGGGATTCGTAACGCTGCATTCTGTCTGAGAAAAGCAGACGCGCTGCATCAACCAACACAATTACCCGAGTATCGAGCAACGCGACCCCTGCCGCATAGGGAATGGCCCAGTGCGAAATTGTGGTCTGGCGTACTTTTAAGTTGGTAATAGCAGAGGGAGGGATAGGCACCATTTCACTGACGCCATCCACGACCAGGCAAATCACCATTTCATTGTATTGCACGGACAACAAGCGCGTACGTGGATTGTAGGGTAGCTGCTCCATATCCAGAAAACTGCGAAGATCGACCACAGAAGCGATGGAACCGCGTAGATTAATCACGCCTCTAATCCAGGGAGCGACGTTGGGAACGGGAGTGACATCAACCAAGCGTTCAACGCCCTGAATATGTTCAGCTTTGAGAGCGAATTCTCGCTCTAGAAGTGAGAAGACCAGGTATTGCTCACCAAGGACTTCACCAGGGGAAGCAATGTCTGGACGAGATTGCGCGACTTGAGCAAGTTGAGATTGCAATGCCAGCACGGAAGCAGCACGGGAGCCGCGCTGGCTTTCGCGTATATCGTCGGAGGAACTACCAAATTGTGTTCCTGGTCGTTGAGTAGAAGACTTTGTCTGTGCTCCCAAAGCATTCCTTTGCCGCATTAACAGATCATCGCTGGCCACAAAAATCTCCTTGGGCGACACTTCGAGTCGCCGGGTCTATTTTCTCTCGATGAAGTAAGGCACCCAGGTATGGGCACCCGATCTACTTACACCAGTCTGCGTACATTTGCCACCAATTCATCAGTATTAAATGGCTTGGTCATATACAGGTCCGCGCCCTGTCGTAACCCCCAAGATTTATCGAGGGGAGTATTTTTACTTGTTAACAAAATAATTGGAATATGCCGACTTGCTTCTGAACTTTTGAGTTTTCGGCACAATTGAAAACCATTTTGTTTAGGTAAGACAACGTCTAATACAATACATTGAGGGTGTTCTTGAAACACTTTTTCGACAGCCTCGTCTCCATCAACAGCCGTAACCACATCAAAGCCACTATTACGCAGCGGTGTGACAATCATGGTCAACTCTGTCCAGCTATCATCTACAACGAGAATCTTCTGTCCAGGCATCACTATTATACCTTTCCGATTAGCCAGTTACGCTAGTGAAATGGGAAAAAAGGGCTATTTCACCAACGCCTATATACCAGGAACCTCCAGTTCGAGGCGTACGCGGACAATGCCTAGCCACGGCGTCGCAGGCGAGTGCGCAAACCTTCGTGTTGAGGAGGCATGCGTTCTTGCCAGTTTACGAGATGTTTTTTCACGGTCTGGACTAATTCTACCGAGTCAAAAGGTTTCGTCAAGTATTCGGTAGAGCCAGCGAGGCGACCGCGCATCTTGTCGAACAAGCCGTCCTTCCCACTGAGCATAATAATCGGTATTTGACGAAACTGCAAGTTTTTCCGTATTATCTGGCAAATATGGTACCCATCCATACGAGGGAGTTGTATATCGAGGAGGATCACAGCGGGCATTTCATCAGCAACGGAGGTGAGAGCGCTCAGACCATCTCCAGCAGTGATCACTCTAATATGCTCTCGTTGCAGGGTCATTTGGACGATTTTGCGCACAGTTGGACTATCATCCACAACTAGTACTGTCGGTTCAGCCATCAGATTGACCTCCTACGTGGCTCAGGTGACCTGTGGGGACCACCTTCATTTTGAGGAACATGATTCCAATGTTGAATGATACCCATTAGTGTGGGCGGAACAGCATCACGACCACGAGACAGGCGCGCGTTGCGCTGTGCCCGGTAGACTTGGTACTGTTGTATTTCCTGGTCAATTTCTGTGAGGAAAGCTTTCCAGGCAAAATTGAGGTTGCGTCCCGTATGTGAATTCCCGACCTCATCACGCAGTAGTTCCGCGAAGACCATGCGTAAGAACGCGACAAGGCCAAGGACGGCTTCCCAATAAAATTCTTCCAGTTGCTCTCCTTTTACCAGCTTGTCCAGCGTAAGAATAGAGGTGCAGTCAAGCCTGCCGTTGGTAAATTCGATGGTTTCAAGGATGGGATATTGCTGCTTTGAAAGGAGCTGCAACTGGTTGCCAAAACGGCGCTCCAAATACCGTACAACTTCAGCGTAGGGTATTTGCCCTCGTCCGCGAAGACTTTTCGCGTATTTGCTATGATGAACCAACAGGCCGTTGATGCATTCTGAGAGAACGGTGACAAGGCCAAGCAAGTGTTGTTCAGGGTTGGAAGATTGCTGTTGGCGCGTTAAGGTTGTCTGGCACTTAATGATGAGATTGGAGATGTCTTGTTGTACTTCTGTCTCAAAGGCAGTATCTACAACTTCGATGAGGCGAAGTTCGAGCAGGCGGGACATGATACGCGCGACACGCGCCTCCGGAGTCATGAGAACCAGTGCGATGGCCTGGAGAGGTAATTCTCCATTTGAGAGGCAGAGCACTTCGATATATTCCTGGCTCAGTTCCAGGCTACGAACATCGTTATTAATCTCGGGCAGCCAGCGGGCAACGGATGTGCGGGTCAAACGAGTTTCGCCCATCTCCTCCCACTCATCGGCCTGGCGCAAGGCCTCCAGGAGTGTCGAGTCAATATCGAGTGGCTGCATGCCACTTTCTATCGGCACCAGTTGGCGATGGAAAGCGAAACGGCCATCGACCCAGCGCAAAGCGTGACTGATGGATTGAGTGATAGCGAATTCCAGGCGACGCTGCATTTCGGCGGCACTCATCCAATTACGTTCGACGAGCATTGCCAGAGCAATCTGCATATTGCCACCGGCATAGGCACGGATCGCATGAGCGCGGGGAGGATCTAACTTATTGACAAGGCAGAGCATCATAAGTAAATCCGGCTGGGGCACGCCTTCTTCGCGCAATGCGACGATCTGTCCTTTGCGAAGGCTGATAAGGAGAGTCTCCGGCCCCGAATGGACGAAGAGAGTCCCGGTTTTCCCACTCAGCGCGAGCATTTTCAGGATTGATTGGAGACCCAATGTTTGTAGGTCTCCATCCATTATGCGGTCATGCTGCTCCATTGTTTCTTCTATTCCTTTCTCGGCCAAAAGCGCAAGTCATTCATGCTCGACTATTTCACGTGCAGTGAATCGTAAAAATTTCCATTCTCCCCTGATATAGACGAAAGAGAGAGGAATACGTATCAGGCGCTATGCATAATACATGCTTGTTTTATAGCGGAGAGCAAGCGATCGACGTTGAACGGTTTATCAACATACTCGACCACCTTACCACGCATATATGAGCGATTCCAGGGCACCTCAAACTGATTTAACGCACTCATAATCACAAAAGCGGGCATCGTTTGTAGGGAAACGGCGTTTAGACAGCGCATGACCTGATAGCCATTCATCCAGGGCATAATCAAATCTGTGACAATGCAATCAGGTCTCCAATCAAGGCATTGTTCTAACGCTGCCAGGCCATCATATGCTACTGCTACTTCATAGCCCGATTCAAAAATGAGACATTGTTGTACCGCGTTGGCAATAGCAATATCGTCGTCTACGACCAAGATGCGCCTCTTTTCGTCCAAAGGTTGAGTTATTGCCGGCTCGAGCAGAAGCCTTTGTAAGACGCGTAAATAGCGCTGCAAGCGGCCCATTTCAAAAGGTTTTTGCAGCAGAGCGACGGCGCCAATTTGTTCGAGCGTTGAACGCGAGACGGATTGGCTGCTCAATACAATTGTGAAGCGCGCACGTGGCAATTGTAGCCGATTCTTTTTCCTCGCTTCATCCCCTGCCAAGTATGAAGGGTAGGAAGGCGCTCTGATTTCTTTTGCGGGCGTTTGCGCGCCCTCTGTGACGATCGAGGTATCGTGAGCTTTGTCCAGATCAAACAATAGGATGTCGCCTTCAGCTTCATGTTCCTGCGTGGTCGTGGAAGCAGATACTATTCGTGCTTCATAGCCCCAGTTTTGAATATTTGTCGTGAGAATATGCTCAAAACTCTCTTGCTGACCAATGATCAGTACACGCGGTTTTGGGCATCCTCGCCGATCGCTCATTACAGCTTTTCCTCTAGTATGCATAAAGACAGTTTGATAACGTGATTGCCGTCTATGATCATGATGGTTCCCCACCGCCGACAGCAAAAAAACACGCTAGTATGTAGTTTACGCTATTACGAATTAGGTGTTTATTAAGAAAATGGTAAAAGTTATTAAAATTCTATTAAAGTTCTTGAGTAATCACGTTTCCACGAAAAACGTAGCCGATTCCTGGTTCTGTGATGATATAGCGCGGCCTTGATGGTTCCGTTTCCACTTTGAGGCGCAACTGCCGCACGTAGACGCGGAGGTAGTCGGCTTCCTCACCATATTCTGGTCCCCAGACTGCTCGCAATAACGTGCGGTGTGTAAGCACTTTGCCAGCATTGAGCATCAATTGTCGCAATAACTCGAACTCGGTTGGCGTCAAGCGCACATCGTGTTCACCGGCGCGCACGAGTCGCTGAACGACATGCATATATAAATAACCGTCTTCACTGCGCAAAATCTCGGGTTGCCCAGGCGAATCGCCGCCGTTTTCAGGCGAATTGGCGCGCCGCAAACATGCACGAACCCGTGCTTGCAATTCATCGTTGCTGAAGGGCTTTGTCAAATAGTCGTCTGCTCCAAGGTCTAAAGCTTCGACTTTTTGCTTTTCCTCTGTGAGAGCCGACAGTACGATGATAGGTGTCTGCATAGTGAGGCGCACCTGCCTGCAGACCTCCAGGCCATCTAGCTCGCCAGGAAGACAGAGATCGAGCAAAATAAGATCGGGTTGATGTGCCCGAGCCATTTCCACGGCCTGTTCTCCGTCATCAGCAACCAGGACATCATAGCCACTGACGGAGAGGTTCCGGCGCAAAATACGTTGAATGGGAAGTTCATCATCAACGACGAGAATACGTTTGCCTTTGACTTTCATAGTTGCTCCTCCGTCGTGGGCGCAACAAGATGGACATCGAACGATGATGGATGACGAGTAGTAGAGTGCGAGCCGGCAGCCTGGGGGGGGTCCAGGGTCGTACTTGCGCTATCCCCTGAAGAGGCGTTATTACTCCATGTCGCCGGGGAAGCTGAGATACTATTATACACGTGAACAGGCAAAGTGAAGACAAAACACGAGCCAACTTCGCCAGGGGCGGATTCCACGCCAATACGTCCCTGGTGGGCTTCAATGATACCACGACAGATAGCCAGACCGAGGCCACTACCGCGCAAATTCAGCCCGTAAAACGTTTTGAAAATGCGTTCGCGTTCACCCGCGGGTACTGCTGCGCCGCTATCGATGACTTTCGCGCGCAGATACTGCAGAGGAGCTACAAGAGTGTCCTCATCGGCAATATCCAGGGATACCAGTATCTCCGCGTGAGCTGGACTGTGACGGAGGGCGTTTTCAATCAGATTATAGAAGACGCGCTCAAGCTGCACATGATCAGCATAGATGAGTGGTAAATTGGGCTGTATAGATGTGCGGATAGTGCGCCCGGAGAGAATACGTTCAAGCCGAGACAAAGCTCCATGAAGGATTTCAACGACATCACACCATTCTTTATCCAGCACCAAGGCTCCCATTTCTATGCGGGACATCTCGACAAGGGCATTGATGAGGACAGAAAGGTGTTCTGTCTCGGTGTCGATGTCTTCCAGGATTTCACGCCTGGTACTTTCGTCCCATGCGACGTCTTCTTGCAGTAGTCCCGTTACTGCCGCTTTGATGGTAGTGAGCGGAG
>WNGQ01006093.1_pt1 | contig 13311 bp, 10 predicted proteins | sample 5407661 | NCBI WGS metagenome assembly WNGQ01 (sample SAMN13153382, study PRJNA577476) | soil metagenome | isolation source: 60 cm soil or saprolite under Garry oak tree replicate 2 | place: USA:California | collected 2016-06-15
CGAGCAGCTGATCCAGAGGCTTGCGCCATTCGGCCTCGACCCGCGCGACGAGCCCGCGCCGGCGGCCCACGACCTCGGTACGCTCGAGCTCGAGCTTGTGCTCGTCCGCGCCGAGGGCGTCCAACGCCTTGCGCCTGTCCTCCACCGCCGCTTCCGTCTGGGCGACGCGCGCGTCCGCTGCCTCGACCTGGACCGCGGCCTCGCCGGCGGCGGCCTCCAGCGCCCCGAGCGCGAGGCGGCGCTCCTTCAGCTGGTCCTCCCACTGGGTGCGCTGCGCCGTGAGGGTCGCAGTATCGTGCTCGAGCGCGCCCATCTCCTCGGCCAGCGTGGCCGACTGGCTGCGGGCTTGCTCAGCCTCCGCCGCGGCGCGGCCGGCCCGCTCGCGCGCGGCGCCGAGCCGCGCCTCGACCTGGGCCGCATCCACCTGCCACCGCACCCGCTGCTCCCGCGCCGCCTCCTGCTGCGCCTCGAGGTCGACCAGCTGCGCCCGCTCCCGGCCCAGGCGCTCGTCGAGACGGACGCGTTCGACTTCATGGCGCTCGAGGTCCGCGTGCAGCGCAGCGAGTCGGGCATCCACCTCCGACAGGCGCGTGGACAGCCGCTCCACCTGCGCGCTCGCGTCGGACGCCTCACGCTGGGCGTGGGCGGCGGCACGCTCCGCGTCGTCCTTGACGACGGCGGCTTCGAGCTCCTGCTGGCGGGCCCGCTCCGCCGCTTCACCCGCCGCGGCGAACGCCGCCTCGGCGGCGGCGAGCTCGGCGAGCGTTCGTTCCAGCGTCGTAGCGGCACTGCCGCGGTGCGCCTCCGCGTCTCGCACTTCCTGCGCCAGCGCTTCCAGCTCGGCGCGCCGCTCGAGCGGTCCCCCACCCGCCACCGTAGGTCCCGCGAGGAACACGGCGCCGTTGGCCCGGCGTAGTGCGCGGCCCCCTCCCCCCCCGCCGTCCAGGACCTCGTTCCCCGCGAGCAGGGCGCGCACCCACGCGGCCGCGGGCCCGTCCACGCGCAGGTCGTCGGTCAGGGGATGCCCGTCCGCGGCGAGCCGCGGTCCGGGCACGCTCGGCAGGAGCACCAGCGGCCCGGGTTGCATCTTCTCGTGCCAACGGCGGATCGTCTCGACGGCGCTGGCGTCGCGCACCAGCACGGCGTGGAGCCACTCACCCAGCAGCTGCTCGGCGAGCACCGCGTCGCGCCGGCTGGTACGCACGAAATCCGACAGCGGCCCGATTACCGCGTCGCCGAACCGCTCCCGCTCTTTGAGCAGGGCCTGGGCTGCGGGCGCCAGCCCCACGCGCTCGCGCTCCAGCTCGGCGAGGGCATCGCGCCGCGCGGTCACCTGCGCGAGCGCCCCCTCGGCCTGGCGTCGTGCGGCCCGACCGTGTGTCTCCTGCTCCTTCAGCTCGGCCACGCGCCGGCGCGCATGCTCCAATCCCGCGGCCGCCTGGGCCGCGGCGCGACCGAGGGCCGCCGCCTCCTGCGCGCGCGTACTGACCTGAGCGGTCGCCGCCCACTCGGTCTCCGCCCGACGGGCACGCTCCTGAGACGCGTCCGCGAGCTGTTGCCCCAGCTCCGCCCGCTCCCGCTCGAGCGCCGCCCGCTCGCCTTCCAGCGCTCGGGAACCCTCCGCTCGCCGCTGCAGGTCCTCCTCGAGCTCGCGCACCGTCGCCCGCTGCGCCAGCAGCCGGTCGCGCCCCTCCTGCTCGAGTGTGGTGCGCCCCGCCAGCTCCTGCCCGACCGACGCGAGGTCGCGCTCCGCCGCCGCGCACTCGGCGGCGGCCGCCACCCGCTCCCGCTCCGCCTGGACGGCGCGCGACTCCTCCTGCTCCCGCCGCTGCCCGGCTGTGGCGCGCCGTTGGCCGGCGTTGCGCAGCCGCTCCGCGGCGAGCGCGAGATCGCCCTCCAGGCCCAGTCCACCGAGCGTCAGATCGAAGTCTTCGAGCTCGCGTCGCACCAGCGTCAAGGCGATGCCGAAGCGCTCGTCGATCATCTTGTCGTAGCGCTCCGCCTTGCCGCGCTGCCGCGCCAGGCTCCGCACCTGCGTTTGCACCTCGCTGACCAGGTCTTCGAGCCGGGCGAGGTCCGCCGCCGTCTCCTCGAGCCGGCGCTCCGTGCTCGTCCGGCGATCGCGGTACAGCCCGATCCCGGCCGCCTCTTCGAACAGGGCGCGTCGCTCCTCGGCCCTCTCCGACAGGAGCGCCTCGATCATCCTGGCTTCCATCACCACGGCCGCGTCGGCGCCCAGACCCGTACCGCGCCACAGGTCCTGGATGTCACGCAACCGCACCGCCGAGCGATTCAGCAGGTACTCGCTCTGTCCGGAGCGCGACAGCCGGCGCGTGACCACGACTTCCTGATAGGCGATCGGGAGCGTCCCGTCCGAGTTGTCGAACACCAGGGAAACCTCGGCCACGTTCACCGGCCGGCGCCCAGTCGAGCCCTGGAAGATGACGTCTTCCATTTTGCCGCCGCGCAGCAGGCGCGGCGACTGCTCGCCCAGGACCCAACGCACGGCATCGGAGATGTTGGACTTGCCGCAGCCGTTCGGCCCCACGATCGCGGTGACGCCCGCCTCGAATGGCAGCTCGACCGCGCCCGCGAACGACTTGAAGCCCGACAGCTCGAGCCGGGTCAGTCTCATGGAGTGGTTCCCTCTCCCATTCGGGTGACGAGCCTTGCCTGAACGCCGGCGCGCTTGAGCCGCGCTTCGAGGAGGCTGGCCTGCTCGGGCGTTTCGAACGCGCCCGCCAACAAGCGGGACCCTGATCCCCACGGCACGACCGGAATGCCGCGCGCCCGCAGTCTGCTCGGTGAGGGCGCTCCGTCGCTCAGCGAGAAGGAATAGGGAGCGCGCAGCACATCGCCCTGGCCCCGCGCGGCGAGACCGTGTTTCCACATCCCCGCGCGGGCGCCGACGGCGGAGTCGCGCGTCGGGAACGCACCGGCGAGCACGCGATACCACACCGCGCTGCCCCGTCCCCGGTCGTCCAGGGCGACCGGAGTCACGAATGGCGTGACGCCATCGGCCGTCAGACGGTCCGCGAGCGCGAGCGCCTTGTCGAGTCTCGCGTACGCCGCGAGCTGCACCGTCCAGGCGAGCGAATCGACGCGCCGGGCCGGCGCCGCGGCGATCGGTCGTGCCCGCACGGGCGCGACAGGTGGGGGAGCGGCTGCGCGGCGGTGCTCGGCCCCGCGGGCGAGCAGCGCCCAGCTGCCGGCCGCTCCCGCCGCCAGCGTCGCGGCCACGACCGCCGGGCGGGCCAGCCGATGCACGGGACGCCGCACCGCGGCCGAGATGCGCCCCGGCGGGGGCGCGACCGATCGCGGGTCCGGCCCCGCCGGCGTCCAACGCTCGCGCACCACGCCCAGCAACGGCACGCCGCGCTCCATTACCGCGGTGATCCCCTGGCCAATCGACGACTCGGGCTCGTAGCCGTCGGGCGACAACACGATCAGTCCGTCCGGGACCGCCGAGAGCCGGGCGAGCGCGCCCGCGGAGAGGTACAGGAGCAACAGCGCGTCCTCGACCCGGAAGCCGCCGTGCAGCTTCTTCCAGCGCAGGTTAGCGAACAGGTCACCCGCGTGCGCCGTCACCGTGCCTGCGGCGATGAAGAAGACGCGATCGACTTCGTGCGCCGCCTTGGTGAGCGACACATCGTATTCGAACGCGTCCACGATCCCCTCGGTGGGCGTGAGGCCCACCGTCTCGTGCAGCATGGGCTGCTCGAGCCACAGGTCCACGAGCGCGATCCGCCGGTCGGAGAGCGTCGCGGCCCGGGCTACGTCCCACGCGGCACCCGCGGCCCACTTCAGGTCCCCCGTGGCCGGCACCAGCGCGACCAGGGCCTGTCCGGTGACCAGTGACGGCACCAGCGCGTCGAGGCGGGAGCGCGGCAGGGGACGAACGGTCACGGCGTCGGCTGGTAGATCCAGAAGGGACGGCCGAGCTTCCGTCCGATGCCCTCGGCCTGGGCCCGGGTAGGGTAGGGCCCCAGTACCACGCGGTAGCCGTCGTCGGGATTGCGGGGCGGGAGCACGCGCGCCGCGAGCCCGGCCCGGGTGAGCTGCTGCGCCATCTCGGACGACCAGGCCTCGTTCTGCGAGGTCGACACTTGGACGTACATCGGTCCCTCGGGCCCCGCCGTATCGGACGCCACCCCCTGGTCGGCCTGCGCACCCGCGTCTCCGAACGCGCCGCGATACGCGCCACGAGGTCGCCACCCGGTGAGCATCCATAGGTCCGCCCCGCCCCCCTTCACCCGTCCCGTAGCCGCGAGCGAGTCGGGCCGGTACGCGATCACGTCGTCGCCTTGGCGCACCAGCAGCGCGCCGTCCGGGGCGATGGCCGGCAGATCGGTGCGCCACACGCTCGCCAGCGTCCCCACGAGCCGCTTCACCGGGAGATCCACCACGAATACGGAGTCCTCCGTGGCGGGCTTGGCGAGCAACCAGCGGCCCAGCGGGTCGAGCCGGATCGTCGCCGCGGGCAGCGGGAGAGCGATACCGTCGATCTCCTCGCGCTCGTAGCGGTCGATCGCCGCCAGGCCGGGCTCGGTCCGTCGGGCGACGTAGATGCGATGCCCCGACGGCGAGAACACCAGCGCGCGCGGGTGGTCGGCGAGCGGGACGAAGCCGGCCTCGCGGCGTCCGAGCGGGTCTATGAGGACTATCCCGGAGTCGGCGGCTACGCCGACCAGATCGCCCCAACGGGTCGCCGCCACGTCGCTTCCGGTCGGGAGTGGCCGACTGGTGGGCGGTTGATCGGCGGCGGCGGTGATGAGCGCTGGCGGGTCGGCCACCACGAGGCGCTGGTCGGCGGCGCCGAACAGCTGCAGCGGCACGGCGGGCAGGGGCTGCGGCCAGGAGACCCGCAGCCGCCGTGCGAGCGTCACGACCCGGCGCTTCGCGTCTACGGTATAGAGCGTGCCATCCGGACCGAGCGTCGCCTGCTCGATGCCCGAGGCAACGGTGTCGACCCGGGCACTGCCGAGATCGAGCGCCAGGACGTCGCTCTTCGGGCTCGTGACAGTCGTGTCTGGCTTGGCGCGCGCATTCTTTTTCTTCGGGTTCTTCGCGCTCGTGTCCTTCGTGACGGTGGTGACGTAGAGGAACTCGGCTTCGATGTCGAGCCCGATCACACGGGTAACCGGAGGGAGCTTGCCGCGAATCGCAGTGGGGATCTCGACCATGGCGGGGAGACGATACACCCTGGGGGTCCCCCCCTTCGTCGGGATGCGGATGGCGACGCCGGCGGTACGGGCGGCGCCGGCGCTGGCGCGGCTAACCGCTTGCTTGACAGGCGGTTGAGACGATGATGCGGCAGGCGCCCTGGACCGGCAGCCCCAGAGCGTCAGGCTGGTGAGGAGGAGGTAGCGGATACGCAAATGGCCTCGCCGGACAAGATAGGCAACCGGCGAGGCCAGGACAAGTGGTTTAGCGACGCGGAGTTAGAACGTTGGGCCGAGGCTCACCGTCCAGTAGGGGTTGTCGTGCGGTCGGCTCAGGGGCTTGGTGTAGTCGAACCGGAGCACCACGAAGCCGAGGAAGTTTATCCGGATCGAGCCGCCCCAGCTGCGGAGTGGCGCGCGCACGGTCTCGGGGTCTTGGTCGCTCGATCGGCTCCACACGAGCTTGGAGTTCGAGTCCCAGGCGAGCCCCGCGTCGTAGAAGATGGCGCCCTCGATCGGGGGGAGCCCAACGGGCAAGAATCCGAGCACCAGGCTGCGGGTCAGCGGGAAGCGCACCTCGGCGTTCGCCACTGCGAAGCGAGACCCGATGAGCTGGTCGAGCTCGGGGCAACCGCTGGTCGTCGCCGCGAGGCACTCGTTGTTGATGAGAGAGCCGGCGGTGTAGCCGCGGATCAAGTTGGTGTTCCCGAGGAACTGTGGGAACAGGTCGCCGTCCCGTCCGAAGCGGCCAAAGAACACGCCGCGCAGGGCGAGCGTGAAGGGTCGGGCGAAGAAGTAGCGACGCCAGTCGACCAGGCCGGCGGTGAACTGCCAGGCGCCGAAGCTCGGAGACACCTCCAACCGCCAGCGCGAGCCCGCGAACGGTCCCACGAACCCGAACAGCGAGTTGTCGTGGACCAGCGCGAGCTGCGGCCCGTAGTAGCTGACGGAAGGGCCGCTCCCCGTCACCGGGTCCTGGATGCCCAGCACGGCGCCGGAGCCGCGATCGACGAGGTAATCCTGCCGCAACGTGTCCTGGGTGATGTTCGCGAAGTGCCCGCCGATCTCTACGCGGGTAAACCGGCTGAACGGATAGTACCCTTGCGCGAATACGTCGCGGATCACGAAGCGCTCGAGCCGCGGCGTGAGGATCACGGTGCTCGGGTCCGTGGTGGACTGGACGAGCGTCGGCAGATAGAAGTACAGCGGTTCCTGCGAGCCGCCGATCGCCCAGTTCAGGCGATGCGCCTGGTTGATGTAGGCCGCGAGCACCTGGGCTTCGCTCAGGCGGCCGTTGACCGAGCCGGAGAACACCATCGTGTGGTTGCCGAGGATATCCGATAACGAGATCGCCGTGCCGCCGAAAAAGCCGCGGCCGAAATTATCCCGCTCGTAGCCGATGGTCGGCCGGGCCACGTAGTCCGGGCTGAACCGGGTGTGGTAAGTCTTGAAGGTGAACTCGCTCGTGTCCGGTAGGGCGGGCGACGAGTCGAGGAGGCTCTTCACCGAGACGGGGGCCGGCGCCGCGCCGCTATCGGACGTCTGGGGCGTGGTGCCGGACGCCCGGAATCCGGCCGGCGAGCGGTACACGGACGTGCCGGCTCGGGGTCCCGAGTCGGCCCGCGCCGCGGTCGAGGCCAGGGTTGCCGTCGGCCCGCCGAGCGCCCGGCGTTGGGCGGCGAGCAGCGATGTCACGGGCGGCGCGGCGGGTGCTTGGTACGGCTGCCGCTTGAGGGAGCGGGGGTTGTCGACGGCGTAGACGTTGTATTCGCCGTCTTCATAGTAGGCGAACGCGAGGCGATCCGCTTCGTGCGCCCAGGAGAGGCACGGCGAGATCGCGGTGATCCCGGAGACGCCCGTGAACACGTCGGTGAGCTGGTAGATATTGCCGTCGGCGAAGTCGTACAGGAAGATATTGCTGATGCCGTTGCGATCGGAGACGAAGGCCAGCGACCGGCCGTCCGGGGCCCAGGCGGGATTGATGTTCTTCCCCTGGTCCATGTGCCGCAGGATGTCGATCGAGCCGGTCTCGAGGTGGAGCAGGGCGATGCGCAGGCTGCCGAACTTGAGTGCGTCGAAGTCGGTCGCGGGGCTGCGGTCGGTCACGAACGCGATCGTCTTCCCGTCGGGGGACCAGGACGGCTCGAGATCGGCGTACTTGTCGTTCGTCAGGCGGTGCAGGTTCGAGCCGTCGGCGTTCACCACGAACAAGTCCGAGATGCCGCCGTCGTACCCCGTGAACACCAGCTGTTTCCCGTCGGGCGACCACGCCGGCGTCGTCAGCCCGTTCAGCGGGACGCGGATGCGGCGGACCTCCTCGTCCTTCTTCACATCGAGAATCACGAGGTCGTCGCGGTCGCGGCGCTTCGCGGCGATCGCGAAGAAGCGCCCGTCGGGCGAGAACGAGCCGGCCGAGTTGATGAAGCGGAGGCTCTCGTAGTTCGAGTTCAGGGTGGATTTCACTAGCCGCCGCTTGACCCGGCCCGTCTCGGCGTCGGCGAGGTAGAGATCCACGAAGAAGGAATTCTTCTCGCTGAAGTACGCGATGTCGCGCCCGTCGGGCGACAGGGCGGGGGCGAGGTGCAGCGTGCCCTCGGAGCGCTTCTGGGTGAGCAGCGGCTGGGCGATGCGGCGCGCCCGGTAGTGGTCGGCGAGCTGGGGCAGGTAGGTCGTCTGCACCGCGTCGCGCCACTCGCTCGACAGGTCGTCGAGCGTCACGCCGAGCGCCCGCTTGAAGCCGCCTTCGACGCCGCTCGACACCGAGGCCTGGAGGATCTGGCCGATTGCCTCGTCACCCCACTTCTCGCCGACGTACGCCAGCAGCGCGTGACCGAAGCGGTATGGGAAGATCCGCGGGTCGTAGGTCATCTCCTCGACGGTCGGCAGGTGGCCTTCGAGGGACGCGTCCCGCAGCCACATGGACGTGAGCGGGTCGATCGGGCCGATCGAGAGATACTCCGCCATCCCCTCCATGAACCACCCGGGGAGGTTGGCGTTGACCAGGGTCTGGACGCCCGCGCCGATGCGGCCGCGGCTGATCTCGTCGTACTGGAATTGGTGCACCATCTCGTGGCCCAGCACGTGCTCCAGCTCCGCGTAGGAGCCGGTGAACGGCAGCACCATCCGGTGCTTGAAGAACTCCGTGAAGCCGCCGGTTCCCTCGCCCAGGTCCTCGCTGGTCGTGTTGGTCTGCTGGAAGTCGGACTGCGACGCGTACAAAATGATCGGCTTCCGGCCCTGGAACTGGTGGTGCAGGATGCGCGACAGGCGGGCGTACCACCGCTCGGCCATACGCGCGGCGTCCAAGGCCGCCGTTCGTTCGGCGGGATAGTAGTAGATCTCGAAGTGCTCGGTTTGGATGATCCGGAACTCGAAGGCCTGGTACTGCACTTTGTTCTGCCCGAAGTATTGCGCCGCGAGCGGCGCCGCGCCGAACAGCGCGAGCGCCGCCGCGATCCCGCCAATGCGTCGCATGAGGCTCATCCTTTCGACCCGCTGTCCGGGGCGCCCGCCGCGAGCACGGGCGCATCACCCCACAGACGTTCGAGCTGGTAGAACTCCCGCAATTCCGGATGAAAGACGTGTACCACGAAGTCCACGTAGTCCAACAGCACCCATCGACCCTGTGTGAGCCCCTCGACATGATGCGGCACGACGCCGCGCGGCGCCAGCGCTTCCATCAGATGCTCCGCCATGCCCCGCACGTGGGCGTCGGACGTGCCCGACACGATGACGAAGTAATCGGCTGCGGCGGTCAGGCCCCGCAGATCGAGCACCATCGGGTCGATCGCCTTGCGGTCGGCGAGCGCCGCCGTCACCAGTCGCAGGGCCGCCAGTGCCTCTCCTCCCGCATGCCCCGCCGGACGCCCGCTCCGTCTGCTAGTCATAGCGTGCCTGTCACCCGTTTGTTCCGTCCTCCAGGGGCCGCTATTCCTTCACCACGCTCACCTGGATTTCGGGGCGGACGTCCGGATGCAGCTTGATACCGACGCGGAACTCCCCCAGCGCCCGGATCGGCTCCGCGAGGTCCACCCGGCGCTTGTCGACGCGGATCCCGAGCTCTTCCAGCTTGCGCTGGACGTCGCTCGCGGTGACCGAGCCGAACAGCTTGTCCTCTTCCCCGACCTTCACCGGGAAGGTGAGGTGGACCTCCGCGATGCGGGTCGCCTCGGTTTCCGCGGCGCCCTTCTCCGCGGCGCGCTGCTTGGCGATGCGCTCCGCTTCGTAAGCGATCTTCTTCTTGTTGGCGTCGGTCGCCGGGTAGGCGAGGCCCTTCGGCAGGAGATAATTGCGCGCGTAGCCGTCCTTTACCTTGACCACGTCGCCGGCCGCGCCGAGATGCTGTACGTCTTCTCGCAGGATGACTTCCATAGTCCGTCGTCCTCTCAATGGTTCAAGCCGACCGCGGAGAGCGGCCTCCGCGCGATCAAGGCGTGGCCGCGCCAGGCCAGCGCCAGCCCGGCCAGGCTCTCCACTATCAGCCAGAGCGGCCAGACGGCGAGCAGCCGCACCGCGGGCTCGAAGGCCGGATACAGCCCGGGCGCGACCTCGACCACGTATCGCACGGACCGGCCCGCGTCCCGCGTCGCCTCCCACTGCACTTCCGTCCAGAGCGCCGGCCCCCCCTTGGTGCGAGCCACCAGCAGCGTGACGCCGGCGGCGGCGTAGAGGCAGGCGCGCAGGGCCAGGGGCCAGAAGCCCGCGGGGGAGAGCCTCGCGCCCGCCGCGAACGCCACCGTCACCAGCACGATCCAGGTACGACTCAGTGCGTCGAACGAGCCGTGCCCTGGAGCGGCCAGGAGCGCCAGGCCGGCGCCCCCCGCGAGCGCCACCGCCAGCCACTCACCGCGCGTCCCCGGCTGCGCCGCGACCAGCAGGGCGGCGAACGGCAGCGCCACGAGACTCACCGGCGCCAGGGCGGCGAACAGCAGCACGCCGGCCGCGAGGCGCCAGCGCTTCAGCCGACGTACCCCTTGATGTAGGGCAGCAACGCGAGCTGGCGCGCCCGCTTGATCGCGGTGGCGAGCTGGCGCTGATGTCGCGCACACATGCCCGACAACCGGCTCGGGAGAATCTTGCCGCGCTCGGTCAGAAACCGGCCGAGCGTGCGATCGTCCTTGTAGTCGAGCACCCGCACCCCGGACTCGCACACGGGACACGTCTTCGAGGGCCGTCTCACGCTTCATCCTCCTCGATCTCATCCACCACCACCACGTCGGCGGCGATCACGGCAGGCACCGGCTCGGGCTTCGCCGGCAGGCCTTCCGACACGACGACCAGGAATCGCACGACGCTCTCTTCGAGCTTCACGGCGCGCTCGTACTCCGGCAAGAGCTCCGCGGCGGTCTCGAACTGCGCCACCACGTAGTAGCCCGTGTCCTTCTTCTTGATCGGGTAGGAGAGGGTGCGTTTGCCCCAGTGGGCGACGTTCGTAATCGAGCCTTTAGCGTCCTTCGTCAGGAGCGCGTGAAACCGCTCCAGCCGTTCGGTGATCGCCGGCTCTTCCAGCGCAGGATCGAAGATGTAGACGGTCTCGTAGCGACGAGCCATGCCACCTCCCTTTGGTCATAGGCGACCCGGCGCGGTGCAGCGCCGAGTAGGGGAATTGTGAGGCGCGAAAGATAGACGGACGGCGTCAGAGGCGGAAGGCCGTGGACGCACGACGCGTGACCCTGCTCACATCGTCCCGCCGGGCGAAACGCCCGGCGTTGATGCGCCTTTGACGGCGACGTGACGGGCATCACGCAACCTGAAGTGTCGGCCAATCATCCTTGGGAGAACATGGGGGTTGGCACTGGTGTTGCTCTTGTATGGTGACGGATCGATGGGACCGGCGATCGAGAGCCGGGGAACGGGAAGGATGGTCGTATGCAGGCTCGGCGTACTTGGCTTTTCGCGACGCGCGGCGTGGTGGCGGCGGCGGGACTGATGGTCCTGCTGGCGCTCCAGCCGGAGCCTGCCGGTCTCATCGAAGCCTCGAATCGCGTCGGCTCGCACGCGCGCGCCCTCATCCTGTCCGATCAGGCGCGTCGTTACCTCTCGCTCCAATACCGCTCCTACCCCACCGAGTTCATGGGCTGCATGATCGGGGAGATCCACGGGAACGCCGTGATCGTGCGACGGATCGCACCCGCGGACGTGGAACCCGGGCACTCCACGGCAACGCGTGTCGTGCCGGAGCAGACTTGTGAGGACGCAGGATGGGCCGGCACGGTCGGGATGATCCACAGTCATCCGGATGGCCAGCGGTGCTGGTACTACTTCCCCGGGACCCGCGTGGCGAGCTCGGACGCGCACTCGTTCGTGCGCCAGGCGTATCCCGTGGACGCGATCATGTGCGGCAACCGTGTCGTGTGGGTGAGCCGTGACATGGTGGAGCAGCAGGTTCGGCTGTCCGATCCGGACGGTGCCCCCGCGCCACCGCCGCCACACCAGCGCGGCAATCGCGTGCACGCGGGCGCGGCGGCACCGGAGGGTCAAGACTAGAGACCCTCGCGCCCGGCGCGCCGCGTCACGGTCGGCGTTACATTGCAGCGTCCTTCGCACGAAGCGCGGTCTATGTGGCGCGCAGCATGCACGTGTCTGCTGTTCCTCGGCTTGATCGTCACCCCGGATCATGCGCAGCGCGACACGACTGCCCGGATCGACGGCACGGTGCGCTCTTCCACCAACGGTCTCCCCATCCCGGGCGTGATGATTGCGGTGCGGGGCCTGGGTGCGTTGAGCGTGAGCGATTCCGCCGGGGTGTTTGCGCTCGCGGGACTGCCGCCCGGACGGCGGACGGTGCGGGTCACGTACGGCGACACCCTCTCCTATGACCAGGCGCTGTCACTCAGTGGCGGCCAGACGCTGACCCTGTCGGTGCTGCTCGACCTCGAAGGAGAGGCGCTGAGTCCGATCGTCGTCGAGGCGAGGAGTATCCGCGCCGAGCGGAGTCTGGCCGGATTCTACGATCGCAAGAAGCTGGGCTTCGGCAGGTTCTACACGCTGGTCGACCTCGATCGGTTGGGCGACCTGTCGCTGCGGGGGGTGCTCGGTCACGCGGGTGTCGTGGTGCGCTGCCGGCTGCGGTCGTGCGTGCCTGTCTTGATGAACGGCGCGCGGGCGTGCGTCATGCCGCTGTTTCTCGACGGCTTGAGGGTGTCGCCCGACTATCTGGAGATCCTCCACGTCAACGAGCTCGCGGGGGTCGAGGTGTATACGCACGGGGTCGACGTCCCGGTCAAGTTCCGGTGGGATGTCGATGCCGGTTGTGGCGCCATCCTGGCGTGGAGCCGGTACTAGACGTTAAAGCGGAACAACAGGATGTCCCCGTCCTGCACCACGTAGTCCCGCCCCTCGCTCCGCACCAGTCCTTGCTCCCGCGCGACCTTGTACGAGCCCGCCTCGACGAACGCGTCGAACGCCACAGTCTCGGCCCGGATGAATCCCCGCTGGAAGTCGGAGTGAATTTCTCCGCTTGCGTCGAACGCCGTGCCGCCCCGGTGCATGGTCCAGGCGCGCACCTCGTTCTCGCCCACGGTGAAGAACGTCTGCAGGCCAAGCAGCCGGTAGCCCGCGTGAATCAAGCGGTCGAGCCCCGGCTCGCTGACGCCGGCGCTCGCGAGATACTCGGTCCGCTCGTTCCCTGACAGCTCGCCCAGCTCCGCCTCGAACTTGGCGGAGAACGGGACGATCTCCGCCTCCTCGTGGTGCGCCTGCACGGCCGCGCGGAGCAGGTCGAGCCATTTCCCGCCGCCCGAGGCGAGGTCGTCTTCGTTCACGTTCGCCGCGTACAGGATCGGCTTGGCGGTGAGCAGCCCGAGCTGACGCAGGAACTTTACCGCGCCCTCGCTCTCGCCGGCTTCCCGCGCACCGCGCCCGGCGTCGAGCTCGGCGACCACGCGCTCGAGCACCACCAGCTCGGCCTGGGCGTCCTTGTCGCCTGCACGGGCGGTCTTCCGCGCTTTCTCGAGGCGCCGCTCCACCACGGCGAGGTCGGCGAGCGCCAGCTCGCTCGTGATGACGTCGTGGTCGCGCACCGGGTCCACCGGTCCCATCACGTGCACCACGTCGGGGTCGTCGAAACAGCGGATCACGTGCACGACGGCGTCCACTTCGCGGATGTGCGACAGGAACTGGTTGCCGAGCCCCTCGCCCTGGGAGGCAC
>WNGQ01004821.1_pt1 | contig 13309 bp, 12 predicted proteins | sample 5407661 | NCBI WGS metagenome assembly WNGQ01 (sample SAMN13153382, study PRJNA577476) | soil metagenome | isolation source: 60 cm soil or saprolite under Garry oak tree replicate 2 | place: USA:California | collected 2016-06-15
CTACGAGCCGCAGCTCATCGATGCGACCTACGCGATGCTGCTGACCACCAGCGGCGAGGCCCTCGTCATTCCCGCGCTCAACCGTGACGGCGACACGCTCTCCGACCTCGTCATGCAGATGTTCGGCACCATCGCCGGCGCCGAGTCGACGCTGCTTGCGTTCAAGGACGACGGCACGGTTGCGGTCGCGATGACCGAGGCGCCCCACGGAACGGCGCCCGCGCTAGAGGGCAAGAACGTGGCCAACCCGATGGCGATGATCCTCGCGGTGGCATCGCTTCTCGGGTACATGCAGGGTGACGCGGCTCACGTGGCGTCGCGCGCAATCTACGAGTCGGCGCTCGAGGCGGTGTCCGACGGCGTGCGCACCGCGGACCTGGGTGGACACGCGCCGACGACGGAGTTCACCGACGAGGTGATCCGCCGCGTGCGCACGAAGATCGACGTCTGGAGCGCGCTCGCCGACATCGACCGGTGACCGACCGCAACCACATCGTCTACCTCGCGCTCGGCGACTCGTACACCATCGGCACCGGCGCGTCGCACGAGTCGCGCAACTTTCCGTCGCTGCTGGCGGCGAGCCTGCAGCAGGCGAGCAGGCGCGAGGTCGAGGTCGTCAATCCCGCCGTGAACGGGTTCACCACCATCGACCTGCTCGCGAAGGAGCTCGGCTACATCACGGACCTGAAGCCCGACCTGGTCAGCGTGCTCATCGGTGTCAACGACCTGGTCCAGGGTCGCAGCGCGCAGCAGTACCGCGAGTCGCTGGTCGAGATCTACGACGCGATCGCAGCGACGAAGCTGCCCGCGGGTCGCGTCGCCGCCATCTCCATCCCCAGCTGGTCGGTCGCCCCTGCGGCGCGCGACTACGGTGACCCGACCCGACTGCGCAGCCTCACCGAAAAGTTCAACGCGGCCGCGAAGCAAGAAGCCGAAGCGCGACGCTTCACGTGGGTCGACCTCACCGAGGTCAGCACGCGCGCGATGGGCTCGACGGGCTGGATCGCGGCCGACGAGCTGCATCCCGGCGACGCCCAGTACGCAGCGTGGGCGGAAGAGATCTGGTCGCGCGTAGGCGACGGCTGGAGTTCTGTCTAGACCTTTATCCGCTTGAACGATTCGGCGTACTGGTACCCGCCCTTCTTGCCGATGTCGCGGTGGCGCTTGCGCACCCACTTTTCGACGTCCCATTCCTGCCCCGGCTTCGCGACCTGGCTCTTGTGCTTTTTCAGCGCCGCGAGCTTCAGATCGAGGGTCTTGCTGATGTCGACGAAGTAATCACCGAGCGTCCAGTAAGGGATCCACACCTCATTGACGACGTGCGGCTGGTAGCCCTCTTTGAGCAAGCTGCGAAACGCGCGCGGGTTGCGTGAGTCCGGATACACCGCGGCCATCGTCGCCTCGCCGACCGCGATGTGATCGGGATGCGAGCCGCCCATGGGCGCGTCGAGCACGCGTCCTGGGATGTGCGTGATGACGAGCTCCGGCTTGTGCTTGCGGATCATGCGGACGATGTCGCGCCGCAGCTTCAGGTCAGGCGCCAGGTGGCCGTCCTTGTAGCCGAGGAACTCGACCTTCTTGATGCCCAGCACCTTGGCCGCGGCTCGCTGCTCGCGCTGGCGAATCGACACCAGCTCCGAGTCGCTCTGGTTGGGATCCTCGCCGCCCTGCGATCCGTCGGTCACGATCACGTAGGTCACGTTGGCGCCGTCCTTCGCCAGCTTCGCCATGGACCCGCCGGCGCCGAACTCCGGGTCGTCGGGATGGGCGAACACTCCAAGCACTCGCTCGAACTTCGGATCATGTGAGTTGCTGCGGCTTGTTGCGCGAGGGGCGGCCTTGCGCTGCGTTTTCTTCTTGGCCATCAGGTCAATTTAAGCAGCGTTGTCAGCGCGACTTGGTCGAGGCGGCAAGCGACGCGAGTGGAATCGCGCGCTCGAGCGGCTTCCACAGGGCGAGCAGCTCCTCGTCGCTGAGGTTCGACCGCGCGGCGATGACCCGACCGCCGAACGTCGCGGTCTTGCACGCGGCCCAGCCTGCGTCGCCGGTGACGCGCATCGGCACGGTGACGAGCGCCACCAGCGCGGCCGCTTCTTCGGCGGCGCGCGTTGCGGCACCCGCGGTCGCACGGGCGAGAGCGTTCGAAACGTCGTCCGCGAGCAGCCACGGCTCGGCCAGGACCGAGCACTGGTGCGCGCTCAGCCTTCCCACCGCCGTCAGGTACCGCTGCACGACGGGCGCGATCGAGCTCGCCTTGGTCACGACCACCGCCGACGCAAACGGGGCGTAGGAGACAGCGAACTTGATGGCCGAAAGCCGGTGACGCCGGACCAGCGCCGTGAGCGCGTGCCACGCCACCACGACCTCGACGTCCGTGCGCTGGTCGAGGTGCGGGGCCAGCGCGTCGGCCGCGTTGACCAGGGGCGCCACCGCGGCAACGTCCGCCGGCGCTCCGACGCCCGCGAGCCGCATCCATTCCTCGGGGTTCAACGCGGCGACGCGCGAGGCGAATGACGCGGTGTCCGCCTCGCGGGCCGGGACCACGTCCGCAATCGAGCCATAGTGCTGCTGGAACTCGTCGTCGCTGAGGCGAGCGCGAGCGGCCAGGGCAAACGCTGCGCGCTCCACCGCCGAGAACACGGAGCACCGCGCCTCGAGCTCGAGCTCGGCCGACGCCCTTACCGCCGCCAGGATGGATCGCACCACCACCGCCGGCTCGTCCTCCCCCTCGCGCGTCACGCTTGCGACCAGCTGCCTGCGGTCGAGAACGCGCAGCCACTGTATCGCTGAGAGCTCGGGGATCGCTTTGACGAAAGCGGCCACCTCGGCGGTGTTGGGCCCATACACAGCCGCGGCGCGCGGCCTGGCGGCTCGCTTCTTCTCGACCTTGATCTCTTCAGCGGGCGGCGGTGATTTCTTCGTCCGCGCCCGCGAAGGCTTGTCGGAAACCGGCGCGTCGGTCAGCGAGCGCAGCGCGACCGCCTCCTCCAGCGGAGCCCACAGGGCCTGCAGCTGCTCCGGCGTCAGCTCGCCCATCGAGCTGAGCACGCGGCCGCCGTGCACCGCCGTCTTCACCGCCGCCCATCCCGCGTCGCCCGAGACGTGCCTGGGAGCGACCGCGATCGCTGCGATCGCCACCGCCTCCTCTGACTCACGCGCCCGGCTCTTCAGCGCGGCCTGCAGCAAGGACGCCGATGAGTCGCGGTCGAGCGACCACGGCCGCGCCAGCGACTCCCACTGCAGCGCGCTCAGCCACTTCAGAGCGTTGGCGAAGCGGTCGACGATAGGCGGCAATTCCACGGCCTGCGCGGGCGGGATGACGGACGCAAACGGTGCGTAATGCGCAGCGAAGGTCAGCGCCGAAAGCTGGCGCCGCCGCACCAGCGCAGACGCGGCCTGCCACGCGGCCACAGCCTCCGCGTCGGAACGTTTGGCCAGGATCGCGGCCATGTCGGTGGCGACGTTCGACATCGGCTCGGGCAGCGTGCCGGCGCCGTTGGGAGCCCCGCCGAGCAGCGCGCGCACGATCTCGGCCGGCTGGCCGGAGCCGTCCCTGGTCACCCTGGTCGCCGCCTCGCGCGCCGCGATCACCTTCTTCCACTTCGAAGGCGAGAGTCGGCCAACCGACTCGATGAAGGCGGTCACCTCGGCGGTGTTGGGCCCGTAGCGCTCGCCGGCGCCGGCAGGCGCCGTCGCCAATGGGCCGGAGGGTTGTGTGGCGGCTGCCTGGGACAAGACTCGAAAACTGTAGACCGACCCGCGCCAAAGTCGCCCCATTCCACCCGTTTGGCGCCAACCGGGCCTTTGCCCCGGCGTGGATGCAACCGTTTGGCGCCAAAGAGGCCCTTCTGCCCTAGACGGTTTCCACCTTCAGCAGGTTCGTCTGGCCGGGCTGGCCGACGGGAACTCCCGCCACGATCACGACCCGGTCACCCTCCCGCACGAAGCCGGCGCGAACGGCCGCGTCGGTGGCGTTGGCGAACATCTCGTCAGTGTCCCGGCCCGGGGCCACCAGCAGCGGCACCACCCCGGCGTAGAGCGACGTCCGGCGCAGCACCTCCTCGTGAGGACTGGCGGCGATGATCGGGACGTGCGGCCGGGCCTTGCTGCACCGCAAGGCGGTGGTTCCCGACTCGGTGAAGGCGATGATGACGCGGGCCCCCAGCTCATCGGCGCTGGCGGCGGCAGCGTGCGCGATCGCGCTTCCAACCTGGCCGGGCTCGCGCCAGATCTGCCGCTGACGCTGAAAGGTCGCGTGGCGCTGCGCCGACAGGCAGATGCGGGCCATGGCGCGCACCGCCTCGACCGGATGGGCGCCGACCGACGTCTCCTGCGACAGCATCACCGCATCGGTTCCGTCCCAGATCGCGTTGGCTACGTCGGAGGCCTCGGCGCGCGTGGGCCGGTTGGAGGTGACCATCGACTCGAGCATCTCGGTGGCGGTGATAACCGGCACGCCGGCCCGGTTGGCGCGGTCGATGACCTCCTTCTGCACGGCCGGCAGCTCGCCGAGGCGGAGCTCGACCCCCAGGTCGCCGCGCGCAACCATGACCGCGCCCGCGACATCGAGGATGCCGCTCAGCTCGCGGATCGCCTCGACCTTCTCGAGCTTGGCGATGACCGGCGCGGTGCAGCGGAGCCCGGCGAGGTGCTGCTGGCACATGAGCACGTCGTCCGGCCGGCGGACGAAAGACAGCGCCACGTAGTCGACACCGATCTCGACCGCAAGCTTCAGGTCGGCGATGTCCTTGTCTGTCAGCGCCGGCAGCGGCGGGGTGCGGCCCGGCACCGAGACGCCCTTGCGCTCACCGAGCAGCCCGCCGCGCGCGACGGAGCACACGGCGCGGCCGCCGGAGATGGACCTGACCGTGAGCTCGATGCGGCCGTCGTCGAGCAGCACACGATCGCCCTTCCGCAGCGACTCGATGAGCTCGACGTGGCTGACTTCGATCTCGTTTGGGTCCTGGCGGTGCGAAGCGGTGAGAACGACCTGGCGGCCCCTCACCAATCGCAGGAATGACGAGTCGAGCGCGCCCGTGCGGATCTTCGGGCCCTGCAGGTCGCCGATGATCGCGACCGGCCGGCCGACCGCCTGCGCCGCGGCACGCACGTCGGCCGCCGCGCGCCGGTGCGTGTCGTGGTCGCCATGCGAGAAGTTGAGGCGGGCCACGTCCATGCCCGACTGGATGAGGCTCCTCAGCACGGCCGGCGACGAGCTCGACGGCCCGATGGTGCAGACGATGCGCGTGCGGCGGATCAACGCGCGTAGCGGTCGACGGACCGTCCCAGCTCTTTCTCCGCTTCGATCACCTGGCGTTCCAGCTCGAGCGCGCTGATGACCGCGCCGCCCATGCCCCGCACCATGTCGCGCTGAAAACGGTCTGACGTGGCGACGGTGATCGGGTTGCCGTCGCCTGCAAGTGAATACGCCAGCCGCTCGATCGCGTGGTCGGCGGAGTGACCCTTGCGCGTGAACACGACGTGCACGCCGCCGACGTCCTGCCGGCTGTTGCTGGCGGCCGACGTGCGATGCGCGTCGAAGACCACCGTCACGTCAGCGCCGCGCACCTGCGCGTAAGTCGCGAGACGCTCGATGAGCCGGTCGCGCGCAGCCTCGAGCGAAAAGCCCATCAGCTCCTTGAGCTCTGGCCACGCGTGCACGACGTTGTAGCCGTCGACGATCAAGCGATCCATCAGTGGCTACTGCAGTCGGAAGTGCTGCTGGCCGAAGTAGATGAGGTACGGGTCGATGCCAAACATCGTCGCGAGTGTCGAGGCCGAGTGGACGAAGAAGAGGTTGATCGCGGGCACGTACCAGATGGCGGCGAAGACGATGATCAGCGCGAAGGTCCCAAGCCGCGCCGCGGCGGACTGGATCGAGTACGGCAGCCACGGCCGGATGATCCCGAACCCGTCCAGCGGTGGAACCGGCACGAAGTTCAGCACGAACGCATACATCTCGACGAACCCGAGCACCGCGAGCGCCTCGAAGAACGCCATGTTGTCGCTGCGTATCAATCCAAGCCGGTACGACACCACGATCACAGCAGCGAACAGAAGGCCGCACAGCAGCGTCCCGAGGGGACCAGCCAGCGAGACAAGCGAATCCCACCACTTGTTCCGCAGCGCGCCGCGATCTATGTAAACAGCTCCGCCAGGCAGCGCGATGCCCCCGATCAGCAGGAACGCGGCAGGGAAAACGATGCTCATGAGAAAGTTCGTGTAGCGCAGCGGATCAAGTGTCAGGTAGCCGGAGCTGGCGACCGCGCGGTCGCCGGCGATGTAGGCGACCAACGCGTGGCAGAACTCGTGCACGCACACGGTCGCGATCCATCCGGTTACCACGAAGGCCAACGTCAGCGGGCCGACGCCCTGCGGGAAGAATCCGAACCACAGCATCGCGCCGGTCACGACCACCACGGCGAGGAGCCCGAGGAAGACGGGGCTGACGCTCAGCACGCCGCGCAGTTGAGGCAGCGGGCGCCGGCGCAGCGCCCGGTCGGGTGGACGAGCGCCGGCCGGCTTCGGGCCGCTCGCAGGCGTGTCCGATCTCACGCCGGTCTGCAGGTGCCTGCGGAGGTCGTACATCGTGAGCCCCGCCTTCTGCAGCGCCGCCGCCGTCGCGGGCGAATCCGAGTACATCAGCGCCAGCAGCAGGTGGATCGAGTCGACCGAGTAGTGGCCGAGCACCTGCGCCTCGCGGTTCGCGTTGACGAGCAGCTGCCTGAGCGGAAGGGGCGTCGCCACGCCGTCGGCCGGAAGGGCGGCCGTCACCGCGGATGGGTCGGCGCCCAGGGTGCGCAGCGTGTTCACGGCGAGCGAGCCACGGTTGGCCAGCACCGCGCGCAGGACGTCGACGGGGTTCGACTCGTCGGCGTCGCGGCGTGCGGCTTCGTTGGCGGCGCGCTCGAGATCCTCGCGCGCGGCCCGCGAAAGCGATATGTCCGCGGATGCTCGATCGAGCGCGACGGTGGCGTTGGGCATCCGACTCAGTGTAGGGAGCGCTGCCGTGTGACCTCGTAAAGCAGCGCCGCGGCTGCCGCCGATGCGTTGAAGCTTCCGATTCGTCCTTTGACGGGAAGACGCAGGCGCACATCGCATCGCTCCAACACGAGCCGGTGGACCCCCTGGCCCTCGGCCCCCACGACGACGCAGACGCGCTGCGTGAGGTCGAAGTCCCACGGCCAGGTGTCGCCGCGCACGTCGAGTGCCGCACACCAGATGCCCGAACGCTTGACCTCGGCGATGGCCGAGGGCATGCCCGACACCAGCGCGATCGGCATGAGCTCGCTCGCACCGGAGCTGGCTTTGACGGCCGCAGGTGAAAGAGGCGCGCTGCGGTGCTCGGGGATGATCGCGCCATCCGCGCCCGCGACCTCGGCGCTCCGGATGATGGCGCCGAGATTCTGCGGGTCCATGATCGAGTCGAGCGCGACGAGCAGGCTCGGCTCGGTTGCGAGCAGGTCCCTCAGGGTCCACTCACGCCGCGGCTTCAGCTCGGCGGCCACTCCCTGGTGCACGCCGGGCGCGATCGCGTCCAGGCGATCAGGCGGCACGTGCTCGACCGGCGCGATGCGCGCCAGCTCGTCGAGCCGAGGATCGTGTCCGAGACCGGTGGCCTGCATGACCCGCAAGACTCGCCCGGCCCGCGCCGCCTCCAGCACCGCGTTGCGGCCATGGATGACGGCCGGCTGCGCGCCTAGACCTTTGCGACGCGGCGCCAACGAACACCCTCCTTCGAGTCCTCGAGCGCGATGCCGCGATCGCGCAGCTCGTCGCGGATGCGGTCCGCGGTCGCGAAGTCGCGGGCCTTGCGTGCAGCTTCGCGCTGCGCGATGAGCTGCTCGACATCGCCCGCCAGCGCCGTGTCCCGGGCCGCCACAACGTCGACGTGAGCATCGACGTCGGCCATGAGCAGCAGGAGCTCGCGCGCGGCCGCCTCGCCGACCCCGCCCGAGTCCAGCGCCGCGTTCGCCTCGCGGAGCAGATCGAACACGTGACCCAACCCCTGCGGCAGATTCAGGTCGTCGTCGAGCGCTTCGCGATACGCGTGACGCACCTCGGCCACACGCTCGGCCAGCCGGCCGCCGTCCTTCGGCGCCACCGGCTGCTGCAGCCGTCGAGCGAAGTCCTGGAGCCGCCGGACCTGCTCGCCGGCCGCGTGCAGCGCTTCATCGCTGAGCCTCAGGCGCGATCGGTAATGCGCGTTGCCGATGAGGAAGAACCGGATGGCAAGCGGGTCATGGCCCGCCGCGAGCAATTCGCGCAGGGTCGTGAAGCCGCCGGCGCTCTTCGACATCTTCTCCCCCGTCGCGTCGGCCAGGTGCTCGGAATGGAGCCAGAACCGCGAGAACTGGCGCTGGTTCGCGGCCTCCGACTGCGCGATCTCGTTCTCGTGATGAGGAAACATCAGGTCGACGCCGCCCGCGTGGATGTCGAGCGTGTCGCCGAGGTAGCGCTTGCTCATCGCCGAGCACTCGATGTGCCAGCCCGGCCGGCCCTTTCCGAACGGCGCGTCCCACGCCGCCCCGATCTCCTCGTCAGCGGGCTGCGACTTCTTCCACAACGCGAAGTCGCTCACCGACTCCTTGTCATATTTGTCGGCGGCCACGCGCACGCCGGCCCGCAGCCCTTCCCGATCGAGGTGCGACAGCTCCCCGTACCGCGGAAAGCTCGCGATGCGGAAGTAGACGTCGCCGTCCGCGACGTATGCGTTCCCGCGCTCCAGGAGTGTCGAGATCATCCGGATCATCTCCTCGATGTGCTCGGTCGCGCGTGGGTAGTGCTCGGCCGGCTGCGCGCGCAGCGTCTTCATGTCCTCGAAGAAGGCCTCGGCGTACGGCTTCGTGTACTCGGCGATCGTGGTGCCCGCGTGCATTGCCTGGTCGAGGATGCGGTCGTCGATGTCGGTGATGTTCATGACGTGCGTGACGCGAAAGCCCGCGACCTGCAGGTGCCGGCGCAGCAGGTCGTAGAAAAGGAATGCGCGCAGGTTGCCGATGTGCGCGAAGTTCCACACGGTCGGGCCGCACGTGTACATGCGCACATGCGAATCGTCGAGCGGTTCGAAGACGTCTTTCGTCCCGGTGAGCGTGTTGTGAAGGCGCAGCGTCACGTTTCGTCGATGAGCGCGACCGCGTGCGCGGCGATGCCTTCCCCGGCCCCGAGGGCGCCGATGCCTTCTGGCGAAGTGGCCTTGACGCTGACCGAGCCGATGTCGAGCCCGAGGCCGCGCGCGATGTTGCGCGCCATCTCGCCCAGGTGCGCACCGAGCCTCGGCGCCTGCGCGACGACCGTGCTGTCGACGTTCACGACGCGGTACCCGGCCGTTGCCACGACCCGCGCCGCCTCCACCAGCAGGTCGAGGCTCGAGGCGCCGCGGTAGCGCGCGTCGTCAGGTGGAAAGTGCGCGCCGATGTCGCCCAGGCCGGCGGCTCCGAGCACCGAATCGATGACGGCGTGCGTGAGCACGTCGGCGTCGGATTGGCCGTCGAGCCCGGTCGGGTGCTCGATGCGCACCCCACCGATGATCAGCGCCCGTCCCTCGCGGAGCGGGTGCACGTCGTAGCCCACGCCGACCCTCACGGAGCGGCTGTTTCCTGCTCTTTGATCAGCGCCTCGACGACCCCGAAGTCCTCGGGCGTCGTGAGCTTCACGTTCGATGGCTCGCCCTCGACCACCGTCACCGCGTGTCCGGTCGCCGCCACGAGCTGCGCGTCGTCGTCGCCGACCAGCCCCGCGTCGGCCGCCTCGCGATGAGCGCGCGCCAGCAGGCTGTAAGAGAAGCCCTGCGGAGTCTGGGCCAGGACGAACCGCGAACGATCGAGGCTCTCCACCAGCAGGTTGCCCTCGATCCGCTTGACCGCGTCGCGCGGCGCGATCGCGGGGAAGGCCGCGTCCGATTCCATCGCCGCCGCGAGCACGCGCCGCACGAGCGACTGGGACGCGAGCGGCCGGGCGGCGTCGTGCACCAGCACGTAGTCGCACTCACCCAGCGCGGCGATGCCCGCGCGCACCGAGGCCTGCCGGCTCTCACCGCCCGGACGCACGGTCACCGGCTTGGTCGGGTGGAGCGAGGCCACCTCGTGTTCCGCGTTCTCGAGGCGGCTCGGCGGCCCGACGACCACGATCCGGTCGATCTCATCCATGCCGAGGAAGATCTCCACCACGCGCGCCAGAGTGGTTCGGCCGTGCAGGCGCACGAGCGCCTTGCTGCCGCGGCCGAGTCGCGAGCCCGATCCCGCGGCGGCGACGATCACGCCCACCGACGGTTTCACTTGCTCGCCTCCTCGTGGCCGCGGTTTCTCGAGCCGCGGCGCCCGTCCTGGCCGAGCGGCTCGGCGAAGATCATGCGGCCGGCCGAGGTCTGGATCACCGACGTGACGACCGCGGTGATGGTCTGGTTGATGAGCCTGCGTCCGTTCTGCACGACGACCATGGTGCCGTCGTCGAGGCTGCCCACACCCTGGCCGGGCTCCTTGCCCTCGCGCGCCACGGTGACCATGATCTCCTCGCCCGGAATCGCCACAGGGCGCATCGCCTGAGCGAGCTCGTTCAGATTGAGCACCGCCACGCCTTCGAGGCGCGCGATGCGGTTCAGGTTGAAGTCGTTGGTCATGATGCCCCATCCACGCCGCTTGGCCGTGCGCACGAGGTGCGAGTCGATCTCGGTGCTCGGCGTCACGTCGTCGTCCACGACCTCGAGCGAGAGGGTCGAGATCTTCTGCATCTCGGTGAGCACGTCAAGACCTCGCCGCCCGCGTCGGCGTCGCATCGCGTCGGCCGAGTCGGCTACGAGCTGCAGCTCGCGCAGCACCGAGCTGAGCACGACGAGCGGCATGTCGACGAAGCCGGTCTTGGCGATGTCCAGGATGCGCCCGTCGATGATGACCGAGGTGTCCAGAAGCACCGCGGGGAGGCGATGTGCCGGCTGCTGCGCCGGGCCGCCGAAGAACAGCGCCGCGAGCTCCGCGCGCCGGCTGACGCCGACCGATGCGCCGAGCGCGGCGAGAAGCAGTGCGAGGGTCGAAGACAGCCAGTAACCGAGCGGCACGTCGCGGACGAAGAAACCGATGAGGACGGCGATGACGAGTCCGACCACCATGCCCAGCAGTCCGCTGAGCAGGTCGGGCAGCGGCGTGTTGAGCAGGCGGCGGTTGAATCCGCGCCATCCGCCGAGAACGTAAGGCGTGCCGAGGTACGCGAAGATCAGACCTTCGAGGGTCGTCAACGTGATCAGGACCCAGCCCTGATGGGTGATCGGCGCCAGGCGGACCAGGATGTAGCCCAGGATGAAACCGCCGACGACTCCGATCCCCAACCCCAACCGCAGGGCGAGGGCATCGGAACGCTTCAAGGGAACCTCCTCAGGAGACCGTGACCCCGGCCTCCTCTATGAATGCGCCGGAATGGATGTGATTAGGAAAGAGCGCGGAGATGGCCTCCGCCAGGTTCCGGACCTCGATGATCTCGAGGCCGGCCGGCCGCCCGGTCCGTGAACCGGACGGAATCAAGGCGCGCGTGAAGCCGTGCCGGGCCGCCTCCTGCAGGCGGCGCTCGGTCTGGCCGACGCGGCGCACCTCACCCGCCAAACCAAGCTCCCCAAGGACGACCAGGCCTTCCGGCAACGGCTGGCTCCTCTGGTTGCCTGCGATCGACAGGGCGAGACCGAGATCGGCGGCCGGCTCCGTGATCCGGATGCCGCCCGCCACGTTGACGAAAACGTCGTGCTGACCGAGGGGCGTCTTGCCCCGCCTGTCGAGCACCGCCAGGAGCATGTGCACCCGGTTGAGGTCGAACCCGTTCGCGACCCGGCGCGGCGGGTAGTTGGTGTTGGCCTTGTTGACCAGGCTCTGGATCTCGATGAGAAGCGGTCGCGTGCCCTCCATCACCACGACGACGGCCGTGCCTGCGGAGGCCGTGCCGGCCTGGCTGAGCATCGCCGCCGACGGGTCGGGCACCTCCTCCAATCCGCGCTCGCCCATGGCGAAGACGCCGATCTCCTCGGCCGATCCGAACCGGTTCTTCATCGCCCGCAGGAGCCTGAGCTCCTGCCGGCGGTCGCCTTCGAGGTACAGCACCGTGTCAACGATATGCTCCAGGACCCTCGGTCCGGCTATCGCTCCCTCCTTGGTCACGTGGCCGACGAGGAAGATGGGCACTCCGGTCTCCTTGGCGAGGCGCATCAGCCGGGCGGCCGATTCCCTGACCTGGCTGACGCTTCCGGCGCTGCCGGTGACCGCCCCGTCGGCCACCGTCTGGATGGAGTCGACGATCGCGAGCTGCGGCGACTCTGAGACGATGGTGTCGCAGATCGCGTCCAGATCGTTCTCGGCCATCAGCAGGATGCCCCCGTCGAGGGCGCCGACGCGCGCCGCCCGCATCTGCACCTGCTGGTTCGACTCCTCGCCCGACACGTACAGGACCTTCGCACCGCCCCCGGACACCACCTGGTGGGCGGCGTGCATGAGCAGGGTCGACTTGCCGACGCCCGGCTCACCGCCGACCAGCACCAGGCTGCCGGGCACGATGCCGCCGCCCAGCACGCGGTTCAGCTCGCCCCAGGCCAGGCGCAGGCGGGGCGCCGAATCCGCCGAGATCTGCGTGACCGGCACGGGTCGGGCGGATGAGCCGCCCGAGGTGGCGCCCCGGCCGCTCCGGGATTCGGGCTTGCGGCGGCCGGGCTCCTTCTTGACCTCGAACTCCTGGAGCGTGTTCCAGGCCTGGCAGTACGGGCACTGGCCCGCCCAGCGCAGCGTCTCGCCGCCGCATTGGGCGCAGACGAAGGTCACCGAGGAGCGCGGCATGATCCCAGCTTGGTGGCCGCGGGACTTTTTTACAAGTCAGGGCCTGTAAACGTAAGCGCCACCCCGGGGGTAGTCAGGGTGGCGCCGTAAGCCTGGGAGGACCCGGGTACACTCCGGTGTCCCTCGTTAAAGCAACGCGCGAGCCGGCAAAAGGCTACGTTCTGGCCATGGGTGAACAACCGGTCTCCATCGAGCGGATCGCGGAGGCCGCCGAGGTCATCGACCCGGTCTTCCTGCATTCGCCGCAGTACGAGTGCGAGCCGCTCAGCGCTCACCTCGGGGTCGCCACCGTGCTCAAGGTCGAATGCCTCAACCCCATCCGCTCCTTCAAAGGGCGCGGCACCGACTACCTGATGTTCCGGAACGATGTTCCGTCCAACGGCCTCGTCTGCGCCAGCGCCGGCAACTTCGGCCAGGGCATGGCGTACGCGGCGCGAAAGCGAGGCCATCGCGTCACCGTTTTCGCAGCCGTCAACGCCAGCCCGATCAAGGTGGAAAGGATG
>WNGQ01004822.1_pt1 | contig 13307 bp, 12 predicted proteins | sample 5407661 | NCBI WGS metagenome assembly WNGQ01 (sample SAMN13153382, study PRJNA577476) | soil metagenome | isolation source: 60 cm soil or saprolite under Garry oak tree replicate 2 | place: USA:California | collected 2016-06-15
GCCAGGTCGTCGGCATCGCCGGCTGCCCGCTGGCGCCCAGCGTCATGGCCGCTGCGGCAGCCCTCGAGGTCGCCGTCCACGGGTGGGACATATCCCGGGCGTGCGGGCAGCGCCAGCCGCTCCCGCGCGCCCTGGCCACCGGCCTGCTGGCGATAGCCCCGGCGCTGGTCCCCCGCGCCGGCCGGCACCCACTGTTCGCGGCGCCGGTCGCCGTGGCAGCTACGGCCGGCCCCAGCGACCGGCTCGCCGCCTTCCTCGGGCGCTCCCCGGGCATAGCGCCCATGCCAGGCCACTGATCGGCCAGCCGCGTCAGCAGGCCGGGCCCGCACGGAGCGCGCAGTGGAGGGCCTGCCACGACTCGCCCGGCGAAAAGGGGTATAACCGCAAGCGAATACGACACGTTCGCCCCGAAACGCACAGTCAGCCGGAAAGGACACATGCCCGGGAAAGGCGACGAGGATCCGATGCCGTCGTCGTCTGGTGCCCAGCCGGCGGCCAAGTTCAGCAACTCCCCCGGCGCCCAGCCAGGGCATTATCGAGGGTAGGCAGGAACTGCGCAGATGTGAGTACGTCGCGCTAGGGCCCGGTCCGGGCCGCAGATGTCAGTGAAGGCGCGCATTCAGGATCCGGCTTGACCCAGGGAGTCACCTTGGCGCACAAGCGGATGATATGTGCCTGTCCCTGACGCTCCACCACAACCAACCGGCGACGCGCTAAATCGGCGTTCTGCGTGGTTTGTTACCCGTGGGTGGCCTCGTCGCCTGTCACGCGCCGTCATGACCGCGGCTGTCTCGTCAGGCGATCTTCCGCGATGACCGCGTGCTGCGGTCCTGACTGGCCATCTTCGGACGCCCGGCCACTGTGTACCGTCCTGCCGCACCAGCTCACCGGCCGTTGGACGCAGCGCAGCCAGCCTGAGCAGGAAGCGCAGCCGGCCTGAGCCGGCCTTGCCTGCAGCCCGTCACGAGCTGAGCCGCAGCGCCGGGCGCTGAGCCAGGCTCAGGCGCAGTTCCCAGAAGCTGAGCCTGTCCCAGGACCTGAGCCAGCACCTCCCCGCCGCAGGCGCGGCGATGCCAGCACGGCACAGCGGCGCATTCCCCCGCGCCAGCACCCGCGCCGCGGCCGCGGCATACTCGCGCGCCGAGCCCGTGCCGCCCGCCTGCCCGAGCCGCAACCGCGCCACGCCACCAGACCGCACACCGCGGCCGGGCACCGTCACCAGCCATGCGACGCCACGGGCCCGGGCCGGGTGCGGCGAATGCAACCCGCAACAACTCAAGGGCGAAACCCGCTCAACCCAGCAGGGCGCAAAATTGCTGCCCAGCACGGCTGGCCTGTTACCTGGCCGGCCTGTCACCGGACTGCTACCCAAAACGCTACCCAGCACCCCGGAGACTCACGGAATAATATTCGAATTATTCTCGTGAACTGGGTGGAGCTATGGGGATTCGAACCCCAGACCTCTTGCATGCCATGAATCACCCGGCTGCTCCCTGACCAGGCCATATGCCGCCTGACCAGGCCATACGCTAGCTCACGCCAGCTGGAACTGGCTCAGACAAGCACTCGCCTGCACCTTTCTGCCCCTCAGACTGCCCCTCGAAATGATCTCCCAGTAACTGCCCGGATCGCGCGATCTCACAGTCATCGACCCTACATTCGAAAGCCCGGGCCGGCAGAGAACCGATAGTGCCGGTACAGCGAGCCGCGGTCCCGCGCCGCGGCGCGCCTGTGAGGTCCTCTCCCCCACTGCAGCCGTCAGGGGTGAGCCGCTACACAGAGTGAGAGCGCTCATTCCTCCTGATCTCCCGGCCGCAAACTGCCGACTCGGGGCGGCCTGAGGGCGAGTCAGGTCGCGTGACGAACGCGTACAGATAGCTTCGTTCTGGGATGCGGAGGCTCGCCCCAAGACCACCACCCATGCCGATACAAAACGGTCACTCTCCGCCTCGCCAGTCGCGCCCGCCAGGTATCTCGGGCGGCATGCCTGCGTCGAAAGCCACTGGCGGGCCGGGCACGCAACCGGCTCGCGCCCTCAAGCAGGCAACTTGCGACCAATGCGACGACGACGTGTTGCGCCGATTGCGGCTGGCCTCCCTACTACCATCGGCTGGGCTGGGCAGCCTGCTCGTGCGACACTCAGAGTGTGGAGAGAACCCGATGGCCCGTAGACGGCGCCGACTCCTGCAATCAGGCACCCGAAGGCCGCCTCGCGTGCTTCAGTCGGCCCTCGGGCCGGGGAAGCCATCCGAAGATGATCTGCTGCGGGCATACAGGTCAATCAGCTTCGATATGGGACCTGGCCGCGAGGGCGGAAGGCTTTACGAGGGCCGCAGCGGGAAGCGCGTCGTGATATTCGGTGTTGACACGGATCGTAGTGATCCCAGCGGGGATGGCGAAGTGATCTTTCACGGCCAATGGAAAGGACAGCGGTGAGCCGGGCGGACGCGGCACAGGAAATCGCCGCATACCTAGCCGGGCCAGCCCCCAAGAACGCTGTTGCCGACCTGCGTGATCTTGGCGTGATCGGGTTCGCTAACGAGCTCCCCGGCATCACACCGGAGACTATGCGGACACTGATTGCCGGAGCGCGTCAGAAGGGCCGCAGCTGGGATGAGATCGGTCGCAGGCTCGACATGACGGCGGATGAAGCTGAATGCGCCTACCGACAGCTGAGTGAGACCCACGGGCCTCATCAGACAACGGACTGGCGTCACATCATTGCGACAATCCTCGACAGCCTGGCCGCTGCGACCGATGCAATCACCGATGCGCTCGACCGCGCGTCGCACGGCCTGGAACGCCCCCACCGCCGATAACTGGCTCGGGCTCAGTGATTCCAGTCGCACTCACGCTCAGCTCGCCCCGGCTGACCGCGATCACCCGCCAACCTTGTCAGCGAATACCTCGATCGGCAACGAGGAAGGGCGCCACCCCTCAGGCAGGCGTAATCAGATCGCCCAAATATGCACGGTCGCCGCCTTGCTGAAGGCCGACTGCGTAGCCGTCCAGAACGGCGGGAGTGAGCGCTCAGCTCAGTGCTGCTGCGGTCGCCGGTCGTGACGGTCGCCTGCAGACTGGATGCGCCTCACTGGACTGGTGGGGGTCAGGCCGGGTCGTCCAGCCTGATGAGCCCGGCGTTCGTGGGCCGGAACCCGCAGCAGCCGAAGTAGAACGGGCCCAGGCGGTCCTCGAAGTCGACGTGCAGCCACTCGCACCCGGCCGCGCGGGCCTCGCGGGCGGCGACCTCCACCAGCCTGGTGCCGACTCCGTGCCGCCGCAGTGGCCGGGCGACCACGGTGTCGAGGATGAACGCGTGAACGCCGCCGTCCCAGGCCACGTTGACGAACCCAGCCAGTTCGGCACCGCGGCGGGCGCAGGCCTAGCCCGGGCTGTGCCGTTCCGCCTGCGCCTTCCAGTCGTAATCGCCGGGAGCGCGGCCGAAGCTGTCGGCGTGCAAGGCCTCGGCCTCGGCGCTGGTGAAGTCCCCGCGTCACTGGTAGCTGATCACCGGGCCACGGTACGCACCGCCCGGACCAGGTGGCATCTGATTTCCGGGCAGGCTCATCCGGCCACAGAACATCCCGATCGGCACGGCCGCGGTACTACCTGACCTGGCCTCGCAAAGCGTCCTTAACGGCGGCTCGGGTATGTCAAGAGACTGACGAGTGTGTGACTGAGCGTGACGCGCGGCTTCGCCCGCGGTTGACGTTCGGCGGGCGGCCGTATGCGTGCGTCACGTCGAGTGCGGGTGCGAGGCTGCTGGCATGGCAGCGGAAAGCCAGCCGGACCGGGAGGTGGCCCTGGGCCGGGTCCGCGGGGTGCTCGCCCGGCTGATCCGCGACGGCACGGCCACGGCCCGCTCGGACGGCAGTGTCCACCGGTTGTTCCCGGTCGCGGCCGGCCCGGCTGAGGGCGCTGCGATCCGGTCCTGGGTGATCCGGGAGCAGGCGGGCCGCACCATCGAGGTCGGGCTGGGATATGGCATCTCGGCGCTGTTCGCCTGCGAGGGGCTGTTCACGGTTGGCCGGCCGGGCGCGCGGCATGTCGTCATCGACCCGCATCAGCACACCCGGTTCGCTGGCTCGGGGCTGCAACACCTGGACGAGGCCGGCGTCGCTGACCTGGCGGGGTATCACGCGGCGGAGTCCCAGGCCGCGCTGCCCCGGCTATTTGCGCACGGCCGCCGGTTCGGCCTGGCCATTGTGGATGGCAACCACCGCTTCGATGCCGTCTTTGTCGATCTGTACTACCTGGGCCGGCTGCTGCGCCCAGGCGGGATCATCTTCCTCGACGACTACCAGCTGCCCGGCGTCGCCCGGGCCGCCTCGTTTTTCACTGCGAACCTCGGCTGGGCGGTGGAGGAATCGTGCACAGCCGAGGACCGCCATCACCGGGCGGTACTGCGCACCAGCACCAGCCCGGACACCCGGCCCTTCGACTACTTCTCCGACTTCTGACCAAGCGGCCCCGTCAGCGGGATCGGTGACCTTAATCGCAGGTCGCGAACGATGGCCGCGGTCTCGGCTACTCCCGCTGTCAGTCACTGCCGGGCGGGTGGGCGCTGCCGGGTCAGGTCGATCGGCCGCTGGTAGCCGCGGGCGCTGTTGATGTTGCGCCGCAGCGCCCGGTTCAGGCCGGCGAGATTGGCTCGCTGTAGGCCGCCGGAGGTGGCGGCCTCGTGTTCGCACAGCACCGCCATGTCGTTCATGCAGCCAAGGACGCTGCGGTCTGCGGTTCTGGCCACGAGCAGCTCCTGCGCTTCCAGCGGGCCGAAGGTGGCGGCGGGCAGGCCCTCGCGGGCGAGCTCGCGGCCGATCAAGCCAGTCACCAGCCGGTGCGTGTCACGCAGATCAGCGGCGCGGACGCCGGCCTCGAACACGGTAAACAGCGTGCCCGCATGCGTGAGCAGCAGGCACTTGCGCCGGTCGTGCCACCGCAGGTTGGCATACCAGTCTTCGGCATCGGGTGCTGGCCCGGGATCGGCGGCCGGTCGCGTCCCAAGAAGGCGCAGCAGCTTCCTGGTGCAGCGCAGGATCACCCCGTGATCGTAGCCTCGGGCCCAGCATGGCCCTGCCAGGCAAGCGGTCACGCGCCGGGGCCACGGTCTTGCTTGCGCGGTTGCCGGCAACTCTGCGCTCGTGCGAGTGACATCGCCGTCTGAGCGGTGGAACAATCGGTGCGGTGAGCCCGCGAAGCCGAGGGCGGCCGCCCAGCCGTGGCCGGCGCCGCCAGCAAGCCCGGAGTTCGGCAACCGGCCGCGGCGGCGCGCGCGGGGTTGTCCGGCCCGCGGGGAATGACCCGGTGCTGGAGGCAGCCGGGCAGACGACAGACTGCTGGTTCGAGGAGCCAGTACCCGGTGACCGGCGATCATGGGCGGTGCCCTCGGGACACGGCACCTACCAGGGCCTCGACCTGGAACTGCTCGATCCGGCAGACGAGGACGAACGTACGTTCCTGATCGAAGCGCAGCATCCCGAATTCGAAGCCGCCCTCCGCAACGATGAGGAAGTGATGGTCGGCGGTGAGCCGTTCAGCCCGCGCCTGCACATCACACTGCACCAGGTGGTCGCGGGTCAGCTGCTGGCCGGTGACCCGCCCGGGACCTGGCCGACCGTGCAGCGGCTGGCCGCGCTCGGCTACGACTGGCACAACATCATGCACATGCTCGCACGGGTGGTCAGCGACGACATCTACGCGGCCATGAACGAACACAAGCCGTTCGATCCGGGTGGCTACGCCAGGCGGCTCAACGAACTCCCCGGCGACTGGCCGCCACCGCACGCACTCGAGCCGCACTGAGGGTCGCCCCAGAATGATCCATAAGGCGCAGCTGGCGAGGCCATGACGACTACAAGATCGCTGGCCATATCGGCAGGGGCCGGGCGCGAGCTGCAATGAATCGGGGTCGTGGAATGTGACCACTGGCGGGAGCCGATGGACTCTGGTTCCGCAGCGTAAGGATCCCGCACGGCGAGCCCGGGCGCTCAGCTGCCGGGCTCGTGCTGGCCTGCTGCGAAGATTTGACCGTGACCTTGGCGGAGTGGATCGAGCGGTATCGGCGGGCGTGGGAGACCGGGGACGCTGATGAGGTCGTGGCCATCTTCACCACGAATGCCTCGTACCGGTCCAGCGTGTTCCGTGAGCCGTTTGGGCAGCCAGGCCATCCGCAGCTACTGGCAGCGCGGCGCGGGTGCCCAGCGCAACGTCACGGTGCGCATGGGCTGGCCGATAGCCGCGGCCGGCCGGGTCGCCGTGGAGTGGTGGACCACGATGACCGATCCGGATGAAGGCGAGGTGATGCTGCCGGGCTGCCTGCTGCTGCGGTTCGCAGCGGATGGCCGGTGCCCGGACCTGTGGGAGTACTGGCAGGTGCAGCCCGGTTGGCGGGAGCCGCCCGAGGGCTGGGGCGGCTTGCCCGGCTAACCAGGCGGCCCGTCCGCGTGCCCAACTTGGCGGGCCGCCACCCCTGCCCCGCGCTTCAGTTAGACGAACAGTGGCCGGCTGATCAGCCGCCGCCATTTGGCGTCGTGGGCCAGCGGCGGGCTTCGCGCTCCGCCAGACTTGTCGTTGCCGCGTGCGCCGGGGCGCCTGCGAGAGAGGCCGGCTGCTCTACCGGGGGCGGCCGGGCGCAGCCGGCAACGTTTCCCTAACCAGCCTGGGGGGAGCCGAGTTGTCGGCCTTCCCGTCAGCCCGGGCTTCGGCCGGGGCTGCCGAGGTCATGGCCGGTGGTGCTGTCCACATGGGCGGGAATCTCGCCCTCGTGCCGGTCCCCGGTGGTCACGGTTCCGGACAGCTCGAACATCAGGATCGACCCGCCGGGCGAGGACGGCTTGTGCTCGGTGCCCTTCGGCACGACAAACAGGTCACCCTGGCGCAGGCTCACGGTCCGCTCGCCGCCCGCTTCTCGCAGCGCCACGTCGAACTGGCCGTCGAGCACCAGGAAAAACTCGTCGGTGTGCTCGTGCACGTGCCAGACGTAGTCGCCGCGGGTGCGGGCGATTCGTACGTCGTAGTCATCGACCCGGCCGACGATCCGCGGGCCGTAAATGTCGCTGAACGAGGCCAGCGCCTCGTTCAGGTTCACCGGTTCGGCTGTCATGATCCTGGAATATCAGGCGCGGGTCTGGGCGGCCGGGCCGGGTGCCCGCTGACCCAGACGCCGCCGACACCATCTGGGCGTTCTCTCAGGAGTTCGTCTCCCTGGCACAGGCCGGGCGCTTCGCCGACGCCCCCCAACGCAGCGCCGTAGACTGATGCCGCGCGCCCGGCCCCGCCTCTTCCAAACCCAGCCCGCCTGAGCCGCCCCGGCGAACGCGGGACTCCCCGCAGCCGTGGGGTAGGCGCACAACCGCGGTGCGGCAGGAACCCAGAAGCTGCCCGCCGACTTACCGGCCGGCACCAGCAAGCGCAAATCACCCACTCGTCAGCGGCCGCGCCGACCATGTCGGCATGCCTGGTCCGGCGCCATATCGGCGGCAATGTGCGCCCAGGTGCGCCGACCTCGTGCTCACGCCTCGTGACGCGATTGCGGAACCGTCACGGCTGGCATCGTGCAACCGTTGGAGGGGGTGGCGGATGCCATTCAGTCGTCCGGCCGGGTCGCAGCGCGTCCAGAGGCTCTCGCGGATCGCTCGATCGGCGGCATGTGAGGATGCCTTCTTTAGGACGGTCCAGCATGATGGACACCATGCGGACGGAACGTGCCGGGACGGAAGAGGTTGTAGTTCGGCTCCTGTATGACGAGGCTCTCGTATTGTCGGACTTGCTCGACCGGTGGTGCGGCGCGGGCTTCGCGCAGGTGATTCAGATCGACGATCCTGCAGAAACCGTGCTTCTCGATAACCTCTGCGCATCGTTCGAGCCCGTGATTGGCGGGGTCTTTGCCGACGACTACCGCGAAGCCGTGGAAGAAGCACGACGCCGCCTTGCTCCGGCTACCGACCGTGACTGAACGGACTGGCTCGCATCAGGGGCACGGCTACTCGAACATTCATCGGCCCGGATCGTTAGCAGATAGCCACACACCATCGGCGGCAATGAGTGGAGCCGCCGCGGCCACCCATTAGGTGCTCACCGACGACGTCGCCGTGACACCGCGGTGCGGCGAATTCGGGCGGGTGTTGGCACCCCTCGGCTGATCACACTCTCTTCCGAACATGTAGCCGGATCTACCTTGATCATCCGATTTCCCGCACATCGGCAGAGTCGGACGTCTACCTCCAACGGAGAGCCACCTGCAGCCCCTGGCGATCTGGCGGGTGACCAGTCCTGACGACTCGGTGTCATGTCTACGGCCTTCACGCTCGCGGGCGCACGCCCATGGGGGGCGGCACACACCGGCCAGCATCCTCGCCCCGGCGGTCAGCATGCTTTTGCCGCGCTGATGACCTCTTGCCGTCGCTCAAGGTTCCAGCTTGCACGGGGGAAGCGGCAAGGTTTGAATTCTCGCAGGTCAGCAAGCCACCGAAGAGCCATCCTGCCCCCCAGGGCGCCCCTCGAGACCGGATGGTCAGCGGTTCATTGTTCGAAAAATGTGCATGACCTGGGTGGAGCTATGGGGATTCGAACCCCTGGCCTCTTGCATGCCATGAATCACTCGCGCATTCCCTGACCAGGCCATATGCGGCCTGAACAGGCGATCCGCTAGCTCACGCAAGCTGAGACTGGCTCAGACAAGCACTCGCTAGCACCATTCTGCCCCTCAAACTGCCCCTCGACCCCAGTAACTGCCCGGATGGCGCGATCTCACAGTCATCGACCCTACATTCGAAAACCCAGGCAGCCAGACGACAATGCCGGTACAGCCGCCACGGTCTAGCGTTGCGGCACCGCAGAAAACCCGGGATGCCCTCTCCCCCACCCCCGCCCACAGCGCCAACTGTGCCGCTACGCAGAGTGAGAGCGCTCGTGCTCCCTGATCTCCCGGCCGCGAAACATATCGACTATGCGGGCGGCATGGCCTGGCGATCGGCCGCTGCTCTGTCCGGGCAGATCAGCCACCCATAGAGTCACCCAGTTCTGCGTTGTGGGTGCCTGACGGTGGCCGCAGGCGGCGAGGTTGGCCAGGCTGATCTTCATGCGGGGCGCACAGGCCCTCGACGGTGATTAAGGCCTGGGGGCATAGGGGGGCGCGCACCACGGTCAGCCAGTCGCCCCGACTTCTCATTCACACCCGATCTTGGACGCGGGCCCTGTCCGCTCTCAACACGTCAGCGCCGCCATGCGCGCCTGGATCCAGGCACACCGGCCTAGCGATCCAGTTGCCGTTCGCTACCCGGCCGGAAAGGCTCGCTGAGCCGCAGCGGCCCTTGATCTTGATTGCCGGTAGCTAGCACGGTGCACGCTCTGGCACGATGCGGTCATGGCATTGAAGCGGCTGGGTTTCGTCGCGGCGCAGCTGATGCCGAAGCCTGGCGCCCGTCAGGTGCTGGCGCGCGTGGTAACGGTTGATGATCTGCCCGGAGGTGGCTGGTCCGTCATCGACGAGCGGACCTGGCGTACGGGAGTGTCCGGGCCAGCGACCGAGTGGGGCAAGCGGGCTCGCGCCGCGGGCAGCGTCACTGCCTGGCGCTCCTTCGAGGCCGTGGCCGCGCGGCAGTGGTGCTGGGTTCAGGTGATGCCGCTGGTATCCCAGCCCGATGCGCTCAGCGCCCTCGAAGGGATTGGGGATCGTCTTCTTCGCAACCTGCGCGCCGAGGTCACGCTGCTGCGGGAGCACGATGTGGATATCGAGGCGTTCCCCGGGGCCGGCCGGGTCTGGGCGCACGAGCAGCACACCATCGGACCGGATGGGGAGGGCGTCGCGAGGACGCTGGCTGCCGCGTGCGGTGCGTACGTGATCGTCGTGTCCGCCTCCGGCTCTCCGGAATGGGCGTGGGATTCGGTGGTCTCGGTCGCCCGGCGCCAGGCAGGGCTCTTGGCGGCCTAGCCGCTGCGCCTGCTGGCGGGGATCCTGTTCGATGCGATAGGCATCGGCTACGGCCGCAGCGGGGGTCCTCAAGTTCATCGTGCTCGAATACGTCGCCCGGGTGCCCTGCCAGGCCTGGGAGCGGATGTGCTACCTGGCGCTGGCCCGGCACCGCCGCCGGTCCGCGCTGGCCAGGCGGATCTTCGGCCGGATCGTGCAGACCGCGCCGAGCAGGACAACGAGCAGTGGCACCTACTGATCCTGCAGGATCTGGCCCAGCGCCGCGGCCTGCGGCAGTCCTTGCTCAGGCACCGGCTGGCACCGTGGATGATCGCTCTCTTCGGCTACCACAGCGGCACCTGCATGCTGCGCCACAGGCGCAGATCCACCCAGTTCGGTGTGCACCACCGGCGACACCGTTCGACCAGCAGAGCCGCGCCTATCGGCGGATCCGCCCGGGGAGCCCGAGCGTTGACGTGACACAGCGTGCCCGGAAACCACGCGCCTGCGCAGCTGGCCTGGCCAGCGGATCCCTACCGGCGTACTTCAATTGCCAGGGCGGCGGTGCCGCAGCCAGCCACCTGGCCAGACGTCTTCCGGTGCGAGATCGGAGACCAAGACGCCGACGGGCGCTCCGAGCCATGGGTCGCGCCCGGGGGCGGCGATCACCTCAATGCTGATGCACCGGGTCAGCTGCGTCTCTGCCCGCCCGCTGCTCGCCAGCTGCACCAGCTCGAGTTCATCAGCGATGCGCAGCGTTCCCTGCTCGATGACCCCGGCGATGACGGTGCCGCGGCCGGTGATCCGGAAGGCTGTCTCGACCTTGAAGCGCAACGGCAGCTGGGCGATGGCGCTCGCTGCGGCTGCGCGCATGGCGGCGATGGTCTCGGCCGTTCCGGCGGGGCTGGTGTCCTGCTCGAGTTCGAGGGCTAGCCGCATCAGTTCGCGCTGGGCCTGGCCCTGGTCCTGCCATCGCGGCAGGAGGTCAAGCAGCCGATGCCAGATCTCGCTCCAGGCCAGGCAGCCGTCGGCGAATGCCCGCAGCAGGAAGCCCAGGAGTTCCGGCTGCCCGGTGCCGGGCTCTGGCACCAGGACCTGCTGCTGGCCGAGCATGTCGCGTATGAGCGGCTCGGCGTCGCGGAAAGCCGTGCCCCAGTGCAGCGCCGCCACGTCGATGGTCGCCGGGGTATCCCGCTCCAGGGTGAGCAGCTCGCACGCCAACCTGATCGCCTGGTCCACGTCGGGGACGGGACCCGGGAATGCGATCCGCATGGCCAGCCGGTACAGCCGGGCGCGCAGCTCGGCTTCCCTGCCCATCCCTGCCACCCGGACATTCTGCGCACCGGCCCTGCTCGCGCGCCACGCGGTTTCCATACGCCCTGCAGCTTGAAACGCCCCGGCGCCGGACCGGCCGTCTCAGACGCGACGGACCCGAGCCACCGCATAATGCCCGGATCGGCATCTGCGAAGCGACCATCGCAGCCGAGCCAATAACCGACCAGATCGGCGGCTCTTCGCGCGACGGCCCCTGGGGAGGTCCGTAACGCTCTGCGATCGTCCCCGGGCTCGGATCGTGTGCGCGTCCGTATGGCAGGCACCCGGCGCACGCGATCGCTACATCCTTTGGCGTCGTACTCCTGCTTGCGTCTCGCGCCGACATGAAGTCCGGTCGCTCCGACGTACCTCATCGCGGCAGATGCGGACGTTCGCGATACCGGGTGACAACGGATAGTTATGCAACTTGGCCCGCATCATGTGCCACTTCATGCGACGACTGGTTGAGCCGCTGCCGCGCCCGTCACCAGCGTGACGGGCGCGACAGCGGCGGGCCTGATCAGGTGAAGCCGACGTTCAGGTCGAAGTGCCCGAGCCTGAGGTGGAGTACTCCGCCGCCGGCCCAGTGCACGATGAACGCCAGCAGGATGATGGCCAGGATTACCACGACCACCCAGAAGAAGAACACGATGATGCCGGGGATGGCATACCCCGCTGCAGTTCTCGCTCTAGTACGGCAGCCGCACTTGCGGCCGTGACCTGCGGGAACGGCGGCTGGGTGATCTCGGGCATAAGGGGCAGCCGCCTTGCGATCAAGTGTGTGTGAAGACAACAAAACCGAAGGCGGCTGCTGCCGTCAGGATAAGCATGGGCCTGGCATCGCGGAAACGGGCTGAGCTGCTGGATCTGCTGCGGCCGTGCTTTGCCCGGACCGAGCCGTGGCTGCAGGCGGGCAAGTACGCCGGGGCGCTGGTCAGCGAGCTGCCGCGGGTGAACGGGTGGAGCATCGCCCGGCACGCGGGGGACCGGACGCCGGACAAGACGCAGCGGCTGCTGAATCACGCGCGGTGGGACACCGTCGCGGCGATGGGGGTGGTGCGCCGGTTCGCAGTGGCGGGGCTGGAGGAGGCGGCGCGGCGCGGGAAGCGGCGGGGCGGGCTGGTGATCGGGGCGATCGACGAGACCGGGCAGGAAAAAGCAGGGCAGATGACGGCCGGGGTCAAGCGGCAGTACCTGGGGTGCGCGGGCCGGGTGGCGAACGGGATCAACACCGTGCACCTGTCGTATGTCCGGGAGCGGACCGGCCATGCGCTGATCGGCGCGCGGCAGTGGATCCCGCGAGAGCACATCGGCGACCCGGCGAAAGCCGCGGCTATGGGGGTGCCGCCGGACCTGGTGTTCCGCACCAAGGGGCAGCTGGCCATCGATATCTGCGCCGAGGTGCTCGCCGGCGGCATCGGGTTCGACTTCGTGTGCGGGGATGAGGTGTACGGCAACAGCACCGGGCTGCGGGAGTTCTGCGAAGACCACGGCCAGGGATACGTGCTGCGGGTGCGGTCCAGCTTTCACCTGGTGCTGGCCGGCGGCGGGCCGGCGGTGACCTGCGCGCAGGCCGCCCGCGCGCTGGGCAGGCAGGCCTGCTGCTGGGAGGTCCGCTCGGCCGGGGCGGGCTCCAAGGGCGCCCGCTGGTATGCCTGGGCGCTGCTGGCCACCGCCTCCCCGGCGCATCACCTGCTGATCCGCCGCCACCTGCGCACCGGGGAGCTGGCCTTTCATTATTGCTTCGTGCCCGAAGGCCAGCCGGTGACCAGGACCCGGCTGATCCGCGCCGCCGGGCGGCGCTGGCCGGTGGAAGTCGGCCACCGCTGCTACCTGTCAAGCGGGATTTGTCTTTCACGGCTGCCCTCCTTGTCCTTCTTCCTGCGTTTCACCGGTTTCTACCTAAAATAATACCCAGCGGGCGCGAATATAATAACCAAACAAGTGGTCCCTGCGCTCGCGGAGCTCGCGCATCTGCTGCTCGTCGGCGGTGATGATCCAGTTCCTGCCCCCGGGTGCGCGGCGGGCGGTGATCCAGCCGCGGTAGATCCAGTTGTAGATGCTGGCGGTGGGCATGCCGAGC
>WNGQ01015451.1_pt1 | contig 13306 bp, 14 predicted proteins | sample 5407661 | NCBI WGS metagenome assembly WNGQ01 (sample SAMN13153382, study PRJNA577476) | soil metagenome | isolation source: 60 cm soil or saprolite under Garry oak tree replicate 2 | place: USA:California | collected 2016-06-15
CACGGCGGCGGTGGTGGTGGTTTTCATGGCGGCGGCGGCGGTGGGTTTCACGGTGGCGGCGGTGGGTTTCATGGCGGTGGCGGCTTCCACGGCGGAGGGGGATTCCATGGTGGTGGATTCCATGGTGGTGGTACGGCGTTTCACGGCGGCGGATTCCGCGCGGCGCCGGTCTTTCACGGCGGCGGCGGTGGCTATCATTTGGGTGGCTACCACCACGGTGGCTATCGCTATGGCGGTGACCGCTTCGCGCATCACCACTTCCATCGGCACCACTTCTTTGGCTATGGGTCTTATTACTACGACGACGGCTATTACCCCTATTCCTACTATCATCGCTATCGCCGCTGTCGGATCATCTTGACCCACTATGGCCCGCGCCGCGTCTGCTATCACCGGCACTGGCATCACCGGCACTATTGGTGAGGCGGGAAGGGCTTGAGAAAAATTCAGGGCGCCGGTGTCAGGCGCCTTGAATCGTTAACCCCAATCCCGGTGTTTCCAGGACCTGAGCTTCCACGGCGTCAGGTTCTCCAGCCGCCATTGTTCGAAGCGATCCGGCGGCCAGTGGCTCAATCGCCGCTTGTCCTTGATTTCGGGCTCGAGATCCACGCGCGCGGCGGCGCGGCGCCAGTTCTGGCGCGTCGCCTGGCTGATCAGATCGACGAATTCCGGTTTGTCGGCCATGGCTGGCTCCTCGCCAAACGCCTCATCGGATCGCCTATTCTGCGCCCAGCCGCTTAACGAGGCGTTGCGCGAACCGGTCCAGATTGAATGGCCCGGTGGCCTACCGCCACTCCCTGACATCGACGAAGTGGCCGGCGATCGCGGCGGCTGCGGCCATCGCCGGCGACACCAGATGGGTGCGGCCCTTGAAGCCCTGACGACCCTCGAAATTGCGGTTCGAGGTCGAGGCGCAGCGCTCCTCCGGCTTGAGCTTGTCGGGATTCATCGCCAGACACATCGAGCAGCCCGGCTCGCGCCATTCGAAGCCGGCCTTGATGAAGATCTTGTCCAGCCCCTCGGCTTCCGCCTGCTCTTTGACGATGCCCGAGCCCGGCACGATCATCGCATTGACATGGCCACTGACGGTCTTGCCCTCGGCGATCTTGGCGGCGGCGCGCAGGTCCTCGATGCGGCCGTTGGTGCAGGAGCCGATGAAGACGCGGTCGAGCTTGATGTCGGTGATCTTGGTCCCGGCCATCAGGCCCATGTATTTCAGCGCGCGGTGCTTGGAGAGCCGCTTGGCTTCGTCCGCGATCTGGTCGGGGTCGGGCACGGCGCCGGTGATCGAGACGACGTCCTCGGGCGAAGTGCCCCAGGTCACGATCGGCGGCAGTTTCGCCGCGTCCAGCCTGATCTCATGATCGAAATGCGCGCCCTCGTCGGAGCGCAAGGTCTCCCAATAGCGCATCGCCGCATCCCAGGCTGCGCCCTTCGGCGATTTCGGCCGGCCACGCAGGAAGTCGATCGCTTTTTCATCGGGCGCGACGATGCCGGCGCGCGCGCCACCCTCGATCGACATGTTGCAGACCGTCATGCGGCCTTCCATGCTGAGCGCGCGGATCGCCTCGCCGGCATATTCCAGCACGTAGCCGGTGCCGCCGGCGGTGCCGATCTCGCCGATGATGGCGAGAATGATGTCCTTTCCTGTCACGCCGTCCGGCAATTTGCCGTCGACGATCGCGCGCATGTTCTTGGCTTTTTTCTGGATCAGCGTTTGGGTTGCCAGCACATGCTCGACTTCCGAGGTGCCGATGCCATGCGCCAGCGCGCCGAACGCGCCATGGGTCGAGGTGTGGCTGTCGCCGCAGACGATGGTCGTTCCGGGCAAGGTAAAGCCTTGCTCAGGGCCGATCACGTGCACGATGCCCTGGCGCTTGTCGAACTCGTTGTAATATTCGATGCCGAACTCCTTGGCGTTCTCCGCCATCACCCGCATCTGCTCGATGCTTTCGGGATCGGGATTGGGCTTGGAGCGATCGGTGGTCGGGATGTTGTGATCGACCACGGCCAGCGTCTTCTCGGGCGCGCGTACCTTGCGGCCCGTGGTGCGCAGGCCTTCGAACGCCTGCGGCGAGGTCACCTCATGGACCAGGTGACGGTCGATATAGAGCAGGCAGGTGCCATCCTCGGCCTCGTGAACCAGATGGTCGTTCCAGATCTTGTCGTACAGCGTGGTGGGTTTGGACATGAGCGTCAGCTCCAAAGGAAGATTCGGGGTGGGCGGTCAAGCGCGGATACGCGCGACGGAAACGAAAAATCGGCGCGGCTTCAAAGCGTGCGCGCAAGTTCCGACGTCGCCGAGGTCGCGAATCGTCCGAAGAAGCGGCCGGGCAAGCGGCAGCGATCGTCGATCACGACGCGCCCGCAAATGATGCCGGTCTGATCCAGGGCCATTTCCGTTTTCTAACACACCGCCCATTGGCGCCACAATGAATCGATAGGCGCGGCTCAATTGGTGTGCCGCAACAAAAAAGCGCAGGGCCTGAGCCCCGCGCTTGGCGTCGAACCGGTATGCGGCTGGGATTACTCGCCGACGGCGGCGGCGCGCTCGGTCTTCTCGACGATGCGGGCCGACTTGCCGCGCAAATTGCGCAGATAGTAGAGCTTGGCGCGGCGCACCTTGCCGCGGCGCACCACCTTGATCGAATCGATCATCGGCGACAGCACCGGGAACACGCGTTCCACGCCCTCGCCGTAGGAGATCTTGCGCACGGTGAAGTTCTCGTTGATGCCGCTGCCGGAGCGGCCGATGCAGACGCCCTCATAGGCCTGCACGCGGGTGCGGTCGCCTTCGACCACCTTGACGTTGACGATCAACGTGTCGCCGGGCCCAAAATCCGGAATCTCCTTGCTGGCCGACAGTTTGTCGAATTGCTCTTTCTCGAGCTGTTGAATCAGGTTCACGGTGAAATCTCCATTCGGGTGCGCGCCCAGCCAGTCAAGCGCGGGCTGCGGGTGTGTTCGTTGATCCTGTGGCATGCAGTCCGCAAGCGTGGACACCGGGGCTGATGTCACTTTGCCGGAAACATGCTCGGTGCGCGGATTTGGCGGTTCGTATAAGGCAAAGGCGGGCGCTTGTCACTAGTGCCGGCGGTTGAAGTTCCTAGGGGCATTGCCGCGATACGCCCGAGGACTTCACATCGAAAGCGCACTAATCGGTGTTTTTTGAGCGTTTTTGCGTGGTCTCCCAGAGGTCCGGCCGCTGCGCCCGCGTCAGGGCCTCCGCCTCGGCCCGCCGCCAGGCCGCGACCCTGGCATGGTCCCCGGACACCAGAACCTCCGGAATCGGCCGGCCCTCGAAGACCTGCGGCCTGGTATATTGGGGGTATTCCAGTAGTCCCTCCGAAAAGCTCTCGTCCGCCCCTGATTCCGGCTTTCCCATCACACCAGGCAACAGCCGTACACAGGCGTCGATCAGGGCAAAGGCGGCGATTTCTCCACCCGAGAGCACGTAATCACCGATGGAGACTTCTTCGAGCCCACGTGCCTCGATGACCCGCTGGTCGACGCCCTCGAAGCGTCCGCAAACGATCAGGGGACCGGCGCCATCTGCGAGTTCCCGGATCCGGAACTGGGTCAATGGCCGACCCCGCGGGCTCATCAGGAGGCGCGGCCGGTCTCTTGGACCTTGGCCGACCGCGGCCGCGTCGATGGCGGCGGCCAGCACGTCGGCGCGCAGCACCATGCCGGGCCCACCGCCCGCAGGCGTGTCGTCGACGCTGCGATGGCGGTCGGTGGCTGAGCTACGGATGTCACGGGCCTCCAGCTCCCAGAGGCCGGAGGCGAGGGCCTTACCCGCAAGGCTGCTGCCGAGCGGCCCGGGAAACATCTCGGGGAACAGGGTGAGGACGGTGGCGCGCCACGGTGTTGCGTTGGAGGTCATGACCCCTGGTTACGGCACGATGGCCGTGAGATCGAGGCCGTGCATCGCGGCGGCGGCTTCGACCGCCTGCCTGAAGTCGGCAAGCTTGAACGTCTTGACCCTGATCTTCGCCAGATCAAGCAGCCCGGTGGCGGCGAGCGCGGCGAGCTGTCCGGGCGCGGTGCGGTCGTACATGAACTGCCCGACCACCTCCCAATCGTTGGCCAGCATCTCGCGGAATGAAAGCTCGAGCGGCACCTCGGCGCTGCCCATGAGCACCAGCCGGCCGCCGCGTTTGAGCGCGCGCAGGCTCGACATCGTGGTCGAGGTGCTCCGGGCGGCACCGAGCAGGTCCAGTGCGACATCGGCACCGCCGCTCGCGGCATCGCGGATGGTCGCGAGATCCTTCTCGCTCTCGCCGGTGACGACAGCGGGCATGACGCGCGGTCCGAATGCCGTGCGTAGCTGATCGAGCGCTTCGGCCTTTCGGCCCACGGCGACGACGCGACCCGCGCCCATGGCGACCGCCAGCATCACTGCGCCGGAGCCGAAATAGCCGGACGCGCCGTTGATGATGATGGTGTGGCCGCCGCGAAGGCCGCTTCGCTGCAGCCCGCCGAAGGGGACGATCAGCTTGGCAAGCCCGATTAGCTCGGTGGCAGGCTTGTCGTCGAGCCCGAGCAACGGCGTCACGCAGGCTGCGGGCCAATGGGCGATTTCGGCAAAGACGCCGTCGCGCCAGCGTGCCTGCAGCGCGAGCGCCGCCGGTGTCGTTGCCATCGCGGTGAGGCCGATCAGGATTTGCGGCGGCTCGCGGTCCGGCACGTCGCCGCGCAGATGCGGGCTCAGGAAAACCCGATCGCGTTCCTTGACATGCCCGACGTTGTCGCCGGCGGCGATAACGCGCGCGATGGCATTGGTCCCGGGCACGAACGGCATCGGCGGCAGGCGGTAGGGCACCGAACCCGACAGCACCCTGCCCATGTAGGACAGCACCATGCCGGCTTCGATGCGGACCACAACGCCATCGGGCGCGGGCCTTGGCGTCGCGACGTCGTCAAGCCTGAGATCGTTGTGCGCGTGCAGCCGCCAGGCCTTGTGGGTCGCCATGTCAGTCGCTCCCAGGTTCACGTCGTCCCGCTTTCGCGATGACGGGAGAATCCACGTCGGAATCCTCGCCTTCGATCTCCTGCGGCAATTCGATCACCACGCGTCCGCCCGCGAGATCGACCGTCGGCACCACGGCGTTCGTGAACGGCAACAGCAGGGTCGTGCCTTCCGGCGGCGCGATCTCGATGATGTCGCCGGCGCCGAAATTGTGGATGGCGATGACGCGGCCGATCGGCTCGTTCGCCGCCGTCACAGCGGCAAGCCCGATCAGATCGGCGTGGTAATATTCGCCGTCGTCGGGCGCAGGCAATCTGTCGCGCGCGACATAGAGCTCGATGCCGTTGAGGCGCTCGGCCTCATCGCGCGTGGTGACACCCTTCAAGGTCGCGACCAGATGGTCCTTGGCCTCGCGGGCGTCGGTCACCTCGAATTGACGCGCGCCGTCCCTGGTCGAGAGCGGTCCATAGCGCTGCACGGCCAGCGGGTCTTCGGTGAAGGTCCACAGCTTCACCGCACCGCGCACGCCATGCGCGGCCCCGATCCTGGCGACGCAGATTTGCGAGGGAGGCATCAGGTGGCCTCGTCCTTCGAGACGCGCCGAAGACGCCGCTCCTCAGGATGAGGTCCAAGACCCTCATGCTGAAGAGCACGGCGACAGCCGTGCGTCTCGAAGCACGAGGCCCCACTCACGCGAAAACCTCACGCCGACTTGGCGGCGGCTTCGGCCTGCGCCTTGCGCTCCTTGCGCGGCACGGCCTTTTCCGGATTGTTGCGCGCGGCGCGCTTCTTCACGCCGGCAGCGTCCAGGAAGCGGGTCACGCGGTCCGATGGCTGCGCGCCCTTGGCGAGCCAGGCCTTGACCTTGTCCATGTCGAGCTTGAGCCGCGCCTCGTTGTCCTTCGGCAGCAGCGGATTGAAATGACCGAGCCGCTCGATGAAGCGGCCGTCGCGCGGGAAGCGCGAGTCGGCAACGACGACATGATAGACCGGGCGCTTCTTGGTGCCTGCGCGCGCGAGGCGGATGACGACTGACATGGGATTCTCCTGAGTATGGTTTGATTTGCGTGGGTTCTATTGATTCGTCATTCCGGGGCGCATGAATCTCATTTCTTCTTCCCCGGGAAACCGCCGAGACCGGGCAGGGTCGGTTTGCCGCTGAGACCGGTTAGTCCCGGCAAGTTCGGCAGGCCGGAGCGAAGGCCTGCGGGAAGATCCTTCGGTAGCGAGGGCATGCCGCCTTGCGGCAGGCCGCCCGGCATCTTCTCCGCTAGTGCCTTCAGTTGTTCGGGCGTCGGCGGCGGCGCGCCCCCGCCAAAGCCCATCGCCTGCGCGATGCCGGCCAGCGGCCCGCGCTTGCCCGAGCCCATCGCCTTCATCATGTCGGCCATGTTCCGGTGCATCTTCAGGAGCTTGTTGACCGCTCCCGCCGCGTCATCGAATCGATCACCGCGACCTGGCGCTTGATGATCTTGTCGTCGATCCCCGCGGCTGCGATCTGGTTCTTCATCTTGGCGATGCCGGGCATCATGCCCATCAGGCCCGAGAGGCCGCCCATGCTCGCCATCTGCAGCAATTGATCACGCATGTCGGCCAGGTCGAACTGGCCCTTGCGCATCTTCTCGGCGGCGCGGACGGCCTTTTCCGCATCGATATTCGCGGCCGCCTTTTCGACCAGCGAGACGATGTCGCCCATGCCGAGAATGCGCCCGGCGATCCGGCTCGGATGAAAATCCTCCAGCGCATCGGTCTTTTCGCCGGTGCCGATCAGCTTGATCGGCTTGCCCGTGACCGCGCGCATCGACAGCGCCGCGCCGCCACGGCCATCGCCGTCCACCCGCGTCAGCACGATGCCGGTCAGCCCCACGCGGCTATCGAAGGCGCGCGCCAGATTGACCGCGTCCTGGCCGGTGAGGGCGTCGGCGACCAGGAGCACTTCATGCGGATTGGCGGTCGACTTGATGCTGGCGGCTTCCGCCATCATCTCTTCGTCGAGCGTGGTGCGGCCGGCGGTGTCGAGCAGCACGACGTCGTAGCCGCCGAGCTTGGCGGCTTCCAGCGCGCGGCGGGCGATCTGCGGCGGCGCCTGTCCGGCGACGATCGGCAAGGTCGGGATGTCGAGATCGCGGCCGAGCACGGCCAGTTGCTCCATCGCCGCCGGACGATAGACGTCGAGGGACGCCATCAACACCTTGCGCTTGTCGCGCTGGGTCAGGCGGCGGGCGAGCTTGGCGGTGGTCGTGGTCTTGCCGGAGCCTTGCAGGCCGACCATCATGATCGCGACCGGCGGCACCGCGTTGAAATCGATGGTCTGGCCATCGGAGCCGAGCGTTGCGATCAATTCGTCATGGACGATCTTGACCACCATCTGGCCGGGGGTCACCGACTTGACGACGGTGGCGCCGACCGCCTGCTCGCGGACCCGTTCAGTAAAGCCCCGGACCACCTCGAGCGAGACGTCGGCTTCCAGCAGCGCGCGGCGCACCTCGCGCATCGCGGCGTCGACGTCGGCCTCCGACAGCGAGCCGCGTCCCGTCAGCCGATCGAGAATGCCACCAAGCCGTTCCGACAGATTGTCGAACAATGCCGTTGTCCTTTGTCCTGCCTCGCAGGCGCCGCGTCACTCACCGTCGTCATCCCCCGCCACCCGGTCCGGCCTTCGGCCGGCCGGATGACAAGCTCCAGCGGGGTATCCAGTACGCCGCAGCTGCTCGATTCAAGCGAGCTGCTCTGGAATGCTGGATCACCCGCTTTCGCGGGTGATGACGATCCATTGTGTCTTGGCGCCATGCCAAAACGGTATTCCAAACATTTTCGCGCCCGAGGGCGCACAGCGCTGTCGGGCGTTGGCCTCCGGCCTCGAGGGCCGGGCGGCGGGTCGAAAAGATAAAGCCTTTCCGAGAAGTGCCGGCGTTTAACCCCTGGGGACCGAAAAAGTCAAGGAAACTCACCGCAAGCCAGCGATTTCGTGAAAGGCCGGGCACTGGCGCACGGCTTGCGGTGTTCCCAGATTTGAGGCCAATCAAACGCTGAAAATGACCCACCGCAACAACAAGACCTATTCCGGACCGCTCTCCGACCATTTCGATGGCACCCGCTTCTTCGATCCCGACGGCGCACCGCCGAAATCGCTTGGGGACGTGCTGCGCTGGCAGTTCGGCGCGCGCCGCAAACGTGAGACCTGGCCTGGGTGGGTGCCGAGCCCGCATGCCGACACGCCGCCTCCGCGCGTCGATGGTGGCAAGGTGCGGCTCTGCTTCGTGGGCCATGCGAGCTGGCTGATCCAGACCGCGGGCCTGAACATCCTGGTCGATCCCGTCTGGTCGATGCGGGCGTCGCCGGTCGCCTTCGCAGGGCCGAGGCGGCGCAACGATCCCGGCATTGCCTTCGAGGCGTTGCCCAAGATCGACATCGTGCTGGTGTCGCACGGCCATTACGATCATCTCGACGCCGCGACACTCTCGAAGCTCGCGGCGAGATTTTCGCCGCGCGTGGTCACGCCGCTCGGCAACGACATCGCCATGCGCGAGGCGGACCCCGCGATAAAGGCCGAGGCGTTCGACTGGGATGACCGCGTCAGCCTCGGCAATGATCTCGCCGTGACGCTGGTGCCGACGCGGCACTGGTCGGCGCGCGGGCTGTTCGATCGTAACACGGCGCTCTGGGCGAGTTTCGTCCTGGAGACGCCGGCGGGAAAAATCTACATCGTTTGCGATTCCGGCTATGGCGACGGCAGGCATTTCCGCCGCGTCGCCGACGCGCACGGTCCGCTCAAGCTCGCGATCCTGCCGATCGGGGCCTATGAGCCGCGCTGGTTCATGCGCGACCAGCACATGAATCCGGAGGATGCGGTCAAGGCGCTCGCCGATTGCGGTGCGGAGCGGGCGCTGGCGCATCATCACGGCACCTTCCAGCTCACCGACGAGGCGATCGACGCGCCGGTCATCGCGCTTGGCGAGGCGCTCGATGCGGCGAAGCTGCCGCGCGAAAAATTTGCCGTGCTCAAGCCAGGGCAGGTGGTGGAGATTTGATCCGATCCGCCCACGACACCTATTGCGCCACTTTGATCGCCCAGGTGACGCTGACCGTGACCGACAGCGTCTCTTCGCCCTGCGCGATCGGCGGCGCGCTGGTCTCCATCGGCGCCATCGCAAGGGTCTTGGCACGAAACAGCGGAGCGGGAGCGCCTTCTTCCGAAATGCTAAGCGGCGCCCCAAGCGTCACGCCCGCGGCCTTGGCATAGATCTCGGCCTTGCGGCGGGCATCGGCGACCGCCTTCTCGCGCGCCTCGTCGAGCAGCTTCGAGGCCTGCGTCACCGTGAAATTGATGTTGCCGATGTCGTTGGCGCCGGCCGTGACCAGCGTGTCGATCACGCTCGCGATCTTGGCGACATCGTGCACCTTGATGGTGACGCGGTTGGAGGCGCGGTAGCCGACGATCGGCGAGGGACCCGTCCGGTTCGGGGCGTATTCCGGCTGCAGCGACAGGCGCGAGGTCTGATAGTCCTTGTCCTCGATGCCGGCGCCCTTCAGCGCCGCCAGCACCTTGGCCATGGCGACATTGTTGGCTTCCGATGCCTCGCGCGCGGTCTTGGCGTCGGATGCGACGCCGGCATCGACCTGCGCGAGGTCCGGCCGCACCGATAGCGTGCCCTGGCCGGTGACGGAAATGGCGGATGGAAAGTCGGACTGCGCGAGCGCGGGCGCCGCAAGCAGCAGCGTCGCCGCAAATGCGAGCGGGATGCGATGTCTCATTGGATGGTTTCTCGAGATTGTTTCTCGGGTTATTTCAGCGGCACGTAAACGTTGATGACGAGCTTGTCCTCGGCCGTCTTGAGCGGATCGGTCATGTATTCCTCAATGAACGTGTCCTTGGCCTCCAGCCTTTTTTCGTCGAGGTGATTGGTGATCGCCTCATAGGTGTTGTCCATGTTGTCGTAGGACCCGCGATGGACGAACTTCAGCGCCTTGCCGTCCGGCGACTTGCCCATGCTCATGCCTTTTCCGAGGCTTTTCGGGTCCTGTTCGATCGGAATTTCGGCCAGAAAGGTGAAGCCGGTATCGTCGGTGGACGTATAGACGATCATCGGATTGCCCGACGGCTTGATGCCCTGCTTGTCGAGCAGCGTGCTCAGCACCTTGAAGGAATCGATCAGGGTGTCGAACGCGTTATCCCAGTTGGCGGTGCCCTTGACGATCAGGACCTTCTTGGACTCGAGCGTGATGGATTCGCCGAAGGGGTCGGCGGTCTGGACGCTCGCGGCCGGGGGTTGTGCGGCCGGTGGCGATGGAGGAGCCGGCGTTGCGCTCGCGGCCGGGGCCGGGCTTGCGGGCGCGGCGGGGGCAGGACTGGCGGAAGGTGCGGGCGCCGGGCTCGCCGATGCCGCCGGAGCTGGCGTCGACTGAGCCAGTGCGGGTTCGAAGCTCAGGACGGCCGCCGGGAGCAGCGCGGCCAAGATAAGGGCAAAGGCGATGCGGAAAGAACGGAAATTCATTCGTCGTCTCCAAGGCCGCGGGACTGGAAGTGCGTCGCGGCGCGTCCGGCCCGTGCGGCAAAACGCCGTTGTTTAACACGCAGAGGGTGCTTTCGTCCCATGACAGATCGGTCATCTGCCTTGCCGATCGCACGGGTGAGCGCCCCCCTGACTTGCGAACTTCGAAATCACCGGGGCACCGGCAAATCGTTGGTTCTGGTGCGAATTTGAAGTTTCTTCAGGAATCGCGCTCCATGAGGCCAACGGGAGCTTCAGGTTCGCCGCACTGGTCAAATGGCCATGATTGGCCATATAAGACGGCACAAATTGGATAATTTCATGAGCGGGCTGGCCAACCACGCATTCAGCAAAATGAACGGCATCGGCAACGAGATCGTCGTCGTGGACTTGCGCGATTCGAAGGCTGTCGTGACGCCCGCCGAGGCGCGCGCGGTGGCGTCCCACATCCCCTACGATCAGTTGATGGTGCTGCAGCCGCCGCGACTTGCCGGCACCCTCGCCTTCATCCGCATCTACAACAATGACGGTTCGGAGACCGGCGCCTGCGGCAACGGCATGCGCTGCGTGGTGCGGAAGCTGTTCGAGCAGAGCGGCCAGAGCGCGGCGACTTTTGAGACCCGCGCCGGACTTCTCAATTGCTGGCAGGGGCCGGCTGGTGATCTCTACACCGTCGACATGGGGTCGCCGAAATTCGGCTGGCAGGACATCCCGCTCGCGGAGGAGTTTCGCGACACCCGCTATATCGAGCTGCAGATCGGGCCGATCGACGCGCCGATCCTGCATTCGCCGTCCGTCGTCAACATGGGCAACCCGCACGCGATCTTCTGGGTCGACGACGTCAATGCCCACGATCTCACCCGTTTCGGGCCGCTCCTGGAAAATCACCCGATCTTCCCGGAACGCGCCAACATCACGCTCGCCCACATCGTCGATCGCGACCACATCACGATCCGCACCTGGGAGCGCGGCGCCGGCCTCACCAAGGCCTGCGGTTCGGCCGCCTGCGCTGCCGCCGTGGCCGCGGCGCGGCTGAAGCGCGCCAACCGGATCGTCCAGGTGTCTCCGCCCGGCGGCGATCTCACCATCGAGTGGCGCGAGCGTGACGATCATGTGCTGATGACGGGCCCTGCGACGTTCGAATATGACGGGCGGTTCGACCCGGCCCTGTTCGCCACCGTCGCCTAAATCATGACCGTCGATGTCATCACCTTCGGCTGCCGCCTCAACGCCTTCGAATCCGAAGTGATCGCGCGGCAGGCGGAACAGGCCGGCCTCACCGACACCATCGTCGTCAACAGCTGCGCGGTCACCAACGAGGCCGTGGCGCAGGCCCGGCAATCGATCCGCCGGCTGAAGCGCGAGCGCCCCGATGCGCGCATCGTCGTCACCGGCTGCGCGGCGCAGACGCTCAGCCCGATGTTCGCTGCCATGGCGGAAGTCGATCGCGTGCTCGGCAACGACGACAAGATGCGCCGCGAGGCCTGGCGCGCCACCGCCGCCGCGCTCGACGGCGGCAGGCATGCCCTCGACGCGAGCGACAAGATCGCGGTGACCGACATCATGCAGGTCTCCGAGATGGCGCCGCATCTCCTCGACGGCTTCCAAGGCGGTCTGCCGCGGGCCTTCGTGCAGGTGCAGAATGGCTGCGATCACCGCTGCACCTTCTGCATCATCCCTTTCGGCCGCGGCAATTCCCGCTCGGTAGCGATGGGCGCCGTGGTCGCGCAGGTTCGTGAGCTCGTCGCCCATGGTCATGCCGAGATCGTGCTGACCGGGGTCGATCTCACGAGCTACGGCGCCGACCTGCCGGGCGCGCCCAAGCTCGGCGCACTGACCAAAGAGATCTTGCGACACGTGCCGGAATTGAAGCGCCTGCGCATATCGTCGATCGATTCGGTCGAGGCCGATGCCGACCTGCTCAATGTGATCGCAAGCGACGCGCGGCTGATGCCGCATCTGCATCTGTCGCTGCAATCCGGCGACGACCTGATCCTGAAGCGGATGAAGCGGCGGCATGCGCGCAAGGACGCGATTGCGTTCTGCCGGGAGGTGCGGCGCTTGCGTCCGGATATCGCGCTCGGGGCCGATCTCATCGCCGGCTTCCCGACCGAGTCTGATGAGATGTTTACCCGCTCGCTCGATCTCGTCGAGGAATGCGGCCTCACCTTCCTGCATGTCTTTCCATATTCGCCGCGCCCGGGCACGCCGGCGGCGCGGATGCCGCAAGTCGCGAATGCCGTGGTCAAGGAGCGCGCGCAGCGCCTGCGCGCGGCGGGCGAGGCGGCTCTGAAAAAACGGCTTGCGTCCGAGATCGGCGCCGTTCGCGAGGTGCTGATTGAAAGCCCGCATCAGGGCCGCACCGAGCATTTCCTGCCCGTCGCGATCGCGGGCGAAACGCCGGGCAGCGTGAAGCGGCTTGCGATCACGGGAAGCGATGGGGCGCGGCTGGTGGGATAGAGCGGGATCCGCAGGTCGACGGAGGCTCGACGGCGAGCCACGTGCGGCAACCGCATGCGAAGAAGCGGTCGATCGGCTGCGTCATCGAACATCCGGACATGCCTTCGCTCTCGCGGCGCGACGCGCCCGAGCTGATGCCAGAGAACTTTCGCCCTTTGGAAAACAGAGGGCGCGGGGAATGCCGGGTGCCCAATGCACCCGCAGCCTGGTGTGCGCTATTGGTAGTAAGTATGCACACCAGTATTCACAGCGGAGGCACCGGAAACATCCGGCATTCCCCACGCAATGGTTTTAACGGTTTCCTTCGCGCTCTCCCCGGTGACGAATTCCTCTTGCCACCGTCGCCGCACGGATTGCATGGCATCTCACATCCCGGTTGGGC
>WNGQ01006226.1_pt1 | contig 13301 bp, 16 predicted proteins | sample 5407661 | NCBI WGS metagenome assembly WNGQ01 (sample SAMN13153382, study PRJNA577476) | soil metagenome | isolation source: 60 cm soil or saprolite under Garry oak tree replicate 2 | place: USA:California | collected 2016-06-15
CACCATCCCGTCAGGGATGGGACAATGGCTGCGGTTCTAGTGCTCAAAGCACTAGTCAAGAACAAGCTACCCCTATCCAAGCTCATCAACAGACTGCCAAAGTTCTCAATGGCGAAGGAAAAATACTCGGTCAAAAACGAGGGGGCAAAGCAGCGAGCAATGTCCAAACTGGAATCCAAACTCAAGGGCTCTTTCTCAAGCCGGCTCGATGGGCTGAAGGTGGACGTGAAGGGAAAAGGGTGGGTTCTTATTCGGCCAAGCGGGACGGAGCAGCTCATCCGGCTCTACGCGGAAGGCAAGACCGAGAAAGACCTGCAAGACTTACTCGAGGAGTTCAAGCCCCTCATCTCCGGGGCCGTTGGATGAGTCTACCATTTTGAGTCAAAACGCTCCATTTGCCCCGAAGGAACAACTGGGGTCGCAACTCCTGACACTACGAGTTTCTCCCAAAGAATAGCTCAAAACACGCCCTATAGACCCAAGATAAGCCTAAAACTGACCCTAATTTCCAAAATAACCCCTGTTACCCATTACCTATCGAAAGTAGAGATTGCAAAACCAAAATAAAAGATTCACGACTTTTTAGCGAAACCCCTGAAAATCTTTTCTAGACCGGCGGGGGCCCCCGAGAATCACGCGCCCCAGCCAAGAACGAGCCTCCGCCCTAGCCTGCCGGTTTCACAATGCGCCCGGTTTTGCCAGACTCTAGCACAGCATCGCAGACCCTCAAGGCCGCCAGCGCATCCTCTCCTGACGGGCTTGGCTCCCGATCCTCCGCCACCACACGGGCAAAGTTCTCCAGCTCCAGCCGCAACGGCTCATCCCATGCGTGAAAAGGCCTAGTCAACCGTTCCGAGTCCTCCAACGTCACCTCCTGCGAAACATAATCCAGGTTAATCGTCGCCTCACTACCCGTAACAATCAAAGACCTCACCTTCCTCGGCGTCAACCAGTTAGCATCCACAAAGCCTGCGGGACCACCCTCCAATCGCAACATGATCTCCGCATAGTCCTCAAACGAATGCCTCAAGGATCCGACCTGCGCATAGACCGCCGACACTTCCCGGCCCAACAAGAACCGCATCACATCAACATCATGAATCGCCGTATCCTTCACCACCCCAACATCACTGATCCGGGCCGGCCAACGAGACACCCGCCGGCCAGTCGCCAACATCACATCACCCACCACCTTCCGCTCCAACATTTCCTGAACAAGCCTTACACCCGGATTGAACCGTTCTATGAAACCCACCAACAAGCTCCGCCCCGCCTTCCTCGCACTAGCGATCAATCGCTCCGCCCCTGCGACCTCACCCGTCAACGGCTTCTCCACCAACAAGTCCAAACCCTTCTCCAACACTCTCAACCCGACATCGAGATGCGTACGAGTCGGCGTACACACCGTCACCGCATCAAGATCACTCACCTTAAGAAACTCGTCAAGACTAGAAAACGATCGAACACCGTATTTCTCGCCGACCTGCGCTGCCCGAGCAGCGTCAACATCGCAAACTCCTACTAGATTACAAAAACTGTTCTGTCTAAGAACTCTGACCTGGTTCTCGCCCCAGAACCCAGTCCCCACAACACCGACGCCGACACTTTTCAACCCTCCAAACTACCCCTGCCAATCGAAGCGTAAAGCAGGCCCGCCCTCTCCACATTTGAAGCTTCCAAGGAACCAGTCAGATCACACAACGCCGCCGGCCGACTCATCTCCGCAGCCAACCTGAACGGATTCAGCTCACCAACTTCACGCCCCTCCAAAGCCACCACTGCGCACTGAGCCCTCTCAACCCCCGGATAAACCGAGACAATAGCACCACCCCTGTTCAGCGCCTGCAACAAGCCAATCTGCTCCGGCCGAACCCCAGCATTCGCACCCAGACCATCCAAGCCCAACACCGCAATCCGCGAATGCCTAAGCCGCAGACCACAACGAGCCAATGCACCCTTCACCATGACCATAATTCTCCGATCTAAATCCCCATTCACCCGACGCGCAGTACGAATCAGGCTCGGACCAGCCCGGCCGCCCCCGAGTCCGGCCGCAATCTCACTCGCAATCGAGCCCCGACCGGAAAACAGTCTCAACGAGCCGAGCCCAGACAAACTCGTCCTCCGACACAGCCCCAGAATCTCGGAATAATCCACACCCTCGCCAGCACACACTCCAGCCAGCTCCAGCTCCAACGCGCCCGAAACCTCGCGGAACACCGGGCCAAACAGTCCCGCAGCTTCTGCGGTGCGAACATTCCCGATCGTCATCAACGCAGGGAACAACTGAAGGAACAATTCCTGCACGGATTGCAATCTCGCCGAATCATTGCACGCTAGAACTCTCGGAGTCTCGCGAAACGCCTGCAGCCCCTCACCATCCCACAACAATGGAGCATAGCAAACACCCAGACCCGCCGCGAGCCCAGCCATCTTCGCAAAGAGTGAACCAACAGTCGCACTATATCCTGGCCGGCACAAACCGGTCACCACGATATTTGTCTCAGCTGAAACGCTCTTGGATAGGGTGCGAATGATCCGTTCCTGAGCGGCCATCGCCTCCGGACCGCGCACATGAGACGTCAAAACAAGATTCTTCATACCAGAGAGAAGCGAACTGTCCAGCCCATCCACAACTACGACCCTGCCCGCGTCCACATGCAAACCCAGCAATCGTCGAGCCTGATCAACAGGATTACTCGAAAATACTCGACCATTCAACGGTTCAAACGGTCCCACCAGAATATTTCCAACCCCGGCCTCCGCGAACAACACTGAGACCAGCAACGCCTCCGGCTGATCTCCGATAACCGCTACATCACAGACACGAGTCTCGGCACTTATCACTCTAACAATCCCTACAAGCTGACCGCGCTGTCTCGAAACCTGTTTTCCACCTTAACCTATTGCCACTCAACCGTGTCAACAAGCATCGAGTCAAGTGCGGAGCTTTGCTAGGAGGGATTGCGGGCCGAGTAAGCCCGTCAACAAGAATAGCAGCCCCAGACCCGTCAATCCATAGCAAACCATCAGCGAACAAACAGCGTTATGTATAGACTAGCCTGAATCCACACCCAGCCCTATCATGAGGGTCTGGATCGACTCACTGACACCAAAACACGCCCTCTTCTTCACACCACTCCGCCAAGCCCTCAAGGCACGAAATCACGAAGTTCTAGTAACGACACGCAAGTACCGTGAAGCAGTCCAGACACTACAACTCAAGAAGATCCCATTCACAATCGTCGGAGAGCACGGTGGCGGAACAGCATACGGTAAACTCACCGCGAGCGCACACAGAATCACAAAACTCGCCGAGTTAATCCACAACTGGAAACCCGACATAGCGGTCTCATTCTCCTCACCAGAAGCAGCACGAGTGGCCTTCGGGCTCGCCATACCGCACATCGCCGCCAACGACTCACCACACGCTTGGCGAGTCGCGAAACTCACAGTACCACTATCACAATACATATGCTACCCCTGGATAATTCCAAGGATCACCTGGACAGCGCTAGGGGCAAGCAGGAACTCTCTAGCCCCTTACCGAGCACTCGATGCAGCGGCATGGCTCAAGGGCTTCAGACCCAATCCCAGAGTTCTGCCGGCCCTCGGAATAGATCGTAACAGACCAGTCATCTTCCTCCGCACCGAAGAGGCATTCGCCGCCTACCTCGTAGGCAAGGCCACGGACAAGGCCCCAGTCGTTCTTCCAATCATCAAAGAACTACTGAAACGCCGAATAGATGCGCAGATCGTCGTCTCCACAAGATATGGACTCCAAGCTCCAATACTCAAGAAAACCTTCCACAAGGAGATCACAGTACTCGACCATATCGTCGACTCGCCAAGCCTCCTAGCTTGCTCAGCTATCTTCGTCGGCTCGGGAGGAACCATGACAGTCGAGGCCGCACTACTCGGCACAATCGCCATCTCCTGCTTCCCAGGCCAAAAGCCGCTCTACATCTCGTACCTAGAAAAGAAGAAACTTGTTGACACAATATTCTCACCGAAACAGATCGCTTCAAAGGCTGCCGACGCGTTGGCGAACCCTGAAAAGTACAGGACCCGCGAAGAGAGAGGCAGTGCCTTGCTCAACTGGATGGAAGACCCTGCAAAGCGAATCCTCGCCAAGATCACCGACGCGCTTGGAAAACCATCAGCCTGATGCAATACAAACCATCATGCTTGACTAGGGCTTTGCAAGTATCTCCAATCGTCCGCGACGTTTCCTGGCCATAGCAATCGGAACCAAGCACAATACGCCCAGCAGTCCCAATTTCACTGGATCATCGAGGATCAAGCCCAGAAGAGAACGCCCCGCACTGACCGGAGGAGACGAAGCACCAAGAACTGAACTCAGAAAACCATACAGTAACAGTATTACAACCCCACCTACAAGCATCAGGGTGAACGCGTATCTTCCTAGCGAACCACGGAAAGTGGAGGGAGAAGCCAATGACCCTACTCGGCTGTCAAAGAAATCTTCGCCCTCTTCCGTCGTATCGCGCGCCTCACGCATGCTAAGGGTGTCAGCCAGTTGTGTATGCCTTCCGAGACTCTCAAGAATATCATCAACAGTTGCTTCCTGACGCATAACCCCTTCATGCTCTTCATGAGCATGGAATCCGAACCTATACCCGGTCCGCGGCTCCCGCGACCTTCGCATGAAAAACGCCTACAAAGTACTCTACTTCAACACGAGCATTTGGGCATGAGTATACCGCCGTGACCAGGCAAAGGAAACCCAGAACAAGCCCACTCCACACAAGACTCAGTTGGAAAAATACGGCAATCAGAACCCGCCGCCGATAATAGAATAAGCCAATAACAACGATCGGCCGGACCCCGGTACCGAGACAAAAGCCAAAATGCCCGCCAGAAAATGGTTATACAAGACGGTGGCTCTCGGCGGCACATTCGACGTGTTCCACAAAGGACACGAACGACTTCTATCCGCAGCGTTCAAACTCAGCCAGAAAGTCATCATCGGGATCACGAGCGACCAGCTCGTCAAGACACTAGGCAAGTCCCACCCCGTCGAAGCATATTCGACGCGGGTCCACAACGTTCGACGATTCCTCTCAACCCACGAATGGAATAGGAGAGGCGAGATTCACCGCCTCGATGACCCATTTGGTCCGGCTGCGATTCGGAAGAATCTTGAAGCTGTGATCGTAACACCCGACACGCTATCGAGTGGACGAAAGCTCAACGAGGCAAGACGGGCGGATGGGCTCACCGAACTACGGATTCAAACTGTTCCATTCGCCGTCGCATGGGATGGAAAACCAATTTCCTCTACCAGGGTAAGGAAGGGAGAGATAGATAGGCGTGGAAGAATCCTCCGCACGTCCTGACAGAGAGCCTTACGTTAACCACAAGATTCTGATCTGGAAAACTAGAATCGCGCTTCTGAACCGTATACCTTCAGCATGGCCTCGAGCTCTCTAGTGAATCCTAGACTCAGATGCCACTTCGATTCTTTCTTCTCGATGAAACCCGCACCCACGAGCCCGTGAATCATGTTATAGAACTGGCCGACGCTCATGCTCCTCTTTGCAATCCAGTCCTTCCATGTCTGTATCGGCAACCCACCAGGCTCCGATCTCTGCACCTCCTTCCAGAAACCATGAGCCTCCGAAGCCAGAAAGTCACTCTTCCAGAATACTCGTCTGAACAAGTCACTTGCTGATGCAGGAAGATTTCCGGCTTTTAGGAGAACAGTTGTCTTTGGCTCGCTCGGGTGCCGAGTAGCTCGTCTGGGCATTTCGAAAACGCTTCGCGAGAAATCGGAAAATCCGGCCCCTTTTATCCTTGTCTTCCACGAATGGTGATTCCAGATTCTTCCCAACAATTGCTCCGTACGGACAACCTGTCCACACTAGGCTGTTGAATACCACGTACTAAAGCGAGAAGTCAGCCCGTGAGTACTTTGCCATGACCTCATTCTCATCATGATAATCAAAATAGCTGCCTCGGGACCCGGGAAGCTTATGGCCCATCAAAGCCTCCTTCGTGTCCTCATCGATTTCGGGAGTAGCATTGAGCACTTTCCTGAAACTCTTTCTTAGACAGTGAACCCAGACCGACTCAGGCTTAAGCCCTGCCAGTCTAGCCGAGAACTTGACAATTCGCCATACGTTCTCCCGCTTCACAGAGCTGCCCACCCCATCACGCTCGTTGGCAATGAATATCCGGTCAGCAGCCAACGGTTTCCATCCCTGTCTCATTCGCGCCTCTAGGTAGGCAATGATCGACCTCACGGCTTCTTCTCCCAGACCAGTCAGATAGTAGCTTAGGCCGTAAAGGTTGAGCTTAGTGTCCAGGTTTGGAGTAACCCTAATCCTAACGGGCGGCTTGGGAACCGGAAACAACTGGTCTCCGATCAAACCAAAGGTCCAATTGCACAGGCAGCTAACGCGGACACCGCTCTGAAAAAGAGAGAGGATAATCGCCTTGTTTCGGAGAGAACCGCTGGCCTCCGACATCTGAAACACCTCAGACTTCGTTGGAACATGCTCCAAAACGACCTTCTTTCTCGGCGGAGTCCGTATGCGCTCCGACCGCTTGAGATCGAACGATCTATCCTGAGACTCCAAGAACCCCTTCATCGTAATCGTGATCTGCTTCGCCCACACACCCTTCCCCTGTTGCAGATACCAGTTCGCTACTCGACGAACAAGCACCTTGATCTCACGATCTGGCAATCGTAGAAGCTCAGCGGTACCGGCCAACTTATTGGCAGCAAGAACCTTCTCAAGCTGGTAGAGCTTCTTCTCCCTAGTCTCAGCCGAGGTATAGCCGTCAATCCAGTCGTTTACGACGGAATCCTCCAAAAGCCATGAATAGCTCTTTGGACTTGAGTGAAAACGCCCGGAAACCTCTCTCTGCCACCTAGCCGGTTTCCTTTGGAGTGCGTCCGAGTCGAATCCGACAGACAGCTCGACCAAATTCTCGTCCTCCTGTATGAAAGCGAGATGATTTCAGTTATAAGATATTACATTCGGCTTGGACCGAATGTATTCATGGTTACTTTCGGTTCTATCGCTCGGGCATTCCATGTCGGCACCAGGGGGTTATCCTGCTAAAAAAGGCGAACTTTCTCTGGATCCTTGGTTCCCGTGCAGAGGTCCAATAAATTGGAGACGTAGCATCTCTCCAATAAATTGGAGACCGTAAATTTCAACACCCACGTCGTTCTGCTCGATTCGGTTCAACATTGGTTCATTGGCAATCACTCAGCCAGCCTCAACTTCACTTGAATCTCAAATTTCATATAGACTTCAAACCGGACCTAAGCGCAGAAGAGCCGTACACGCCCCATGCCCTATTCGAGACTCAAGTAGTGTACCGCGATTCGGCACGTTTTGGGTTTTGAGCTGATTGTTCTGGTGGCATGCCCATGGGGGGCAGTGGCGGAGGAACACCTAGGCTTTTGGACAGAATGATGGCTTCCGCCATCGCGATGCTAGAGACTGCTTGTATCACTGCCGTTGATGGTGGCTTGTTCTGTTTATGCTCCTCCAACATTCTTGTGATCTCATCCTTGTCCGCGGTGACCTGCGCCTTACCCTTGACGCTCAGCTGAGCGATGGATGGCGCGTAAGTTACCGTGAACACAAAAGGAGCTTCTGCTGAAAGCTCGCCTTTCCGGTCCAGCCCGACTATGTTTATGTTGACTCCGATTTGAACCTGTGGGGGGAGCTGAGCATCGTAGCTCCAGTAACGTTCCCCCGACAAGTTAGTGACCTGAATGGCAACTCTTATCATGGACGAACCCGGTTAATCGTAGCATACGCCTCGCCTTCTATTATGACTTCCGAGCCCTCTGGGCCGAAGACTCTTCGATGATTTGCGCCTTCGATGCGCGCTGCACTATGAGACGTCTCCCATCAACTCTTATCGAAATGAGATCATCCTCTCGAATAGGAAACCTGGAGTCATCCGTGAGTTTCGTCGGCAAGTATATTCTTGGAGATCTGTACAAGTTTCCCTCGCGGCCGCTCTTTTTCTTTGCGATGGCGAATTTCGTTACTATTTTCTTAACCAATTGCGCATCCATCTACGTGACTGAATATGAACGTATTTACATAGCTGAAGCCTTTTAGGAGTTGCGAACACTTTCAAGTCAAAACAACGAGGAGCTAGACGACGTCTTGGGAGCCTTGGAGCTATGGGAATTCGCTGCTCGACTCAAAGTTGAGCCTCGACGCGGCTGGAGGCAGGTCTCCAGGATCGGGAGGGCGGAGTCTGTGGCAGATCACTCCTTTGGAGTTGCGGTTCTTTCGCTTTTCGAGGGCACGAGACGTGGATACAATGTCGAGCGACTGTTGACACTTGCCTTGTTTCACGACTTAGAGGAGGCAATAACCGGTGATCTGACTCCCGAGGACAAGAATAGGCTCGGGTGGAAGAAAGTCCGCTCGCTAAGAAAAGCCGCAAGGACTCAGATCGCGAATTCCGTTCCGATGGAACAGCGGGTTCAGTATGAACACATGTGGAGAGACCTAGAGGCCGGTCGAACAAGGGAGGCGCGGTTGGTGAAGGACCTTGACAGGTTTGAAATGCTGTTGCAGGCTAGGCGCTATGCTCGTCTGGGAGCTCCCCGCCGACAGCTGGAGAAATTTTACAAATCAGCAATAAGCAGAATCGATGATAAAGAGATAAGGAAGAGCGCGCGCCTCTTGGGAAAAACCTAGCGAGTTAAACGGCTGAGATGGCGACTCTGGTTTTCGCTGCTTTCTGGAGAGACTCCTTGTCGAAGAGCCCTTTGAAGTCGCGGGTTAGTATGGACATGTACTCGGAAATTTCGTCCTCGGTCATGTATTGGAACATGTAATTTCCGGCATAGGGCGAGGCTTTGCCTTCCCGTCGTATGAATTCCATATGCATTAGCGGGTCTCCTCGCTTGATGGTTATTGGCTGTCGCTCATTACTAAGATTGACAAGTTCGAGAGCCAGCCTTCCAACAAAACCACTGTGGACTTTGGCCGCATTCAGAAACGATAATCCCATTCGCCCGTATTTGCTCTTGGCAGTCAAGTGTGCAACGAACGTAGGTGGAGTGAAGACTACTTCGTTGGAGATGAGGTTTTGATGTTCGAGGTAGTGGAGGGTTCTTTCCTCCTTCACCGTTAGAATGTACCCGTCGCCATCTAGAAGATCATAATCGAAGGGGTGGATACATCGGTGGTTCTTGATTAGCTCTATGACCTCGTTCTTGCCTATCACGCACATGCGGCGCGGGTGGCTAACGGTCCAATTTGATTGTTTCGGTTCTTAGAATGAGGTGACTTGGGCGATGTTTGCCGAGATCGACGGGCTCGTCGAAATTAGGAGTGAGTAATCGAGTGAGAGAATGAATAGAACATCACCATTACCGTTTGGAGGCACGGAAACAATGGTGTTGGCGGAGAGTGGTGAAGTCGCAGCTGGAACAGAGGCCTTCTGACCACTGTCGAGGACCAGTGTCGAGTTTGAGAACGTCATCCGAATCGAGTCGTACCTTCCCGAGGTTATGCTCGCAGAGAGAATCGTCCCAGGGACGAGCTGGTCTGATTGAGGTATCAGGTCCACGTTTGGTCTGACTGAGCTTTGGCCTACCTTCAACCATCCGCTGGATTCCGAAAGCCCCGCTGTGTGGAGTTGTATGTCGGAAAAGCTGGCAAGGAAGTGCGTGACCGCACCGCGCGGGATTAGGGCGTAGACTCTAACGTTGATATTGCCTTTTGTGACGGAGGGTGCGAGCGTCAGCACTAGGATGATTAGAAGCGCCGCTACGAAAAACAGTCGCCGCCAATATGGAAAGCGGTAGTCTGACACGTCTGAGAATTACGGATTTCTAGTTCTATATAACAGCGGGGCTAGCCACATAGCCTCCTCTTCGTCTGCTTAGAGGCCCGTTTAAAGAATAGCTCGACGTAGCTCTGCTGATGCTGAATCCTTATTGCCGTTTCTCGAAGGCTCTATGCTAGGTTCAGGAAGTGTTTAAGGAAACACTGCTGAGGAAACGAGATGAACTGTCAGGCCTCGACACGTGATGCTTGAATATTGGCTGTCTCTAATCGAGAAATCATTGTTCTTGCCCTCGGAGGTAACGCTATTCTGCAGCGTCGTGAAAGAGGTACGTTTGACCAGCAATACAGAAACGTTCAAGCAACAATGGCTCAAGTGGCTGATCTTGTCGCCGACGGTCTTCAAGTCGTGATCACGCACGGGAACGGACCTCAGATTGGTGCGACTTTGCTGCGTCATGAACTCTCTAAACGGACGGTGCCAGCTCTACCTCTTCACGCGTGCGGGGCTGAGACTCAGGGGTTCTTGGGCTATGTCATCCAACAGACTCTCCAGTCGGAGCTGGCTCAGCGCGGTCAGGATCGTGCGGTCGTGACAATTCTAACCCAGGTCGAGGTGGATAGGGAGGATTCCGCGTTTCAAAACCCGACGAAGCCGGTAGGGCCCTTCTACTCGGAATCGGAGAAACAAGAGATGGAAAAGTCTGGGAAGGGCTGGATGTTTGTGGAGGATTCGGGCAGAGGCTACAGAAGGGTCGTTCCATCTCCGGACCCCAAGGCTGTGGTCGAGGGTGCAGCGATAAAGAAGCTTGTTCATGATGGAGCAGTCGTAATCGCGTGCGGGGGAGGTGGAATCCCCGTCGCAGGTTCTGGACCTTCACGATACGGTGTGGATGCAGTCATTGACAAGGATCTCTCTGCAGAGAGACTCGCAACCACGATTGGGGCATCGCGACTCGTAATTCTAACTGATGTTCAAGGCGTGTTCTTGAACTATGGGAGAAAGAATGAGGAACTCTTGTCGAAGGTCAATTTGAAAGAACTATCAAAGCATGCTCGCACCGGCCAGTTCGCGTCTGGGAGTATGGGTCCCAAGGTTGAGGCGGTTGTCCGGTTCTTGCGGAACGGTGGTGGGTCTGCGGTCATTGCGTATCTTGGCAGTTTGAAGGATGCGGTGGAGGGCCATTCAGGCACCCAAATTACACCTTGACCGATATTAAGCGGTGGGAATCCATTCCCACGTCGTGGGATGGCTATCGCCTACATTTTTCACTTTTCAAGTGTTGAGTACCGAATCGGGCTTGTTTCCGGGTGATATGACTGATTCAGGCTCGAAATCAGCTTGTCTCGGTCTTTCCGCCTCCCAAGCAAGGTGCCGGACGGCCTAATGCGGTTTGATGGTGGTGGATTATTTTCAAGATTGGGGCTTATTCTGGGCGATTCTCGCTGGCTACTCTCTCGATGAGCGTTCCGAGTCGCGAGTTCAGTTTTTATGAAATTGCATCTAAAAGGTAGGCATTGGGTGGAGCTCGGTGGCTTTTCGATTACACTTGTCCAGCACGCGTTATTCTCGGTACCCCGGGCGGTCTAGAAAAGAATTCTCAGAAAAAAGACTCACCGTGTTGGTGCAAGAGAGTCGCGGAAATTATTTTCTTAGAGAGTGTTTGAGAGTATTTCTCCGAACTCGGTAACCTTCTTCTTCGAACCTTAGCTCGCTTTCACTCAGAATCAGCCACTCGCAGCGGAAATTTCCCGATTGGAACCAGCCGGAGAGTCGCGGACCCGAGCGTTTCCATGAAACCAATGGAATCGTCTGGCTTTAGCCCAATTACACTCGGACTATGTTCCGTCTGGCCCTGGATTCTCGCTGAGCCTCTTTAGCTGGGACTGATACATTCCAATAATCTCCTTCGTTGTCGTAGCCTGCTCTGCCGACTTGTCCTCACGGTAGCGGCCAGTGAACCTTGGAAAACGAATTGCAAGACCAGCACCTGCCCGGATAACGTTCATCCCGCACGTGTGGATGGGACTAAGGGTTATTTCCGATCCCGTCACCTCAAGAACCATCCCGGGCACAAACCATGCGTCTGCTTCCAGTTTAGAATCAACCCGGGCCTGTCGACGAGTAACGCGATACTTCTCGAGCAAAGCCCGCAGCTTGGCCAGGTCCTCGTCTTTGAAACCCGAGCCGCACTTGCACACTGTGCGGAACACGTCATCCGGATCATCATACGCCGCCAGCAAGAGAGCGCCATAGTTTCCCCCTCGTCTTCCCCTTCCAGAGAAGGCCCCGACTACCGCGAGATCCACCGTATCCTGCATCTCCGACTTGTAGTCCCGCTTGTACTTTATCCATTTCCAGCCACGGGCACCAGCCTTGTAGAGCGAGTCGGGACCCACGGACTTTACCACCAATCCCTCACACCCATCGGTAACAGCCTGCTCGATGTAGGAATCCAGCTGTCCCGGCTCGTTCACGATGATCTGGTGAGATAGAGACAGCCTCTCCCCAACCCGCACTAAGTGTCCGAGGATCCTGCGACGCTCGGGATAGGCGACCTGAGTGTAATCTGTCCCGTCAGCATACAATAAGTCGAAGAGGAAAACCCCAATCGGTATCTCCTCAACCATCTTCTCCAGCTCATACTTCCTCCCCCGACGCTGCGAAACCAGCTGGAATGGAAGAAGGTCGCCTGTGGACGGGTCTACTGGGACTGCTTCGCCCTCCACAATCGCCTCCTTGACGGTCAACCCTTTCCGCACAATCTCTTGGACGTCAGGAAACTGGAGTGTAATGTTCTCGAGCCTCCGCGAGTAGAGGCTCACATTCCCGTTCGACAGGTGAGCCTGGATCCGTAGACCGTCGTACTTGTATTCAGCTGCAGCTTCACCCCCCATCTTTGCAAGAATCTCCTTGGAATCACCAAGCCGCTCCGCCAGCATAGACCGAATCGGCTTCCCAACGGTTACACGAAACGACTCAATAGCCTCCATCCCACCCGCCGCCAGAGTCGAAGCCACATAGCCCAGGTCCGAGGAGAGGTTGTAAGCTCGCTCCAGCTTCCCACGAGACTCCTTCCCCCCACCCAGTGCAATCGCAAGCGCATCAAGAATCGTCATGTCGGCTACCCCGAGCCTCAACTTTCCAACAGCCATCCGAGCAAGATACTTGGCCTCCACCGGCGTCGCCCTATTGATCAGATTTGTAAGTAGCCTAATCTTGGCGTCAGTTGAGCCGGACCCCGCCTCCCTCGCTATCTTGTCAAAAACCGTGTATACCTCTTCCACGGAGACATCTTCCTTGGTCAACAGTGGCTTGCCCTTCTCCGTAAGCAACTTCTCTACGGTCGTTCCAACGTCTCCCATTTTCTTGTAGGTCGAGCTTACATGAGCCTCGTTTTCCGCAGTAGCGAGTGAAACTGCTCTAATGAGCAACTTTTCAGCAATTCCCAGTTCCACCCCTAGATAGTCGGCATACAGCTTCCCTTGAGTCAGATACACAAC
>WNGQ01004830.1_pt1 | contig 13298 bp, 12 predicted proteins | sample 5407661 | NCBI WGS metagenome assembly WNGQ01 (sample SAMN13153382, study PRJNA577476) | soil metagenome | isolation source: 60 cm soil or saprolite under Garry oak tree replicate 2 | place: USA:California | collected 2016-06-15
GGCGATTGCCTGCAGCATCACTAACTCTCGTCTGCTTATAACCTTGCTGTTGTCGCCCTCGCAAGCACCAACTCGGTGACTTTTTCAACACCAACTCGCGATTGCACTCACAACCACATCACCAGTTCACCCGCCAAGCTTCGGGCCGCCCTCGTCCAACCCGCTGATAGAATGAAGCGATTTTGCGGAGGTCGCCATGAGAGATATCTCGCGCGCGGTCGTCCTGTTGCTTCTCTGTCACCCGCTCTTGTCGTTGTCGCAGAATTCAGCCGGCCAACTGCCCGCTCCCGATCAGAACTATATTTTGAATCTCTACGACGCCTTCGGCTACCAGAAGCGAGGCACGATTCTCGACTGGGGTTTCTCGGCGCTTGTCCGGTACAACGGCAAAACCATTCTTTTTGATACCGGCAATAGCGCCGATGGCTTCGAACACAATGTCAAGGCGCTGGGTGTCGACTTGAACCAGGTTGACATTGCCGTGCTCTCGCACCGCCACTATGACCACATCTCTGGCTTCGACTACATGCTAAGAGTCAAGCCCGCAGTGAAGGCTTACTTGCCCGCTGATGAAGCGCTAGGCGCGCCACTCCACTTCACATTTTCAAAGGACACGAAGGAGTCTCTGACAGGACTGCCACCGGAACAATTGTATTTCGGTGGCAAGACCAATTCGATCGACTACAAGCCCGGCGAACGCTTTCACGGGGCCAACGCTAAGTTTGCGGGGACGAGCCGGAAGATCGCTCCCGGTGTCTACCTCATCGTCACCCGCTCGGTCATGATGGGAGACTTCAGCGCCTACCCGCCGAACGAACCCGGACATCCCGACCTCGCGGGCTTCCCGGAATTGTCGCTGGCGCTGAAGACCGGAAAGGGCGTGGTTCTCATCACGGGCTGCTCGCACAGCAAAGTTGAGGAGATTATCCTTGCGACAAAAGCGTATCTTGGCAGCCACATCGATCTAGTCGAAGGCGGATTCCACCTGTTTCCGTACGAAGGCGACTATATTTCGAAGCTCGCACGGCGGATGAAGGACGAGCTTGGCGTTCAGCGTGTGGCTCCGGCCCATTGCACCGGCAACCTAGCCTTCAAGATTTTCCGCGATGTCTATGGAGAGAACTACAACTACGCAGGCGTGGAATCCGAGGTGATGTTCTCGCACTGATCGGCAGAGCCTTGGATAGCTGTTGTAACATGCCATTTCACTCATTGCCCCACTGCCAAAAGCGTCTTTCTACCGCATAGCCTCATACCTGGCATGCGCGTAATAGCCTTTGCGGGCGTAGACTCTGTAGCCTTGCTGCTGAGTGACGATTTGGATTTTCCGGAATTTTCCATCCCAGTTCTGGTTCTCTGGGTAGTAGCCGAGGCTGTACTGGTGATGAAGTTCGTCTGAGATTTCGTCCAGCGCGGCATTCAGCTTGTCCATGCCTTTCACCTCAAGCATGCGGCCTCCAGTCGCCTCTGCCAGCTTCTTGAGCACTTCTTCCCCGTGCTCATCTTTTTCGTAGGTATGAATCACGTCACAGTGGTCGCGGTGCCAGCGATCGCGAGGAGGGTCGTAGATCTGCAGGACGTAAGCAATGACGTCATTTTGCAGCAGGACTTCTAAAGCGTCCTCCACGGTGGATTCGCTCTTGGAATCTCCAGACATGGCAACCACCACCACTGCTTTTCGTCCTACCTCGTGCTGAAGGTAGCGGAGAGTGGAAACGCGGAGCGCATCGTAGAGGTCTGCCTCACGTTTGAAGGGCTGTCCCATGGGTCCAATGGGCGGAATTTGTCCGGGAAAAGTTCGCGGCGGCGGCGCCTCGTCAGGAGTACCAACCGTCGTCGCCCAACGGCGGATCTCATCGACTTTTTCTTGCAGCAGCGCAGTGTCGGACGTGGGGACCTGGAGTGTGTCCACGCGCGCGTGATAGCTCAAGATGAAGCCGAGATCAGTGGGCCGGACCACGTGCTTCATGAACATGCCGGTGGTCGCGGCCTCTTCGTTAAGAATCCAGGCCATACCTGTGCCAGTATCGAGCAGCACGCCAACATTAAGGACCACATCGCTGTGGTGGGCAAAGAACTTAATGGGCTGTTCTTTCCCATCTTCGCGAACGCGGAATTCTCGCTGGTCAAGCTGGCTGGCTAGCCGCTTCTTGTTATCGCGAACGGTGAAGTACACCGAGACCAGGTCAACGTTCTTCTTGATAACGTTGTCCTGGCCGGCCGCATCCTGGGCAAAAGCGGTCGCAGATGAGACGATATTGAGAATTGAGAAGGCCAGGACCAGGAGATACACTTTAATCGCCCGGGGCATGGGACGCTCCTTTAAGCAGGCAGATGCAGCCATTCCGCTGCGAGTTGTAATCTTGCCGCTTGCCGCGCGGAGCTGATGCAATTCCCCCGACCGGCGCCCGCCTCCGATTGCGGGAAGATGGGCATAGAATCTGGCGAGTGGAAGCTTCTTATAGCTTGCCAGCAGCTAGTTATGAGCATATTGGTCACCCAGTCAAACCGGTCACGTTGCTACTTTCAAAGATTTAAGCGGGACGTCTACCGACGGACTTGTTTTCAGCCAGGACAGTTCCTGCTCGCTAACGATGAAGGCGTTGTTGCCTCAGCTCAATGAGTGCTATTTGGGCGCAGTGGCAGCAATGGTTTCTGGTCCGTGACAACGGATAACACAGTGACTGTCATCAATGATCGATTGAAAGAACGCTACTCCCTCCAGCGTTGCCGTCGAATCAATCTTTCCAGTCGAGGGCGATTCGAAAACCAAGATTTTCCACAATCCGCCACCACTCACTCCACCAAAGCTTTTAGGTACGTCGGGAAGGGAGGTATCTGCCTTAAAGTCAAGAAAATCAAAACCGTTTTTTGAGTGGGAAACCGGAGCTGAACAGAAAAACGCGTTGATCTGTATGTCAGCATAGTGTGGGGTTGGAAACTTCCCAAGGGCGTGCGGCGCGCCAATGATAATCCAAGTTTCAAGATGAGGGGTCTTCAAGGCGATCTTTTGTTGTTGAAAAGGTCCTTTGAAAGACAAGTTATAAAAGACCCGGAACGGCTTAATTGCCCCCACGCATTCCGGAGGAATACGAAGAAATATTATGTCTGGTCCCCATTCAGTCCACTTAGGTAGCTTGGGCGCGCCAACCGGAACGATCGTATCGATATCCATCAGAAATCTATGATTAAGGTCTTCGGGAAGGGTGATCCCAATTTTGCTCGCGGATTTCAACACTTCTTCCCACACATGGGCTGCAGTCAGGACGTATAAAGAATCCCCGACCTGTACGAGGGTGCCACTTCCGGCAAGTTGAAGGGACCCAACTTGCTCATGATCTGTCACCGCAAGGAGCGCTACAGTAGAGGCATAGGTTTCATGCAGGATCGAGTCGCGCAGCTCTGCCGACTCACGTAAGGCAGTTTCGATTTCTTTAATAGTCATACCTCAGCACTTGCTTCTATGACACCTCTAAACTACACCAAAGCTGCTCTTTCCGGCTTGGATTGCCACCATCACGGGGAACCTCGTACCGCTATATGAATAGATTTAGAATTCGTTGCGGGCTGCCCCATCCTTCGCGGTTTTCCGAAGGTTGGGCACGCAGAATAACCGACGCATTGAGATCAGATGTCCACCTAGTTCACGGTTAATTGGATGTTAGTGGTGTGGCTTGTGGCACCTGAAGTTCCGGTGATCTGCACGTTGAACTTACCTTTCGGCGTATTGCTCCCCGTAAAAAGCGTCAGCACCGAGTTCGCGCCGTTGCTGCCTGGAATCACGCTTGACGGTGAGAAGCTGCAACTCGCCCCCGTCGGCAGCCCGGAACAGGACAGCGCGACGGTAGAGTTAACCGCAGCTCTTTTCGGAGTGATGGTGACGATAAATTGGACAGAGTTTCCAGGCTTTACACTCGCAGCACTGGGCTTTTCTGAAATGGAGAAATCCACACCTGTGCCACTCAGGCTGACGTTTAGCGTCTTCGTAGTGATGGTATCTGAGCCGGTTACCGCAAGCGTCCCTGACCTGGGGCCAAGCGCAGTGGGAGTGAAGGTGACATTAAAAACACAAGAGCTGCCTCCCGGCACACCGGCGGAAGAGCAGCTATTTGTTTGAGAGAAATCGCCTGAGATTCCGATACTCAAGAATTGGAAACAAGTGGTTCCAGTGTTGGCCAGCGTGACTTGTTGCCCGTTGCTAGAGGTACCAATCACTTGATTCGGGAAAGTGAGTGCGTTTGTAGAAAAGAAGGCATTGGCGTTTGGTGTTGGCGCGAATTCATAAATCCCGAGATCGACCGTGCTCACGCAATCGTTGTTGCCGTCAAGAATTCGCGGATTCCCGGCGAAATCCGTCTGCGTTAAGTTCGGGGCTGCATTGGAGCCTGCGTCAATAGCAGGAGAGGTGGACTGGAGATGGAAATCATTGACTGCAGCGTTGACGAACATAGGATCGGCGGAGAAGTTGCCGTTCTGACCGCCCTGGTCGCTGCACATCCCCCCGAAAGCTGTGCCGCTGGGACTGTAAGCGTCATTATTACTGAAGATCGGAGGCACCGTGTCGCAATACACGGCATTCTGGCCCGATGGCCCTGTCATTATGTTGTTAAACAATTGAACTTGGTTATCGAATTCGGCGCCATATACAGCCGAGCCGAGTGTGCTGCCGGGCCCACCAATAATCGTGTTGTTTACGAGCACGGGGCCATGCGCACCAGCCACCACATGAAAACACACCCCACCGCCCTGTGCTGCTGTGTTGTTGTATATAAGATTTTGCAGGATTAAGGGATTTGAATCGTTCACGCTGTATATACCGCCTCCTTGACAAGCTGGAAAGGTGCCGGTTGCGGTGTTGCCGCTAATGATGTTGTTGCTGATGGTCGGCGCACTGGCTGAGAATAACGCAATCCCGCCTCCGTCTCCTGCGACTTGGTTGTTTTCGATCACATTCCCAATGACCTGCGTCGAATTTGCGCCACTGAGGTAGATCCCACCCCCTTGACCTCCCGTACATCCTGACTCGCCGTTGTTCTTGATAGTATTCCCCTGAATGCGCGGGGATCCCCCTTCCACTGCTATTCCCGCGCCGCTGCCGCAGGCGTTGTTGTTTTGAATGATGTTGTTTGTGATCGTTGGAGACGCTGAGTTTATGAGAAGTCCTCCACCGTCATAGTTGGGGAAGATTGTCGCACTCCCGTTCTGGACAGTGAAGCCGTTCAAAACGGCGGCGGATGTCTCGCCAGTGTCGAACGTCACCACTGGTCCGTTTGTCCTGCCGTCGATGATCGTCACCGAAGCGCCGCCCGAACTAGTCACCGTAATTGCCTTGCCATTGAAATTGATGTTCTCGCTGTAAGTGCCGGGCGCAACCAGCACCGTATCGCCGTTGTTGGCGACATTGATCGCGCCCTGGATCGTGGCTTGGTCGGCGGGAACGTGAATGGTGTTTTGCGCAGAAGCTTCACGACCGCTGAGAGCGAACATAGCAACGCCGAAAAGTGATAACAACGCTGCATGCGTGCGGCGGATTGGGAACAACATGGGAAGCACTCCTTTGGCTCGATCAAGCCGGTTCGGGTACTAGATTCAGTTGGGGGAACTCGCGGGGGAACGGTAGATCAAAAACGCCTGCGGATTGTAGCAAGTCCCGAGAAATGTAACAAGCTCTTTTAGCTAGTCAACTCGCCTGAAGCGCCCCATCCCTTTCCCTTTGGGAGGGAATCCGTGCATCTACGCCCTGAAGTGATGAAAATGGGGAGCGCGATAAGAGAAGCGCACGGGTGTGGCAATTTTTCGCGCATATCCAATATCCCCCCGTCAAACTCGGGGCTGCCCGCACGATGGCATTCATCAACGATGAGGAAGCACGGTACGCCAGCGGAAATTTTCTTTACCAGCGATCTGCCACTATTGATGACTAGAAGATTGATCACTGCAGGCTTTTCCGGCTTTTCCTCACTGGAGAAGCATGCGATGTCTTTTTGCACGACACCGAAATCTTCCTGCAACGATACATACCACTGATCAAGGAGGGTTATCGTTGGAACAAGAATAATAAAACGACCGTCAGGGTGTTCTCGCGCAAAAACATCCATGCAGAGAAAGGCAAACATCGTCTTTCCTCCGCCAGTTACTACACTAACGACACCTTTATTGTGCTCAAGCCAGCGTTCCAGAGCGGTGGATTGCCACGCCCTCGGCTTGCTTTTCAGACTCCAGTTTGTGCCTGCCATACTCGTCTGATCAAATCAGATTCCCGTTGAATCTGCCCAGCGAGCCAGAAATGTAGTTATCTTGGGGTTCAATCGCGATCCAGCGCCGTCCCAGTTTTTCGGCGGCCGCTCCCGTCGTATTGCTACCGGCAAAGGGATCAAGAACTAGCATATTGGGCTTCGTCAAAAATTTGATAAGGGTTTCAGCAAAAGTTTGAAAGTGTCAGCAAATTCTGCGAGCCAGTCGATGTAGGCTTTACCTTTTAGGTTCCCGTACTTCTTTTTTCTATTAAGCGGGAAAGGAGGCGACGTAAAGATCAGGTCGACCGTATGCTTAAGGTCCGACGCGATCTTCGGTGACTGGAGAATTTCCTCGGCTTTGCCCCGGAGGCAAATGCCCAGAGGGGTGCGATAAGCTGTAGTTCTCGGGCGGAGTGACGACAGTGGCCTGTTCGTCCGTGTGATCATCGCAAAAGGCTATTGACAGCAAATTTCTTGTATTTACGAACTTGGCCACTACTTTACCATCATATTATTTATGTTTCGCTTTTTATTCACCACAAGATTTTTGTTCTTATAGCACTCGATTTCGCTTAGCGGGGTTTTAGGTGGCCGAAACTCCAACGAGTTGTGCCAGAGCCAGCCAATGCCGTTGATGTGGGCGGTAGCCTTGGCGAATCCGGCCCGCGTACCAGCGCGAAACTCCTATCCGTGATCGAATAGAACCGGTTGAAACAACTGCAAGCAACGGCTGAATTTCTTTCGAAAACAATTCGCTCGTGATCCAGGCCGGTTGGCTGGACCCATCCCAGGCCGAGCGTGCCTTTGCGTGCCGACGTTCGGATCCTGCATGTCTGGCACGAGCTTTGGGAGTGCGGGCTGCGACTTCTATGCTAAGGATCTAGCGTCGCCACTTTCCAGCCCGACGAAGCTGAATGTCCACTCCTGACGCATTCACGCGAAATCTAAGCATAGCTGAACTGATCCCGTACTCGCGACAAGCTTCCTCATCTGACAGCCGACGGCTCCGAATGGAAAAGAGCGCATCCCGTGGAAGCAGGAGGCAGCCGGCTAACCAGTTCGCTTCGTCCTCCTGTTCCTTATTGTGAGTACGAAGGGCAATTCCACTACCTGGACTCGCGAACATCATCGATGGCTCGTGCCCAAGGACAACATGTGCAAGCTCGTGAGCTAGGTCGCTGTTCTTCCGCGTGGCGGCATGTGCGGTATTAATAACGATAAGGTGGTGTTTGCCGTTCGCAACCGTGATCGCTGACCAATTCTCAGAATGGTCGTTGATGAGTCTTCTTCTGCAATCTTCGGGCAGATCGCGCAGCTCGTCTGGCCCCACGACCGCCACGGAAAGAAGTTCGGCAAGTCGCAACGGGTCAAGTGGAGCGGCGGGCGGCAGCTTGAGCTTGCGGCGGACTCGAAGGGCAATTTCTTCAGCCCACGTCTTAAATCCCCGTCGAAACATCGGCGAGGCCCTCCCGGATACGCCGCGCTAGCTCCCGGTGAGCGAAGACGATCAATTGGGCCAGATCCGATGCGGCGCCTTGAGGAAGAGCTTGCTCGGCACGCAGATGGACAGCGGCCTCAAACGAAACTGCGTCGACAACGGGATTCTCGCTGGTCTGTTGTAGTGGAATTCCCAGAATCTCTGCGGGATTGATTCTTAGCCAAGCGCAGATTTTTCGAAAGGTGAGTAGATCCGGCAACCTGCCCGCCTCGATACGAGTCAGTGTCGCCGGACTAACGCCAATCTCTTGAGCAACTTCGCGTATTCCACGGCCACCTCTTCGTTCTCTGAGCAAAGCGCCAAGACGAAGAAGGGTCATGCGCGCCTCCTGTTTCACAAATGAGTTTTAGTTTGACAGCAGCATAATAGTCAGCTAAGCTGCTGTTTCACAGGTGAGCTTAAACCCTCACAGCTGCACAATTCAAGTCCAAAGGGAGAGTCAGCTATGAATAGCGCGCCAGCCGCAGGGCAGGGGCAAGGCCCGAACAAAGAATACACGATATACGTGAACAGCCGACCCAAAGTGGTGCCGGCGAAGGACTCGTTATCATTCGACGAGGTCATTGAGCTCGCCTTCCCGAATGCGGCGAAGGGTCCCAACATCGTCTACACGGTCACCTACCGCCGGGGTGAGGGCAAGAAGCCCGAGGGAACCTTGGTCGAGGGTGAGTCGGTGAAGGTAAAGGACGGGATGATCTTCGATGTCACCAGAACTGATCAGTCATAGCGCGGATTTAAAGCAGCTCCTTGACGAGGGCTATGACATTGGCATTCGGGCGAACCACCTGGTGATCAGCCAAGTGCCGTACGTGAATGCGAAAAGAGAAGTGCAGTACGGAACCCTCATCTCGGAGCTGACCCTCGCCGACGACAGAACAACGGCGAAACCCAGTACGCATGTCGCCCATTTCATCGGCGACTACCCCTGTAACAGAGACGGGTCCGAAATCACCGCAATCAAGCACGCCAGCGGACCAATTCGGATCGATGACGGCTTTGTCGCGAATTACTCTTTCTCGAACAAGCCCAGCGACGGCTACAAAAACTACCATCACAAGATGACCCGGTACATCGAGATCATCTCCAACCCTGCCCGAGTCATCGATCCAACCGCTTCCGCAATCACGTTCACGACCAGTGTGTCGCACACCGACGACTCGGTGTTTCTTTATCGGGATACGGCTTCCAGTCGAGCAGGAATTTATGCAATCACGCGAAAACTGGAGCTTAAGCGAGTCGCCATTGTGGGCCTCGGCGGCACGGGATCGTATGTGCTGGACCTAGTCGCTAAGACTCCGATCGCAGAAATCCATCTTCTTGACGGCGACGATCTGTTATTGCACAACGCCTTCCGAGCGCCTGGCGCCGCGTCTACGCAGGAACTGAGGAGTAAGCCAACCAAGGTTGCCTACTTCACCGAGCAGTATTCGAAGATGCGCCGGAACATCGTACCCCACCCCTACTTCGTGGATGAAACGAACGTGGATCAACTGCGCGGCATGGATTTCGTCTTCCTGTGCATTGACGCCGGCGACGCCAAGCGGTTGATCGTGGAAAAGCTGGAACAATTCGGGACACCGTTTATCGATGTTGGAATGGGGATCTACGAGGCCGACGGCAGCCTAGCTGGAGTCGTGCGGGTGACGACCAGCACCGGTGAGCACCGAGAACACCTCCGTAAGCGCGTGTCACTGGGAGATGGCAACGTCAATGACGAATACTCGCGCAACATTCAAATTGCTGACCTGAACGCCCTCAATGCGGCCCTCGCGGTTATCAAGTGGAAAAAGATGTTCGGCTTCTACGTTGACTTGGACCACGAATATCACAGCACGTACACCATCAATGGAAACGTGCTCACAAACGAGGAATCGGAGTGAAGCGGTTGGCCGTTACCCACGAATTCGTTGAGCATCTTCCCGACGAATTACAGGAAGGCAGGATCTATGTCTCCATTCCGTTCGCTACCGCGGCACACAAGTGCTGCTGCGGATGCGGCAACGAGGTAGTCACGCCACTTTCACCAACAGGGTGGAGCCTCACCTTCGATGGCGAGACCGTATCACTGGACCCCTCAATTGGGAACTGGAGCTTCCCTTGCCAATCCCACTACTGGATTACAAGGAATAAGGTGGCCTGGGCGCGCCGTTGGTCGCAAAAAGAAATTGAACGTGGTCGACAACGCGACCGAGGTGCGAAGCAAACATACTTTGAAGAGAAAAACTCTGCTAAGGGCAGCCCTACGACACACGAAGGGCCACCGCGAGCGAAGAGAGGATGGAAGTTCTGGCGGCGCTTCGTCGAATGACGAGGTTTTCTGTACTGCAGCTCCCGTCACCGATTCGAAGGACGATTCGGGACTGTTTAAATCCCGCCAACGAAGTTTATTCGTGTTTTTTCGATTTTCAATGTTCGCCGGAAATCTCGGCCATTAGGTGACCTGAGGTTGCCAGGTTTGTTAAAGAGTTCCTACTGCGGGCGACGAATTCCACTCCGTCCACTGGATATTACTAGCACAGAAAGGATTAGACGCTCGCGACGGAATAGAGTTTTGGTTGAATCGTGCCCATTTTAGAAGTATTTTGGCCCCGAGAAACCAAGGCACGCCACCTGCGCTGACAATTTTTTGAGCATTGGTACACGGTTTCGCAGCAGGTGGAGCACTCGACCCGCAATTTGAGGTCCGACTATTGCCCGAATTGATCAGCTGATTACGGGGCCAGCGCCTCTCGAATCCGCCGCAGGTACCACATAAGAAGTGCGCAGAACCCGCGTCCCTAAAGGCTCTCGCCAATCTCCTCTAAGCTCCCGCATGCGTTTGTGACGCCGGTGTGACGGGAAGCTGGCCTGGGATGACCTCAGAGCCGATTTCGTGAAGCACAGAAAAACTCATAAAATCTTCCTTTGCAGGACGGCGAATATCCAATCCGATGGCCATTAGTGACGACGGGACGCTGAGATAGCTTCCGGATTGCCGACAATCGGGGATGTATCGCATGATCGCTCGAACCGAAATGCCGAGTGGGGCCACTTGTGCGGATAGCCTGTGGTGCGTCCAATTGCGAGCAAGGGATAGCGTGATTGTTCAGGATATAATTTTTCGCACTCATGAGTTTGCCTCCGGGGACCAAACTCGGGCCGTATGAAATCGTCGGACCCGTGGGTGCGGGCGGCATGGGTGAGGTATATCGTGCACGCGATACCCGTCTCGACCGCACCGTCGCGATCAAAATTCTTCCTGCGCATCTCTCCCAGAATGCCGAGGCTAGGGAGCGCTTCGATCGAGAAGCACGGGCCATCTCTTCTTTAAGTCATCCCAACATTTGCCATCTCTACGACGTGGGTGAGCAGGACGGGATGAATTACCTCGTGATGGAGTATCTGGAGGGCGAGACTCTGGCACAGCATCTCCAAAAGGGGGCCATCCCACTCAATGCCACTCTGAAGATCGCCATTGCAGTTGCGGACGCTCTGGACGTCGCGCACAGCAGGGGCGTCATTCACCGGGATCTTAAGCCTGCGAACTTGCTTATCACTCACCGGGAGGAGCCCAAGATCCTCGATTTCGGGCTCGCCAAGAGCATCATAATGGGCGGCCTGAACGGCTCTGCAGTCGCGAATGAGGTTACGCTGAGCAGCGATCCACAACTTACGAGCCCGGGGGCAGCCCTAGGGACCATGGCATATATGTCACCTGAGCAGGCACGCGGCGAAAAGGTGGACATTCGCACAGACCTGTTCTCGTTCGGCGTGGTTCTGTATGAGATGACGACGGGCCGGCGGCCATTTATCGGGCCCACCGCCGCCGTCGTGTTTGATGCAATTCTGAATCGGCAGCCCCTAGCTCCAAGCATCCTGAATGCAGGAGTACCGGCCACACTAGAACGGGTGATCACGCGGCTGCTGGCGAAAGGGCGATCGGCGCGATTCCACACAGCACATGAGCTGTTGGACGAGTTGCGCACAATCCAATTAGAACGAGAGAGTGGTGAGCAGCCACATACCACAGCCTATAAGAGCGCTTCAATCGCCGTGCTGCCGTTTGAGGATCTTAGCCCCGACCGCAGCCAGCAACCCTTCTGCGAAGGAATGGCTGCAGAGATTATCAACGCTTTAGGAGCTATACAAGGTCTGCGTGTCATCTCCAGAACCTCTGCTGTCCGCTGCCGCGAGAAGGGCATGGACATCGGTGAGATCGGACAGCACCTGAATGTGCAAACTGTGCTGGAGGGCACGGTCAGGAAGTCGAGCACACGACTGCGAGTAACGGCTCAACTGGTCAACAGCACCGACGGAACGCAGATGTGGTCGGAGCGTTATGACCGCGGTGAGGGGGACGTTTTTGACATTCAGGAGGAAATCGCCACTGCTATAGTGAAGAATCTGAAAGGCAGGCTCCTGGACAGCCAGACGCCAGCGGTCAGGCGTGCGACTGACCACTTCGATGCATACAAGCTGTACCTCAAAGGCCGATATTGCTGGGAACGCCGCAACCGCGGTGCATTACAGAATGCGGTAATGTACTTCGAACAGGCCATCACCGCTGATCCGGATTACGCTCTGGCTCATGCCGGTTTGGCTGACTGCCACACCGTCATGGGGATTTACTCCATCAGGCCGACGCGCGAGCTTCGCCCCAGGGCGTTGGATCTGGCCATGCGTGCACTGCAACTGGACCCTGATCTGCCCGAGGCCCATTGCTCGCTGGGTGCTGAAAAGTTTTTTCTGGAGAGGAACTGGGCTGCTGCAAATTCGGCCTTTTCGCGCGCCCTTGAGTTGGACCCGCGTCTCGCCGTCGCCCTAGGCTACCGCGCAGTTATGCTGGTTGTTACGAAGACCCGACCGCAGGATGGGATCGCCGACTGTATCCAAGCGATGAAACTGGAACCGGATTCAGGGCTCATCGCCTACACCGCCGCGATAGCACATTATTGGGCGGGCGATCCGGATACTGCGGCCGAACTAATCGACCGCTCACTTGAACTCGAACCGAAGGCGGTCTTTGCCCACTGGGTTCGTGCTCTCATATTCTCCGTCAAGGGACTCCACGAAGAAGCCATTTCGGCCACAATGCGCGCAGTCTCAGCGGCAAGTCACCATCCATTGCTGGTCTCGGCCCTCGGAGCAGCGTATGCCCGTGCCGGGCGCACTGGCGACGCTGAGGAGCTTATCGAGGAACTAAACAACCGCTCTGCGCGCGAGTACATTGCGCCGTACTACATTGGCGAGGTCTACCTCGCGCTCAACCGCGGTGCCCAAGCATGCGAATGGTTCGAGCGCGCCGTAGATGAAATCAATCCATTGTTTATGGGAGCAGCCTCGGCGCCGCATTATGACCCACTGCGCAATGAGCCCCGCTTTCGCGCGCTCCTGCGGAGGATGAACCTTCCTGACGAATAGGACTGCTTGGGTTCAGATTGGCAGACGCCATTGAGCCGAGCAGTTTCGGGAGTGAGACTGGCGAGGAGCGAAAGCCGGTCTTTTAGTTACCGCGAGGGCCAGAAAGGTTGCCGCGAATTTGCCATTCGGAGTGGATCACGGGCTATTCGGAAACAACCATGTGT
>WNGQ01004832.1_pt1 | contig 13297 bp, 7 predicted proteins | sample 5407661 | NCBI WGS metagenome assembly WNGQ01 (sample SAMN13153382, study PRJNA577476) | soil metagenome | isolation source: 60 cm soil or saprolite under Garry oak tree replicate 2 | place: USA:California | collected 2016-06-15
GAGGCCACCACGAGACTGCGGCCCCAGCGACCCAAGCCTACGATCGCGGCACGGATCATCTGGCGACCTGACGCGCGGATAGCGGCTGGCTGACCGCATCGATATCGAGGCCGATCACGGGAACGTCGGCGTCGATCAGCCGTCCGGACAAAACGGTTCTCATCGAACCCGGTCCGATGATCCCGACAAGCGGATTCACACCCATGTCCCCTTCTGCAAATCCCAATATAACCCAGCCGGCGAGAAGGACTGATCGCAGCTTCATCGCAACTCCTCCGGATGGTTCTCTTTTCGTTGGTCGAGATTTATACGGACAAATTATCCTGGTGCAAGCAGCTGTCCTTGTCGGATGGGGATTTATGTAATTGAGGCGCGTGGAATTTGACCGTATAAATGCATAACGAATTGGCACGCGCGGGAGGAGTTAAACGTGGACACCAACGATTTGTATGTGCGCGGCCTGCGCCGGCGCAAAAGCATGTTCGGTGAGGCGGAGGTCGAACAGCGCATGGCGGCATCCGGCGCCTTCGGCGCGCCGCTGCAGAACATCATCAACGCCTATGTCTACGGTGATATCTGGGAAAGGCGGGGCCTGTCCGACGAGATCCGCAGTCTCGTCATGCTCGCCATCACCGCCGCGAGCAACAAGCCTGTCGAATTTCGCGTCCACGCCAAGGGCGCGTTGGCGAACGGCTGCACGAAAGAGCAGGTGCAGGATGTCCTGTTGCTGGTTGCGATGTATTGCGGCGTGCCCGCCGCGATCGAGACCAACCGCATCGCCGCGGAAATCTTCGCGGACGCGCCGGAGCCTGCGCCCGGTCCGGCGGCGAATCGCTAAGCGATGGCGCCATGAAATCCGTATCCGCAATCGACGCCCATCATCATATCTGGCGGTTGAACGATCTGCCGTGGCTGTCGGGACCGCAGGTGCCGCGCATCTTCGGATCCTATCAGCCGATCTGCCGGGACTATCCGATCGAGGAATATCGCAGTGACACCACCGGCTGCGACATCGTCAAATCGATCTACGTCCAGACCAACTGGCCCGCGGGCCAAAGCTATGACGAGGCGCGCTGGGTCCAATCGGTCGCGGACGCGACCGGCTGGCCGCACGGCAATGTGGCCCATGCCGATCTCGCCGATCCCGATGTCGGCTCATTGATCAAGCGGCTGGCGACATTGCCGGCGACGCGCGGCATCCGCCAGCAGCTGCATTGGCACGCGAATCCGCAATATCGCTTTGCGCCACGCCCCGACGTCATGAACGACAAGGATTGGCGCCGCGGGCTCGCCGTGCTTGCAGACCACGGACTGCTGTTCGAATTGCAGATCTTCGCAAGCCAGATGCAGGACGGCGCGGGGCTGGCGCGATCGTTGCCGGACATCGTTTTCGTGCTCGAACATGCCGGCATGCTCGAGGACACCTCGGAACGCGGCTGGCAGTTCTGGCGCGAGGGCATGACGGCGCTGGCCGATTGTCCGAACGTCAACGTCAAGCTCTCCGGGCTCGGCACCTTCGTCCATGCCTGCCGCGAGGATGTGATGGGGCCGATCGTCGAGCAGACGGTGGCGATCTTCGGGGCCGATCGTTGCTTCTATGGCAGCAATTTTCCGATCGAGAAGCTCTGGACCGACTACGGCACCCTGTACCGAACGTTTCGGAGCGCCATCGCGCAGCTTTCCGACCGCGACCAGGCCGCGATCCTTCACGACACGGCGGCGCGACTCTATCGCCTCTGAGATGTGAAAAAACCGCCCGGAAAAATCCGGGCGGTTATCTCTTCGCGTGATCGCGTCGAAATTTAATCCTATTGGCCGTTGCCGAACCGCCGCGACCACCACCCCGCGCGGCGGGGCTGGGTCTCATCCGCCGCCGTTTCCGGGCCGGGCGGCGGTGAGGTAGCGGAAACCTGCTCAGACGCGTGAGGCGCGACCGCTGCGTCGGACGCGGGGGTGGACGAGAAGCTCACCTTCTCGCGCACGGTCGACCGGCGGACCGAGGGCTTTTCCGCGTCCTGGGTCATCAGTGGCTGGGCGGTCGCAGCGTCCGCGGACTCCTGCGTCAGCTGATCGGCAAGGTAAGGTTCGGGCGGCAGCGAGGCCGGTTCGATCGGCGGCTGCTCGATGGATGAGTCCATCGCGACGCCATCGAAATCGGCAACGGCGTCCTCGGCTTCGGAGACTGGCGGCGGAGCCAGTTCGTCCGCGATCGAGCCGGCGAGACCGTCCTCCGGCCCTCCGCGGCGGCGACGACCGCCGCGACGCCCACGGCGGCGTGGCCGCCGCTCGCCGCCTGCCTGGTCGTGGCGCGCCGCGCCGACCGGCTCGTCGCCGTCGTCTTCATCGCCTTCGCTGTCGTCGGGCTGGATTGCTTCGGCGGCTGCGCTGAACTCGGCGGGGACACCGCCCTCGCTCTCCTCGCGCACCTCACGAGGCGGTCCGGCATCGCGGGGCTCTCCGGAACGACCGCGCCGACGCCTGCGGCGCCTGCCGCGACGCTGCCCGTCCTGGCCCGGCTCTGCGCCATTGGCGTCCGCGACCGAGGCCTCGTCCGACAATCCTTCCGCCTCTTCGGTCTCGACCTCCGATTCCAGTTCGACGTCGAACGTGTCGTCGTCCTCGTAAGCCTCCTCGGCTTGCGGCGGCGGTGCGGCCGAGGCTTGCGCCACGAGCAGGGCCTTGGCGGCTTCCAGCGTGTGGACCTGCTCGCCGCGATCGATGATGAACGATTGCGGGCCGCTCACGGTCGGGTCCGCGATCACCGACAGCGTCACCTTGAAGCTGCTTTCGAGGTCGCGCAGATGGCCGCGCTTGTGATTGAGCACGTAGAGCGCGACGTCGGTCCGGGTCCTGGCCACCAGATTGTGGGTCGCGCCCTTCATCAGGGTTTCTTCCAGGCCGCGCAGCAATTGCAGCGCAACCGAGGACACCGAGCGCACGTGTCCGGTGCCGCCGCATTGCGGGCAGGGCTCGGTCGAACTCTCGAGCACGCTGGCGCGAATGCGCTGGCGCGACATTTCCAGGAGGCCGAAATGCGAGATGCGTCCGACCTGGATCCGCGCGCGGTCCTGCCGCAGGCAATCGGAGAGCTTGCGTTCCACCGCGCGGTTGTTGCGCTTCTCGTCCATGTCGATGAAGTCGATGACGATCAGGCCCGCGAGGTCGCGCAGGCGGAGCTGGCGCGCAACCTCCTCGGCGGCTTCCAGGTTGGTCTTGAGCGCGGTGTCCTCGATGTGATGCTCGCGGGTGGCGCGCCCCGAGTTGACGTCGATCGAGACCAGCGCCTCGGTCTGGTTGATCACGATGTAGCCGCCGGAACGCAACTGCACGGTCGGCGAAAACATCGCGTCGAGCTGGCTCTCGACGCCCATGCGGGAGAACAGGGGCTGGCCGTCGCGATATTGCCGGACCGCGCGCACATTCGACGGCATCAGCATCTTCATGAAGTCGTGCGCTTCGCGGTAGCCGGGTTCGCCGGCGACCATGATCTCGTCGATCTCCTTGTTGTAAAGATCGCGCAACGAGCGCTTGATCAGCGAGCCTTCCTCGTAGACCAGGGTGGGCGCCTGCGACTTGAGCGTCATGTCGCGCACGGTCTCCCACATCCGGATCAGGTATTCGAAGTCGCGCTTGATCTCCGGCTTGGTGCGCGAGGCGCCCGCCGTGCGCAGGATGATCCCCATGCCTTCGGGCACGTCGAGATCCTGCACCACTTCCTTGAGCCGGGAGCGGTCCTGTGCGCTGGTGATCTTGCGGCTGATGCCGCCGCCGCGGGCGGTGTTGGGCATCAAGACCGCGTAACGGCCGGCGAGCGAGAGATAGGTCGTCAGCGCCGCGCCCTTGTTGCCGCGCTCTTCCTTGACGACCTGCACCAGCATCACCTGGCGGCGCTTGATGACCTCCTGGATCTTGTATTGACGGCGCGGCCGGAAGGCGCGCTCCGGCACCTCCTCCAGCGCGTCGTCGCCGCCGACGGATTCGACGAGGTCCTCTTCCTCGGCGTCCTCGTCCTCGTCATCCTCGTCGTCGCTCTCCTGGCCGGGGACGACGGCGGGCGCATCCTCGTGCGGTGCCAGCGCGTGGTGTTCGTCGTCGTGGTGTTCGGCGTGCGTCGCGTCGTGGCTTAACGCATCGTGGTCATGCGCGTGCGCCGCGTCGTCGGGATCAGGCCCGGCGTGAACAGCATCTTCCGGCGTGCCCGTTTCGACGGCGGCCTCGCGCGCCTCCGCGACCATTTCGGCGCGCTCCTGCGCGGCGTGGTCGTGGCGTTCGTGATCCTCATGATCATGGTCATCGTGGCCATGATCGTCGTCGTCATGGTCCTCGTGGCGATGATCCTCCTGAGAATGCGCCTCGAGCAAATCGTCATGCGGATGGGTGTCCTCCGCGCGATCGAATTGGGTCTCGAGAGACTCCGGTCCCGGCGGATGCAGCCCGGCTTCGTCATCGGGCTCGGCATAGCCTTGCTCGGGCAGTTCACGCTCCGCGCCATGCTGGCTTGGGGGCGCGTCGGCGACCGAGGACCGACCGGCGTCCGCGCCCTCCACGACGTCGCTCTGGACCCGCTCGCCATGACTGCGGCGGCGCGAACTGCGATGCCGCGAGCGCCTGCGGCTGGAGCGGTTCTCGCTCTCCTCTTCGGCCTCGCGATGGGCGCGCTCTTCAGCCTCGATCAGGGCCTGACGATCGGCCACCGGAATTTGATAATAGTCGGGATGGATTTCGCTGAAGGCGAGGAAGCCGTGGCGGTTGCCGCCGTATTCGATGAAGGCCGCCTGTAGTGACGGCTCTACTCGCGTCACCTTGGCGAGGTAGATATTGCCGCGCAGCTGCTTGCGCTGGGCGGTCTCGAAATCAAACTCTTCGACGCGATTGCCACGGACCACAACGACCCGGGTCTCTTCCGGGTGGGTGGCATCGATCAACATTTTGCTTGGCATTTTGGAACTCTTGGCGGCGGCGGGCGCGTCTGACCCTGGGCGCGGGCTGCGCCGGGCGACGCGACGGTCCACCTGATTCGGGGGTGAGGGGAAGGCCGAAACGCAACCCGAGGCGCCGCGCCGATCGCAATCCCGACGGACCGCTTCGATGCGCGCCGCTAAGGCTCCGCAGCGAAGCGAATCTTCCGGGGATTATGGTCGGCAACACAGTCTGGCGCATCAAGCGTCGGCCCGTCTGGAACACGTTGGCGGCACAAATGCCGCCTTGTCTGTTGCTGACGGCCCGGTGGGCGCCGAAGCGCTCGCCCGATTGAGGTGCCGGCCCCGCCTGGGGAGCGGATACCTGGCCATGCCGTGTAATACCGTTCCCGGAAATAGCAGTCTGGGACCGGACGCCGCTCGGGCTTAGAACCGCCCCCCTTGATCCGCCGCGCGGCTCGCGCTGGCAGGAAAGGGATCGGAAGACGCTGGGATCTTCTGATATCTAGGCATCTTGCGATATCTGAAGATACCGGCGTTGCACCGGGAGGCTGAACGCGACACAACCGGGAGTAATTTGCCGTCAGCATTTTGTACATACGTGGATTGGCCTGCCCGCGCAAGGGAAGCGTCGCTGGGTGGCAACACCCCGTTTTATTCACAAAAGTACTTTAAGTTCCCGTTAACCCTGTGGTCCTATTGGGCTAAAAGGGCCGGCTGGAGGCACGGACGAGTTGGCGAGCCGCGTAGATCACTTTATTCCGTCCCGGGGCGCGCTGCTGTGCGCCGCAGCATTGGCCTGCCTGCTTGGGTCGTTCCTGTTGACCTCTCGGGGCCTCGCCGCTGAAGCACCGGCGGCGGTTCCATCGGGTGTTCCCGTCGCCTCGGATGCCCGCCTGGCAGGGGACGTCGTTCACACCCGTTTCATCCTCGACCTCGACCGGACCATCTCGTTTCGCGCCTTCACGCTGGCCGATCCCTACCGGGTGGTCGTCGATATTCCGGAGGTGAACTTCCACCTTCCGCCCGGCACCGGGGCCCAGGGGCGGGGACTGGTCAAAGCCTTCCGTTATGGCCTGGTGCTGCCTGGCGGCTCGCGGATCGTGTTCGATCTGACGGGACCCGTGCGCATCGCCAATTCCTATGTCCTCGACCAGGCCAATGGTCAGCCGCCGCGGCTCGTGCTGGAGCTGGAAGATATCGATCGCGCCTCATTCCTGCAGTCGCTTGGATCAGACACCAGGACGGAGGCGAAACCGGCGATCGCCGCAACCGCGCCGAGCGCGCCGCAGGTCATCCCCGAATCGACGCCCGTCGCCAAACCCGCACCGGCGCAGGCGGTCGCGCCAAGCCTACCGCCGCCGCCCGATCTGCGGCCGGTGGTGGTCATCGATCCCGGGCATGGCGGCGTCGACAATGGCACGCAGTCCGGCAGCGAGACCGAGAAGAGCTTGGTGCTGGAAAAGGACCTGGTGCTCGGATTTGCCCTGGCGTTGCGCGACCGGCTCGAGAAGAGCGGCAAATGCCGCGTCGTCATGACCCGGACCGACGACACATTCATCTCGCTGGCCGACCGCGTGCGCGTTGCGCGCGACCAGTCGGCGGCGCTGTTCGTCTCGATCCATGCCGATGCGCTGCCGAAGGGCGAGGGCGATGCCCAGGGCGCGACCATTTACACGCTGTCCGACAAGGCCTCCGACGCCGAGGCGCAAAGGCTGGCAGATGCGGAAAACCGCGCCGACGCGATCGGCGGGGTGAAGCTGGGCGATGAGCCGACCGACGTCGCCGACATCCTCATCGATCTGGTACAGCGTGAGACCCGAACCTTTTCAAATCGATTTGCCCATCAATTGATGGGCGAGGTGAAGACCTCGATGAGGCTGCACAAGCACCCCTTGAAGTCGGCAGGCTTCAAGGTGTTGAAGGCGCCCGACGTTCCCTCGGTTCTGGTTGAGCTCGGCTACGTCTCGAACAAGGACGATCTCGAGCACCTGGTGTCGGAAGGCTGGCGCACCAAAGCAGTTGCTGCGATGGCGCAGGCGATCGACATTTTCGTGAGCAAGCGGCTGGCAACGGCTGCGCCGGCGCGGTGAAAAGTTGGTGGTGCGCCGGGACGCGAAAGCCCTAGTTTGGCCACAGCGGGGGCCGTATAAGACTGGTTGCGAGGTCCTTGGAATCGATCGAACTTTTGCATCATGTGACAGTTGACAGCGGCCCGCGAGCCATGACGTCGGAAGCTTCGCACGAAGGACAGCGCCTCTAGCAGGCGCGGGTTTGGAACGGATAACTGACAATGCGCTTGCTGGTGCGGTTTTTGGGATTCCTGTTCGCAGCTGGAACCGTGGTGTTCCTGGTCGGCGTTGCCGGCACGGCCGGCCTGATCTGGCACTTCTCGAAGGACTTGCCTGATTACTCGCAGTTGCAGGACTACGAGCCGCCGGTGATGACGCGCATACATGCGTCCGATGGCGCGCTGCTCGGCGAATATTCCAGGGAGCGGCGTCTCTATCTGCCGATCCAGGCGGTGCCGAAACTGGTGATCAACGCCTTCCTCGCCGCCGAGGACAAGAATTTCTACGACCACGGCGGCATCGATTTTTCCGGCATGGCGCGCGCCGCCATCGTCTATGCGCAGAACTACGGTTCCAACCGTCGCCCGCAGGGCGCCTCCACGATCACCCAGCAGGTCGCCAAGAACTTCCTCCTGACCAACGAGGTCTCGTTCAGCCGCAAGATCAAGGAAGCCTTGCTGGCGATGCGGATCGAACGCGCCTATTCGAAGGACAAGATCCTCGAGCTCTATCTCAACGAGATCTATCTCGGCCTCGGGGCCTACGGCGTCGCCGCCGCCTCGCTGGTCTATTTCGACAAATCCGTGAACGAACTCACGGTGTCGGAAGCTGCTTATCTGGCGGCGCTGCCGAAGGCGCCGGCGGCGCTGCATCCCGTCAAGAACCACGACCGCGCGATCGAGCGCCGCAACTACGTGATCGATCGCCTGCTGGAGAATGGCTGGATCAAGCAGGCCGATGCCGACAAGGCCCGCAAGGATCCGCTGATCGTCACCAACCGGACCAATGCGGCGCATATTTTCGCCGGTGAATATTTTGCCGAGGAAGTGCGGCGCGACATCTTCGAACGCTATGGCGAAAAGAAGCTGCTCGAGGGCGGCTTATCGGTCAGGACGACGCTCGATCCGAAGATCCAGGTGATGGCGCGCAAGACCATGGTCGCCGGACTCGTCAACTATGATGAAGCGCAGGGCTGGCGCGGCCCGCTCAGCAAGCTCGACATCTCGGGCGACTGGGGCGTCAAGCTCGCCGACGTCAAGTCTCTGTCGGACATCTCGCCATGGCGGATGGCGGTGGTTTTGGAAACCAGCGACCAGTCCGCCCGCATCGGGTTCCAGCCAGGCCGCGAACTGGGCGGTGCCGTCAACAAGGAGCGGCAGACCGGCCTGGTTGCGCTCGATGGCGTCAAATGGGCGAGAGCGGCTTCTGGTCCCTTCCGCGGCAAGGCGCCGACTGCAGTCTCGCAGGTGCTGTCGCCCGGCGACGTGATCTATGCCGATCAGCTGTTCAAGGACGGCAATGCGGTCGAGGGCCAGTTCCGGCTGCGGCAGTTGCCTGAAGTTTCCGGCGCCATGGTCGTGATGGATCCGTGGACCGGCCGCGTGCTCGCGATGGTCGGCGGGTTCTCGTTCGACCAGAGCCAGTTCAATCGCGCCACGCAGGCCTATCGGCAGCCGGGTTCGTCGTTCAAGCCGATCGTCTATTCCTCGGCACTCGACAACGGCTATACGCCCTCGACCGTCGTGGTCGACGCCCCGATCGAGATCGACCAGGGGCAGGGCTCGGGCGTCTGGCGTCCGGAGAATTTCTCGAACGGCAAATACAATGGCCCGACGACGCTGCGCAACGCGCTGCGGCTGTCGCTGAACACGGTGACGGTGCGGCTGGCGCAGGACATCGGCATGCCCCTGATCAGCGAATATGCCAAGCGCTTCGGGGTCTATGACGAATTGCCGAATTATCTGTCCTATGCGCTCGGCGCCGGCGAGACCACGGTGATGCGAATGGTCACGGCCTATTCCATGATCGCCAACGGCGGACGGCGGGTGAAGGCGACCCTGATCGACCGCATCCAGGATCGCTACGGTCACAGCATCTTCAAGCATGACGCACGCGAATGCCGCGGCTGCGACGCGCCGGACGGCTGGAAGAACCAGTCCGAACCCCAGCTCGTCGACCGCCGGGAGCAGGTTCTCGATACCATGACCGCCTACCAGATCACCTCGATGATGGAAGGTGTGGTGCAGGCCGGTACGGCGATCGCGGTGAGGGAAGTCGGCAAGCCGATTGCCGGCAAGACCGGCACGACCAACGAGGCCAAGGATGCCTGGTTCATCGGATTCTCGCCGGATATCGCGGTCGGCATTTATCTCGGCTACGACAAGCCGCGCCCGCTTGGCCGGGGCAATGCCGCCACCGGCGGTCATCTGGCGGCGCCGATCGCCCGCGACTTCCTCAAGCTCGCGCTTGTCGACAAGCCACCGACCCCGTTCAAGGTGCCGGCCGGGATCAAGCTGATTCGGGTCGACGCCAAGAGCGGCATGCGCTCCGGTCCGGGCGACACGGGGCGGACCATCCTGGAGGCCTTCAAGCCGGGCACGGCGCCGCCGGATAATTATTCGGTCATCGGCGTCGCCGATGCCGACCCGAACGGCGGCGGCATGCGCATGGTGCCGCAGGGCTCGACGCCGGACGGCGTCGGCATCATGCGTCCCGGAAGTCTCTACTAGCTTACGATCCGCAAGAAGAACGGAGCCGTCGCGTGCCGGTTGTCGCGACAAGGGAAAACGCCGGCCGCGGCTGGCGCAAAGACTAAAAGCGGATAGTTGATGATGCGCTTGCTGGTGCGGCTCTCGGGTTTCTTGTTCGCAGCCGGAACTGTGGTGTTTCTGGTCGGCGTGGTGGGCGTTGCGGCACTGATCTGGCATTTTTCCAAGGACTTGCCGGATTACTCGCAACTGGCGGACTATGAGCCGCCGGTCATGACGCGCATTCACGCGGCAGACGGCGCAATGCTCGGCGAATATGCCAGGGAACGCCGGTTGTATCTGCCGATCCAGGCCGTGCCGAAACTTGTCGTCAACGCCTTCCTCGCCGCGGAGGACAAGAATTTCTATGATCACGGTGGCATCGATTACACCGGCATGGCGCGCGCGGGGCTGGTTTACATCCAGAATTTCGGCTCCAACCGCCGTCCGCAGGGCGCCTCCACGATCACCCAGCAGGTCGCCAAGAACTTCCTCCTGACCAACGAGGTGTCGTTCACCCGCAAGATCAAGGAAGCCTTGCTGGCGATGCGGATCGAGCGCGCCTATTCGAAGGACAAGATCCTCGAGCTCTATCTCAACGAGATCTATCTCGGCCTCGGCGCCTACGGCGTCGGCGCCGCGTCGCTGGTCTATTTCGACAAATCGATCAACGAGCTCACGGTCGCGGAAGCGGCCTACCTGGCGGCGATGCCAAAGGCGCCTGGGGCGCTGCATCCGGTCAAGAACCACGACCGTGCGGTCGAGCGCCGCAACTACGTGATCGATCGTCTTCAGGAAAACGGCTGGATCACGCAGGCCGACGCCGACAAGGCCCGCAAGGAGCCCCTGGTCGTCGCCAACCGCGGCAACGGCGCGCATATCTTTGCCGGCGAATATTTCGCCGAGGAGGTGCGGCGCGACATTTTCGAGCGCTACGGCGAAAAGAAACTCTATGAGGGCGGTCTCTCGGTCAGGGCGACGCTCGACCCAAAGATTCAGGTGATGGCGCGCAAGACCATGGCCGCCGGACTCGTCAACTACGACGAAGCGCAGGGCTGGCGCGGCGCGCTCAGCAAGCTCGATATTTCGGGGGATTGGGGCGTCAAGCTCGCCGACATCAAGGCGCTGTCGGATATCTCGCCGTGGCGGATGGCTGTGGTGCTGGAGACCACCGATCAATCCGCGCGGATCGGCTTCCAGCCGGGCCGCGAACTGGGCGGTGCCGTTGCAAAGGATCGGCAAACCGGCCTGATCACGCTCGATGGCGTCAAATGGGCAAAGGCCGCCGCCGGTCCCGTGAAGGGCAAGGCGCCGACCGCGGTGTCGCGCGTTCTCAGTCCTGGCGACGTGATCTATGTCGATCCGCTGATCGGAAAGGACGGAGCGGCGGTCGATGGCCAGTACCGGCTGCGCCAGGTGCCGGAGGTGTCCGGCGCCATGGTGGCGATGGATCCGTGGACCGGCCGCGTGCTGGCGATGGTCGGCGGATTTTCGTTCGATCAGAGCCAGTTCAATCGCGCGACGCAAGCCTACCGGCAGCCCGGTTCGACCATCAAGCCCATCGTCTATGCGTCGGCCATCGACAACGGATTTACGCCGTCGACCATCGAGGTCGATGCCCCGATCGAAATCGATCAGGGGCCGGGCGCCGGTGTGTGGCGGCCGGAGAACTTTTCGGTCGGCAAATATTACGGGCCGACCACGCTGCGCAATGCGCTCAAGCATTCGTTGAACGACGTGACGGTGCGGCTGGCGCAGGACATCGGCATGCCCTTGATCGGTGAATATGCCAAGCGGTTCGGCATCTATGACGAATTGCCGAACTATCTGTCCTATGCGCTCGGCGCCGGCGAGACCACGGTGATGCGGATGGTCACGGCCTATTCCATGATTGCCAATGGCGGACGGCGGGTGAAGCCGACGCTGATCGATCGCATCCAGGACCGCTACGGGCACACGATCTTCAGACATGACGCGCGCGAGTGCCGCGGCTGCGACGCGCCCGATGGCTGGAAGAGCCAGCCCGAGCCCCAGCTGGTCGACCACCGCGAGCAGGTGCTGGATACCATGACGGCCTATCAGATCACCTCGATGATGGAAGGGGTGGTTCAGGGCGGCACCGCGATCGCGTTGCGGGATGTGGGCAAGCCGATCGCCGGCAAGACCGGTACCAGCAATGAGGCCAAGGATCTCTGGTTCGTGGGCTTTTCGCCGGATCTCGTGGTCGGTCTCTATGTCGGTTACGACAAGCCCCGCAGCCTGGGCCAGACCGCGCAGGCAGGCCACACCGCGGCCCCGATCGCCAGAGATTTCATGAAGCTTGCGCTCGCCGGCCAGCCGGCGATTCCGTTCAAGATTCCCGCGGGCATCAAGCTGATCCGGGTCGATGCCAAGACCGGGCTGCGCGCCAGCCCCGGCAGCGGTGGCGACACCATCCGCGAGGCATTCAAGCCTGGCACCGCGCCGTCCGATGAAACCTCCGTGCTCGGAGCGGCCGATGCCGATGCTCGGCCCCCGGCAATGGTGTCAGACTCCGATCGGACCATCCTGCGCGCCGGTACCGGCGGGCTTTACTAGCAGAAGTTGGAACAAGCCGATTGCGCTTTGCAATGCGCGCAGCTACATCCCGGCCTTCAGACAGCGTCGTGCCGCGACACCAGAGACACCAGAGAAGATCATGCGCGCCGAAATCGAACGCCTTGTTGAAGAGATCAAGCAGTCAGTCGGGCTGCTGAGGAGGCATCTTTGACGTCGAGACATCGACGGCGCGGCTTGCCGAGCTGAACAAGCTCGCTGAAGATCCCAATCTCTGGAACGACCCCCAGAAAGCGCAGAAGCTGATGCAGGAACGCACCTCGCTGGAGGATGCGCTGTCCGGTATCGGCAAGGTCGAGCGCGAGTTGGCCGACAATATCGACATGATCGAGCTCGGCGAGGCCGAGAACGATACCGGCGTCGTCGCCGAGGCCGAGGCCGCGCTGAAGGACCTGAAAAAGGAGGTCGCGCGCCGCGAGCTGGAGGCGCTTCTCGCAGGGGAGGCGGACCGCTTCGATTCGTATCTGGAGGTGCATGCCGGCGCCGGCGGCACCGAGAGCCAGGACTGGGCCGAGATGCTCTTGCGCATGTACACGCGCTGGGCCGAAAAGCACGGCTTCAAGGTCGAATATCTGGAAGAGACGCAAGGCGAAGAAGCCGGCATCAAATCTGCCACGATCCAGATCAGCGGCCACAACGCCTATGGCTGGCTCAAGACCGAGGGCGGCGTGCACCGGCTGGTGCGGATCTCGCCGTTCGATTCCAATGCGCGCCGCCACACGTCGTTCTCTTCCGTGGCGGTGTTTCCCGTCGTCGACGACAGCATCAAGATCGACATCAAGGAAGCCGATGTCCGCACCGACACCATGCGTTCGGGCGGCGCCGGCGGCCAGCACGTCAACAAGACCGAATCGGCGGTGCGGCTGACCCACATTCCAACCGGCGTCGCGGTGGTCTGCCAGGCCGGCCGCTCCCAGCACAAAAATCGGGCGCAGGCCTGGGACATGCTGCGCGCGCGACTCTA
>WNGQ01007743.1_pt1 | contig 13293 bp, 10 predicted proteins | sample 5407661 | NCBI WGS metagenome assembly WNGQ01 (sample SAMN13153382, study PRJNA577476) | soil metagenome | isolation source: 60 cm soil or saprolite under Garry oak tree replicate 2 | place: USA:California | collected 2016-06-15
CCCATCGTCCAGGTATCATTGTTGCGGATGTGGGCGACCTCATGGGCCAGGATGCCGGCGATCTCATCGCGCGTCATGCGGCGCAGCAACCCCTCGGTCAATACAATCGCAGCGTCTCCCGGACCACCCAGCGCGTAGGCATTCATATCGCCCGGAGCTGGGAGGCAATAGATATCCGGCAATCGAGACAAGTGGGCTCGGCTGCAAACGTCGATCAGTATATTGAACAATTCCGGCAGATCGACAGGACGCAGCAGGTGCGCGCCGAACCATCGAAACATGGCCTCGCGCGAGATCGCCGGACCGTTCGGTCGCGGCGCGCTTCCAGCCAGCGCCCGGTGAACTCCCTCGGTTCCACCAACGATCCAACCGCATACCGCGAGCAGCACCGTCATCGCGGCGATCGCCAATGCGGATGATCGATGGTTCGCCGCTTGATGGGCGGGCCGCCGAAAACGCGACGGATTCTGATCCTGGGCATGCACGTCGATGCTGCAGCGCAGAACAGCGCCAGGCAGATTCGTCGGCAAATGCAGGTCTACAATGACGGACGCCCCGGATCGCCTAAGCTGCAGCATTTCCGAGCGCGGTGCAGAACGCACCAACGCCAGTGAAATGCAAGGCGCTAGGCCGGTAACAACGTATTGTTCAGTCCGACCCCCGCGCCACGTCCCGCCATCAGCGCTGACGTTGAACACCGTTAGTCCCCCAAATCGCTACCACAGTAAGATAGGCTTCGCATGCAATAGTGTCATGCCAATTTCGTGCCATAGACACAGGAAAGTCACAGATAGACACAGGAAAGTCACACGCGGCAGACAGATCCCCGAAAAACCGGCTGCGCTGCGTCCGGTGCAAACCGCCGCGAAGGCATTTTCGGAACTTGGGAACCCGGCTTCCGCCCAAAAATAAACAACGCAACGCCCTCATGAAACAACGTGACGGAGAACGGATTGCTGACCTGCTGAGCCTATCCCGGAAGCCCAGGCGCAACGGCGCGGCATTTCCTACGCCGACAACGAAACTGGCTTTTGTTGGCCCGGCACCGCTGCGAGAAGTTCGCGGGTGTAGGGGTGCTCAGGTGCGGCGAACAATGTCGCCGTGGCTTTAAGTTCAACGATCACGCCGCGCTGCATCACCGCGATGCGGTCGCATATCTGCGCGGCGACGCGCAGATCGTGGGTAATGAACAGCATCGAAAGTCCAAGCCGGGTCTTGAGGTCCTCCAGCAGGTTTAGCACCTGCGCCTGGACCGAAACGTCGAGCGCGGAGACGGCCTCGTCGGCGACAAGGATTTCCGGATCGAGCGCCAGCGCGCGCGCTATCCCGATGCGCTGGCGTTGCCCTCCCGAGAATTCGTGCGGGTAGCGTTCCATCGCGCCGCTGTCGAGACCCACCATCCCAAGCAGATCGCGGGCGCGCTGCCGCGCCTTTTCCGGGTCGCTCCCGTGCGCAATCGGCCCGTCGCTGATGATCTGTCCGACCTTGCGGCGCGGATTGAGCGAAGCAAACGGATCCTGGAAGATCATCTGGATACGGCGGCGCTGGTCACGCAGCGCCTTGCCCTCGAGTTGCGTCAGGTCGACGTCGCCGATCCGGATCGTGCCGCGGTCAGCCCCAATCAACCGCATCACCAGACGCGCCACCGATGACTTGCCCGATCCGGACTCACCGACGAGACCGAGCGTCTCGCCCTGAAGAATCGAGAAATTGACCTGGTTGGCAGCTTGAACGCTGCGATCCGGACGAAACCAGCCGCCGGCGGTGACATAGGTCTTGTCGAGGCCGATCACTTCGACCGCCTTGTTTCGATCGATCAACGGCGGCCGCGGTGGCGGAGCCATCGACGGCACTGCGGCGAGCAGCGCCTTGGTATAGGCGTGCTGCGGGCGCTCAAGCACTGCTTGTGCGCTGCCTTGCTCGACGATTTGTCCATGCCGGAGCACGACGACGCGATCGGCGATATCGCCTACCACGCCAAAATCGTGGGTGATGAACATGACCGCCATATTGCGACTGCGCTGCAGGTCGCGGATCAGCTTGAGGATTTGCGCCTGGGTGGTGACGTCGAGTGCGGTGGTCGGCTCGTCCGCCACCAGCACGACGGGTTCCAGCGCCAATGCCATCGCGATCATCGCCCGCTGACGTTGTCCGCCGGACAATTGATGCGGATAGGCGCGCACGATCCTCTCGGGGTCCGGAAGCCCGACTTCCAGTGCGAGACCCAGCGCCTTCTGTCGGCGTTCGCGTGGCGACAGCAAGTCATGCGCCTCAAACATTTCCGTCATCTGGTCGCCGATGCGCATCAAGGGATTGAGCGCCGTCATCGGCTCCTGGAACACCATAGCGATGCGGCGTCCGCGCAGATCGCGCCAACCGTCCTCGTCAAGCGCCAGCAGATTGCTGCTGTCGAAAGCAATCTCGCCTGTTTCAGTGACGACACTGTCGGGCAGCAATCCCATCAGCGCGTGCGCGCACATCGACTTGCCCGAACCGGATTCGCCCACCACGCAGACGATTTCGCCAGGCTTGTCGACGGCATATGCGCGCTCGCCGCCGGGCGGCAGCGCGATTCTCAAATCCTTGATGCGGACGACGGGATCGGCAGCCATGTTCAGCGCCCATCCCTTGCAAGTCGCGGATTGAGGGCGTCGTTGAGGCCTTCGCCGACCAGATTCAAACCGAGCACGGACATCAGGATGGCCAGGCCCGGAAATACGGTGATCCACCACGCCTGCCGGATCACGGTGCGGCCAGCGCCGACCATGTAGCCCCACGAAATCAGGTTGGGATCGCCGAGGCCGAGGAATGACAGCGAAGATTCCAGCAAGATCGCGGTCGCGACCATCAGCGACGCCAGCACGACGACCGGCGACAGGGCATTGGGCAGGATCTCGTGCCAGATGATCCATCCGCTGGTCTGGCCGGTGACAATCGCGGCCTGCACATACTCCCGCGTCCGCAACGACAGCACCTCGCCGCGCACCAGCCGCGCCACCGGCGGCCAGCTGACGATGGCGATGGAGGCGACGATCGAATAGATCGATGGCCGCAGGACCGCCACTAGCACGATGGCCAGCGCGAAACTCGGAATGGTTTGAAAGAACTCGGTAAAACGCATCAGCGCGTCGTCGATGCGGCCGCCGAAATAGCCGGCGATCGCGCCCAAGGGAACGCCGACCGCGAGCGCCGCGAGCGTCGAGACCAGCCCAACCAGCAGCGAAACGCGCGCGCCGTAAATGATTCCGGCGAAGACATCGCGTCCGAGCGCGTCGGTGCCGAGCGGAACAGCCGATAGCGTAAAAGGCGGAAGGAACGGCCGCTGTACCATCCGCCACGGTGAGTTCGGAAACATCAGCGGTCCGAATACGGCGATGACAATTGCGATCACCAGGATGGTCAAGCCGATCAGCCCGCTCGGGTTGCGTAACATCAGCTTCCAGAACTGCTTCATGGCGCGAAGTCAATGCGCGGATCGACCATGCGGTAGACCAGGTCAGTGACAAGATTGAAGATCAGCACCATCGCCGAACACACCACGAAAACACCGAGTAGCAGATTGTAGTCGCGTTGTAGCAGCGCCTCGTACATCAGGCGCCCAATTCCAGGCCAGGCGAATACCGTTTCGGTGAGCACGGCGCCGCCGATCAAGGTGCCGGAATGCAGGCCGGCCAGCGTCACCACCGGCAGCAGCGCATTGCGCAGCACGTGGCGCCGCTGAATCACATTGTCGCTAAGCCCCTTGGCGCGGGCGGTCTTGACGAAATCGAGCCGCTTCACCTCCAGCATCGAGGCGCGTGTCATGCGCGCATAGGTCGCCATGAAGAACAGGCCGATCGTCATCGCCGGCATGATCAGATGCGCGCCGACGTCCAGGACGTGGGCAATACCGGTGTAATTCGCCCCAATGGTCTCGTAGCCGAAACTCGGCAGCCAGTCCAAAGCCACCGAGAACAGCAGGATGGCTATCAGCGCGATCCAGAACAATGGCGTGGCGTAGAACACCAGCGCCGCCACAGTGATTGCCGTGTCCGCCCAGGTCCCGGCCCAGCGCACCGCCAGTGTGCCAAGGAGAATGCCGAGCACGAGCGAGATCGCGAACGCCGTCATCGTCAGCAACAGCGTCGCCGGCAATCGCTCGATGATCAGCTTTGAGACCGGCATCTGCTGGCGAAATGAAAAGCCGAGATCGAAGCTGAGGATGCCCTTGACGTAGAGGAATAGTTGCTCCGGCAGTGGCCGGTCGAGACCGAATTTTTCGCGCAACTGGGTGACGAATATCTGATCGCCGGCGCCGGCCTCGCCGGCCATGACGACGGCCGGATCGCCGGGAGCAAGCCGGATCAGGAAGAAGTTCAAGACAATGATCGCAAGCAGAACGATGGCGCCCTTGACGATCCGCTGGGCAACGAATGACAGCATCAAAGGCTCATTTTACGCGCGTCACAATTCGCCGGCGCCGATGCCCGACAGGTGCCAAGTATCGGCGCGGGCATGCCGCTGATGCATTCACTTGTCAATCCATGCGTCGCGGAAGCCGTCGTTGACGCCAATGGCTGTCGTAACAAGGTCCTTGATCTTGCAATGGGTGATGGTTGGAAATTGTAGTTCGAGCATCCATGCCACCGGTACGTCTTCCACCAGAATCTTCTGCACCTTTTCGTAGATTTCCTTGCGCTTGGAATCCGGCGTCGCGACCGCGCCGTCGGCAAATAACTTATCGACCTCCGGATTGGAATAGCCCTCGACGTTGTTGAACACGGCACCTTTGGCGATCGCGCTGGAGACGTAATTGCGGCCGACGCCGAGCGCGGGATCCCCGTACTGATAAAGATACGAGAAAGCTATATCGTAGTCCCAATCGCCGATCTTCTGGTTCCCGCCAGGCACGTCGGTGGCAATGGTCTCGATATTGATGCCGACGTCCTGCAGGTTCTGCTTTACGGCTTCGCCCCAGCGCTGCCAGGTTTCGCCATAGGCCAGCGGCATCAGCCGTACCTTTTCGCCATTGTAGCCGGCTTCCTTCAGCAGCACCTTGGCCTTTGCCGGGTTGAAGTCGTATTTCGGAACGTCGTCGGTGTAGAATTTGATGGTGGACGCCGATGGGCCGGTGGCGATCTTACCGAGCCCGTTCCAGATCACGTCCTTGGCGAAGTTGCGGTCAACCGCGTACATCACGGCCTGACGGAATTTCTTGTTCGCCGTCGGGCCGGCGCGGTTATTGAGCCACATCCAGGCCAGCGGGCTGAAGAATTCCCAGCCGGCGCCCGTGACGCAGACGTCCTTCAATTTGCTGAGCCGCGGCACGTCGAAATTCTCAACCGAGCCGCCGGGTAGCACGTCGACCTTGCCGGTCTCGAAGGCGACGGAGCGAGCCGCGGCGTCCGGAATCACCTGCCAGTAGATTTCGTCGATGTAAGGCTTGCCCTTGACGTGGTAATCGGGATTTTTCACGAGGCGAATGAACGATCCCTTCTGCCATTCCTTGAACATGAACGGGCCGGTACCAACAGGTGCGTTATTGTAAGGGTTGGTCTTGAAGTCGGTGCCTTCGTACAAATGCTTGGGAACCATCGGCAGGGAGCCCACCTCGAAGATGCCGAGGAATGGTCCGAACGGCTGTTTCAGCGTGAACACCACGGTAAGGTCGTCGGGCGCTTCAACCTTTTCAAGCTGTACCAGGTTGGCCCGCGCGCGCGCATGGGTTTGCTTGCACATTTCGATCGAGAACAGAACGTCGGCTGACGTGAATGGCTTGCCGTCATGCCAATTCACGCCCGGCTTGAGCTTGAAGGTGTAGACCTTGGCGTCCTCACTGACAGTCCAGCTTTCGGCGAGACCGGGCAGCGGTTCCAGTTTCGGGCTATAGCGCAGCAGACCTTCAAAGATGTTGCCGGACACCATCTGAGTCGGGCCGTTCTGGATCATGGCCAGCATCAGGCCCGGCGGCTCGGGCTGGATCACCGCGTTGATGACGCCTCCCATCTTCGGCCCCTCGGCCAGCGCAACGCTTGCGCCGCAGGTCAAAACGAGGCCGAGCACGATTTTCTTCAGCATGATTTACCTTCTGACGGCTCGATCCGCGAACGCGGCACGGCAAGCCCTGTTAAGACGCGAGAATGCAGGCTCTGGGTCGGTTCGAAATCCATAGCAAAGGGAGGCTCACATGGCGTCAATCCAGGCCGCAAGATGAAACTGTCGACAAACGGCGACTAAAAATTGGACAGCGGCAGGCGCTGCGGTTACTTGAATCGTGATATCCGGACAATTCCGCCAAACAGCATAGATGCATTGCATGATTCCGTGGCAGCAGATCGATACCGCACGCGTCCCTGGCGCCAGCATCGAACTTCGTTTGATGCGGAGGGGTGCCGAGTTCTCAATGATGCTCGGTCAGAACGAACTGATGAACAGTCGCCTCAGTGGATCAGAGGAGGCGCTTGCCACACTCGCCTGCAGGCGCATAGAAGCGGTCAAGCGTCCGCATCTGTTGATTGGCGGATTAGGCATGGGATTCACGCTTCGCGCCGCGCTTGCCGTGTTGGGACCGGAGGCACAGATCACGGTGGCCGAACTTGTGCCCGCCGTGATCACATGGGCGCGAGGTCCGATGGCGGACATCTTCGGCGACAGCCTTGAAGATCCTCGCGCAAGCATTCGCAGCGCGGACGTCGTCGAGGTGATCCGATCTCACCCATCGGCGTTCGATGCAATCCTGCTCGATGTCGATAACGGTCCAGAGGGTCTGATCCGCAAAGCCAATGATGCGCTATACGACATCAAGGGACTAAAGGCGATCCACAAGTCGTTGCGGCCAGGCGGCGTCGTCGCGGTCTGGTCGTCCGGGCCGAATGCCTTGTTTTCCAAACGACTTGCCGACGTCGGCTTCGATGTCAACGAGGTTGCCGTGCGCGCCACGGCGAAGCGCAGCGGTGTGCGCCATGTCATCTGGTTTGCCACGAAATCTTGACGGCGCATCAGATGATTTCGAATCGGGTCAGAAACTACGGAGCGGTTCGACGGTCCGTACTGTCTTTCAAAAATAATCCGCTGGCTGCCGCGGGTCATCTCCAGAGCATAAGCCTCTCCAGGGCGAAAATTGTATCGACCAAGACCCTTGAGTGTAAGTCGAGGTCGCGCTGAGCCAGTTCGGCGGTATCGAGATGCCGCGGACGCTACGTGTGCTCAGCAGCAATCCGTCCAACGCTCATCCCGTATGGAAAATTGAAACGAAATTTTCAGGATAGTCTGTGAACCTATCGGATGGGTTCTGATCATTTATAGGCACGCGCAAATGTATCCGCGGAATTTTGCTCGCGTTCGGCCATCAGGCAGGAATTCTAAGGCCAAAATAATCGTTGGCCCGAAGGCTCCTGTCATTGATTGCAATGTTATTGACTATTCTCCGGGTGGCGCATGCCTCGAGGTAGACCCGCAGACCAGGCTGCCCGAGCGCTTCGAGTTGCTGTTCGGCGGCACCAAGAAGCGCTGTCGGGTGGTCTGGACTGCCGGCCGGCGTCGCGGCGTTGTGTTCTAGGATTCCGTGGGGCCGCTTGGGTCTTTGCGTAACAGCGCTTGTCTTCAATGCGCGACGATCTGGACCTCGCCTTCGATTTCCACCGGCATCCCGAACGGCAGCTCGGCCATCCCCACCGCGCTGCGTGCGTGAGCCCCCGCCTCCGGTCCCCAGAGTTCGAGGATGAGGTCCGAGAAACCGTTGATCACGGCTGGCTGCTTGGCGAAGCCCGGCGCGGAATTAACCATGCCGAAGATCCGCACCCAATGCGCAACGCGATCGAGATCGCCGAGCGCGCGCTGGAGTGAGCCCAGCATGGACAAAGCCGTGAGTTTCGCCGCGGCATAGCCCTGCTCGAGCGTCAACTCGCGCCCGACCTTTCCAAGCGGCTGGGCCAGAGCCCCATCGGGACTCTGCGGCCCGTGCCCGGCGATGATGCCGCGATTTCCAATCAGGCGCACATTGACGAAAGGAAGGATGACGCCCGGCGGCGGCGCAAAGGCGGGAGGCAGCACCAGGCCGAGAGCCGTCAAGCGCGCTTCGATTTTGGCCATGGGCACTCCGCTTTCGTGAAGGTGAGGTGTGAGGCGGGCGCTATTCCGCGGCCTGCGGTGACGGCAGGCGCATGGTGTCAACGCCATCGGCCTCGGTCGCGGAGATCGTGGTGCGGACCATCAACCGCGCTTCGTGCGCCGGCCAGGGTCTTCCGCGATGCATGGTCGCGCGGTTGTCCCACATCACGACGTCGCCTCCACGCCACTGGTGCAGATAGCTCGTGCCGGGTGCGGTCGCCGCCGCCATCAACTCGTCGATCAGCTTTTTGCCGGCCGCCGCGTCCATGCCTTCGATCGCATAGGCATGCGAGGCGAGATAGACCGCGCCGCGGCCATTCCTGGGATTCTTCCACACCATGCGCCAGCATTGCGGCGGCAGCGCCGCGCGCTCCTCGGGGCTCGCGAGATTGGGCGAGATCTTGCTCCGCGAATGCGCGTAGTCATGCCAGGCAAAGGAATTCTCAAGCCTCTTTTGCAAGCCCGGCTCAAGCCGCTCGAACGCAAGCCGGGTCGAGACGAATTCGGTTTCGCCGCCGCGCGCCGGGATGACGCGCGCCGAAAGGATCGAGGTGAGCGCCGGCACGCGCTTGAACGATGAGTCGGTATGCCAAAGCTGGTTTGCCTTGCTGCGCAGGGCTTGCCGGTGATCTGACGGCACCACCTTGCCGTCGGGCCCGATGGGTGAGAGGATCACGAAATTCGGGCCCGTGCCCTGCGAGCCGACCGTGGTGATTTCCGGCGGGCCGAAACGGCTCGAGAACGCCAGTTGAAGATCGTCGGTCACCTCCTGGCCGCGAAAGACCAAAAAGGAATGTTCCTCGAAGGCCGCGCGCGCCGCCGCATACGCGGCATCGTCCGAGGCGACATCGGCAAGCGTCACGCCGCGCAACTCGGCGGCGAATCCTGGACCCAACGGCACCACGTCCATCGGCAAGTCCTCCCTGTTTTTTGTTGTGTGACCCTACGGCAACATTTTTTCGGCGGCAACGATAGCCGTCTTCGGCAGACTAACAGGACCGTTTATCAGCCATTCGATTTTGCCCGAAGGAACGGCGCAACTCGGATTGTTGATACCCGGACGCCCGACCAACCCGTCGCGTTAGTCAAGAGGCCCGGTCAACAATGGCCGCGCAGCCGATTGTTTGCGCAGTTTCGTGATGTGCGAAATCGGAACGCCCGGCGGTCCGAACGGTTTCTAGGGGTGTTACGCGGATTCGAATGCGTAACGGGTAAATGGCTTCGACCAGGAGTAATCCATGCGAAAATACATTGTGCCGATCGTTGCAGCCGCCGCGCTGGGGCTGGCCACACCCGCCATGGCCTATGATTCGGGCGGCCTCATTTCGATGCAAACAGCATTGGATGTTGCGACCGATCTGGGTCTCGTAACCGTATCCCACACTCAATTTGCCGGCGATGAATGGCAAATCGAGGGGCGCGATATGTCCGGCCGTTATATGGAGGTTGATGTCGACGCCACCACCGGCGAAGTACGCAATGTCGACCGCTAGTCGCGCCGGATGCGTCGCTAAGGGGTGACGCAAGGTTAATGATGATCCGTCTGCCCGTTAAAGGGGCAGACCTGATGTCCGTGCCCGGCGATGTCCGTCTATGCAAAAGCGGACATCGCCAGGAGAGTCATGGCGTCCGCCATGGAACCCAGCGGAACTCACCTCCGTCGCGATGGCCGCCGCGAAGTCGCGGCAAACAACTCAGCCGGGAATTCGTCGGTTCCTTTCGATCGAGACCGTCGGCTGACCCTGGCTAATCCTGAGCGGATGGCATTAAACACTGTGTCCGAATCTGGTTTCCGCCGGGAACAGGTTGTCTTAAGAACAGTGGATACAGTCAGCCTGCCACGTATCGTGGTACCTGCCAGTTCAGGAGCGCCCAAGGAGATGGAAAGACGCCTAGCGGCCATCGTTTGCGCTGACGTCGCCGGCTATTCGCGGATGATGGGCGGCGACGAGGCGGGAACGCATGCCGCGTTCAAGGCGCATCGAAGCGCGATATATCCGATCATTCTCAATCACGGCGGCCGGGTTGTGAAGAACACCGGCGACGGTTTCCTGCTGGAGTTCCCGAGCGTCGTAGGCGCAATCGAGTCTGCCATGGCGATGCAGGTACTGATGGCCGAACGGAACGGCCATCTCCCAGCAGATCGGGTGATGCAATTTCGTTTGGGCATTCACATGGGAGATGTGATTGTCGACGAAGACGAAGTTTTCGGGGATGGTGTGAACATCGCCGTCCGCCTGGAAGCGGTTGCTGCCCCCGGCGGCGTTGCCGTTTCAGGGAAGGCCTACCACGAGGCCAGCAAGCATCTCAGCGCCACCCTCATCGACGCCGGCAGTCTCCGTTTGAAGAACATCGACGAGCCCGTCAATGTCTGGACCTGGAAGCCGGGCCGGTCCAATCCGTGCAGCGGGGAGTCCAGGAACACATCAAGCCTGCCGGCTCAATATCGAACGGCGATCGTGGGGGTGCTTCCCTTCGCTAACCTCAATGACAGCACCGACCAATATTTTTCCGACGGATTGACCGAGGACTTGATCCACGCGCTTTCCTTGCAATCCTTCTATCGGGTGCTGAGCCGAAATTCGACATTTCCGTTCAGAGGCAAAAACCTGAGCGCGCGTCTCATCGCGCGGGAGATTGACGCGACGTATCTGATCCAGGGCTCGGTGCGGCGGGCCGGATCCAAGATTCGCGTAACGGCCGAATTGATCGCTCCGGAGAACGGTGAGCAATTGTGGGCCGGTCGATATGACAGGGACATGGGCGATCTGTTCGCGATGCAGGATGAAATCACCACCAGCCTGTCCGCAGCCTTGGCGCCCGAGATATTTCGCGCGGAAGCTTCCGCCCCCGCCCGGTCCTCGTCCACCGATCTAACCGCATGGGACCGGTTCCTGAGGGGGCTTTCGCATTATTATCAGCAGACAAAGGCCGATCTCGAAGCCTCAATTGCCCTGTTCAGGGAGGCCATTGCGCTTGATCCGGCGCTTGCTATTGCACGCGCTTATCTCGGCACCATCCTGGTGCAGGGCGTGCAGTATGGATGGATCAGGAGCACGCGCGAATTGTGGGCCGAGGCGATGAGCCTGGCAGAAAGCAGTGTCAGGCTCGATCCTCGTTCCTCATTCGCATTTTCGATTCTGTCTTACGTGCACGCGATGGAGGGGAATTACGAGGCGGCGCTGGATGCGGGGAAAAGGGCGGTTGAGCTCAATCCCTACGACATGGGAGCGCGTGGCGTTCTTGGAATATGTCATCTCGTTATCGGCGAGCATCGACAGGCCATCGAATTGTTTTCCGCCGCCGTGCAGCGCGGCAACAGCGACCCCAGGTATCAATGGGCGGCATTGAACGCGTTCAGTCATTACCTTCTGGGACAATATGATGCCTCGCTGTCCTGGGCGCGCGAAGCCCTGTATTTGAATCCCAATCACCTTCAGGTGCTTGCCGTGCGAGCCGCGGCTCTGGCGCAACTGGCGCGAACCGAGGAAGCGGCGAAGGCGACCGAAGTATTGTTAAGCAGCTTTCCCGGCTTCGTCGTTGAACGGCATCTCCGGAATTTCCGCTGGAAAACGCCCGCTGACATTGCCCACTATCGCGACGGGCTTTTGAAAGCCGGCGTGCCCTTCAGTAAATTGAGTCTGGTCGAGTCCGTCTCAAAGCGCACGGCTTAGACCCCGGTTCAAGCCACCCACTTTCACACAATCCGGGATTTCTTGTCGCCCCAGTAGCGGTCCCGCAGCAGCCGTTTGTAGAGTTTGCCGGTGGGCAGCCGCGGCAGCTCCGCCTCGAAGTCGATCGAGCGCGGCACCTTCTGACGTGACAGCGCCCCGCTGCAGAACAGCATCAGCTCTTCCGCGAGGTCCGGTCCCGGCAGAATTCCCGGCATCGGCTGCACCACCGCTTTCACTTCCTCGCCGAGATCGGCGTTGGGAACGCCGAACACGGCGGCGTCCGCGATCTTGGGATGAGTGATCAAGAGGTTCTCGCATTCTTGCGGATAGATATTGACGCCGCCTGAGATGATCATGAAGGTCGCGCGGTCGGTGAGATAAAGGAAGCCGTCATTGTCGACATAGCCGACGTCGCCGACCGTGCTCATGCTGCCGTCCGGCGAGCGAGCCTCCTCGGTCTTGTTCGGATCGTTGAAATATTCAAACGGCGTCGCGGTCTTGAACCAGACCGTGCCCGGCGTGCCGACCGGACATGGCTGCATGTTTTCGTCGAGAATGTGCAGATCGCCCAACAACACCTTGCCGACGGTGCCCCGGTGGGCCAGCCATTCCCCGCTGCTGCAGGCGGTGAAGCCCAGGCCTTCGGTGGCGCCATAATATTCCTGGATGATCGGTCCCCACCATTTGATCATGTCGTCCTTCACCAACGCCGGGCAGGGCGCCGCGGCATGGATCGCGATCTCGAGGGATGAAAGGTCGTGGCACTTTCGTATCGCCTCGGGCAGCTTGAGCATGCGCGAGAACATGGTCGGCACCAGCTGGCTATGAGTGACGCCCCATGTCTCGACCAGCTCGAGATAGCGTTCCGGATCGAAGCTTTCCATGATGATGACGGTGCCGCCGTTGCGGATCGTGAGATTGACAGCGGCCTGCGGCGCCGAATGATAGAGCGGCGCCGGCGATAGGTAGATCATGCCCTCGCGGTATTGCCAGAGTTTCTGCAGGAAATCGAACAATGGCATCTCCGCGATCGGCGTCGCGGGCAGTCCGGCGGTGGCTTCTCGCAAACCGACGATGCGTTCGCTTTCGCTCGCACCATCGACCACGATGCAGAGTTCGACCCTGGGGCATTCCTTCAGTGCCTCGCGGGCCACCGCGAGTTTCGCCACGGACGTAATCAGGATACGGGATTCGCTGTTATTGACGATGTAAGCAAGCTCACTTCCCGTCAGATACGAATTCACGCAAGTGTAGTATAATCCGCTGCGCTCGCCGGCGCCGCAGGCTTCCAGGTAACGGTTGTTATTCTCCATGAAGATCGCATAGTGATAGAGCCGTTTCAAACCGCGATTGCGAAACAGGTGCGCCAGGCGATTGCTGCGCGCCTCCAGTTCGCGATAGGTCACGGTCTCGCCGGTAGAAGCCATGATGAAAGCGGGCTGAAGCGGACGGAGATGAGCGTGCTTGCCGGTGTACATCGTGTCTCCAATGTTCTTATGCCGCGAGAAGAAGAATTTCGCGCACCTCGGCG
>WNGQ01007490.1_pt1 | contig 13286 bp, 12 predicted proteins | sample 5407661 | NCBI WGS metagenome assembly WNGQ01 (sample SAMN13153382, study PRJNA577476) | soil metagenome | isolation source: 60 cm soil or saprolite under Garry oak tree replicate 2 | place: USA:California | collected 2016-06-15
AGATGACAACCTGATCGAACGTATCTTCTGGTGGGCCGCCAGAACCTCGTTTGCTGTTGCTTTATGGCATGTGGAGCATCGGTATGATTGCCACGCTTTTTTGCAGGATTTTCTGGCGGCAGTGAATATGGAGAGTAATCCACACGCAGTATTTGAACCAACTTGATAAGCATTGACAAACCACCTCTACTTTTTGTACACTTTCAATGAGAAGGAACGCGTCATCCTCAATAAGGAAGTAGGCCATGCGAGTGATACGTTGCCCACAATGTGGAGAACCGGTTCCCTGGACCGCCAGTTATTGCGCAAACTGTGGCCGGTCCGATTCTGTACAGGCGCAATCCTCCAGTGATAAAGATGCAACCGTTACCCTGAGAAAACCCCGTAAGCATCATCGCCCGACCTCGCTTAAAGCGACTACATTTTATACTATAACAATGCATGACCCGGGTGAAACACAACGTATAGATCGTTCGCAAACAGCCAGGACCGCCGGGGCTAATCCGCCACTTGCTGCTGTCTCGGAAGACGAGGGCATTGCGCAAGGACGTTTAGAGGAATGGTTGGATGAGGCGGAATTTGAGGATGACACGCTGCGCCGGGCTACCTGGCAAAAATTTGTCACGCATAAAACCCCCAGGGTATCGAGGTCTCCGGCTCCTGTTGATACTCCTTTCCCTGTCAATGCTGTTTCTTCTCCATCGCCATTAACTCCTATGACACCGCTAACACCCTCTGATAATGAAGGCGTAATACATTGGGCCTTTAAGAAAAAGACGGAGCTTCCGCTTTTCACGCGTGTGACCAGTTGGCTCACGATTCTGGTGATTATAGCGGTGCTGCTCGGTGGGGGATTCGGCATCTATATTTCTCTTGGTCGCGGCTCGTCGACTCCGCCGGCGCTTAACGTGCTTTCGTTACAGGTTGCGCCTGCCAATATTGCCCCTGGCGGAGTGATTACGTTGCGCGGCTCGCACTTTAGCCCCGGTGCGCGCGTGGGATTGACACGCGATACCACTATTCCCATTATTGATACCGGCGGCGTGTCAATTATCAAGGCGGACGCTGGCGGCTCCTTTAGCGATACCGTGCTCATTGATGGCACCTGGCCAGCAGGTTCCCATATGATTCACGCCGAAGACGCGCGTCTGCACAAAATCGCCAGTTTCTCTATTTTTGTCACAGGAAACAGTCTCTCGTCGCGTCCCCCGCATCTGGTACTCTCAACCACTAGCATCAATCTTGGCTCAGGAGACCAGGCCACCAATAGCACGCGGACGATTGCAATGTCAAATGCTGGCGGTGGGCAAATTACCTGGCAGACGACGGTCACAGCACCCTGGCTGCTGCTCAGTCCGGCAAGCACATTTTCTGTTGGTCAGCAAATACAGGAGAGGCTGGCGGTTGATCGTTCTACCCTGCCCGTAGGGCCCTATACGGCGGAGGTCATTTTCACATCGAGCGCTGGGCAAGTTAAACTCTCCGTAAAGATGCAGGTCACGCAATTACAACCCGGACACGAGGCCGTGCTGCAACTCACTCCGGCTGTACTGTCGTTCACAGGTGTTGATGGCAGTGCCAGCCCTGCTCCCCAGGTGGTTACCGTCAGTAATCCTGGCGTGCGGCCCCTGAATTGGAGTACGAGCAGCGGAACCCAGGATGGCTCTAACTGGCTCACGTTATCGCCGCAGTCCGGCACGGTCATAAAGGGCAACAGCCAGCCTGTAACTATCGGTGTGAATAGCAGTATGCTCTTGCCGGGCGTGTATTACGGCTCGGTCACGTTCTCGAACTCGGGGACAGAGGCGATCATGGGTAGCCCGCAGACTATCTATGTGAGTGTAACCATTCTGCCGCAGTGCGCCATCCAGATCATGCCAGGCGGACTCAACTTCACGGCGGTCTATTTGCAGCCCGCGCCAGGTGCCAAGACTATTAGCGTCGGTGTAAACCAGGGCTGCACGGCTCCCTTGAATTGGAGCGACACCGTTATGACTGCCAATGGCGGTCACTGGCTGACGATAAGCGCGACAAAGGGTATCAGCCCCTCCTCTCCAACGGTGGGCATTAACGTGACCGGACTTCTTCCAGGCACGTATAACGGTACGCTCATCTTCAGTACGACCGCGGGAACACAGATTGTGCCGGTAACGCTTATTATGGGCCAGCCTACCACGCCTATACTGACAAGCTCGCCCGCGCTGCTCAATACGAGCGGGATCATTGGGCAGCCTGATCCGTCTCCTCAGACCGTTACCATTACGAATACAGGCGGTGGGACACTCTCCTGGAGTGCGACGGCCTCAACAACCGTCGGAGGCGCGTGGCTCGCTATTACTCCCAAAGCTGGCATTCTAATGTCTCAGCAGACAGCATCCATTACCGTTACAGTGAAGCCGTTATCAAGTTTGATTCCAGGAGTATATAATGGCTCAATCGCCATCAGCGGCACAGACGGTGCGAATCATCCTGCTGCTGGCAGTCCGCAAATTATACCCGTGACATTCACCGTGCAGGCGCCATGCACGATCTCTACCCCCGGGCCTGCCCTCAACTTCCAGGTCGTGATTGGGCAGCCTCCACCCCCAACCCAGCCCGTCACCATCAGCGCTAGCGGAACGTGTGCCCATGCGTTGAACTGGACGGCTAAGGCCGCTACTCTTCCTTCTGGCGGTACCTGGCTCACATTGACCCCCGCTGCTGGAACGGTTAGCCTCGCAGCCACCTCACTGACGACGGTAGGTATCGCTGCAAAGGGCCTGCTCGCTGGCACATATAGCGGCAGCGTAACCATCACAGCCGTCGACAGCGTCACGCTTCAGCCGGTTGGTACGCCACAGGTGGTGTCGATCAAGCTGAATGTGCAGCCGCCATGCACGTTGCAACCGCCGTCAGCCACCACCGCCGCGTTTTCTAGCGAGGCAGGCCACAATCCTACCGCGCAGACCTTCACCATTAGCGTGATTGGCGCATGTTCAGGCAATATCACTCTCACCCCCACTGCTACTATGGGCAATGGAAGCGGCTGGCTGGCAGTAACACCGGCCACCGCCAGTATTGCCAGTAATAGTTCTGCTACCTTTACCATCACCGTTAAATCATCCGCGCTTGCCGCGGGAACATATACAGGCGCGATTTCGCTTGCCGCGGTGGATAGCAAGGGTATGGCTATTACCGGCAGTCCGCGATCGGTGAGTATTACCCTCAGCGTGTACTCACCGCCCGTGCTTTCAACCGGCCCTGCCTCGCTTTCGTTCAATCTCGCTACCGGTACCAGTTCGCATCAGGTCAGCATTAACAATACAGGCGGCGAGCCGCTCAACTGGTCTGCCGCGCTCGACCCTGCCGCGCCAGCTTTCGTCTCGATCTCCTCGCCAACCTCCGGCACTAATCTGTCGGGAGGGGGAACTGGCGCTTCCATCACCATCACCGTCAATGCCACCGGCTTAAAAGGCGGTTCATCCTATTCAACCAGCGTCACCGTCAGCGCAGTTGACCCACTTACAGGCAAGCCTACCGGCGGTAGCCCATCCGTCATTCCCATTACCATCAACATTTCGCCATCTGCCATGCAACTCAGCACGACCAACCTGGCATTTACCACCACCGCCAACACCAACCCGGCATCCCAAACCATCACCCTTAGCAACACAGGCGGTGATGGCCTGACCTGGACCGCGGGCACTCCCTCGCAGCCCTGGTTGACAGTCACGCCGGGAACAGCCACCGATACCTCTCAGTCCACGTCAACCCCGTCTTTCAGCATCGATGTTACTGGCATGACGGCAGGAACATATACTGCGACGGTGGATTTTGTGCCTTCGGCAGGCGCTACACAAACAGTGACCGTGACGCTCACCATTAATTAGTCTCTACGACTAAACTGTAGAAAATTGTGATCGAAATGTGATACAATCCTATCTATAGGTTCCCATTTACGAAAGCCGTCCATGTAGTGCCAGGATTCAGAAAGGACAGCGAGACGTGAAAGACATCATGCGAGGCAAAGATCGCAGCGCATTAGCCGAAGCCGCACGGCGAGAAGAGTTGCGCAAAGCTAGAAAAAAAACCATCGTTCGCTGCTCGATCTGCACGCGTCGCACCTGGGTGAATACTACACACCTCATGGAGCCGCTAGGAGTTCCCGAACCGCGCCAGGCATGGACACTCTGTAAACGCTGTCACCAGGCCCTTCTCATCGAAATGCACCGTTCGCCTGTGCGCTCGCCCCTGCGCTTACGCATCGCCATGGGCATCGTAGCCTCTGAACGCTCCCCGCATATCTACGCCCCGCGTCACCAGCCATTTAGCGACCGCACCTGGATTCTCGTTATGGCCTGGGGCTTTGCCATCGCTATGGTGCTGCACCTCGTACTCATTGTCATGCTCGCATTCATTGCAGGTCATTGATTCACTGATCCATCACAACCTTGATAATCACCACTGCAATGCTGCTGCGTAGCTACACTACGTGTTAGCAGTGTTGCAAGCTAGTACCTTGACCGCTTTGCTAGAATATCAATAGCATACACTAACCATGCGAGCGGGAAAGGTATCATATTTTTATGGATTGCGATGCCGGAGACCGTAGGGGCCCGATTTATCGCGCCCGCGTTGGCTGGACCGAAGAGAGCGCGTTACCCCCATTTACTATTTCTCTGAATGCGCCTGGATCGCCCGGTTCAATGCACCCCTATGCTGTGCTTGAGGGTGTGGCAACCAACATGCGCAGTGGCCTCATATTGCTGAATCGCGAGGAACAGGTCGCTTATTCCAACCCGAGCGCGGAACGCCTGCTCGGCATCAGCTTGCGGGAAATGCTCGAGCAGCCCATCTTCGACGTGCGCAAACAACTGCTCTCGCTCGCCGCCCACCCTGATAGCGCGCGCCAGGAACTTGATCGCATCTGGCTTCATCTCGATGAAGAACAGGCCGCTGACCTCGCCCTCACTGATGCCGCGGTACGCTGGCTGCATATACAGAGCTTTCCGGTGCGAGATGAGCCAGGCAATGTGCTGGGGTGTGGCGTGCTGCTCGATGATATCACGCTCGAACGCGCGTCGATGCAGACGCGCAGCGAAACCCTTGCCCTTGCCGCCCATGAACTGAAAACCCCGCTGGCCATCATCAAAGGCTGCGCCACCACCCTGCTGGGGAATGCACTGCGTTGGGATCCCGCTATGCTGCGCGAAATGCTGCAAATGATTGACACCCAGGCGGATCGCCTGCATGATGTACTCAATACACTGCTCGATGTCTGGCGGCTCGATGCCGGTGTGCAGCAACTACAGCACTCACAGGTGCGTATTGTAGAGCTTCTGGTCCAACTCGTCGAGCGCTGGCGCAAGAATGCCCCCCGGCATACATTTGTCCTGCGCGTTCCAGAGGGGCCGCTCATTGTCCAGTGCGACGTCTTGCGCATCGAGCAAGCTATCAATCACCTGCTCAATAACGCTGTGACCTATTCCCCGGTGGGCAGCACCATTAAAATTCACCTGGAAACGAACGAATTGGAAGCCTGCTTGAGCATTATCGACCAGGGCATCGGCATCGCGCCTGAGCATATCGAGCGCATCTTTCATCGATTTTACCGCGTGCAACAGCGCGAAGAGCGCCCCGTCGGCAGCGGCTTAGGACTGGCGGTGGTACGCGCAACTGTTGAGGCGCACGCGGGCAAAATCTGGGCAGAATCCCCCGGCATAGGACAGGGAGCCGTATTTAACTTCACACTCCCCCTTTTTCCTCCCGCAGCGGCAACCACCCCCACCCTTTCTGTCACTGCCGCCCATGTGCAGACTGCGCGCCAGGCCTCAACGTCTCCCGCTGCATCCATGCTGGATACCCCTGCCACCAGCGGCACCTTACCTTTGCCGCGCACTGCTCCCCTACGCACAAACCCGCGCACAAATATAGTAGTGGTTGAACAGAATCCGCGCATCGCTCGCTATCTACGAGCCAACCTGGAAGAGCAGCAGTACCGCGTACACATCGTCAGTCAGGGCTTGCAATTTCTGCGCCAGCTCGATTTGCAAGAACCCGACCTGGTCCTGTTGGCAACCGATGTAAGCGACATATCTGGGCCCGAACTGTTGCAGCGCCTGCGCGAATTTTCACACATTCCCGTGCTCTTGCTCTGCGACGATAGCAGCGTTGAAGATGAACGCCTGCGCTACCTGGATATGGGCGCGGACGACTTCGTTGTCAAACCTTTCAGTATGAAGGAACTGCTGGCGCGCGTGCGTGTCCTGCTGCGCCGCCGCGTCTCAGGAGAAGAAAGAGCGACCGAGTCCATCTTCACCACCGGCGACCTGGTAATCGACTTTGCGCAGCATCAGGTCTTTGTGCAGGATCGCCAGATGCAGCTCAGCCGCACCGAATACAAACTCCTCCACACCCTGGCGCAAAATGTGGGCCGAGTCATGACCCATGAACTCCTCTTAGAGCGTGTCTGGGGCGCGGAATATAACCGCGAAGTCGATTTCATCTGGGTCTACATCAGCCGCTTGCGCCGTAAAATTGAAGCCGATTCTCGCCACCCTCGCTATATTTTGACTATCCCAGACGTTGGGTACAAACTGGCGAAGCTTTAGCTACATTCGTTTCGTATGATAACATATACAATGTACAGTCTCCCTTTCGTCCTGCCGTAGCGCGTGCATTTATTTCCTCGAAAAGGGAGAAACATGGATAGAATTCCTGCTTCCCGCCTGGCGCTTTTCTTTATATATAGTGCCCTTGTTATTCTGCTGGCAGCATGTTCTTCTTCGCATGCTCCAATTACATCTATACCTGCGCCATCCACTCTTAAAGAGGGGACGATCCTGAACTGGTATCATAGTCATGTTCCTATCTTTGGCGTGTCATGGTCACCCGATGGCAAGCGCATCGTCTCCGGTGATGCAAGTGGCCTGGTACAGGTAAGAGACGTAGCTACGGGCCGTGTCCTCTTCAAATTGCGAGGTCACACCGGAACAATCTGGGCTGTCGCCTGGTCTCCTGATGGCAGTCGTATCGCCTCCGTCTCCTGGGATTCGACCGTACAAGTCTGGGATGCCAGAACGGGCGCGCACCTGCTCACCTATCGTGGTCATATTGGCGAAGTGCTTGCCGTGGCCTGGTCTCCCGATAGCCAGCGCATCGTCTCAGCAGGCAGCGATAGCACCGTACAGATATGGAATGCCACCACAGGAAAACTCTTAGTCACCTATCGTGGACACGATGAAACCGTCACTGCCGTAGCCTGGTCTCCCGACGGAAAAAACATCGCCTCCGCCAGCTTCGATCAAACCGTCCAGGTCTGGAACGCCATGACAGCATTGCCATTGCTGATCTATCATGGTCAAAATACACGCGTATGGGCCGTTGCCTGGTCGCCCGATAGTACCCGCGTCGCGTCCGGCTACGAAGATGGCACCATTGAGGTCTGGTACGCCAACACCGGCAGCTTCTTCCAGGTCTATCACCATCAACAAAAAGGCATCCAGGCTCTTGGCTGGTCTCCCGATGGCATGCAGATCGCCTCCGGCTCCTGGGATTCGACCGTACAAATCTGGAATGCCTCCAACGGCAAAACCATCCTTACCTATCGCGGCCATTCCAGTTCAATCGGCACCCTGGCCTGGTCCCCCGAAGGAAAGCGTATCGCCTCCGTTGCCGACGACCTGCAAATATGGCAAGCTGGTATGTAATTACTATTCAGGCCCTTGTAAGGAGTAGTAACTTTTCATCAAAGTCACCGTAATGTCTGGTAGATATGCTCACTCTTAAGAATGTTGAAGAGAGAAGAACAAGCATTGAGAGGTTGACATGCAGCGCGCAGCTACGCATACCATTCTTCTTATAGAAGCCGATATATCACTCAGGCGCATGATTGCCCTGGGTTTGCAATATCGCGGCCTGCAAGTCATCGAGACTGGCTCTCCCTCTCATCTTCCTCCCCTTACTGACCAATCATTGGACCTGGTTGTACTCGATATCGATGGTGAAGCGGGAAACCATCATGAACTCCTCACGGAAGTGCAGGTGCATCCCATACTTTCCTCCATTCCCATCGTAGCTCTGGCCTGGGAAACTCCGACGCTCGTAAATGTTCAGCGCGATAACCTCTCAGACCTTCTCGATCATCAGAACTCCCTCGACCGCATTACCTGTCTGACCAAGCCCTTTGATGCCCGTACACTGCATGCCACCATCGAACAGATACTGCTCACCACCCAGGAAGCCGCCTCTGCCCACAAGCAAGCCGCCTATCTTGCTACCCATACCTCAACCTCCACTCCAAGTATCTGCCCTCTGATTACCGCCTTCGGCCTCCTGCTTGCCTTCATCGGTCTGCTGCTCCAGATCATTGTCGCCGCCATTGGAATCTTAATCGTTGTGGCCGCCTTGCTCTGGTGGACACTTGGTACAAAAACAGCCAGCAAGCCGCTTACTGTTGAGGCGAGCTGAAGTAAGTATCCCAGGTATAGATAAATTTCTTATAGGCATTCTGCTCAAGGAGGTACCTCATGACACAAATCAGTTTTCTCCTCCCCTCAAAACTTCCCCCGCAACGTTCAGGCGCTTGTAAGGTACACCTCTCAAGCTGCAAGTCATATATCAGGCTTCCGCACAATAATCACACTGGTATCATCTCTGTCTGTTACGAGGTACTTCCTTACAGTGATGGCTAGCAAGGTAGGAAACGACAAAAACGTATGGAAGTCGAAGATCAAGCGCCAATACCTGAGCCAGCGCCTAAAAGCAAAAATAGAAGCAAGCGCAGCATCACCATCTTTATTGTAGTGAGCTTGCTCAATGTCGGCCTGCTTGCGCTGCTCTGGACGCTCCTGTTGACTCCGGCGAAAAATGCGGCACCTGCATCATCGGACCCATTGATTGGACATGCCGCGCCAAATTTTACCCTGGCCGCACTCGCTACGGGCACACACGGGGCATCAGACCTCTCCCTCTTAAATTTTAAGGGAAAACCCGTGATGCTGAACGTCTGGAGTTCAACCTGCGGACCATGTATCGCCGAAGCGCCGTTCTTGCAATCACACTGGCAACAGGCGCGCTCGAAAGGGGTCGTCTTTCTTGGTATCGACTTTCAGGATACACAGAGCGATGGCCTGCGCTTCTTACAGCAAAATGGCATCACCTACCCCAATGTGCTGGACTCGACCGGATCGGTTTCGATTGACTACGGCGTCACAGGCACGCCAGAGTCCATCTTTATCAATCGCCAGGGCACAGTTGTCAGTAGAGTCATCGGCCAATTGACCGCGCAAACATTACAGCATAACCTGCAATTGATTACAAGCTAACCAGATGTTAGAAATTCGTTTGATTATGCGTGCGGCACATATACTCGCCGCCGCTGCGTGGGTAGGTGGAAGTATTTTCTACCTGGCAGTAGCCCTGCCGGCACTGCGCAATGGTGGGTCTCCACCGGGAGTAGCCGGGCAGATTGCCGCGTTATTCAAGCGCGTAGTGAATATCTGTATGGGGGTGCTGCTCTTGAGCGGCGCGTACCTGACCTTTGATCGCCTGACCACGACCTCGCTGGGCTGGCCCTACCTGGTCGTACTGGTTCTCAAGATCACTGCCGCGCTCACCTTGTTCGTACTGGCGATTTATCTTGGACAGAGTAATATACGGCGGCTGGCAAAGCGCACAACACGGCTCTCAAAAGCCGCGCCGCAGTTGATGCTGGTCCTCGGTATCCTGGTATTTTTGCTTGGCGCGCTCCTCAACACTTTGTTTGAGGCAACCATCGCACCAAAATAACATACTATTCGTAGGGAGTAGAAAGCTTGCAAACTGCTCTAAATGCGTCATTGGACGAGGTAAAATCATTGCCACCACGTAAGCGGCGCTTGCCGGTTAGCTTTATTTTGGGCGGTATCGCTATCCTGGGCGCCGTGATCTACCTCGTGTTCGCGAATACACAGGCCAACGCAGTCTACTACATGACCGTTTCGGAACTGCAAAACTGTACCACCTGTGCCACGCAGTCTGTGCGCGTAGCTGGCGTGGTACAGCAGGGATCGATTGTGCATGACGATGCGCATCAGCAAATTCGCTTCGTCATCGCTGATGATAATGGTCGTCAAACACTTCCGGTGGTGTACACGGGTATCGTGCCTGATATCTTCCGCCCCGGCATCACCGTCGTCGTCGAGGGCCACTATACCGCTCATGCGCCATTTCGAGCTGCGACGCTGCTGGCTAAATGCCCATCAAAATTCCAGGCTGCGACCCCTGGCACGTAAGGATTCATCGTGTATTTTTCTGATCTCGGTTTTATTGCGCTTATACTGGCGGCAGCTTTTGCCATCTTTGCCATCCTCGCAGCCATAGTAGGCGCGCTGCGCGGCAATATCCCCCTGATCTCTAGCGCGAAACGCGGTGTGCTTGCCGTCACCTTCTTTTTACTGCTGGCCTCGGCATCGCTCATCGCCTCATTTCTGACGCATGATTTCGGAGTAAGCTACGTTGCCCAGCATTCAAGCCTCTCCATGCCCTGGTACTATACACTGTCGGCTTTCTATGGTGGGCAGGAAGGCTCGCTGCTGTACTGGGCTTTGATGCTCTCCATTTTCTCCGCTATCTTCATCTTCACCTCGAAGCGCGCACCCGCCGCGCTCGTACCATATGTGATGGCCACCCTGATGAGCATCGAAATTTTCTTCCTGCTCATGCTCACCACTGTCTCAAATCCCTTTGCGCGCCTGCCATCATCCTTGCCCGATGGCATCGGTCTCAACCCGCTGTTGATGGACCCCGGCATGCTCATACACCCACCCATGTTACTGATGGGCTACATGAGCTTCTCCGTCCCCTTTGCCTTCGCCGTCGCGGCCCTTGTCACGGGTCAGTTGAGCAGCGATTGGTTGCGCGCCATCCGCCGCTGGACGCTGGCGGCATGGTCAATACAGACCACAGGGCTGATACTTGGCGCGTGGTGGGCCTATCATGTACTCGGCTGGGGCGGCTACTGGGGCTGGGACCCGGTGGAAAATGCCGCGCTGCTCCCCTGGCTGACTGCGACGGCATTTCTGCATTCCACCATGGTACAGGAACGGCGCGGCATGCTCAAAGCGTGGAATCTGAGCCTGGTCATGCTCTCGTTTGCCCTCGCCATCTTCGGCACATTTGAGGTGCGCAGTGGTCTCATCAGTTCGGTCCACTCCTTTGCGTATTCGGCTATCGGGGGCTATTTTCTGGCGTTCCTGGCGATTGTAATCGTCTTTAGCATCGCCCTCTTCCTCTTCCGCTTGCCAAAACTGCGACCGGAGCAAGAATTTGATTCGGTGCTGTCGCGTGAAGGAAGCTTTCTCCTCAACAATCTCCTGCTGGTTGGTGTTACCTTCGCCACTTTGTGGGGGACGCTCTTCCCGCTTATCTCGCAGGCCATACGCAGTCAGACCCTGACCGTCGGGCCCCCCTTTTACGAGCAGGTCAATGGCCCGATCCTCCTGGTTCTGATCCTGGCAATGGGCATTGGCCCCCTGCTGGCATGGCGGCGCACCTCTACCCGCTCACTGTGGCGCAACCTGGGCGTGCCTGCACTTGCCGCCGCGCTCTGTGCCGCTATACTCCCACTGGCCGGTATACGCGATATCTGGGCAAACGTAGCCTTTGCCGTTTGCGCGTTCACCGCTGGCGCCATCCTCTACGAAATCTGGCGCGGCGTCCGCGTGCGGCATCGTCACGGAGAAGTCTATCCCATCGCCCTGTACATGCTCATCAACCGCTATCGCCAGCGTTACGGCGGCTATATCGTACACCTGGGCTTTGTCCTGCTCGCCGTCGGTGTTATCGGCTCCCACTTCTTCCAATCGCAGCAGGACGCCGTAGCCCGGACAGCAGATCAGTCTGGCTGGCTACCAACTCGTCTATTTCGGCAACGTCGATCTCAAGTATCCCGACGTGGAGATCATTACCGCGCAATTGCAGGTCTGGCACGATGGGCAACTCCAGCAATATATCTACCCTGGCCGCGAGTTCTACCCAAATTTTGGCAACCAGCCTGCCAGCATCATATCAATCACCACACATAACCTGACCGACCTCTATGTCTTCCTCGCCGACTGGAATGGCCCATCGCAGGCCACCATCCGCGTCTTCGTCAATCCGCTCGTTCCCCTCGTCTGGCTCGGCGGCCTCCTCATGCTCCTGGGAGGCATCACCTGCTGGTGGCCCGAACGCCGAAAACGAAAGCCACCAACCCACCTTGAGAAACAAATCAACGCCCATTCATCTAACGCCAATGGCCATGTGAATACAACGGATGACACAAACACAAACGTTCCAACTCAAGAGGAGGCCACCCCATGAAAAAACGTCGCCCCCTCCTCATCGTCATAGCCAGCATATCCATCCTGGCCGCCATCTGGTCCTATATCCTACTCTCGCAGCCCCCGCAGCAAACACTCGATCAACGTGTGCATGATGTCGCGTCGCAGCTAAAATGCCTGGTCTGCCAGGGGGAATCCGTTGCTGATTCCCCCGCGCTCCTTTCGCAGCAAATGCGCTCAATCATACGCCAGCAACTGCAATCGGGCAAATCAGAACAAGAGGTCATCCAGTACTTTCAAGGCCGTTACGGCGACCGTATCCTACTATCTCCCCCCCAACAGGGCTTTACACTGCTGGCCTGGATTGTCCCTATCACCATTTTGATAGGCGGAGCAGTCCTGCTCTTCTTTATCCTGCGCCGCTGGCAAACAACCGCTAAAACCACACTGCGCACCGGAAAACCCCTGGTCGAGGACGCAGATCAGGCCGACCTTGAACGTTTTGAAGCACAACTGGCGCAAGAACTTGCCGCCGATGACCCCCTGTTTGCACCAATAAACACGGCGCCAATCCGCCCTGCCATCCAACCAGACGCACTGCCTGCTAGCTCCGCTCAAGCAGGACGAAAGGAGACGGAGGTCAACTGATGCTACTTCTTCCCTGGCTTATCGGATTACTGCTGGCTATGCTGGCGCTCGTATTTGTGCTGTACCCGCTCTATCATCGCCTTCCCACGCATGCAATCCAGCAGCCTGTTAGCGGCTCCCTATCAACTCAGGCAGATTCCGAACAGGCAGCGCACTCGGCCCTCAAAGAAGTCGAACTGGACTATCAACTAGGCAATCTCGCCGAGCCAGACTACCGCTCCCTGCGTGAACGCTACACACGCCGCGCCTTTGCCGCCATGAAGTCCCGCCATTCCCAAGAAGACGAGCTAGACGCCCTGATTGAGCAGCGCCTGCGCCAGATGAGAGAAAAGCAAAATGAAGCAACAAGAAAAAGTG
>WNGQ01004842.1_pt1 | contig 13284 bp, 16 predicted proteins | sample 5407661 | NCBI WGS metagenome assembly WNGQ01 (sample SAMN13153382, study PRJNA577476) | soil metagenome | isolation source: 60 cm soil or saprolite under Garry oak tree replicate 2 | place: USA:California | collected 2016-06-15
AGGAGCCGATCGCGCGCCTCAGAACATATCTGGTCGGCCAGAAGGCCTGGGGCAAGGCGGAGGAGGAGCAGCTTGCCGCCGAGTGCCAGCAACGCGTCGAGGCGGCAGTCGAACGTTATTTGGCGGTCGCACCGCGGGCGCCGGACACCATGTTCGATCATCTCTATGCCGAGCTTCCCAAGGCCTATGCCGGCCAACGCAACGAGGTCGACGGGGCGTCAAATGCCTGAGGTGACGCTGGTCGAAGCGATCAACCTGGCGCTTGCCCGCGCCATGGAGGAGGACCCGAACGTCATCGTGCTGGGCGAGGACGTCGGCATCAACGGAGGCGTCTTCCGCGCCACCGTGGGCCTGCAGCAGCGCTTCGGCTCGCAGCGCGTGCTCGACACGCCGCTCGCCGAGCTGCTGATCAGCGGGCTCTGCGTCGGCATGGCGGCGCAAGGATTGAAGCCGGTCGGCGAAATTCAGTTCATGGGCTTTCTCTATCCGTGCATCGATCAATTGGTGAACCATGCTTCCAGGCTGCGCCACCGGACCCAGGGGCGGTTGAGCTGCCCGATGGTGCTGCGAACGCCGCATGGCGCCGGCATCCGCGCCCCGGAGCATCACTCCGAGAGCACCGAGGCCATGCTCGCCCATATCCCGGGCTTGCGGGTTGTCATGCCGTCCTCGCCGGAACGGGCCTACGGCCTCTTGCTTGCGGCGATCCGTGATCCCGATCCGGTGGTCTTCTTGGAGCCGACGCGTATCTACCGCGCCTCAAAAGGCAACATCGAGGACAACGGGGAGGCTTTGCCGCTCGATGTGGCCTTCGTCCTGAGGGAAGGTCGCGACGTGACGCTGATCAGCTGGGGAGCGATGGTGAAGGAGACGCTCGCGGCCGCCGACGAGCTTGCCGCCGAGGGCATCGACGCGGAGGTGGTCGACCTGGCGACGCTCAAACCCTATGACGAGGAGACCGTGCTCGCCTCCGCATCGAAGACGGGACGCTGCGTCATCGTCCACGAGGCGGCGCGCACCGGCGGCTTCGGCGCGGAGATCGCAGCCATGATCGGTGAACGCGGGCTGCTGTCGCTGCTCGCCCCGGTGGCCCGCGTCACCGGCTATGATACCATCGTCCCGCTTCCGCGCCTCGAGCAGCATTACCTGCCTTCGGTCGCGCGCATCGTCGCGGCCGCGCGTAACGCCTGTCAGTTCGGCTGAGTGAAAGTCCATGCGCCAATTCGACTTGCCCGATCTTGGCGAAGGCCTTGAAGAGGCCGAGATCGTCGCCTGGTACGTCAACGAGGGCGATCACGTCGTCGTCGATCAGCCGCTTGTATCGGTCGAGACCGATAAGGCGGTGGTCGAGGTGCCCTCGCCCCAGAGCGGCCGCATCGCGCGCCTGTTCGGCGGCAAGGGCGATCTGGTCAAGGTCGGCACGCCGCTCGTCGAATTTTCCGAGGGTGCGGAAGTGGACACCGGCACGGTCGTGGGCGAGCTCGGCGGTGCGGAGAAAACCCGAGGGGCCGAAGCATCGACCGAGGCCGCGCCGATGCGCGCGCTTCAAGTGATGCCGGCGATCAGAGCACTGGCGCGCAAGCTCGACGTCGATTTGAACCTGGTGCAGGCCACCGGAGCCGGCGGGATGATCACGCGGGCGGACGTCGAGCGCGCTGCCAAGAGCCTGGCCGAGGCAGGGCCCGCGGAACCGTTGCGGGGCATGCGCCGCGCGATGGCACAGCGGATGGCTGCGGCACATGCCGAGGTGGTTCGCACCACCGTGACCGAAGAAGCGGACATCGACGATTGGCGCAAGGACGACATCACCATCCGGCTTGTTCGCGCCATTGCCGCGGCCTGCAAGGCACAGCCGTCGCTGAACGCATGGTACAACGCCGGAGCAGGCGAGCGGCGGCTCCTCACTCGGATCGATCTCGGCATTGCAATCGATACGGAGGGCGGGCTCATCGTCCCGGTCCTGCGCAACGTCAGCGAGCGCGACGCGCGAGACCTGCGGACGGGGCTCGATCGAATGCGGGCCGACGCCGCCGCGCGCTCCATTCCGCCCGAGGAGCTGCGCGGCGCGACCATCACGCTGTCGAATTTCGGTATGATCGGGGGACGCTTTGCCAATCTGGTCATCGTGCCGCCCCAGGTTGCGATCGTGGGCGCCGGGCGCATCGATCACCGCGTGATCGTGCACCAGGGCGCGGCGGCCGTGCGACGCGTCGTGCCCTTGTCGCTGACCTTCGATCACCGCGTCGTCACCGGCGGCGAGGCAGCGCGCTTTCTTGTGGCCCTGAAGTCCGATCTCGAGCGGGCATCCTGACGCCACGCTCGCGGCATGCGATGCAGCAAGTTTTCGGCCGCCTGCGTGAAGCGGCCGAGAAACAAAAGCGGGCGCCGGTGTTGCAGCCCTCTCAAGCCGTCACCAGCATTCACCCTCGGAGAACGGTGCTCCATCGATGCTCTCACGATAGCCTCGGCTCTGGATCATGATCGCCATTTCGCCCGGCTGCAGGCGATTAAGATCGATTCGCCTCGAAGGCGAGCAATGAGCAAACTCCCCATATACTTGGGATCGCTCGACCGCGGAGCCCTTGTGACGATCGACACGCTGCTTGCTCGCCGCCGGCGCCGCGGAAGCAATGCCGAGAACGATCGCAACGGAAAGGGCAAGCTTGGTCGTGGTGAACATTGTCTGGATCCTTCTGGTTTGATCTATCGAGTGGCGCTCAATGGATTGGATTTGCCGATGACTTATTCCCGACGCGCTGATGTGCGTTCGCGGGCAAGGCATCTCGCGTGCTTTATTCCCCGGCCGGCGATCAGTCGGATTGTTGACCTCCCAGGTCGCGGGGCGCAGCTGCGGCTGCATGACGCTCGGAGCTCTGCCTGCGCGGCTGCCGGCGTGCGCGCTTTGCAGCGAGGACCCCGAGCACCGGCCCGATGATGGCGCACAGCAAACCTGACCCAGCCACCCGATCCGCATCATGCAAGGGCGCCAGGAAAGCCGCCTGAGTTGTCAGGAGCATGCCCATCGATGATGCCGAGCTGACCAGGAAGCCGATCGCGTAGGCAGCCATGGTGCGCCCCAAACCGCCGACGGTCCGAAGCAAGAAGTAGGGGACGCCGCCGGCGATGGTGCCGAGAAAAAGGATGGTAAGCAAAAGTTTCAGCATCGTTGAGCTCTCTTGCGGCCGGCGCAGCGGCGGCCGGGGCTTTCGAACTGGGCCCCTGAGCTTGCATGCATCAGCACGCAAGACCGCTGGTCCGCGTTGTCGTCGAGACGCCATGCCGCCGGCACAAACGTAAGCGGCCGGCCTCGCAGCCGGCCGCTCATGGACATGCGCGTGAGGAGACTGGGAAGCAACCCGCGCCGTCCATCTCTACTCGTCCGTCCGCCGGTCACTTGACCTTCGGATTGAGAAGCTCCTGCGAACGAGGAGAGCTCAGGTTGGCTTTGGTGATGAGGGTGGCACCGGTATCGACAGTAGCGGGCACTTGCGCGCCCTTCGAGGCGGCGAGCGCGGTCTTGACGCCGTCATAACCCATGCGGAACGGGTCCTCCACAACGAGCCCGGCGAGCACGTCATCGTTCAGCAACTGGATGAGTCTTTCGCCCGAGCCAACACCGACGACATTGATCTTGTCGCCCGATTTGCTCTCGGCCACGGCTTGGCCCACGGCCTGCGTCATGATCGGGTCCGAAACGAAAACGCCGCGCAGGTCCGCCGTGTTGCCGATGAGGTCCTTCATGATGTTGAGGGCGGTCGCCCGCGTGCCGTCGGCGACCTTATCGGCAACGATGTCCAGCGCCCGATATTTCGCAGCGAGCACTTCCTTGAAGCCCTTTGCGCGCTGATCGAGGAAGGCGACCCCGGGCATGGCGGTGATGATCACCACATTGCCTTCGGTGTCACCGTATGTCTTCGTGATCGCCGCGGCGAGAGCGTCTGCGGCGATGCGACCCGCCTTCACGTTGTCGGTCGCCAAGAGCGAGGTCATGGCTTTGGTGTCGGCGGCAGACTCGATGCCGATGATCTTGACTTTCTTGGCGGCTTCATCGATCGGCTTTCCGAGCGCGGCAAATTGCGCGGGCGCGATGACGATCGCCGCCGGGTTCGACGCGACGGCCCTCTCGAGAAGGCCGATTTGACCGTTCGCGTCGGATTCGGATTGGATGCCGAGCTCGAACACGTTGATGTCGAGATCTTGACCGGCCTTGCGCGCGCCGGCCAACACGGTCTGCCAATATGGCAACGTGGTATCTTTCACAACGATCGCAACCGTCGGCTTTGTCTGCGCCATGGCGGGCGCCCCGAAAGCAAGGCCGGCAACGATACCGGCCGCTACCACAAGCGTCTTCATGGTCGTCCTCCATGCTGGAGGCCCTGCGGGCCTCCTCATTTGAATGATGAAGAATCGAGCGTCGGGTGACACGACGCCGGCTCAGCTCGAGGCTAGCGGCTGATCGGTGACGGCGAGCTGCTCTTTGCCCTTGGTGTACACGACGGTCCTGATGCCGAGGACGGAGCGCAACTTGTCCGCCGGAACGACCAGCGGCAGCGGCGCAGGAGCCGTGCCCGGCGCAGGCTGCGGAAAGGCCGTCGACCTGGCCGTGTGGAAGGTGACCTTGCCTTCGACCTTCTGCATCAACTGATGAATATGGCCGTTGAGCACAGTCACCGAACCGAAGCGCTTGAGCTGGGACAGCGCTTGCTCCGCGTCGTCGGTGCCCCAACCCCAATCCTTGGATATCGTCCACAGCGGGATGTGAGCGAAGACGACGATCGGAGTGGAGGCGGAAAGCCCCCTCACATCGTCGGCGAGCCAGACGAGCTGCTCGGGCCCGAGAATGCCGAGGCCGCCGGCCTGCAGGTTCATCACATTGACCAGACCGATGAAATGGACGCCGTTCTGGTCGAAGGAATACCAGCCCGAGCCCTTGGTGTTCTTGCCGTAGCGCTCGAGATAGGACTTGCCCGACTCCTCGTCGAGGATGTCGTGCTCGCCCGGCACGTAGTGCACGTCGAGACCCGCGGTGCCGATGACCTGCGCGGCATTGTCGAACTGGGCAGGGGCCGACAGATGGGTGATGTCACCCGTATGAAGCATGAAGGCCGGCTTGCTGGGGAGCGCTTTGACCTTGGCGATGGCCTCCTGCAGCGTGCCGAGCGCGTTCGGATTCGCGGCCTTGTCGAAGCCCACATGGCTGTCGGAGATCTGCAGGAAGCTGAATGAAGTCGCGGCGGCCGCGGCTTCGGCCTGACCGAGCAGGCTCAACGACTTCGGCACGCCGCCCGAAACCGTCCAGAGAACGCCGGTGCCGGCCCAGAGCATGCATTCGAGAGCGTGACGACGGCTGACGCCGCCTTCGTGATTGTCGTGGTCGTGCGTCATAAGGTCTTCCTCTCCATGGGTGCACGTAAATTGGTGCAGATGAGAAGAAGACCGATGGAGCGAACGAATTATTCCCGCCGGAGAGCTCCCAAATCAAAAATACGACCTTCAAGTTCCAGGACGAGCTCCCCGCCGGCTCAATCGGGATCGTCACGAGAGGACGCAATCGCCGCGTCACGACACCAGAATGTGGGTCCTACCCGCTCCCGGCTTGCAACGGTTCACAGCTGGCCGTAGCGCCGCAAGACATTCCGGCAAGCATTCCCGACGTGGAAGCTGTTTGCGGCCAGAGTAGCCCCGCACCGCACGAGATTGCTCCAGGTCATTTCACCAGAGCGGTCACAGAACCTGGTCGCGGCCGGGACGCAAGGCGCCAGGTCCTTAAAGTCGACCGCAGCCGCGGATGTGGCCGCCAGGCCGAGAACCACCAAGGCCAGGACTGATATTTTCATTGCTTGCTCTCCTTGACGGCGCCGCACCTGTCCGCCGTTGCGGCGATCGGGATTGTGTCCGATTGCGAAGAACCCACATGCCGGCGTCCTGGACGGGCAGCGCGCCCGAGTCTCCCGGCCGCACCGGCGAAATGGCGGTGGCCATATTCCGAGAACTAGAGAAAGCAAGCGTGCGTTTTATTCCCGGCCTGCGCTGAAAGGCGGCAGCAGTCCATCTGATCGGGATCTGGCCGTTCGAAGCCAACCGCGCTGCGTTGTCGGCGGCGAGAGCCTGGAATAAAGCGCCGCCTTCATCAATCTATTCCGCGGAAGATGCTTCCAACCAATCAACCGAAGAGGAGATGCGAAATGTTCAACAAATCAAGGATCGCCCTGGTCCTGGCAATCACCCTCGGCACTGCGTCCGCGGCTCTGGCAGGAACCGAAAAAGACGACAATTCGTACGGAGGTCCGGTCCAGACCTGGCAAGACATCGAGCACGCCCGGCAAGAGATTCAGAGGCAGATTCAGAGCGAGTACCATACGAGCAATCCCGGCACTGCCTATGGTTATGCCGCATCGCCGAGCCAGCAGAAGGACCTCGCTCAATCGCGCAAGAAGCTCATCAACCATTAGGCCATCAGGTCGAACGTCAGCCTAGTCATGGCCGCAGCGCCGGAGCACTTCGAGCAAAGCGCATCCGGTTGGCCGCAGAACCCGACGCGTTTTCCGATTCCGTTGAATCGGAAAACGCTCTAATTTCTATGCATAGTCGCATTTCCCGCGGAAACCCGGCGTCTGCTTTTCCGGAAAATGCTCCAAAGCGCGAGGGAGGGGTAGCTAGCCGGCCCAATCAGCTTCATCGAAACGACGAGCTGCCGGTGCCACCATATCAAACGTGAGCGGCCCGAAGGAATTTGGATCTTGACCGCAATTTACCTGTTCGTACCGCGCTCCAGGAAGGCGGGCGTGGATATCAACTCCCGCCGGTCCGAACCGCGGTTTCGAGCTTGCCGCCAAATTCCCGCAGTTCCTCGGTGTTGATGTCGCTGACCGCCCGGAAACTGAGGTCTGACCAGGCCCAGCGCCAGACGTTGAAACCCTGCAGGTTCTCGATGGCGGCTGCGTGCTCGGAACCCACGGTCTGCGATACAAACAAATTAATGACGTGGGCGCGGCGCTTGTAAACGATCGCCGCGACCGGCCGGCCATCGATATAGTCCAGACGGCCGCCGATGAGCGTGAAGCCCTGCGGCGTGAGGTCGATGACCGGGGGCGCGACGTCGAGCCGGCCGTTGAACCAGGGCTTGACCGTATGTTGATCGGTGGACTGCACGTCGATGAGGTGGTCGCCCTGCAACGAGCGCAAGTGGGCCGACACGACGTCGCCCACGATGCGCTGGTCCTCCTTCGTTTGTACCACGAACAAGACCAGGCAGGCGGCCAGCGCAGTGGAGACCACGCTGCCCATGGCGAAACCCTTGAACACACTTCGGCGGCTGGGTGCGCTCGCGCGCGGCGCCGGCAAGGCCGCCGTCGGCGAGGCGCTTTCGATGCGCCGGCGCAACCTTTCCGGTGCCTGGTAACGCATTCCCGGCCCCGCCATGGCCGTATGCATCATGCGATAGTCGCGCAGCTGCCCGGCGCAATGCGGGCAGCTCGCGACGTGCGCCTCGACCTCGCGAGCGTGTCCGGCGTCGAGCTCGCCGTCGACCAGCGCGTGCAGCAGGAGATGCGTTCTTTCACAAGTCATTTCGGCTGCTCCTGATGTTCCCCCATATGGTCTTCTTCACGGTCTTCTTCACGGTCTTCTTGATGGTCTTCTTCATGGTTCGCCTTGAGCAACGCCGCGCGCAGCATCGCGCGTCCGCGCGCCAAACGCGACATCACGGTACCGACCGGGGTACCGACGATGCCGGCAATCTCGCGATATGACAGTTCCTCGACCTCGCGCAGCACGATCACCTCGCGGAACGAGTCGGGAAGCGCCGCCACCAGTCCTCGGATTGTCTCGGCGTCCAATTTGCGCAACATCTCCGTCTCCGGAGTGTCCTGCGCCTCGCGCCACAACAACGGAATCGCGCCTTCCGATTGTTCCGACTCTGCATTGACGTCATACAGGACCACGCGCGAGCGCCGACCAAATTCCACGCGACAGACGTTGCGCAGGATGGCAAAAAGCCATGGCTTGACGTCAGGGCTTCGGAGCGTGTCGAAGTGGCGCAGCGCCCGCAGGTAGCATTCCTGCACCGCGTCGTCCGCGTCCGCCGGATTGCGCAACAAGTAACGGGCAAGCGTGTAGACCGCATCGAGATGCGGCAGCGCGGCGTCGCGAAAACGTCGAGCCCGGGCCGATTCCTCGTCTGTTGCCCTACCCAACATCACGTGTCTTTCTGCTTCCAGCCGGAGCGTCGCATGGCTCGTCATGGCGCCGCGCTGCTTCCGCTCGCAGCCTCCACCACGATTGTTCCGGTCATGTGCGGATGCAAGGAGCAAAAGTACTCGTAGCTGCCCGGTGTCGTGAAGGCGAACGAGAACTTGTCCTCGGTGTCGAGCACCTTGGACCTGAACGCCTTGCCGGTCGCAGCGATCGTATGCGGAATGTCGTCCTCGTTGATCCAGGTGACGGTGGTTCCGGCCTTCACCGTCAAGCGCTGCGGAGCGAAGGTGAAATTGTCGATCTTCACCGTCGCTTCCTCCGCCGCGGCGAGTGAGCCGAAGGAGGCAAGTTGGAGCAGGCCGGCGAAGATCGCCGCGCTCAGAGATCTCTTCGTCATGGACTTCATTGCCAGTCTCCCACCAGGTTGCTGCTCCCGGGGATGAGATCGGGCCGAGCTGCCATTTATTCCCGACCCGAGGATGAATGATGAAATTTCTTGAAATTTCCGATGGGGCAAAGGTTTACAGCCGCCCGGCGACGGCGGAGAGACTGCGGACGAAGCCCGGCCACACTGCCTCCGCCCGCCGATCATCGGCGGCGGCACGGATGGCGACGGCCGTCATCGCCGAGATAGGTCTCCGACGCGACATCGTAGGTTTTGAAGCGCTCGAAGCACACATAATTGGGCGGGTTGCCAAAATATTCCGGATGGTGCACCGGATTAACTCCGACCGTGCTGCCGGGGATCACATACCCGCCGGTTGGCTCCTCTTTGTCTGACCCCGCCAGAGTCGCGGAGGCGGCACCGATGACCCCGAGGGCGATTGCCGCGAACAGGGCGATCTTTGATTTATTGATCATTGTCTCTCTGCTTTGGTTCATTGATGGAATTTGTCTTTTCGCGGAGCAGATCGGAAAAGGCACCGCTTTATTCCAAATTCCAGCTGAAGGGGATGCGGATCAGGTCGAGACCGCGCAAGCGCTCAATGTCGCCCCTGGCGATTTGGCCGCCCCTGCTGGGTATCGCGATGCCCGCCCGCGCTGCGCTCGGTCGGCGGTGCGATGCCGGAATAAAGCGGTGCCTTCGCCGATCTATCGGGCTGAACGGATCTCGAGTGCGGCACTGCGCGGCTTTTCTTGAAATTCAAGCAGCCCGGCAAAAATTCGTTCAAATCGCGGCCTTCAGGTCATCTGTGCAGACACAACATGAGCCACCCTTTTTCGCCCGGCCCCGGAATAAAGCGCAGGCTTCCCCGATCTGCGATTCGTAATGCCAGGATCGACACCAGGTTGGAGAATCGCGTGATGTTGATGCAGGATCGGCACTCCTGGTCCTGGTGTAGGTGCAGTAGTCGCCCTGCGCACATTGGCGGGGCAGCGTCGGCAATGGGAAGCCCCCCATGTTCAGCCCCATGTCGACGGCGGCCGGCCTTCGGGCCGGCCGCTTCCCACTTCCGGCAGTCTTCCAAGCGGCGGAAGGCTTGGTTTGTAGCAGAAGGTGAGCGCAAATGAACTGCGACGAAGCTGAAATCCTCTTGCACGGGTTGGTCGACAATGAGATCGACGCCGAGCATGCATGTCGCGTCGAAGCCCACGTGGAAGGTTGTTCGTGTTGCACCGCGCAACTCCGCCTGCATCGCGCCCTGCGGGCCATGATCTCGAACGCCGACCTGCGTTTCTCGGCGCCCCCGGGTCTGCGCAAGCGCATTAAGGCGATCCTGCCGACAGCGGCGCCAGACGCGCCGTATAGGCGTACGCTGTTCAGGGGCTTCGCGTTCGGATCCGCGCTGTCCGCAGCGGCGGCGGCACTCCTCATGATCGCCGTTATCCGCTCCGACCAGGATAAAGTGGTCGTGAGCGACGTGGTCTCGGCGCATCTGCGCTCGCTTCAGGCCAACCATCTGACCGACGTGGCGAGCAGCGACCAGCTTGGGATCAAGCCGTGGTTCAGGAACCGGCTTGGCGTCGCACCGCCGGTCCCCGACCTGACCTCGCAAGGCTTCGATTTGATCGGCGGGCGGATCGACTATGTCCTCGGGAAGGCGGTCGCGGCGATCGTGTACCGGCGGAACGACCGCGTCATCAATCTGTTCGTCGCGCAAGGCGCGGACGCGGAGCGAAGCGCAAGGGTCAAGACGATGCAAGGGGTCAATGTCGAGCTTTGGTCCGAGCAAGGTCTCAATTTGTGCGTCGTCGGCGATGTGAGCGTCGAAGAGCTGCAAGATTTTCATACGAAATTCCAAGCGGCGGCATCGGCAGGTCTGATCTAGTACAGCGTTTCGAAATTCGAATCGTATCAAGCGGTCCTGTCGGATGGGTTGAGCTCTTGCGATACCCATCATCGACACTTCCATTTGGCGCAGTCCGTGATGGGTATCGCGGAGTTTATCATCGGGCCGGCCGAAGGCCGGACCCGTTGGCTCAACCCATCTACACCGATTTCATGGAATCGTTGTTGCGCTCGGCCGGCCGTCTTCACCGACGCCCAAGGACACTTCGCTGAGACGCTGATGTCCTGGCGATCCGTCGCTCCTCCTCCCGCCTAACATAAAGCCGACCCGCGCGCGGCACTGTCGGCGGCGAGACTTCGGAATAAAACACCGCCTTCGCTGATCTACTAAGCGGAAGACAAATTCAACCGATCGACCAAACAGGAGATACGACAATGTTCTCGAAGACGAAGATTGCTCTTTCAGTGGCCCTCATCCTCGGCACTGCTTCCGTTGCGCTGGCGGGGTCAGACAAAGAGGAGCCAAACGGAGGGTATGTGGTGTCGGGCAGCATGGACGGAGTCAATCCGGTTTACCACCCCGAGCTCTTCGGAAACGTATATGGTTCCGTCGCGCCGAAGCAGGCGAATCGTGCTGCGCGCCAGCAAGCTCCTAACCAGCAAGCTCATAAGCGGCAGGGTCCGGCAGGCGCTTACCAGAGCTTTGGGTCCACGCGTGGCAGCGGGCCGGTGCGAGAGCCGACCTACATGTATATCCAGAGTCAGGGCTACCGGGACAGCATCGGCGAGTGAGCTCGGGAATTGGCGCCAACAGTCCATCTTGAAATGCGGCCGGCCCAAGGGCGGTCGCATCCCGGAGCGATCAAAAAAGGGGCTCGGCGCCTTGGCCGAGCCCCTTTCGATTTCCGGGTGCTGTACGAATTTTTCCGTTAGGGTATTTTGGATGCTTGTGGCTAAATGTTGGAGCTGGTTGTTGAGACTTGCAGCCGGCGATCGACCAGATCCTCCCCATGGACCGAATCACCAGCTTGGCGACATTCGTTAAGGTCGTGGACTGCGGCGGCTTTGCGGCTGCGGCGCGCGCTCTCGACGTGTCGCCGCGCTCGGTCACCATCCATATCCGGACGATCGAGGAGCGGCTCGGGGTTCGCTTGCTCAATCGCAGCACCCGCAAAGTGAGCCTCACCGACGTCGGGCAGGCCTATTACCAGCGTTGCGTGCAGATCCTGACCGACTTGGATGACGCCGACCGGATTGCTCTCGCGATGCAGTCAAACCCGCGCGGATCCCTGCGGCTCAACGCGGCCATACCGATTCCGTCGTTGATCGCACCGGTGATTGCCGAATTCGTGCGGCTGTATCCGGATGTCTCCATCGATATGACCATGACCGATCGGATGGTCGATCTCGTGGAGGAAGGATTCGACCTCTCGATCCGCAACATCCCGATACCGGATTCGAGCCTGATCGTTCGCAAGATCGCTCCTTACCGTTTCGTAATCTGCGGCACGCCCAAGTACTTCGACACGCACGGCAAGCCGCAGCGACCGGAGGACTTGTCCCGGCATAATTGCCTGATGTATGCGCAATCGCCTTGGCGGAACGAATGGCCGTTGACCGGCCCGGACGGCGAGCAGCTGATCCCGGTTTCCGGCAATCTGCGCAGCAATAGCGCGATTGCGCTGCGTTCGGCGGCGCTGCATGGCCAGGGACTCTTGTACACGTCGAGCTTCGTGGTCGCCGAGGACATCAAGTCGGGGCACCTGGTTCCGGTCCTGGGCGACTTTCTGCGCGCCGAGTATTCGATCGACGCCATTTATCCGCATCGGCACCACCTTTCGGCCAAGGTCCGCACTTTCATCGATATGCTGGCAAAGCATTTCCACGAGCACCCGGTATGGGTCGATCCGGGTTGATCCGTTGGTGCTGCGATTATTTACCGGCAGTCAACGACCCATTGCGATTTTGGATCATTATAAATCGGGAGGCCTTGAACCAACTCCTGCATGCGACGCAGCAAAACCGCGTCCGCTAACAGACAGGAGATTACCATGAGTGGCAAGAAGTCCTTGATCGCGATTTCCACTGCTGTTGTTCTCGGCGTCTTGGGCGCCGCATCCGCGGCTCAGGCCGGGACCGACCAGGATGAATATCAGTCAGGCGGATATCGGGTCGGTCCGCTTGGACAAGTATTTGGCAGCCCGTCCGAATGGGGAGCCAGAGGAGCCCCCGAAGGCGGGTACGCGTATGGTTTCGCGGCGCCGACCCGGACGCATCAGCCCGCGCACCGGCATACCCACGCCCGTTAAGCTATCGGGCCCCCGCCACTGGTCAGTGGAGAAGTCCCAGGCACGCAACTGCCTGGGACTTTTGCGCGCTCATCGCTTTGATTGTTGACGCCTCCATCGCTCCCCTAATTGGCCCCCATCCGCCACGCCTTGGCGCATTCGCGCGCGGGCGTGCTACTTGAAATGGCGCAGGTCCGGCGGTTCCTGGCCTTTCAGCATCGGCATCAGCAAGCCGGCGGCGCTCAAGAAATAGGTTTCCCTGCCGATCCTGACATAACCATTGCCCTCGGCGCAGATGAATTCTCCCCACGTCGGTCGCGGATTCGGATTGCGGCGCAAATCCCTTACCACCGTCCATGGCCGCGTCAGGGCATGATCGATGACGGTGATCTCATCGTGCAGGATGTTCTTGTCGGCCTTGTCGAGATAAAAACGCTCCTTGAAGACCGACTGATTGTCGTGGTGCAGCGGCAGGGCGGCGGCATCGTAATAGCGAGGTCCCTTGAAGCCGCGGGTCTCCACTTCGAGCACGTCATAGCGGCCGTCATTGTCCTCATCGATCCAACGGCC
>WNGQ01004845.1_pt1 | contig 13282 bp, 6 predicted proteins | sample 5407661 | NCBI WGS metagenome assembly WNGQ01 (sample SAMN13153382, study PRJNA577476) | soil metagenome | isolation source: 60 cm soil or saprolite under Garry oak tree replicate 2 | place: USA:California | collected 2016-06-15
CGATCCTCGCGCTCGCCATCGTGGGACCGCTGGCGAAGGCGATCGACCTTTATCGCGAGGCCGGGGGCGCGAAGCCGAGTGTGATCGACTCCACCTCGACGCCGTAGCTGCCGGGGGTGATCACGACGCCCTCCTCGCGCCGCAGCGACAGCTGCAGTCGCTCGACACGGTCGAGCCGCAGACGGTCTCCGCTACCGCCCCGCCCCGCCGCCGGTCCCACCCAATAATTCCACTCGCCGGGGAATCCCTCCGGGAGCAGTACGCCTCGCCCAAGGGAGAAGGCGGCGAGCGGCAAGGCCTGCTCACGCCATGTGGTGTCCGCCGGTAGGGCCGCGGTCCAGCTCGTGCCGTCGTCCTCCATCAGGGTGATGTGCAGGACCTGACTCGGGCCCAGGCCGCGCAGGCGCACGCGCAGCCGATCCGCGCCCGAAATCGTCTCCCCCCGGGCCACGATCTTGTCGCGGATCACGAGGGACGCCGTGTAATCGGCGGGACCCGCGCCGCTCGCGTTGACCGGCAGCTCGAAGTGAAACACGGGTTGGCCCGTGACCGCGGACCACACCACGCGAAACAGTCCGCGGCGCCCCGCGTCACCGATGCGCGAGAAGGCCATGCGGGTGGCGTCGGCATCCGGTCTGAACAGTCGCAACGGCGTGCGAGCGCCGACCACGCTGAATTTCCAGCTATCCCGACCGTCGTAATCCCAATCCGTCGGCACACGCGCGAGGCCGCCCGGGAAGGTCACCCTCGAAGTACCGCGAAACAGTGAGATGACGAACTCGTACGGTCCCTCCCCCTCCCGTAACGCCTCCGGCGGCAGCGCGGCGCTGTACTCGTAACCGCCAGCCGGCTGCATTCCGTAGCCGCGGTAGAATCCTGCGGCGGTCGGCCTGATGAACAGGAGGCCTGAGTCGGGTGGCGTCCGGTCGACCACGCGTGCACGCAGCTCCGCGGGTCGCCCCGCCACGTATTCGGGAGCGGCGAGAGGCTGGACGAACGGCGGCAGCGAGTCGGCGGGAGGGGCGTGGTACTCCGTGAACCCGATCTGCCCCAGCCGCGCGGGCAGCGTCGCGGGATTCACCGGACCGCCCGGGCTCAAAACGTACACACCGGGCGTCACGACAAACCGGCCGACCGCCGACCGCTCGACCGCCTGACCGCCGTGGTTCATCGGCTGCACCGTGAACTCGCCCCCCAGGTCCGGGAGCCTGACGGTCATCTGCCAGGCGCGACTGATCGCGCGCGTCACAATCTTGTCGGCGTTGGGCGGCTCGAACGGATCGCGCACCGGCACGGCGTCGGGGTAGACCTCGAGGCGCCAGACGCCCGCGCGCAGCTTGTCCAGGAAGTAGATGCCCTCTCCTTCGTATGTCACCACGGGCGACGACCCGTACCCGGCGACGCGGCGCAGCGCGGTCGGGTCCGGTGGCGCCGAGCTCGTCGAGCCGGCGTACAGAAAGGCGTCGCGCGCCACCAGCTCGCCGAGGTTGCTGTCGGCCGAGACGTGGAAGTCGCCGAACCGCGTGTTTTCCGGGTACGGCCCGTACGAGCGCATGCGGGGCAGCCGGCGCATCGCCTCGGCCGCGATGATGGCGCTCATCGCCTTGCGCGGCGTGTAGATCAGGCTCAGGTAGTGCGTCTGCCAGCCCAGGTTGCGCGAGGCGGTACGCAGCATGTCGTAAGCGAACATGGCGGCGAACTGCGCTCCCACCGCGCGGAACGTCCGCGCCATGGCGGGATACATCGTGCCGGTGCGCAGGTCGGGGCTGTCGAACTCGTACACGATGCGAGGACTCCGGGCGAGCTCCGGCCGCAGCATGTCCGGGTACGCGTCGGCGCCGCGGAGATAGTTACCCACGAGCTCGTGACCCGAGTTCAAGCCGGTGGGATACCAGCCGAACGTGACGCCCTGCGCCTTGCTGCGCCGGATCGCCTCGCCGATCCTGAAGTCCTGGCTCACGTTGTAGAAAACCAGCTTGGTGCAGCCCGTGCTGTGCACCGCGTCCGTGAGCGCGTCGATGTAGCGGACCGAGCCCTCCATGTCCTCGGGGTGATGCCACGGCTCGTTCACCAGCTCGATGAACAGGATGGCCGGCTCGTCTTTCAGGGCGACGCGCGTGTAGGGATTGACGTGCCGGAGGATCTGCCGCAGGTAGTTCACCTGCGCCGCGAGCGCGGCCGGGTCGGTGCCCATGCGGGCCTTGCCGAAATGCCGGCCGAATCCGGGATCGGTGGTGTCTCCGAGGGCGTCGGGCCAATTGGCCCCATACAGCTGAATGGGACTGAAGAGCATGTAGATGCCGCGCTCGCGCGCGCGAGCGATCAAGTAGTCCAGCAGCTCGAGATGGTCGTTGGCGATCAGGTTGCCGGCCGAGTCGGAAGCCTCCCAGTCGCCCCAGAAGGTCAGCCGCAGGCCGTCCCAACCCATGCGGGCGAACTGCGCCATGTCCTCGTCGATCATCTCTTTGCGATCGGCGTGGACGTAGCCGGCGGCGCGATAATCCGAGGCGGTGGGCAGCACGTAGTTCGCCCCGAAGAGGGCGACTTCCTGCTTCGTATCTCGCCACCGCACGACGCCCTGCTTGTCGAGATAGACGCCACGGTTGGCGACCTGCGCTTGAGCCGACGATGCTACTGCGATGAGCGCCCAAAGAATCAGGGCTCTTTTGGACGACCGTGTGCCCTCAACCACACTCCTCCTTGCTCTACACCCTCGCGTCTTGACCACGGCCGATGCCGTTTGCACATTCAACACAGGTCTTGCGAGCGTCCTGCGTGCACGTCAGCCACGCATTGAGGGGTCGTGGGGCAGCACCCACGGCCCCTCGCTGTTTCGCCCCCGTCAGCGCGGGGCCGCGGTGCGGGGGACGGCGGGCACGTCTTGGGCTCGACTCCGAACCGCTCATCCCCGCCCCTCCCCGGAGTCGCCCTGCGACCGTCCCGCCGTCCCCCGCGCTGCTACTGCCTGTTGAGCTCGAGTATGACGCTCCCATACGGCCCGATCGACCCTCGCATCGGGACATAGCCCTTCACCTGTCGGTCGGCGCCGACCGCGAGCGCGGTGCTGTTCGGGCCCCCCCCTCCCACCAGGTTGCGCACGGTGTAGCGACCGGCCGGCAGCGCACCGGCCGCGGAGCTGACCGCGATACGGGTGGCCGGCAGGTCAGCAAGATTCGCCACCACGAGCACGACGTCCTTGTCGGTGCGGCGCAAGTACGCGGCGACATGCGGGCTCGTGGCCGTGAGCGGCAGCAACCTTCCCGTCGCGAGCGCCTCATTATGCTTGCGCAACTGAATCATCCGGCGGTACAGGTTCAGCAATGACCCGGAGTCGGCGTCCTCTGCCGCGACAGTGGTGGTCAACGAGTCGGGTTGGGCGCTCTCCCAAGCCTTGCCCGATGTAAAGCCCAACCCGGGACCCGCGCTCCATTGCATTGGCGTGCGCAGCCGGGGATCGGGCTTGTCTCCGGTCATGCCGATTTCTTCACCGTAATAGATGAAAGGCGTGCCCGGCAGCGTGAGCAGCAGTGTCGCCGCGAGCCGCGCCCGAGCGACGTCGCCCCTGAGCTGCGTCAGTGTGCGGGTCTGGTCGTGGTTGCTCAGGAACGGCGCCCAGCGATACGCGGGCAGGGTGTCCTGGAGCCGGAGGAAGCCGGTGAGGAGGCCCGCCGCCGATCCGGTGCGGACCGCCGACAGCAGCGAGTCCGCCAGCTCGAAACCGAAGTACGACGTTAGCTGGTCGGGGTAATAGGGCATCATCTGGTCGATGTTGCCCCACGCCTCGCCGACGGTGTAGGCACCGGGCTTCACGCTGTCGACGTGCTGGGCGTACTCGTGCAGGAACGCGTGCGTCCCGGGACACCCCGAGACGCAGTCGCCTTGCTCCACGAGATACGGCACCGCATCCAGCCGGAAGCCGTCCACGCCCATGTCGCGCAGCCAGAACGTGGCGATCTGCTTCGCCTCGTCCCGCACGGCGGGCGTCTCGTAGTTCAAGTCCGGCATGCCGGACCAGAACAGCCCGTAGTAGTACTCGTCGCGCACGGGCGAATGGTGCCAGTTTTTCCCCTGTGCCGTGGGCGCGAAGCGGTACCACGCGCGATACGGCGACGTCGTGTCGTGCAGGGCCGCCTGAAAATAGGGATGCTCGCTCGAGCTGTGGTTCGGCACCATGTCCACCAGCACCGCGATGCCGCGGCGGTGCGCCGCGGCCACCAGCCGCTTGAAGTCGTCGTTGCTGCCGTACGCGGGCTCGACGCGGTAGTAGTCGGTCACGTCGTAGCCGTGGTAACTGGGCGACGCGGCCACGGGCATCAGCCAGATGCAGTCGACGCCCAGTCCCGCGACGTAGTCGAGCTTCTGCAGCACGCCGTTCAGGTCGCCGATCCCGTCGCCGTCCGAGTCGTAGAACGACCGGACGAAGATCTCGTAGCACACGCCGCCGCGGGTCCAGGTGGGCCCGGTGGCTTCCTGGGCGGCGAGCGAAGTGGTTGCGGCGCACACGAGGAGTAGGATTGACACGGCCCGCGCTCTTGTGGTACTACTCGGCGAGGCAGCGGGAGGTAACATGGGCGACGAAATGGGCACGTTTCGCGTCACGGTGGATATCGAGAACCCCGCCCGCTCGGGTGAACGGCGGACGCTCGAGTCGGTACTGGTGGACGCGGGGGCGGAGTTGTCGTGGTTTCCCGCCGCGGTCCTCGAATCTCTCGGGATCGAGCGGATCAAGGTGTGGCACTTTCGCCAAGCCAATGGTACAGTGCTTGCCCGCTGGACTGGAGGAGTACGGGTCCGCGTGGCCGGCATCGAGACGCTCGACGAGGTCGTGTTCGGCGAGTCGGGGGACCTGATCCTGCTGGGGGCGCATTCGCTGGAAGGCATGAATCTGCGTGTGGACCCGCTCAGGAAGCAGCTCATCGACGCGGGCCCAGCGCCCGCCGCGGCGACGCGCGCGGCGTGATCGACGCGCCTCACGGCAGCTTGGTCGCGGCGTCGATCGCGATCGCCGAATTGGCCGCGAGCTGGACCCGGATCGCGCCCGCGGCGTTCACGACGATCGACCCGCCGGACAGGACGTCGGCGTAGGTACCCGGCGACATCCCCGTGGTGACCGTCGTGTCGACCGACACGCTCTCGCGGTTGATGGCCACGAAGCCCTTGTCGCCGCGCGAGAACGCGATGGCATTGGCGCCGTCGTCCCACCAGTGGTTGATGTCGGTGCCCGCCACGGCTTTGCGGAAGGCGACCATTCCCCGAATGTACGGATCGCGGTGCTCGCACACCCACTGGCCCACGGTCGCCGTCTCGAGGCTCGCCGCGCAGGTCACATCGTTGGTGTTGCCGTTCGCATCGGATGGCGGACCCATGTCGTTCCCCGCCGGACAGTCGAACGCGTAGCTCGACAGGATCGACGGATAGCCGAAGGGTTGCGCCAGCATCCACACGTTCGCCAAACGGAAGGTGTTGCCGTCACGGTAGCTGATGCCACACTGATGCTGGGTATCGTGGTTCTGGAGGAACACGACGGCCTTGTCGGCGGGCATCAGTCCCCACGCGGCCGCGGAGAATTGGTTCCCGGGGGGGCCGTTGGGATTCAGCTGCGAGATATGCTGTCCCCCGATGCCGCGGAACTTGTCGCCGACGCCCACGAACGTGAACTCGGTGATGTCGGCTGCGCCGCCCGAGCCGTACGCTTCGCCGAAGTAATCGCGCGGCGACAGGGCTTCACCCGCACCGCCGCTCACCTCCAGGAGGTAATACGGGATCGGCCGTCCCTCCGCCGCGAGCGTGGAGTCGACGATCGCGAGAATGTCGTCGAGCTCCACCTGCTGGATGTGCTTCGCCGCATCGACGCGGAAGCCCGCGACACCCAGGCGCGCCAGCATGATCAAGTAGCCGGCGATCTTCTGTCGCACCGATGGCAGCCCGGTGTTCAAGTCCGGCAACCCGAACAGTTCGCAGTCCTGGACGTTCGCGGCGTCCTGGTAGTTGCTGACCGTGCACGCCGTATGGAAGTCGCTCGGCGTGTAGAGACCGGGATAGCTGTACTTGGTGTAGGCCGTCCCGTTGCTTCCGACACCGGGGCTCGGATAGTTGGTCATGTGGTTGATGACGGCATCCACATAGATGCCTACGCCCACGGCGTGACAGCGTTGCACCATGGCGGCGAATTCGGCGTCCGTTCCCGACCGACTGCGCGCGATGCCGTAGCTCACCGGTTGGTAGCGCTCGCTCCAGGTGTAGCTCGGGGGTTGGACGCTGTGCTCCTGGGGCGGTGAGATCTGGACCGCCGTGAAGCCGGCGGGGCCCAGGACCTGTTCGCACTCGGTCGCGACATCCGTCCACTTCCATTCGAACAGGTGCACGAACGCGTCGCCGGCGGCCATGTGGCCCGAGGGGCGGTAGGTGGGGGACAGCGTCGGGCGGTCCGGGGGCGGCGACCCGCCGACGTGTGGGGAGGCAGGCCCCGCGGCGCACGCCGTGGCGGTGAACGCAAGGAGCGCGTAGAACGACACGCTGCCCCGCCGCGAAGACGACGGAGCCGCGGAAATGGCAGTCGCTATCGAACGCTCACGGCGCGTAGCCCGGATTCTGCTTCAAGTTCGGATTCGCCACGAGCACGTTGGCCGGCAGCGGATACAGGTCGCGCCCCGTGGCCAACGCAGTTCCCGCCATGGTACCACCCTTCCACGCCCAAACGTAGGTCCCGCTTGAAAACGACCCAAACCGCACCAGATCGGTGCGGCGCTGGGCCTCGAACATCAGCTCCCGGCCGCGCTCGGCCAGCAGCGTGTCCAGGGTGAGCGCCCCGGGCGGGACGTTTGCGCTCGTGTTCCCGAAGGCACGCACGCGGAGGCTGTCCACGTACCCCTCCGCCTGGGTGAGGGAACCGCCGCCCCCGCGTAGACTCGCCTCGGCGTAAATGAGGTACGCGTCCGCGAGTCGGAAAATCGGGAAATCCGTATCGACCATCCCGGTCTGCGCGCCATTCGCGCCGGTCGATGTCTTGTTGGTGAACTTCGGCGCGGCAATCCCGTTGCTGAACTGTCCGATGGTATCCACGTTGACCTGCTGGCCACTCGTCCAGAAGAACGAGCGGCGCCCGTCCCCGGCCGCGAACAGATTGTACGTCTGTTGTTTCAACCGGTACCCACCCCAGCAGTAGTCGACGCCGTAATTGGCCGCCGACATGCTGCCGCCGCAGCCGGCGTGGATCAGGAATGTCATCCCACCCCACGTTTGCGTCTTGGCACCATCTTGGGCGGCGACGAAGATGAGCTCGGGCGACGTGTTGTTGTCTGCCTGGAAGTTGTGCGCAAAGCTGGGATCGAGCGTGTACCCCGCCGAGATCACGGCTTGCGCTTCCGTGAGGGCGCCGCTGTAGTTCGCCGTCCCGGTGTAGACCGCCGCGTTCAGGTAGAGCTTGGCCAGCAGCATGTGCGCGGCGGCCGGATTGGCGCGGCCGTACGTTTGGGGACTCTTCGTTGGTAGCTCGTCTTTGATGGCGTTGACCTCGCTCACGACGTAGCTATAAATGTCGGCGCGCTGTGCCTGCTTCGGCGGTGTCGCGCCGAGCGGGTCCGCCTCGGTCACCAGCGGAATATCTCCGAAGAGGTCGATGCCATGCCAGTAGCTCAATGCTCGGAGAAATCGAGCCTCGGCGCGGTAGTAGTGGACATTGGTTATCAGGGTCGGGTCGGTTTGATTGCGTTCAGCGAGCTTCGCATCCGTGCTCTGGCGGAGGAACTCGTTCGCCAGCATGATCTGGTAAAAGACACGATAATACATCGCGTTGACCATCTCGTTCCTCGCATCCCAGGTCCCGGTATTCAGGGCAGGGAGACCAGGATCGTTCCAGCCGATCACCGCCTCGTCGGTCGGCATCTCCTGCAGGTACCAGTACAGGCGCAGGTATTCACCGAAGCCCTCGTCGATGCCCCCGATGTCCGGATTCCCGTCAGGGCCCCGTTGCCCGGTGATAATCAGTCCGCCGTAGATCTTCGCGAGGAATGCCTGATACGACGCGGGATCGTTGAACACGTTAGCGCTGGTCACCGTGCTCTTGGGCGCCACCGTGGGATCCGTGCAGCCGGCACCGGCGAAGCAGAGGACGGCACCGGCAACGCTCAACGCTTGGATGGTACGGTTCATGTCTCCGTCCCCCTTAGAACCGGACGCTCAGGCCGGTGGTGATGGTGCGCGCGCGCGGATAGATGTTGTTGTCGATGCCGTTTACCTGTGCGGGCGGCGCTGCGGAGACGTTGGCCGTCGGATCCACGCCGCTGTACCCGGTGATCGTGAATGCGTTCTGCACCGTCGCGAACAACCGTACCGGCTGCCCGCGATAGTTGAGTGAGTAGCCGAGCGTGATGTTGTCCATCCGCAGGAAGGACGCATCCTCCACAAAAAAGTCGGAGTCGTATTGCGGCACGACGAAACCTGTCGTGAGTACCGACGCATGCAGGTTGCTCGGCATGCCCGATCCCGTGAGGTTCTGGTACGCGCCGTTCGCCGACCCCACGTTGTTATAGACCCAGTTCCCCAGATACGCCCGCAGCGTGAAACTGGCGTCGAAGCGCCCGTAGGTCAGATACGACGAATGCCCCAGTATCCACTTGGGCGCGGGATCGTGGAACGGCCGCCGGTCGGAATCGGTGATTTTGCCGTCCCCGTTCTGGTCCACGTACATGTTGATCAAAGTGTCACTGTAGATCGGCTTCCCGTTCGAGCCGTATTTCTGCTGGAAGACGTAGAACGAGTTGACCGGCACACCCGGCTGCAGGACCTCGATGAACTGGCCAACGGCTCCCGAGATGCCGCCGGTCAGAATCTTCGTCACGCTCTTGCTCGGGTTGATGCTGACCAGCTCATTCGTGTTATGACTGGCGGTGAGCGAGGCCGTCCAACCGAGGCCGGTCGCCCGTCCCTCCAACAAACGGGCGTTCAGGCTGAACTCGAAGCCCCGGTTCCTCATGCTGCCGATATTCGTCGTGACGAAGTTCCCGAGATTCGCGGCCGGGTCCACGGGAACGTTGAAGATCAGGTCGGTGGTCTTCTTGGTGTACCAATCGAACGTGCCGCTGTAACGCTGGTTCGAGAACCCGAAGTCGACGCCGGCGTCGTACGCGCTCGTCGCCTCCCAATGGATAGCCTCGTCCACGGCGCTGGGACGGATCGTGGTGACGAAGTGGTCGCCGAACCACACCTGCGTCTGCGCGTCCCCGTAGGTATAGGTCGTGTACTGGAGGAAGTCGGGGAAGGCCTGGTTGCCGGTCCTCGCCCAGGACGCGCGCAACTTGAGGTCCGACAGCGATCCCAGGTGCATGAACGGCTCCTGCGAAATCCGCCACGCCAGCGCCACCGAGGGAAACGTACCCCACTGCCGGCCCGGCCCAAAGCGCGAAGAACCATCGTGTCGCACGCTCACGGCGGCGAGGTACCGATCGGCGATGTTGTAGTTGAGCCGGCCGAAGAATGAGATCAGCTTGTACGGGACGACAGAGTCGACGTTGCGGACGTTGAGGGCCGTCGGAATGCCATTGTCGCCGAGCAGGTTGCTCCCGAGCCCGGTTTCCCGCAGGTAGGGATACTCACTGTGCGACTGCGTGTATGAGTAGCCGCCGACGAGATCGACGGTACCGGGTCCGTAGGTGCGGGACGGCCGGTAGCCCAGGTACCCGTCGAGCACCGAGTTCGTTTGACTGAAATTCGACATATACAGGCTGCCCTGGCCCTGTCGCACCTGGGCGGCCAGGTTGCTCGGGTAGAACGTCGTTCGAGCCGCGCTCGTGAGGTCGTAACCGAGGTTCAGGTTGGCAGACAACCCCTCGAGGAACGGCATCCGATATTCCGCCTGCGCGCTCCCCACGCTGCGCCAGGTCGTGCCGTGATCCGTCGCGAGGTTCAAGCTGGCGACCGGGTTGCTCGCGGAGGCGTTGGTGGTCCGCCAATCCCAGTAGCCGGTCGGGCTGGTCGGATCCATCACCGGCTGCGTCGGTGCCATCGCAGCAGCGTTGCCGAGTACGTCTCCCGGAGTGAACCGATCGACCGCTCGCGATCCCCGCACACTCGCGTGCAGGCTGAGACGGTCGTCGAGCAGCCGTTGACGATAGTTGAACCCGAGCGAAACCCGCTGCGTCGAGCTCGCCTGAATGATACCGTCCTGTTTGAGATACCCGAGCGACAGGCGGTAACCGCCGTCGGCGGTCCCGTTGCTGACGGAGAAATTGTGCTCCTGACCGTACGCGGTGCGGTCGATGAGGTTGAACCAGTTCGTGTTGGCGCCGAGCAGTGAATCGACGCGTGCCGGTGCGTATGTGGCCACGGCGGCGGCGAACTGGCTCGCGTTCAACATGTCCGGCAGCCTGGTCACCGACGACGTCGATGCACTGCTGCTGTACTCGAAACGGGCGCGCTGGCTCCCCTTTCCCGACTTCGTGGTAATGAGCACTACGCCGTTCGCCGCGTTCGTCCCGTAGATCGCTGCGGCCGATGCGTCGCGCAGCACCGTAATGCTCTCGATGTCGGTTGGGCTGATGAAGTTGAGGGGATCACGACCGGCGGAGAGGCCGCCACCCGCCCCCGTGCCGAGCGGCACGCCGTCGATGACGTACAGCGGCTCGCTCAGCGCGGTCACCGAGGTGGGGCCGCGGATCCTCAGCGACAAACCGCCGCCTGGCTCGTTGTTGTCCACGACCTGAACGCCGGGCACCTTGCTCTGGATGAGCATCTGGGGGCTCACGATCCGTCCAGTGTTGAACTCGGAGTCGGTCACGGCCGTCACGGAGCCGGTAATGTCCCCTGCCCGTTGCGTGCCGTAGCCGGTTACCACGATTGCTGACAGACTCACCGCCTGGGAGGTCAGGGCGAGATCGACCACCAGCGTGTCATGCTCCGCGACCGTAACCGGATGCGCCGCACGCGCGTACCCGATCAGTCTCGCGCGCAAAGAGTCCGCACCGGGGGATGCCCCCGTAATCTCATAGCGACCATCACTCTGCGACAGCGCGCGACGCGTGCCGAAACTGATGGTGGCTCCCGCCAGCGGTTGGTGCGTCGCGGCATCGCTGACGTGTCCGCGGATCGTGCCCGCCCCCTGCTGCGCGCCCAGCGGTGCCGACCACAGCACCGCCAACAGCGCACTCATCACGCACTCTGCTCGTCTCATACGCGTCCCCTCACGCTAAAGATGTCGCTCCCATGCAACACCATTCTTCCCCTCCCCGTGCAGTTGTCAAGGACGCGCCGACCGGGGACGGAGCACCTGAGGCTTGTCGTTGTTGCGCGCGACGACGATCACGCGGCTGCCGTCCGCGCGCCGCAGCCACGCCATGTGGCGCGCCTGTCCGTCGATCACGACGCCGCTCTGCGCCGGGTCGACGCCTGCGAACCGCCCGTCTCCCGTTCCCCGTAACAGCAGGCTGTAGCTGGCGTCGGCGCGCCCCAGCACGGGAGGGAATCCGTAGTCGTTCCCCGCGACCAGCAGGTCGGTCCGCCCGTCACCGTCGAAATCGTCCGCCAGTACCGCCCGGATCGGGGCGAGCTGGGCCTCTACGGGGAGCGGCGCGAGCGTGAAGCTGCCGTTGCCGTTGTTCAGCGCCACCGAGCTCGCGAGCACCCGGGCCTCTCGTACGGTGGCCCGGGCGAGCTCGGCGGCGTCGAATACGTCCTCGACGCGGGCTGCGCCGAACGAAGCATAGGTCGGGTAGCGCTCCCGCAGGCGGGGGATGAGCGCGAGCAGCTCGTCCCGACCGGCCACCGGGTAACTCACGCCGTGCTTGTAGACCGTGAGTATCTGCTCGGGCGCGCCGTTGTGCCCGAAGTCGGCCACGTACATTCGAGCGGGCTCCGCCGGTGAAGCCCGAAGGGAGGAGTTGAGCCCGAGGTTGCCGAGCACCAGGTCCGGGCGCCCGTCGCCGTTCAGGTCCGCGACGGTGACGCTGTTCCACCAGCCTTCCGTCCCCGCGAGCCCCGCCTCGACGGTGCGGTCGACCAGCCGGCCATTCTCGTTGTGGAACACGCGCACCGCCATCCACTCCCCGGTCACGATCAAATCGAGCCGGCCGTCGTGGTCGTAATCGACCCACGCCGCCGCGGCCACCATGCCGACCTGGGCGAGGCCCGGGGCCTTGTCGAGCGTCACGTCGCGAAAGTGCCCCGCCCCATCGTTCTCGAGCAGATAGCTCCGGGGCGCAAGGCCGTAGCGGCGCGCCACCCCACGCCCTCCCACGAACAGATCGAGGTGCCCGTCGCCGTTGAAGTCGCCAGGCACCACGCACGAGCCGCTCTCGGAGAATCGCGGCAGCGCCAGCGTGTCGCGCGCGAAGTGACCATGGCCGTCGTTCAGGTACAACCGGTCCTGCAGCGCGGCGTCGTCCCCCCAGAACTCATTGCCGCCGCTCACGACGTACAGGTCGGGATGCCCGTCGCCGTTGGCGTCGAAGAACACGGCATCGACGTCCTCGCTCAGCCTGTCCGCCTGGAACACGCCGTCCACCGGGGCGCTCGGGCGGAACGTGCCGTCCCGTTGCTGGAGAAACAGGCGTCCGGCCTGCCACTTGGCCCCGCCCACGTAGATGTCGTCCAGCCCGTCGCCGTCCACGTCGCCCACGGCGAGTGCGGGCCCCTCGGCTGAGAGCAGGTGGGGCATCAACGGCTCGCGATGGAAGTCGTAAAAGGCATTCTCCTCGTGCTTGAAATGGATACCGACGCGATCAGTCACGTCGGTGAACATGGGGTGCGTCATCGGAGTAGGCTGGACTGACCCCGGGCGCAAGCCCGGGGATGGGCCGGCAGCCGCTTGTTGCAGGGTAATTGTACGGTCGGCCGCCACGTCCGTGAGCGCCTGAGTGCGACGGTCCGGCCAGATGACGAGGAGCGAGTCGATTCGCGTTGCGCGCCCCAAGCCAAAATGCAGACGGGGATCGACCGATGACTGAAACCCACGCGTCGGCATCTGCTCCAGCAATTGCCTCGTGCCGCCCTGCTCGACAATGACCTTTGCGCCGATCCCGGCCGTATTCGCGCCGGAGCCCCGCAAGACGACCTGCAGGTAGTGGTTCCCGGTCAGCGCAGGCGCGCGGTTGCGGTAGATCGCAACGGGCGCGTCGAGCCGGTTGACGACGAGATCGAGCGCGCCGGAATTGTTGAGGTCCACATACGCGGCGCCGTTAGAAAAGCCCGGCTCCGCCAGTCCCCAGGCACGCGTCTGGTTCGTGAACGTCAGGTCGCCGTTGTTGCGGTATGCGTAGTTGGGGGTCGGAACCTGCGGCATCTTGCGGAT
>WNGQ01007876.1_pt1 | contig 13275 bp, 14 predicted proteins | sample 5407661 | NCBI WGS metagenome assembly WNGQ01 (sample SAMN13153382, study PRJNA577476) | soil metagenome | isolation source: 60 cm soil or saprolite under Garry oak tree replicate 2 | place: USA:California | collected 2016-06-15
CGATTCTTTTGGCGGAGCAGCTCGGATAATCGTCTACAAAACCTTGGTCGAGCTCTACCAACAGTATTCGATGCATGTCGACTTCACCTACCAGGATTCTCTCAAGGACCGTATGGTCCTGTTGAAAGAGCGAGTGGTCAGCGATCATCTCGTTCCTCGGAGAGCCCAGCGGGACGACAGCGTTATGTCGTATGAAGCGGCTCTCGTCCAGGCTCCGAGGCCGAACCCGCGCAATCGTTAGGCTCTACGGTCAGGACCTCTTTCGAGGGAATGCTTGTTTCGCTTTCCGGAAACGGTTTAAGGCTCGTTGGATGTTGCGGGCAGTTGCGCCGGGATGGCTGAGTGGTTAAAGCGACGGCCTCGAGATCCCGACGGGAATAGACGTCGACATGACAGCCGTTGGGCGTCACGCCCTCGTGGGTTCGAATCCCACTCCCGGCGCCACTGACACTATGATCAGGAGAGGTACCGTGGAAAAAAGGAGGATCGATAGAGTTCGCGACGACATCTTAGCACTGTCAGGGATCATCCAGTGTTCACCAGATATCCATACAGCATGGCATTCAGGCTGTCTGGAGCAATTGCCTGCGGCGTGGCTCCGGACGAAACGACAAACCCGGTCGTCAAGTGCTCATCCTTGAACGCGAAACCATTCGCGTCCGCAACTGCGGAAGAGATGTAAACCAGGCTACTGTGATTGTGCTGGTATTGTCGAAGCCTTAGATAGATGCTTACCGTGGAGTTAGCACAGCAAGAAAAAGTGGCACTCCAATCGATATCTGTTACCACTAAAACTGTGCCCGTTGGAACTGTGAAGTTCTCTGGTAACGTTCCATCGGAATGCGATCTGGTGCAAAAGAGGTCGAGAGCAACCGTACTCAAGAAACCGCAACGAAGCGTGACAAGTGAAGTGGGGTCTTGTCCAACATGGGTCTTGGGAAAGTTTGTGACGAACACGTTGAGCACCTGCGATGCTGAAGTGGATGCGAACACTCCGGTGATGAAAGTTGTAAGTACCACTATCGTCACGATGATTCCTTCTTTTCTATTCAAACAACTCACCTCCCCTACGTTCTAGTCAGGCGTTTTTCCGTGAACTTCGTTTCTCTAATCGTCAGTATTTGAAACAACCTCGTCTGCATGCCAAGAGAACCTGCGAAGCCAACGTGGGTTCGAATCCCACTCCCGGTGCCATATTATCAGTCTGTCGTCCCACGGTAACATAGGCGTTCTACAAAGCCCGAGGACTATCACCAAGACTACACGAAGAACTCACGACAGTCTTACTCCCGGATGGTCATTGAGCCGAAGATTGCCAAACTGCACAAACACTACCGAGAATAGCTGAGACAATAGGTTGGCCGTAGAGGAACCAGTCTTTTCATCGCTTGCTCGTCTGGAGGGCAAGTGTCCCGATGAGGAGTATGGTCGACGCAATGAAAGTGTAGAAGCCGGCGTCGAATCCCCACGTCACTATGTTTAGGCCGCTGGCTCCCTGGCCCACAAGGCCAGAAATACATGAGCCGCCCTCGACGAGAGTGCTTTGGCACTCACTGCTCAGCGCGTTTCCGACATCTCCGATGAATGCTAGGACTGTTATCGTAGAAAGTATTAGCGAGATTGCTAGTACGAGTCCGCGTCTGAGGAGGGCACCGATGGCTGTGGCTAGTGTGGTGAGAAGGACGAGCCCGGTCATCAGCGAATAGTTGCTTGCTAGGGCCGCGTCGAGCCGGTCTTGGAAGAATACGACGTTTGACTGTTGTGACTGGGGTCCAAAGAAGAGTCCCCACGAAGAACTGGCAGTTGATGGTTGAACGGTTACTCCCCACCATGGCTGGGCTAGGCTGACGAGCGCTACTAGGATGGATATTCCACCCCAGAACCCGACGCTTGTCAGAAGGCTGATCAGCTGTTCTCTCTTGCTCCTGCGTACTCTCGGTTTGCCCGGTTGGATATTGCTGGGCTCTGGGCGGTCGTATCTTGGCTGAACTGGTTGCATTTTCTCGTCAGACTCTGAGTGTTCATGCGAGCTAATAATGATGGTGGAATTCCACTCCCGCGTCCCAAGACTAACCCGCAATGGCGTTTTCGGGCTGGTAACGGGTCTGGTAACCGTGAATGGTAACGGGATTGTTCGAAGGACCTACAGGTTTGACTCGTAGATCGAGTCATCTAACCCAGTTCGACAGTTCGTCCGGGATGTAAAACTAGGAGTTTCTTCTTTCCCTAGTTCTCCTTCACTCGAAACCTTATGATCTTGGTTTCTAGACAAGCGGCAACGGACTTTCGAACGGGGATCGTACCGAGCTCTTCGCAACGGGAATCGGTTAATATTGATCGCCGTCCAGTTTTCACGGGTCCTTGTACAATCCCCGGTGGTTCAAGGAGGACAGGGTGGATGTCCTCCAAGACGAAGTGAATCGGGTTAGCTTCGGCACGATAATCAGCATGACCAAATCCGGAATCTTGGCCAGCCACGTGCCGATGCTCATCGATAGGTCGAAGGGCGACCATGGAATTCTGTTTGGCCATGTCGCGCGCGGGAACGCGCAGTGGCGCGGATCTTCACCGGGAGGTGAAGGCTTGGCGGTCTTTCTCGGCCCAGACGCGTACATCTCCCCGAGGTGGTACAAGACCAAAGAAGAGACGGGCAAGGTCGTCCCGACATGGAACTACATTGCCATCCACGTCAGAGGGCCCGTGATCTTCTTCGAAGACACAGCGCGCATCAGAGAGATAGTGACGAAATTGACAGAGCACCACGAAGCATACTCAAAGAAACCATGGAAAGTCAGCGACGCGCCACCAGATTACATAAACGGAGAGTTGAAGCAGATTGTCGGGTTCGAGATGCAGATCGTCAAAATCGAAGGGAAGTGGAAGATAAGCCAGAATAGACCAGAGGCAGACCGCGACAGCGTGATGATCAACCTCTTGGAACGCGACAGGCTCAGGGACGAGGAGGTTTCGTATGAGATGAAGCGTCGGGGATCGTAACCCTGATTCTTTTGGCTCGGTCCAAGTGTTACTCGAGAAATCTCGGCAGACTGCTAAAGCGTGCTCATTTTTCATCTGATATGTGACAACTAGGTTTGAGGAACTAACCCACTCCGGCGCCTAGAACACGCCTATGGGGTCGATGAATAGCATTGTGTTTAGATCCGAATCTGGATGATGAAACACAAACTCGGAACCCGGACCGAGACTAGTTGCTGGAACAGTTCCTGAAATGGGTTCCTAAACCAGTTCCTGAACCGGTATGTGAAACAGCTCCGGAAACAGAATAGTGAAATTTCATAACCCTCCCGGGGGGGGGTATTCGAGTCTCGTGCGAGACACCAGAAGCGCGCAGAGATGGATGAAGTGGAAGTCCAACAATCACCAGCGGCAAGTTTGGTTTCGACAAGTGTCGTCGTGCTGTAGCGGAACCAGTGGCATTTGAACCCAAGACCTTCAAGAAATTTCAGCAGAATCACAGAGCCAGATGTCCTTAGCTGGTTTTGTTCTTGGAAGGCAGGATCCAGGCTAACACTAGATCCGAATCTGGATGATGAAACACAAACTCGGAACCCGGACCGAAACTAGCTGCTGGAACAGTTCCTGAAACGGGTCCTGAACCAGTTCCTGAACCGGTATGTGAAACATCTCCTGAAACAGAATAGTGAAATTTCATAACCCTCCCGGGGGGGTATTCGAGTCTCGTGCGAGACACCAGAAGCGCGCAGAGATGGATGAAGTGGACCCCTGTCGTTTGGGCCGAATCGTATGTAAGAATCGCATATGCGTAAAGGCTATACGTTTGGAAGTGCCCTAATGGGTTCGAGTGTTCAGGAGGCACTCTCTCGTATGTGTAAACACCCCGTAATGGCGAAATTAACCCTTGCAGTAGCCGCCTCCCGACTAGCCACCGGTGGCTAGTGGCGTACTGGCTCAAACTCCCACATTTTGTCCACGAACGACGGACAAGACGGCTTCAGAATAAGCCCGACTCGCAAGTCCGGGGACCTGATTCCAAACTCCCGTTTTTCACGAAGACATCACTCGGCAAAACTCAACTTTGCAAAGAGGATTCGCCGCCCATTCTGGGCCACAATTCGCCAAAATAACCCAAATCTGATTCAACCAGCGGCCCCCCCAAAAAAGGGGGGTTCCTTGTAACGATCTGCGACACGAGAGTACAGTCTGGAATATTCTACGAGTTTACCGTTTGAACAAGCCTGCGAGGCGTTGACGGAGACCCTTCTTCCCCTTCGCCTTCTTCTTCTCGAACATTAGTTTGAGGAATGATGTGAACAGCGCAGCAAGACCCAGGTTCACAATGCTAGCTGGAAAGGCTGGGAGAGATCCTCCAGAGAAGAGAAGACCCGCTACCAGCGCAAAACCGAGGAGGAGAGTAGCCACAACATTGAGAGTAACGGGTATCTTGCTCTCTGAATGCCGCTCGTAGATCGACGCGCACGCACCACCCAGAGTGAGCATGAACGCCCAGCCGAAAGTAAAGCCCCACCGGGAAAGAATTAGGCTAGTCCCGTAAACTGTTCCAAGCCCGACCATCTCGGCTCCCAGAAACGCTCCGATCGCGAGACCACCAATGACCAGGGCAGCTAGTTCGTAGAATGCATGGTATCTGTGTCCTCGGCTGAGATAGGCGACGTAGTTCACCAAGAGCAGGGTAAAGGTCAGTACGGTGATCACGATGAGCAGGAGAAAGTCGAGAGGAAGCGGCGTTGCGCTAGCCGAAGTTTGTCCTGAGAGAGTAGGACCCATCCCTACTCTTTCTTCTTGAAGTGTTTCTCCCAGAATCCCTGTTTCCGCTTCGCTATCCTACTAGCCGTTTCTACTCCCTTGTCCATCTCAGACTGGCTGTCGACCTGCTTTTCTGTCTGACCAGTCTGTTCTTTGACTGGGATTGTCGGCTTCTGTAACGGCTTATTCTCGACAGTCGGATTCGCAGGTGGCTTCTGAGTCTTCGCATCAGGTTCCGTTGCAGTTTCTCTCTTCGTCTCAGCGTCGATCGCTTGTTCGTCTGATTCGGCTAGTGATATTTCGAACTCGCACTCTGGTAGGCCCTGTGAGATACACTTGGTCTCTTTTGCTTGGACGGTTTTGTCGAGAACCTCAGCAAACAATCCGGCCAAGAATCCGCTTGTGAACATGCAGTTCGGCTGGTCCGATTGGCCATTCTCCATCGCCTCGAAACAGTTGCTGATCCCGATACTGGCGTATGCCTTGTCAAAGTCTACTTGGTGAATCTTGATCTTTCCTAGTCCAAGATTCGTATCCTCGAACGCTGAATGAACCAGGTTCTCAAGTTCCGCCCTCTGCTGAGCCCCGGTCGAAGTTATGCTGTCACGGAATATGCTGCCCTCGTGAATGCCAATTCCGCTAGCCAAATAGGAGAGGAATGGTGCTGCCTGTTCCGCGACTAGCCTTTCGAGTCCGTCTCTCATTACCCTGACTACGTCTCGTCGTAGAATGATCATTTTCTGGCCGAAGAAAGAGACCTCTCCCTTGTTGTCGTTGAACCGTACCTGGTTTACGGACCCTACGAGTCTTCGTAGGTCCCACGCGTTTGGTTTGCCTTTCGGGCTAGTTTGCACTGGCTGGTATCTCCTTGATTTCTTCTGTCAACAGTTCAACCGCTTCGTTCACTTTGTGAGCGAACTGCGAGTCGGGGTTGTCCATTACGAAGACTGATCTGCTCAGGTTGTTGATTACGTCGATCTGGAACTCGAACGCTTGCAAGAATTTCGACTTGAACAACGTAGCCAGTTCTTTTCCAACCTTGACCGCGTCCTTGATCCTGACTCCTGGAGGAACCATGTTCAAGGTGAGAAACGTCGGTTTCCCAAACGTCTCAGCCAAAAGCACCATTACGGCTGTTCCGAAGAGGTCTTGCTGGTCGACTCTAGAGACGAGGACCAGTGCGTCGCAGCAGCCCATCGCTAGAACCGTATCATTCTCGACGCCCGGGTGCGTATCCACAATGATATAGTCAAGGTTGCACTGTTCACCCACCTTCTGCAACGTATCCTGGAACAGCGTCACCTCCAAGCCGGCCTTCAAGAGTCTAAGCATGTCTTCGACCTTGTTGCTAGCCGGGCAGAAGTACAGTCCTCCCTTCAGCTTCGGAAACCTTGGGGTAAGATCAATAATCACATCCGCGGGCGTTGCATCGCCTAGGAATATGTCTGTGAGTGTTGCTTTGACTTCGCCCTTCTTCAAGCCGAACAGGACGTGCAATCCTGGTCCGGAAAGGTCGAGGTCCATTACCCCAACCCGGTTATGCATAGCAAGGGTAGATGCTACGTTTGCGGTTAGGGTTGTTTTTCCTGTTCCGCCTTTGAACGAGTGGACAGCAATTACCTTGGTCATTGTTCATCCTTGTCCTTCTTCAGCTGGTCCTTCACCGATTGGAAGAAATCCTGGTTCTCGATTCTCCCTGCCTCCGACTTGACAGCTTCCAAGTCTATCTTTAGCGTCGCATGTGTCGCCCGATGTCGCCGGAAGGCGAGAAAACCACCGCCGAGCAGTGCGGCGATGGCGAGTGCTAGGATTCCGAAGTAGTAGAGAGGAAGCGAGAGGTTTCCGGAAGAACCGTTAGACGCAGGCTGGACGGAAACGCTTGAAGTCGCAGATGTGGTTTGGCCGCTGTTGTTCTTTACCGTGACGGTTATCGTGTAGCTCTTGCTGGTCGAGCCTGTCAAAGTGTAGGCGTGGTTGTCGCTCGTCGTACTTCCCAGTGTGTCGGTTGTTCCGTCGCCCCAGTCCACTGTCGTAGTCACAATGGACCCGTACTGATCGGATGCAGTTATTGTGAGTGTAACCGTCTGGCCGGATGTAGGTGTGGTCGTAGAGGAAGAGAAACTAACGACTGGAGGCTGACCACTGATTGTGACCTGGGTCGTCGATGTTCCGGAGGACCCACTGTTGTCAGTAACGGTGAGAGCGATGGTGTACGTTCCTGCGGTCGTATACGTGTGCGTCGTCGTAGATCCGAGGCCTGATGATCCGTCTCCGAAGTTCCAAGACCAACTCGAAACCGTACCATCGGGGTCATAGCTCGCGGTCCCGTTGAAGCTGATCGAGGTTCCCGCCGGGGCGGATGTGGTCGAAGAAACGAAACTCGCCGTGGGAGGATGATCTTGGGTCGTCACGACTTTTGTTGTGGAACCGGTGTTCGGGGGACTGGTGGAGTCGGAGGCTTTGACGAAGAGCGACCATAATCCGCCGGGGTCGTTTGGTTGAAGAGTGTATGAGCCTATCCAGAACTGGAATCCGCTGTCGAAGATTATTGGAACTGTATCGTTTACCATCGGGGTTCCAGTGTATAGAAGATATGCTTCGACCGATCCGGTCTGTAGGGCTGATCCGTCCGGGTAGGTTATTGTCGCGTTGAGTTTGAATTGCTGACCTACTGACACGTAAGTAGTGATGCTTGCGCTGATGGCCAGAGTTGCAGCTGTTAGCTGCGGGAGACTTATGAGGGATTTGTTTGGACCAATGTTTCCGCTCCCATCGTTGTAGGCGTTCGTCGCCATCGTTGCGTTCCAAGTACCGGTACCGTCGGTTGTCAGAGTCTTGTAACTTGCAGTGAATGTCTTCACTGTGTTATCGTAAGTCGCGGTGAGGTTGATTTGATTGCCAGTAGGGTCTGTCAATGTCACAACGGCGGTTCCAGTGGTCGCGTTACTGCCATCGGGATAGGTAGGCTGAAAAGAGAACCTCATCGTGTCGGTTCGCTGATACGAGGACATTGATGACGAGAGCAAAGCAATCGTCATCGGAGCTGCGAGCACGGAAAAAGCTTGAATGTCGGACGGATTTTTCACGGTGGTTGTTCCAGTCAGAGTTACAAGGTAATTGCCTAGAGTTGAGTTCCACGGGATCTTCCAACTCGTAGCAACGACTCCCGCCACCGCGTGTACTAGCTGATAGAAGACATTGGTTGACGAAGCTACTGGCCGGATGGCAACGGTTACAGATTCTGATGCGTTATAACCAGTTGCTTGCACCTTCACGGTCTGAGTCCTTTCGTATTGACCGCTATCAGTGAGTATGAAGAAGAAAGAGCTTGACGCTACGTTTGTTTTAGCTACCGGCGCGACTTGGTTGACTTGTACGAAGTATTGTCCCACAAGATCGCTGGACCCTTGGAATCCAGGGCTAGGATAGACGATGGGAGGGAGACTAAATTGAGCATTGAGCACTGAGTTAGTATAGTTGTACAATATTGACTGGAATATTTTTGTCGAAGGATCTTGGACAAAGAATCTGAACCTGTAAGTGGTTACATTGGCTCCCGTAACTGAGAGCACAAGTGCGTTAGTGCCTCCTTCCTGAGCGTATCCAGGATACACCACGTAAAGAGTGTACGAGCCAGTCGCATGGACGTTTGGAATATCAGCTAGGAGAATGAGCGGGGCAAAGGTTGCGAGGGCTATGAATAGAACATAGCGTGTCGCTCTCTTGTATCGCACGACGTGCCTCCCCGTGGCCAGAACTGTGAACGACGAACCTCTGACACGGGACTAAAGTGTCGCGTAACTCTGAGCCCAACGCCGAGGTATCCAACGAGACAACGAATACCGGACGTAGGCGTTACTAGCGCTCATCAAACCCCTGCTTCCGGCAAGACGTCTCTAGCATGGAAACCAATAAGAGCCCGGTCAACCCCTCCCGAGAGAAGATCGGACATGCCCCAGCTGACTGATAGTGCTAGGAAAATGTTGGAAGGCAAGAACTTCGTTTACTTGGCCACGGTTAATCCTGATGGGACTCCTCAGGTCACGCCGACTTGGGTTGACACCGACGGCCACTTTGTGCTGATCAATACCGCGCTTGGCCGTGTCAAGCATCGAAATATGAAGAAGAATCCGCATGTCGCCCTCGCCATAACTGACGCGACCAATCCCTACAATCTCATCATCATCAAAGGCAAGGTAGTTGACCACATTACTGGTAAGGTAGCTGAGGATCATATCGACAAGATGGCGAAAAAGTATCGTGGTCTAGACAAGTATCCGAATCGGAGCCCTAACGAGCAACGGGTCTTGGTCAAGATAGAACCAGTGCGGGTCACAGGCAGGTAGAGTGCCTAGCCCAGAGGTTCTTCTAGACTCGTTCTAAAAGCCCTAGGCCGGATAGGCCGAGATCTAGTCTTTGCTCTCTTCGCTTGTTTTCCTCTTGGAGCTTTGATCTGGAAGAGGCGGTATTTCGTGTCCTATTGGTCTAAAGCTTTCTGCGATGAGGGTCTGGAATCCTTCCAGTGCGTTGTCGATTACTCCTTTGAGTTCTTCTCCGCCTGAAATGTCTCGGGTGACGGCTCCTCGCTGGTTGACTATCTTGGACTTTTTCAGAACTTTTGCCATGTCTGCTTCTGCTAGGCCGCAGAGCTTCATGAGGCTGATCAGGTAGAATGAGGTCTTACCGTCGAGCGATTCCTTGGAGGCTCCTATCATCCTGGCCAGTTCGCCTCGGTAGATTCGGCCTTGTTTCAAGACGGCCTTGCTTACGAGGTCGTCTAGGACCTGTGGTGGTACCTTGACTAGAATCGCCATTTTTCTATGAGACGCCTCATGAGTTTGGACTATCGGGTTTTGGTTCTTGGAAGGTGTGAGTAGGGTAGAAAAGAGGATTGTATTAGCCTGCCTTTACCCGAGCCTTGGGCTTCTGAAGTGAGGGTTGTTGGTTTTTCGGTGGGCATGGGGTTATTAGTTTGATTTGGGCCTTTGAATCCCGGGGACTCTGAAAAGGCCCCCGTGGAGTGTTGGACAATTGCCTAAACTCGAAACCACGTGTCCCTTGGAGGCTTTCCGGAGGTTCATGATCACGAGCACCTGCCGCTCGTTTATTCCAACCGATTATCAGCTGGACGTCTCGGTTTTTCCGGAGAGGTCCAGGGATCTCGGAACGATGTACGTTGAGGCGGAGGACAAGGTGACTCTCGGTCGGGCTAACGATATCAGCTTTGTCAGAGTCAACCTTGTTCTCGGAATAATCTACAATTCGAAGAGCGGACATACCCAACTAAAGTGGAGGCATGTCCGCGGCGACCAGGGCCGTCTATCCGGAGAGGCGAGCACCAACACGATGGTGAACCTCTACGAAGCAGGCGCATTGGACCGGTCGTTCATCCGGACCATAGCGGCAAGAATCCAATAGTGCCAGTAGACCAAGACCCCTCCTCACGGCCAGGACCCCAAGTCTAGTCTCGCCAACCCCACCAAAGCTTCTTCTGACGATAATCCTCCTAGACCAGAACGGGCGCAGAATCAGCCCCGATCTCGAATCCGAGGGGGGTGCCGTTTTCACACTCTTTCCTTCCGCTAAACCAACGCTTTCGACCAGCCCCGACCGGCCAATTCCAAGCCCTGATCCCTTAGACTCGCCCAGAAAACACGTTACCTAGCAAAAACAGTATCCAAAAATCGCAATTACGACCACTCCCCGCGACACAAACCTGCTATTCCGGCGAGATGCTATGGAAGACACGACCTTCTTTCATTCTGAATCATACAGCCTCCAGATTCCATCCAAGGATGGTTCTTGACAACTGGGAGTGGCAAGATGGGTTAGGCATAATTTATCTCTCCTACAGATCGGTCCATGCTCTCTGGGCTGACAACGGGTTTGCCGGAGCTTTTCGCGACTGGTATAGAGGCGCTCGACAAGGTTCTGCCAAAAGGTATTCCCAGAAACAGCATGATCATCCTCGCAGGCGAGCTGGGCACTGGAAAATCCGTCTTGATGAGCGAGCTTCTCTATCGAGTCTTGAAAACGCGCAAGGAGCCTTGCATCTACGTGACCTTCGAAGGACCCCCGATCGCGGTCGAACAGGACATGGAGAGCTTCGGCTGGGACATTACGCCATTCCTTGATTCCGGTCAGTTGAAGTTCATAGACTGCTTTTCATTTAGAAACGAACCAGCGGAGGTCCCGTCCTACATTCACTACGTGAAGGACCCTCGCGACCTACACTCTGTGACAAGCGCTCTCTTTACCATGATGGAAGAGATGAAAATGCAAGGTCGAGGAGCTGTCTTCGTAGACTCTCTAACAGAAATGTTCACCCTCGTCCAGGAAGAGCGCCCCCTAGTCTTCCACATGCTCGACGGCGTAAAATCATGGAGAGCAAAAGGGCCTAAGGAGAGGCTAGTCCCATTCTTCCTCTCCCACCACACACCACTACGCGCATATGTGGAACTCGACGATCTACTCTTCTACGTCGTCGACGGAATAGTCGACGTAAGATTCAACCCCGGCTTCGCAGAACGAGGACTACTCGTCAAACAGTTCAGAGTCCGAAAGATGAAGGGCGCTCCCCACGAAACCTACTGGGTCACCTTCTCAGTAACCTCGAAAGGAATCACCGAAGTGCCCCTGCCAGTGCCTGTCCTATCGACCGAGAAGAGGCGTACCAGCAGGAAGAAGTAGCCCAATTCGCATCGGCCTAACCGGAAGAGCTGTGGCTATTCATCACGGTAGTCATAACGATCAAGTCCACGGCATGCCCAGCGTTCACACGGGACCTCCTCGTATCAAAGTTCCCTACTCGAAGAATCCAGTGTTTGTAGCGGAAGGCTACAAGCCTCCGGTCGTAGCGGGCCGAAGCTTCGAATACGAGACAACCCCGGAAAACGTCGACTACTGGCAGACGCTAAGCCTCGCCTATAGGCAGTATTTGAAAAAGGAAGCTGACACGCGAATGATCGACCTACGACTACTAATAGACGAGAGAAGAAGCGGAGCCTTCAGATGCGTAGGATGCTACAAGCCGATGGTCATGAGGGAACTGTTCGCCAACGGCGACCGGGTTTATCAATGCCTCAACGGCGACTGCGTGAAGAGGATCATTCGATACCAGTACCAGGCACGTACAGGGCGTATCGCAGAAGTAGCCTAGCTAGCGGCATCCCTTCACAGACAGTCTATTCCGCGCCTTTATCATCAAGAACGTCCGGCTCCCCCTCCCCGGTTCTATCAGTATAGTCATAAGATGCGGATAAATAGGAACAGAGACGAAAAACTAGGTGACTAACCGTGTCCGCCCAGAGGTCTGCCCAGTCCGACGATCCTATAGAACTGCTAGCAGACTCTCTAAGCGTCTGGGTCGGAAAACTCAGCGACATCGTCCACAAAGTCATAGACACAGAACCAATCCGAAACGTGATCAACTGGGCCCGCATGTACTCTCTATGGCCAGTTAACATTACGACCGCCTGTTGCAGCGCAGAGTTCGGCGCCGCAAGCGGCGCACGCCATGACCTGGAACGTTTCGGAGTTCTACCAATCGGCTCACTGCGGCAATCGGACCTTATGGTGATAGAAGGAACTATCACGAAGAAGATGGCCAAGAGACTCCGGACGATCTATGATCAGATGTCTGTCCCGCGATATGTCATCGCGATGGGAGACTGCGCAATATCAGGCGGGCTCTTCCACGACTCTTACAGTATTGTAAACGGGGCTCACGAATTCCTACCAGTTGACGTGTTTGTCCCAGGATGCCCCCCGAGACCCGAAGCATTGGAGCACGGGATAATCATGCTTCAAGAAAAAATACGCAAGTCCAAGGTGTACCCCGAGGGATGAGCCTCACTCATGAAAGGGAAGACAATCTAATCAAGACAGTCAAAGAAAACTTCCCTGCCGACGTCAAGGATGCGACGACCGTCCGACGCTCACGGATCAACATAACAGTCGCTCCCGAGAAAATTGTTGAAGTGGCAGTCTTCCTACGCGACAAGCTAGGATTCGATCATCCGAGCGGAGTCTCAGCAGTCGACTACAACCGGGAATCACGGTTCGAAATAGTCTACCACCTCTCCTCGATCCAAAGCCAGGGCCAGCAGGATATTGTCATTAATCTGAAAGAGTCTGTTCCCCGAAACAATCCCCGAGCCACCTCACTCGTCAAGGTATGGCCAGGGGTCGAGAACTATGAGCGGGAGTCTATGGAAATGTTCGGATTACAGTTCGACGGTCATCCCCGACCGGAGAAACTGTTACTCAACGACAACTGGGACGGACCACCGCCTATGAGAAAGGAGATCAGGTTCCCGACAGACTGACAACAAATGACAACAACCGAGAAACCTGCAGAAGCAACCGATCTACCCTCGTTGAGTCCGACGGAGCCCGGGGCTCAGACCATGACATTGAGCGTGGGCCCGCAGCATTCCGGCTCGGGACACATGCGGCTCATAGTCGAACTTGACGGCGACATCATCATCAACGCAATGCCAGACCCAGGCTATGTACATAGAGGAATAG
>WNGQ01019302.1_pt1 | contig 13275 bp, 12 predicted proteins | sample 5407661 | NCBI WGS metagenome assembly WNGQ01 (sample SAMN13153382, study PRJNA577476) | soil metagenome | isolation source: 60 cm soil or saprolite under Garry oak tree replicate 2 | place: USA:California | collected 2016-06-15
CTCAAATGAGTTAATCGACGCATTTCCGGTGCACTTGGTGGAGATGCGCGCAGGCAAGCTCTACGAAATCTACGTCGATACAGCGGATGGACGATTGTTTGAGGTGTTGGATATGCCCAGCTCACCCGCAGTCGCCGAGTACCTGGATCGTTACTCCATCCCCTGGCGTAGCTTTGAGAATGGATGGCGCGCGGAGATCAACCTGGATGCGCTGCGCTGGATGGAACGTGCTGCTTCACTCATAAAACGCAGAACCGGACGCGAGCAAGCGCGTCCCTACCCAGGCGGCTTTATTCTCACCATTGACTACGGCGACAGGGCGAAAGCTTTATATACACGCACACGGCAGCGCGGCACCCTGCTCTGCTACTATCGACACGCGGTCAATGAACACCCTCTGGCGCATCCTGGAGCGCAGGATATCACCGCGCACGTGAATTTTAGCGCGCTGATCGATGAGGGCAGGCGGCACGGCTTGCGCCTGAATGCATTCACGACCCAGGCGCGTTGGTTGGAAAACATGGGTATGTTCGATGAACTCGAACGAAGACGCACATCGGACTATGCGGCATCGGTGACAGATCGCGCTAGCGATGCGGGACAGGTAGCCTTATTGCGATGGCATACTCTGCGCCAATCCGCCGCGATACTGACCGACCCCGCCGGTATGGGCAATTTTAAGGTTTTGATTATGCGCCATTAAAATTTTCGGGGATACGTAGTATTGTTGTAGCTATTCTTCCCCCCTGGATTGACGCCCGTGTTCGGAAAGCCCTTTGGTGTAGTGGGAGTCGAACTGGTAGTAGGTGGCTCATTGTTCTCATTATCGGTATTCGAACCAGTTTGCTGTCCGCTGCTATTTGAATTGGGGTTGAGGCTGACGGATAAAGTATTGCCGTTGGTACTCAGCGTCGTGGTATCGCTCGACTGTGACGCGCTACTTTTATTGATTACTAACTGCCCGCATGCCACGGTTGTCCCACTAGCCGTGGGACCCTGGTGTAAATCCACAAACCAGGTTTGGGCGGTATTGAGGGTGCCAAATTTAAACTCACCCGACACGCTGCCGTTAGCATCCGAGGTAATAGAGCCAATATCCTGATAAGGAGAACCATTGCACTTACCGGGGTCCAGCGTTACCTCGTATTTTGTATTCACAGGCAGCCCTTGTATGGAGACTTGCAGGTGGCTATTACTATCATTTACATTTGCGGGAATGTACTGTGCCAGCCCGGTTGCAGCCGAATTATTAAATGCGCTTATCAGGGAGTTCCCCGCCTGTTCAAGATAACGCGGGGCAAACAAGGCAAGAACGATCACAACCACGACACCGAGAAATAGCAATCGAAACAGCGCTCGAATCATTCACCTTGTCTCCTTACATGCATATCTATTCGCTAATTCTTCTATATTATAGTCGAAAAAGGTCATCCCTGTCTACGAATAGGGTCAGTGAATTATGCCAAAGCGATCGTGAGGGCCGCCCTGGAAGTCAAAATCATAGATTGGGCAAGACGCTCTTCGCGAATGCACGTAACCCATCGATGTCGTCCATCTCGAACCATTGCAGCATCAACTCCTCAACCCCGGCGCCGGCATAACTCTTTATCTGCTCAATAATCATACTGGGCGTACCAACTAAGGCCCATCCTTCAGCGCACATGGCTTCAATCACTTCGTCAAGTGGTTTATTAGCAAATTCCGATCTATCGTGACGCCAGCTCAGCCGACGATCAACTTCGTCCATATCGCGTCCAAAAAACACGGCCAGCATCATAGTGCGCCTGACCTCAGCAGGTTCGCGTCCAGCGGCCTTCAACAGGGTATCGAGCATAGCCGAACGTTCGCGGAACCCCTCCGGTGTAAGGGAGAGTACATTCCAGATATCGGCGTAGCGTGCAACGAGCGGCAATGTGCGCTTGACCCCGTTGCCGCCCAGCAGAATGCTCGGCCCCCCTGGGCGTTGAGGACGCGGCAGGAGCGTTGCCCCGCGCAACTGAAAGAAACGACCACCAAACGTTACAGGCTCATCGCTTTTGAGCAGGCGCGTAATCACTTCCAGCCCCTCTTCCAGGCGAGCCATGCGCGTTGGTATATCCCCCAGGTCAAGACCAAAAAGCTGGTGTTCGCGTTCCTGCCAACCCGCGCCCACTCCCAGAATCATACGCCCTCCGCTCAAATCATCAAGTGCCGCAGCCTGCCGCGCAAGCAGCGCAGGATGTCGAAACGAGAGCGGCGCAACTAGCGGGCCAAAGTGAACGCGCTGCGTATTCCCCGCCAGGTAGGTGAGTGAGACGATCGTCTCTAAGGCGGCTTTATCTGGTGGCCTGCCATTCGTGAAATGATCCGAGCGGTACAGACCCGCGAAGCCCAGCGCCTCGACTTCAGCAACCAGCTTTTTCCAGCGCGGCCACGTCAGGCCATCCTGCCCCTCAATCTGTATGGATATAGCAACCATATCTCCTGTGCTCCTTTTTTGTTTGTCATTCTCTTATTATACCGTGTTGTCTCCCTTTCTGTTATCTGCCCATACATGCTAAGCGTTGCTTTGCCTGTGGACATATCCTCGACTCACTTTCGCTTGATATCCGTGAATGGATCTGCCCTGAATGTGGCACCTCTCACGAGAGAGATCTCAATGCCGCTCAGAACATACCCGTGGGGAGGATGTCAATCTTCGACAAGCAGTACATCATTCTCATATATCGATAGAACTCGCCCCTATTTTCGTTCAAGGATATAAGGAACGTAATGCAAATGTCGATTGAAACGGAGAACACCATGGATGATCCAAAGTTTTACACTGACGAAGAGCGGCAGCTACTGCCAGACGACGATTTAGCGCATAATTTACTGAAAAAGGAGCGGCATTTGCTTGCAGACCTGCATAATGCGCAGGAAGCAGAAGCTCGTGCCCTGGAGCGTTTCCGGCGTGTGCAGTCTAAACTGCAAAGGCGTAAAGCGCGTGTGCTGCGCCTGGAAAATCGTTTAGCCCTTACCCGGAAAGAACTCGCAGTCCTCCAATCAAATCTGAACAGTCAAGATCAGCAAAACGGACATGTATCTGCCAGCCCCGAACCGCCTGTACGCGAGCTTATGGCTACTCCTGATGAAGCTGCTTCACCGCCACCGGCTGACGCGCTTCATTCCGTATCCTCCTCTGAAAGAACTGAAGCCATAGCACCAACTACAACCCCTTCAGACCTGGAGGTTGCTGCACCCACGCCACCGGAGGACAGACCCGATACCTTTGAACCTGAGCCTTTTGTCACGCCCGTATTCGTATCTGCATTCGAGCCAGCCGCTGGAGACACCAGCCCGGTTCCGCAACCAACCGATATGGCTGAACCTGCCGACGTGGTAGAAAGTAGCAAACAAGAAGGAGACACCAGCCCGGTTCCGCAACCAACCAACCTGGAGGAAACACAACCAGCACAGCAGCCATCATCTCTAGAAGGCGTGGTCGTGACTTCAGAAGCCCGTGAAGTTCGCGCAGAAGATGCAACCCGAGTGGGAGATACCACACACGAGCAACCCCAGGCGCAAGAAGCGGTGGCTGGAGTAGTAATCGCGACTCCAACTGAAGAGCCTATCGTGAGCGATCCAGGTGCCTCCCTGTTAGAACAACTCGCGCGTGATATCAGTACACCCCCGGTTGAAGCACAATCCATCCTCACTGATGGAGGAGGCAGTCAGGAGGAGAGCGAGCCTGCCCCACTCATTGAACCAGAACCGTCACCGGCTATGAACCCTGCAACTCCGCCAGCCATGATAGCGCAAGAAGAAGCAGGCTCTTCACCAATGCTGGCCGAGGCCATGGGATTATGGAAAACGACCGAAACGGAAGCGCTGCCGACGCAGAGTACGTCAGATGATTCCTCTGCCAACCTGTCTCCCGGCGACAGGATTTCCTCCCCGCAGCCCATGCCACCGGCCAAATCACCTGTTCAAATCTTGAATGAGGCCAGAGAAGCATGGCAAGAGGCTGAGGCAGGTGTGCAGCAAGCTCGCAACCGCGCCCATGATCTCGCCGCCAGCATCTCTATTCTGGCTCAGACCGGTCTAAGCGGCACACTCATGGAAGAACTGCTGCGCAAACAATCCGAGGCCAATAAGGCACTGGTCGAGTCGCAAAAATCAGCGCGGGGAGCATACGAGCGCTTAGTGCAAGCCGAAGAAGCTTACCAGCTCGCCCAACAGGAGGAGCAGAGCCACACCAACGGCCTTACATCGACATCAACCGACGATGGCGACACAACCGTGCAAATGCACGCTATCCACCTGTACAAAGAGTGGTAAGAACCTGTTCATCAGGCGCTGGAGATTCTCTTGTAGTATTGCCGACCTCGCCAATCCACTCCAGTGCCTGTCAGGACTCTCCAGGAAGACTGAGCCAGTATTCCTTCAAGCATAACCCCGGCCAGGGGGTGCAACAATGCATAAGGCCAGGGGACGCGTAGACGTTGATTAAGCCACATACGATAGGCCAGCAGGGAAGTTAATTCTAAAGCGGTTGCGGCTTGTACTTCTCTCTGGCCAATACTCTCTCCATGTCGGATTCTTGTCAGGCGTGCCAACAGCGGGAGGAGAAATGGCACTATGGAAATCATGGGCAGCCCGATCAGTTGGAGTATAAAAAAGCCGATTCCACCGCGATTACCTAGATAGGCATTCTTGCGCCAGCCGCGCCAGATTTCTCCTAAGCTCTTGTACATATGCACCGAAACAAGATCACTTCCATCGACGAAACGCAGTTTATACCCATGATCTTTCACGACTTGCGCCAGGTCGCTAATTCTTGACGCGCGTAACCGCCTAGCGCGTCGTAGACCTCGTGCCGGATCAGAATATACTGTCCATTTGCGATTGCTACTTTGCTCCTCGGATTGTTGACGAGTTTCGGCGGATAGAGCATGCTGATACCGAGATAGACCATCGGCATTAAAACTTTATCCCAGAATGCCGGCAGTTCTTGCGTCGAGCCTATCGTAAACAGATCAGCTTTCTCCTCGATAGCTTGAGCCAGCGATGAACGTAAGGCGTTCGGTGCATGGTAGGTATCGGCATCCGTAAACAGCAGCCACTTCCCGCGAGCCTCCTGCGTGCCTTTCTGAATAGCATGTGGTTTACCAGCCCAGCCCTCCGGCAAGTCATCCCGCAGGCGCAGTACATACAGGCGATCTCGGTGTGGATGAGACGTAGCCAGTTCATCGAGAATAGCAGGCGTTTCATCAGTTGAGCCATCGTCAACTACGATCACTTCATAGTTGTCATAATCCTGTTCCAGCAGCGACTCGACACAACGACGAATATTGCCCTCTTCATTCCGAGCTGGCACAATTATCGAGACCAGGGGACCTTTCAAGACCTGTGGAGGATTTTCAGACCTGGGCGGCAATTTCTTTACGCGATCTTCTTTATTGGGGGCTGTTCGCAGCCATATTACAAGATAAAATCCGACCACCCCGATCACATGTGACCACAGGAGAAAGCGCGGCCAGGATTTTAACCAGGTATTTTTTCTCATCGATTCTACTCTTCTCTAACCTACCACTGCCTGGAAAGCGCGGCTTCAGTCTCCAGAGTTCTCTGCATCAGTGGCAGAATAAACCAGCTGACCGCCATACCGAAAAGCGCCCCGGTGAGCAGGCGTAGCTCCCAGTTACTCTCGCGCAGACCAAACATCTGGGTGAACCCATCCACAGCCATCGGTATGCTGAATAGCACCAGGCCCCACCAGCGCATGCCCGGCAGTCGTTTTTTGGTGTATACGAAGACGAAGCCAATGAGAAACATCGAGCTATAAATCGCACAGCACCGTTCGCACAGGCAGACCTGGTGCCCATACAGATAGAAAGAGTGCGAGGGTGTCTGCGCACATAAGACGTGCATCCAGGAAAACATTGGTTTAGCAATCGCGTCCAGGCCAAAGTATGACAAAATGGGGTCTACGAAAGCAATGAGCAAAATAAGCCCGAAGATCACCGTGTAGACGAGACCAAAATGGTTCACCAGAAAGTTCCCCAGGATATTGCCTACGCGTTGAATTCGCCGTGCCTGTATTGATGTATTCCTCTGCTGAATACTTTGCATGGTCCGTTTTCCTTACGCATCGTTGCTATACCGTTACTGCTGATTATACAACTCATCGTAAAAATTTGTAAGACTATAATGCACCTCACTAAGATGCTGCATCCCAATCCCTCCCTCTTGCTTGTCCTACCCCACAGATGTACAATCTCAGTGAACATACGAACCGAACAATCGAGGCAAATGATGCGACATAGACATTTTCTAAGATTGCTGCTGACATCACTTCTCAGTCTCAGCATTTTACTCACCCTGGCCTGGACGCCATTTTTCTTCCAGGCGCCAGCCGCGCTCGCGCATGCCTTCGTCATTGGTTCCGATCCGGTGGATGGCTCAACCATCCCCGCCAACAACGCCAGAGAACTGGATACGCCGCTTCTATCGCCATCCACATTGCCGCAAGGGAGCTATGAGGTCAAATGGACGGCCATCGCTACGGATGATGGGCACGCCACGCACGGCCTGATCGGGTTCAACCTGGGATACTCGGTAACAGGGCTTTCCGGCACACCAACACTGGGGCCAATTACCAGCAATATTCTTCCCCAACTGAACCAGCAGGGCGTCCTGGCCATTATGTGGGAATGGTTAACCTCGCTCGCCTTGATCTTCTGGATCGGGATTGTGATAATAGAGAGTTTGCTCGTGCTGGGTGCGGGTGCATCACCTGGTGACTCGAACGGCGGAATAATCCCCACCCTGAAAAAACAGGGACGACCATTACAATGGCTATGCCTGTCGGCCCTCCTGGTGGGGGAAATCATTAATCTCATCTTGCGCAGTGCGCTTCTGACGACAGCCCTTACACTTCCTGGCATTGACGTGGCTGCCATACGCCAGCTTGTGTTGGAGACCAGCTATGGCCATCTCTGGTTGATACGTATGGGACTGATTTGCCTGGCGCTGATCTTCCTCTGGTGGACAACACGCGGACAAAACAAGGCCCATCTCTCGGCATTACAAACCAGGGCGCGGGAAAGTTTGGCAAGCCCAGCCCGTACTACCAGGGCGGGGGCAAGCCCAGCCCGTACCCTACTACGAAGTGGATTGCAAAGGCGTATAGGGTACGGGCTGGGCTTGCCCCCGCCCTGGTCCAGCAAACATTTTAGCAAGTTACGTCAGGGCTTGCCCCCGCCCTGGTCCAAGAGCCGTTTTAGCAAACTACGCTGGCTCATCCTGGCGGGACTTATCCTGCTCACCATGGCGTTTTCGGCTGATACAGCGCAATTGGCGCAGCAGCAGATCAGCGCTATTGTGCTGATCTGGCTGCAACTGCTTGCCCAGGCTGCCTGGTTTGGAGGAGCAGCTTACCTGGGATTCGTTCTGCTCCCATTGCTGCCGACCATCGCGTCCGATTCCCGCGGCGAATTACTCGTCAACGTACTGCGTTCGTATACGCCCCTGCTGCTGGCTGCGCTCAGTGTGCTATTCATTAGCGAACTGTTTTTAATCGAGACAACCATCAGCGATGCCTCACAATGGTTGAATGACCCTTATGGACGAGCGCTGCTGATCAACATACTGCTGCTCGTCCTGATGCTCATCTTCACAGGCTATAGTTTTTTCTATCTGCTCCCAAAGCTACGACGACAGATCATCCTGTTGCCCGTAGTCAATGCTGATTTGCCCGCCAGGCGAACGCGCCGCTCCGTCCTGGAGCAAACAGAAAGCAGTCTGAAACGCGCCATGCACATCCTTACTGTAATGGGAGCTTTCGTCCTGCTCTGTGCAGCCTTCATGGGCTTCTTCGCGCCACCCATTGTATTTCCTCCGCTCAATATCGGTGCAATCAGCTCTCTGGCTCATTCCACGAACGGGCAGGCTACCCAGACACAGCAGGTCGGCAATCTCTCGGTCTCGTTAGAGGTAGTGCCTGCACAAGCCGATACATCGAACACGGTCATAATCACTTTGAAGGATAACAGCGGTACCCCGGTGACTGACGCGCATGTGCGCATCTCCACCAATATGGAGTTGATGAATATGGGAACAGCCCGGAAGGACCTGCTTGCCCAGGACGGCAGTTCGACCTACGTGGCCGTGTTCAGTGCGGGCCAGGCTTTTTCAATGGCGGGTTCCTGGGACGTCACTCTGAGCATCCAGCGTCCAAACTCTGCGCCCGTGCAGGCACAATTCGTGGTCACGTTGCAATAATATTCACAGCTGGATTGACTGCTTATGCAAATTGGCCCGCTCGCAATAGCCGTCCGCACTCATCACAATATGCTGTGCTTCTTCAGGCGTCAGGTCACGCGCCACTTTCGCGGGAACGCCAATTGCCAGCACGCCCTCAGGTATCACCTTACGCTCTCCGACCAGCGCACAGGAGCCGATAATCGTACCCGCGCCGACATGTGCATGCGAAAGGACGACCGCCTTCATGCCTACCAGCACGTGATCTCCTACCGTTGCCCCGTGCACAACCGCGCCGTGTCCAACCGTACATTCCTCGCCAATCTTCAGAGGCGCATCCGCGTCCACGTGCAGCGTGCAATTATCCTGGATGTTGGTGCGTCGACCAATCACAATGGGTGCGGTATCACCTCGCACCACCGCGTTATACCAGATACTCGCGCCCTCGTGGATGGTGACATTGCCGATGATCATTGCCCCAGGAGCAATGAATACATCCTCCGCGATAGTTGGCGAGACGCCGTTAAATGGAAATACAGGCATAATCTTCTTCTCCAATTTGTTAGTCTTGTTCAATATTATATCGTTTCTGGCTAAGAAGAGAATGACTCTCGGAAGAACCATGACTTGGCTCTTGTGTTTGCAGGTTGTTTCATGAGAAGATAGACTTTTATGAGGACGACAGGAAAAGGACACATTCATGAATCGCGGCTTCGCTACTGTGATCTTCGGCCTTGCCGCCTCCCTTTGCTGGGGGAGCGGCGATTTTAATGGCGGACTTGCCTCCCGCCGCGCCAATGCCTCGAGCGTGGTTATAGCCGCCTACGCGGTCGGATTCCTCCTGCTGGCTGCGCTCGCCCTGGTCTGGAAAGAAACCGTTCCCTCTTCACTCGACATTGTCTGGGGAGGACTTGCAGGAGTGGCCGGGGCAATAGGCTTGATATCCTTCTACTCAGCCCTGTCAATCGGGCGCATGGGTATTGCCGCTCCCGTTTCCGCAGTGTTGACTGCCGCCATACCAGTGCTCTTCAGCGTATTTACAGAGGGACTACCCACCATTATACAACTGGGTGGCTTCCTGCTGGCTCTGCTCGCAATATGGCTCATTTCACGCCCAGAACGATCAAAAGGACGTCCAAAGGGAATCGGACTGGCGTTGCTGGCCGGATGTGGCTTTGGCTGCTTCTTCATCCTTATCAGCCGCGTTAACTCCGCCTCCACCTTCTGGCCCCTGGCGACTGCGCGCTTCACCTCAGTCCTATTCCTGCTGCTCATGGTGGGGATCCGGCAGCAACCGGTGCTTCCCAAGATGGCCGTTGCTCCGCTTGTGCTGCTCGCGGGCATACTGGACGCCATCGGCAATGCTTTCTTCGTCCTGGCCGCGCACAGCGGTCGTCTCGATGTCGCAGCCGTTCTCTCTTCCCTCTATCCGGCAGCGACGGTGCTGCTGGCTGCGCTCGTTCTGCGAGAACGTGTGACGCGCATCCAGGGTATCGGCATTGTGATAGCGCTGTTGGCGGTTCCATTGATCTCGGCCTGACCAGGCCTCGTTCGTAGGGACAAGGGGCGGTGTGAGGCGGATGCGGGGGCCTTGTGCTTGTCCCTGTATGCCTGCTTGTGTTACCGGGGGACAAGCACAAGGCCCCCACTCATCCACTTCGCCGCCCCTTGTCCCTACACAATTACCGGCGTATTGCATTGCTCATGACAAATACCAGGTTAGCCGGGCGTTCCGCCATGCGGCGCATCAGGTAAGGATACCACTGCGAACCGTAGGGGACATAGATACGCATGTTGTACCCCTGGCTGACCAGCTTTTCCTGCAAATCACGGCGAATCCCATAGAGCATCTGAAATTCAAAGGCTGATTTATCGATGCCGTTTTCACGCGCAAACTTGCAGGTGGCATTGATAATCGCTTCGTCGTGAGTAGCGAGAGCAGGATAGTTTCCGTGCAATAGCAAGGGGATCATCAGACGCACATAGTTATGATCAACCTCGCTTTTCAACTGGAACGCCACCTCGCGCGGCTCTTTATACGCGCCCTTGACCAGGCGCACCCGCACCCCCTGAGCGATGAGTTGCTCAATATCCCTCTTGCTGCGATGCATACAGGATTGGATGACCGTTCCTACGTGTTCAAACTGCTGGTGCATACGCAGCGTAATGTCCACCGTCTGTTCGGTGTAGGCCGATCCCTCCATATCGATACGCACAAAAATAGGGAACTGTTTCGCGTATTCCAGGATACGACAGATGTTCTGCTCGCACAACTCACGATCAATATCTAATCCCAGCGCGGTCAGTTTAATCGAAATATTGGCATCGACGCCCGCCTGCTTGATACGATCAAGGATGGCAATATAATCCTGAGCAGCGGCGCTCGCCTCTTTCGCATCCGAAACGTTCTCGCCCAGGTGATCGAGCGAGACAGGCATACCGCGTGCATTGAGCGCACGTGTCGCCTCAATCGCTTCATTCAACGTTTCACCGGCGACAAAACGGCGAGAAACACCTCGTGTCGCGCGATTATGCACGACAAAATCGTGCACAGCCTTATTCTGAGCCAGATACAGCAGTGTACCTTTGAGCATCATCGCCCCCTTAAAAAAATTTCATACGGCCAAAAACCTCGCTATGCCTATCATAGCACAAACCAGGCTGCTTCTGCGGGTATCTGGGAGCAAGGGGCATATCACCAGCGCATCATACGCCGTATCTGGCGATCCCATAACCAATCAGGCAGCAGTTGCCGCAGCCGAATTGTCCATACGGCCTTCGCTGGCACCACGTAGCGCGCACGTGGGTGGCGCCGGGTGAGAATATGCAGGACGGTATCCGCAAAAAGCGGCGGCGGAAAACCCGTGGAATCTATACGCGAGACCATTTTTTCCATCGTGTTCAACAGCCGTTTATATGGTCCTTCTCGATAGGCTTCCAGCCGCTCGATCGACCGCCCCTTGCTGGTATTCCAGATACCGGTTGTACTCGAAGTTGGCTCGATCACCACCACGCGCACACCAAAGGGAGCCAGTTCAGCACGCCAGGCATCACTGATAGCTTCCAGGGCATATTTACTGGCGGCGTAGGCACCAACCACGGGAGTCGCGATGCGCCCACTCACACTACTGACGTTGATAATCGTCCCCCTGGCAGCCTTCAACAAAGGCAGCAGCGCCTGGGTCACACCTACCTGTGCCACCACATTCAATTCCAACTGCGCGCGCAAATCATCCAATGCCAGCAATTCCAACGGTGCAGCGTAGGCGGTCCCCGCGTTATTTAAAAGAGCATGCAGCCGGGGCGTCGTTTCGTCTACTACCTGGCTCAACGCCGCTATGTCCTCCGGAGAAGTAATATCACAGACCACCGTCATAAGCTGGTCTTTGCAGCCCAGGCGAGCTGCTTCGGAAAGCAGGCTCTCTGCATCCGCCTCTTTGCGCACGGTAGCATACACATACCAGCCGTGCCGCGCGAGGTGCAGCGCGGTAACACGTCCAAAACCGCTGGAACAGCCAGTAATGACGATGATCTTCTGAGGAGACGATACTGACATGATTATCTTTCCTTACTGGATAATATTCGCCACTGGCGCAAACCATCATGCTACTGGCAATGGCTAAGCCGGTCCGATGCGATCCCAGAGGCCCAGGCGGATCAGTTCGCTGCGCGCTTCAAAACCAAAGAGTTCAGGGTCCATCTCCCGGCCATGACGAAGCACCAGTCCCCGCAGCATTTCAATTTGCTCCGCTTTGCTGGCAGTATCACGTTCAAAGGGAATATGCTGAGCCAGCTGCTCAATCGCCTGCCGGTTATACCATTGTTCCTGTGTTTCTGCCATGTTTCCAGGCACTCCCTGGGCAACTATACCTTCATACCTATCTGGCCTAAAACAATGGTAGCACGTCTACTTGGCAGGATTCAAGCCTCCCTTACCCTATATCGCTCAGGATCATACAAGATATACACTGAAACACGTTTATATAGTACGAGCCATATAAACGTGTCTCAATAACTTTACCGGGTCTTTGTAGGGCGGCTTGCAGTGCGGCTTGGCGTTTTCTGCTCGATGCCGTTTTGTCTACCGGCGTCTACTGATTTCGCTGGTTTTCTCTCGGTTCTGCTGTCAGTTTTGCTGTCAGTTTCGTCCCATGCTGCGGGTGCTTCGGCCTCGTTCTGTAGCCTCTGCATTCGTTTTTTATAGCTTTTTAGTGCCTGGATGTAGTTTTTGGTGAACCAGTTTTTGTGTCGCTGTATTTCCCATTTGAATGGTGTCCAGTTGGACTGAGTGACTTCGGGTATGTTAATTGCCTCCATATCCATCCGACGACAAAGGCTCTTGCTTTCTCGTGTGGTGGCGACTGTATAAATGCCCTCGATTTCTACGCCTCGTTTGCCGAGGGCATGCAGGGAATTGAACATATGTCCAATTAGCCGTTGTCCTGTCGTTTTCTGTCTTGGGTCTGACATGACCTCCCAAATGAAGATGTCAATGGGTGTTCCTGGTTCAAGTTGAGCCAGGTCTTCAGGCCTTAGGTTACGGGTGCGTAGCTGATTAAAAAGGCTGTCTTTATCTCTTTGGATGATGCGCATCATCTCGTCATGGGCGAGTGGGATAATGGTAAAGTACCCAATAATGTGTTCATCCCTGGTAAGTACGTACCCAATTTCCGAGTTAGGGACAGAGAGAAACTGCTGTATCATCCTGGCTGGTGCGCTATGTTCTCCGTTTCTTGCCATGATGTTTTCTCCAAACTCATGCATTTCTTGTGCGTCTTTAGGGAGCGCGATGCGGAGTAAGGTTTTTTCTTTGTCCTCTTCATCCTGTTTTGCGAAGCCTCTTCGCTCTGCTGCTATGTTGTCAACGTCTTCGGCGAGGAAGAATGCCCCTCTCTGCTTGCCTGATGGCAGGCGTTTTTGGATGCGTTTGGCTTTGACGTAATCATAAAAGGTTGTTTTGCTTATCCCCAGCTTCTGCAAGGCCTCGTCCAGCTCGTAATAGCGTTCGGGGTTTGTCATTTTGCTCTCCTTTCATGGAAAAAGTTTGTGTTT
>WNGQ01004852.1_pt1 | contig 13274 bp, 7 predicted proteins | sample 5407661 | NCBI WGS metagenome assembly WNGQ01 (sample SAMN13153382, study PRJNA577476) | soil metagenome | isolation source: 60 cm soil or saprolite under Garry oak tree replicate 2 | place: USA:California | collected 2016-06-15
TTCCCGCAATGAGACCGCTTTGCTTTCAAAGCAGGGCAGCCATAAACATGATACCAATCACGCCAACTGGTCTATTCCTCACCTCTCCTGTAGTGATTACCTGGCACATCAGTTCGTGGCAAACCTTTCATGAAAGGCAATTCGCCTGAATCACACAGCAATCGCCCATGCAGTTATGTGAGTTCCAACGTAAGTGTAGACGTGGATTCTGCTCAGAGAAGCGTTCACGAGGTGGCTGAAACGTGGAAAACTCCAACGCAAGCGTGGACAAAGTACAAGATTTCAGCGCAAGCGTAGAAGAGTCATTTTGAGCGTATAACGCTCCCAATAACCAGGGATTGGCAAGATTTCTACGCGAAATGCTTGTTTTCTGATCTAGCGCGGCGGTTTGTCCACGCTTACTCTGGACACTTTTTAGCATCGTTTGATACTTTTTCCACTACAGATTGGACGAAGGTTTGGCGCTTTCAGGACGTAAGTTTGGCGTCGATGGGAGTACTGCCTTGCAGGTGCTTCTCAGGGGGTCGCAGCCAGAATAGTGCTAATAACACTAGCCATTGCTACAAACCAAGTCAGATGTATTCGTGGAATTAGGTTGTCCTTTTACGGCGTCTGTGGAATTAAGTTGTCCGTGTGGAATTAAGTTAGCCCTTTTTATATGGGATAGCTATCCATGAACAATAAAGTCGTGAACTCGGGTCTTTCCGAGCAGGGCTTCATAAATATAAAACTGCAGGACGAGTTGCCGCTGTCAAGCGGCGACTCGTCCTGCAAGTTTCTCTGATCGAGATGCTTGGCACTATTTTATGGTCATGAGAGTTTTATGATGCTGGATCCTGACAGAGATGAAACGAAGCGGAAAACACAAACTTCTTGATTACCCGACTACACCTTGACAAGCGGGAAAGGAGTAATGTATGCTTTTTTTATCAGCCGACTGATGGGTCTGCTGAGACAAGGAACACAGACTATGCTTTCACAGGAAGATGGTGTCGGAAAACAATTAATCTTGCTCAGGGGTGCGCAGCAGCACTACCTGGATCGTGCGTTACGTGAACTTGGCCTGTACTGCGGTCAGGACACCTTGTTGCTCCACCTCGCACACGAAGAGGGGTTGACACAGGTGCAGCTAGCGCAACGGATGAGCTGTGAACCGCAGACGATCAATAAGACACTCCGACGCATGCAGAAAACTGGTCTGGTCGAGCGCCAGAGCGATCCCTACGACGGCCGGTTGACACACGTCTATTTGACGCCACATGGTCGTACCCTGGTGCAACCTCTTCAGGAGATTGTGTCGCGCTGCGAGCAACGCCTGACCGCTGGTCTGACGCGCGAGGAACGCTTGCTGGTGCGCCGCTTGCTGATGCATATGCGCAGCAACTTTGATGCGCCCCTGTGCGATCTCTCGGCTTCTGATGAGGAGTAGCACCCTTTTCTTTTGTCCTGATACTAAGCCGGCTGATTATAGACTGGCTGGTAAGTATGGACACCATAGAAGGAGAATAGCAAAACATATGAGTACCAGCGGAAGGCAAACTGGCCCGGCGCTTCGCAGAACGGGGACCGTCCACCCGACCAGCCGGCGCTGGCTGTCGCTGCTCGTCCTGTGCGCCGGCTTTCTGATGATCATCCTGGACTCGACCATTGTCAATGTGGCGCTCCCATCGATCCAGCGCGACCTCGGCTTCTCGCAATCGGGCCTGGCCTGGGTCGTGAATGCCTACTTGATCGCCTACGGCGGTCTCATGCTGTTGGCCGGACGGCTTGGCGACCTGATCGGTCACAGGCGCGTCTTCCTGAGCGGGCTCGCCCTGTTCACCGCGGCCTCGCTGCTCTGCGGCGTCTCGGTCAGCCAGCCAATGCTGGTCGCCGCGCGCTTCGTGCAGGGGGTCGGTGGCGCAGCCAGTTCGGCCGTGGTTCTTGGAATGATCGTCACGCTGTTCCCGGAGCCGGGGGAGCGGGCACGAGCGATCGGCGTCTTTAGCTTCGTAGCGTCGGCCGGCGGCGCGATCGGCCTGCTGGCCGGCGGGCTCATCACCCAGGCGATCAGCTGGCACTGGATCTTCTTCGTCAATCTCCCCATTGGTGTGGCCACCGCGGTGCTGGCGGTGCGCCTCCTGGAGTCCGACCATGGGATCGGGCTGGGCGAGGGAGCCGACGTGGTCGGCGCAGTACTCGTCACGGCCGCGCTGATGCTGGGTGTCTACACCATCGTCGAGTCGACCGACTATGGCCTGGGTTCGACGCACACGCTCGGCTTCGGCGCCGTCGCGGTCATCCTGTTCGCTGCATTCGTCATCCGGCAGGCGACGGCACGCCACCCGCTGCTGCCACTCCGCCTGTTCCTCTCGCGCAACGTCACGGGGGCGAATGTCATCCAGGCCGGGATGGTGGCGGCCCTGTTCGGGTTTTTCTTCCTCGGTTCCCTCGACCTGGAGCGAGTGCTTGGTTACGGCCCACTGGCCATTGGCCTGGCGTTCCTCCCGGTCACGCTGGGGATAGGGACGCTCTCCATCGGCTTCTCCGCGCGGCTGATCATGCGCTGGGGCGCCCGCGTCGTGCTGCTGGCCGGGCTGGTCCTGATGGCCGTTGGACTCGTGCTGCTCGCGCGGGGGCCGCTGTACAGCAACTACGTGCGGGATTGGTTGCTGCTGATGGTCCTGCTTGGGGTGGGCGCGGGCCTGTCCTTCCCGGCGCTGACGATCCTGGCCATGTCAGGGGCGACGCCCAGCGACTCGGGGCTGGCCTCGGGCCTGCTCAACACGACGGCGCAGGTTGGCGGCGCGCTCGGCCTGGCAGTCCTGGCCACTCTGTCGACCAACCGCACAGGAGAACTGCTCGCCCAAGGCCAGAGCACCGCCGCAGCCCTGAGCGGCGGCTACCACCTCGCCTGGGCCATCGGTGCCGGGCTGGTGGTCGCCACGATCGTGCTGGCCGCCACCGTGCTGAAGTCCGAAACGGTAATCGAGGCGGACAGCTCGCTGGAGGAAGAGGTGGCCTCGTGTCCGCAAGAAGCATCAGAGATGACACAGCAGGGAGGACTTTCAGGCGTAACAGGTCGGGAGGGACACGACTAGTTATCGTTGCTGGTTTACCTATCCAGGTATCAGGCTGGGGTATGCAGAGGTGCCAATGATTGTGCCTCCTCTGACGAGGGGAACGGATGTTGCCTCGCCCCACGCTGCCGGGCGCACATGAGCGCACCCCAATGTCTATCCTGGCAACAAAGGAGATATCGATGAGCAAGGTCAGTTCGATTGAGAACCCGGTGGAAGTGGGAGGCGAGTATCGTGAGCAGGTACTTACCGTGGAGCCGCATGGGATCGAGCAGGTCTCGGCCAGTGAGCGGCATGGTCGTCCTCGTGCGTTGTTTACGCTCTGGCTCTCGGCCAACATGGGGCTGCCCGTCTGGCTGGTCGGAGCACTGGCAATCGTTTTTGGCCTCGGCTTTGCCGATGGTGTGATTGCCATTCTCGTAGGAAATATCATTGGTTGCGGCTTGCTGGCGCTTACCGCGAGCATGGGGCCGGAGATTGGTATGCCCCAACTTTCGTTTACACGCCATAGTTTTGGTCTGCGCGGCGCCTACCTGCCTGCCCTCTTGAACTGGGTCAGTGCAAGCGGCTGGTACGCGGTCAACAGCATCGTCGGAGCCCTGGCCATTGCACGGCTGACAACCCTGCCGTTCTGGGTGTCGCTGCTCGTGTTAACGGTGGTGCAGATGGCGCTGGGCATCTACGGCTACAACCTCATTCACCGTTTTGAGGCGATCAGCGCCGTGCTGCTGGCGATCATCTTCCTAGTAATGTCGGTCATTGCCCTGCCGCAGGCGCACTTTGGCCTCCCATCAACGCTGCCCTTCGCCGATCATCTCGGCCTGTTCGTGCTCACAACGACAGCGGTGGCCTCTTACGTCTTTAGCTGGTCGCCCTACGCCTCGGATTATGCTCGCTACTTGCCAAAGGACACCTCCAAATGGCGCGTTTTCGGAGCCGTTTTTGCCGGTTCCTTCATTGGCTGCGTCTGGCTGCAGGTACTTGGCGCGGCGGTAGCAACCATTGGCCTCAACCTGGCACCGATTGACCTGGTGGTAAAGATCATGGGGCCTCTCTGGGTGCCTGCGCTGATCGCAGTTCTTCTAGGGACGATGGCCGCCAATGCCCTCAACATCTACACCGGCGCACTCTCGCTGCTCACCCTTGACGTGCCGATCAAGCGGTGGATCTCGGTAATCGCCGTCGGCATCCTGGGTGGCTTGCTCGCGCTCTATGGCTCCAGCGGCCTCTCTGGCAAGTACGAAAACTTTCTCCTGCTGATCTCGTACTGGATTGGTCCCTGGCTCGCTATCGTCTTCGTCGATTTCTTCCTCCACCCCGGACAGCTCATGCGCCCTGATGGGCTGCCTACCTCGTTCAGGCGAGCCATCGAGTGGCCCGGCATAGTGGCTTTCCTCGTCGGCCTCGCCGTCTCCATTCCCTTCATGAACTCCTCGCTCTACACCGGCCCGATGGCCAACCTGCTGCACGGTGCCGACATCGCCTACTACGTCGGTATGCTTGTCGCAGGCGTGCTCTACTACGTGCTGCGCCGGGCTTCCAACGCAGGAACGAACATGGAGTCTGAACAATCGTCGTAGTAAAAGAAAAGGAAAGGAACCTCGCAGGATCACCATGGAGGCAGCCTGACACCGCATACTCCCACAGCAGAGGAGTTTCACGTCGCACAGAACGTACTCGCAACCATTGGGCAATACCTCCCTATGGGCGTATAGATCTCCTGACGACGTCTCGTGGCCCGGTCGTCATGGAAGTCGAATCGATCGAGCCGGCACTCTTTCTTGCTCAATCTGAAGGGACAACTTAATTCCGGAACTCAAAAAGTTTTCGGCAGACAATAAGGGCCTAAAGAAGAGTTTAATGGCTTGAATATGAGTGTGAGACTATCAACTTCGAGGCACAACTTAATTCCGCGTCTACACCCTGTGTCCATGAAGAATAAAGTTGCGGACTACAACAATAAAGTCGTGGACTGAGACAATAAAGTTGCAGACCGAGCATGTTGAACCTCTGAACGATACGCTCTTCAGAGGTTCAACATGCTCGCCCATCTGTGCGGCAGAAGATCGTTCGGAGAACCCAACGGATGAGGAGCTTTCTGCAGGGGGTGCCTGATCATACCGGATCTTCCATTTGCATGCTCTTCTAGTCGCGTATCTCGTGCTTCAGTGGATTTCCCACGAAAATGTCTGATAAAATAGAGCTAGCCCAATCCTCAGACGATTTTCGCAAAAGGAAGAAGAAGCATGGAAGAACATGGCCAGTTCTGCGATGTATGTATTGTCTGCGCCATGTATGAAGAAGCGCAAGCGGTGCTGGATGAGTTCTCCATGCGTTGCAACGTTTCCTTCACCAAGGCCTTTAGTCGCCGTGATCGCTACGAATATCGGCGCACGACGATCCGGAATATCCACAACGAACCGCTCACGATGCTTGTGACCTGGCCGTCTGATCGTGGTCCGGTGCAAACGGGCCTGGATCTCAAACCGTTCCTGGACGAGTTTCGTCCCCGTTTTGCGGCCATGACCGGCATCTGTGCAGGTGACCGGAAGAAGGTGAAGCTTGGCGATCTTATTGTAGCAGAATGTGCCTATTTGTATGAAGCAGGCAAAATCATCACCGAGCCGGATGGACAAACAAGGCAACTCATCGAAATGCAAACGGTTGCGTCCACCAGTCAAGTGCTTCAGTATGTGAGAGGTTTTGAGGAATGGAAAGTACTCCTAAGGGAGATGAAGCAGGCGAAGTTCAAACGTCCTCTGAAGGCTAACGAAGAACCTCGCTGCGTTGTTGCACCAATGGCATCGGGGATGGCAGTACGCAGCGACAATCCCTTTCCCTGGTTGCGGGAGAAATACCATCGCAATACTGTTGGGCTTGACATGGAAGCCGCCAGCTTCTACCGCGCCTTTGGTGCTCTTTCCCATATTCACGCACTGGTGGTGAAAGGCGTGAGCGACTATGGCGATGGGAGCAAAAACGACCGCTTTCATGACTATGCTGCTCGCGCATCGGCTGTCTATTTGCTTACCTTTATCCAGGAGTATGTGACCGAAGAGACTATGCCACGACGAGATATGCTTCCACCTACAGACCGGGCAGGGCCGTCTGGTGTCTGGAATGTCCCCTTTGGGCGTAATCCCCATTTCACTGGGCGTGACGATCTGCTCGACCAGCTCCGGCAGCACCTCTCACCAGAGGTGCAAGATGATCAGACGACCACCCGCAGGGCTGCGCTGACGCAACCCCAAGCCATTAAGGGACTCGGTGGGATTGGCAAAACCCAGATCGCGGTCGAGTATGCCTATCGTTTTCGTGATCTTTACACCCATACGCTCTGGGTCAATGCGGCAAGTGGGGAGGCGTTGATCACCAGTTTTGTCGCATTGGCGGAACTCCTCCCCTCTTTCTCAGCAAAAAGCGAGAGGGACCAGGGCAAGCTCGTGGCAGCGATCAAACGTTGGCTAGAGCAGTGCGAGCAAGAGTGGTTGCTGATCTTTGATAACGCCGACAATATCTCCCTGGTACGCCAGTATCTTCCTCAACGGGGGAAAGGAAGCATTCTCCTCACGACGCGCGCTCATGCCGTCGGCTCGCTCGCTGCATCCATTGAAGTGGAAAAGATGGGCTTGATGGAAGGGACACAGTTTCTGCTCCGGCGGGCGCAGCGCTTCGATCATGCTTTAGATGAAGAGGTGAACAAGGCAGGCAATGTTGTGATTGCCCTCGATCATTTCCCGCTCGCCCTCGACCAGGCAGGAGCCTATATTGAAGAAACGGGATGTGGTTTCTCGGACTACCTCCAGATCTATCAAGATCATCGCAGAGAACTCCTTGCCAAGCGCGGGCTGCAGGCTACCGACTATCCAGACTCGGTGGCGACAACTTGGTCACTCTCGTTTCACAGGGTCGAACAGGCCAACCCAGCAGCAGCAGCACTCTTGCGCCTCTGCGCCTTCCTTGCCCCGGATGCCATTCCTGAGGAACTCCTCAGCAAGGGCGCTTCCGACTGGAGTCTACCCCTCCAACAAGCCGCTGCCGACGCGTTTGCCCTCGATCAGGCAATTGCTGAATTACTCAGGTATTCGCTGATCAAGCGCCATGACAAGAGCAGTACCTTGAGTATCCACCGCCTGGTGCAGGTTGTACTCAGGGACACTCTGAGCAGCGAGCAGCAGCGACGATGGGCCGAATGCGTGGTAAGGGCAGTGAACAGCATCTTTCCTGAAGGCAATGATGCAGAAAAGTGGCCGCTGTGCCTGCGTTATCTCTCGCAGGCACAAATGTGCTACGAACTGGTCGAACAGTATGCTCTTCAGTTTACTGCTGCGATATATCTACTGTCGAAAACTGCAGCTTACTTAATGATGCATCGGGCCTTATATGAAATAGCTGAACCGCTGTGCCTGCGTGCTCTACAAATGAGCCTGCTAGTGTGGGATCATGATCATAGCGATACGGCGGCTTGCCTCAGTAATCTGGCCTTCCTTTATCAGAAGCAAGGCAAATACGTAGAGGCCCAGTCATTACAGGAGCAGGCACTGGATGTCCAGAGGCGTGTATCGGGTGATAAGCATGACAAGACGGCAAGGATCCTGCACAATCTGGGCAAGCTTTATCAGAAGCAAGGCAAGTACGAGGAGGCGGAGGCGTTGTATCAGCAGGCATTGGAGATTAAGAAGCAAGAGTTGGGTGCCGAACATCCGCAGGTAGCGGTTACTCTCAATGATTTAGCGGTGCTATACCACGAAATGGGCAAATATGAAGAGGTGGAGGAACTGTATCGGCAGGCATTGCGGATAGACCAACAGGCGTTGGGAATAGGGCACCCGGATACGCTGATTAGCCTGAGCAGTCTGGCTGCTTTTTACTGGAAGCAGGGGAAGTATGAGAAGGCAGAGGAGTCGTATAGAGAGGCGTTGGAGGGCATGAAACGAGCTCTGGGCAGTGAGCATCCGGTCACTGCTAATTGTCTCCATAATCTGGGAGCGCTTTATTATGAACAGCGGAAGTATGAGAAGGCAGAGGAGTCGTATAGAGAGGCGTTGGAGGGCATGAAACGAGCTCTGGGCAATAATCACCCAGATGTTGCCTCTGTTCTAAACAATCTAGCCTTGCTCTGTAAAGCCCAGAAGAAGTATAAGGAGGCAGAGCACTTGCACGAGCAAGCTCTGGCAATAAGACAGCAAGTATTAGGCACTGAGCACCCGGATACGGCAACGAGCTTGAATGATCTGGCATGGCATCACCAGAGGCGGGGGCAGTATAAAGAAGCGGAGGCGTTGTACTTGCAAGCATTACTGATAAGACAGAAAGTATTAGGCGCCGAGCACCCGGATACGGCAACGAGCTTGAATGGTCTGGCCGTATTGTACAGTACTCAGGAGAGATATACGGAAGCGGAGGCGTTGCATCAGCAGACGTTGCAAAATTTGCAACGTGTGTTGGGCACTAAACACCCGGGTACGGCAACATGCATGAGTAATCTGGCAGCGCTCTATCAAAAGCAGCGCAAATATGCAGAGGCAGAATCATTGTACTTGCAAGCATTGCAGATAAGACAGCAGGTATTAGGGGCTGAACACCCAGATACTGCAACATCTCTGCGTAATCTGGCAGCGCTTTATCGGCTTCAGGGCAGGCATGATCAAGCCGAGCAGCTTCTCTGCGACCATGCGTCATGAAGTCTTGCGGCATAGTGCGGACAGGTGCATGTAGCAATAGGTAGGACCCACTTTCGGCCTCCCCCGTCGCCTACTCGGCGGTGGTTGGAAACGTGCCATAAGGTAACGCACTGGCCATCTACTCCAGAGCCAGACAACGGGACCTCACCGCCACCTGCTTCAGAGTACTTACCTAATATGAAAAAAAGTGTTTATAGCCGTCTTCGTGATGGCAGCAGGCAAGGGTATAGTAGCAATCAGTTCTTACAGCCTGGATCGTCACAATTCCTCATGCAGATCAGGCCGGAACCGAGACTATTCTGACATCTATGCACAGCTTCCATCGGGAAGGCATTCACAGACCACTCTCACCTGACGGTTCATGTACAAGGGCATTGAATGAGGGATACTGCAATTGCTTCAACGCCCCGTCCAACCACGTGTCCTCATTCGCATACCAGTCCGCAAACACTTTTGTGTCTGTATCCGGCACTCCTGCTCGTGGGACGATGATCGTCTCCCTGACCCAATGCACAGGAATCGGGCAACGTAATGCGATACCGCCGTTCTGCTCAACCCTCTCAACAAGGGAATCTGGTGGAGCATTGCCGACCTATAAAACCCCTGGAGAAAGAATAAGTCCAGCCAGGTTAGGGAACGATGCTAACGCGTCTTGAAGAACATTTGTGAGGAAGTCAAAAGTTTGTGCCAATGGCATCCTCTGGAACTGGGTGGATTGCCAGAGTCCGGCAGATTCATTCAGACGCACCCAAACGGGCGTGGCACTCCCCTCGGCCTGCCTGTTTTTGTCCCGCAATACAGCTATCAATCGGTCCAGGATACGCGCCTCAGCCAGATCGCTTACTATTTCCCATGGCTCACCTGCCGTTTCCTCAGTGGGGCGGAAAACCGTTAAGAGTACCTTTTCTGGCCCTCAAACTTGCCTGCTGAGGCCGTCCTGAGCGGTAGCGCGCGCAGCTTCCTCAGTATCCTGGAGCCACCGTGCCATAACCTCAGCATTCTCCAGCGCAGCACTGCTCAGGGAGCCGGAAATTCGTACACCCTACTGCCATTCTAGATGGTGCAGTCGCCACGATAAACGGCGAGAGCAGGAGAGAGCCTTCCGCTCCCTCACGGACATACGCATCAACGTTGTTTCCACGAGCAGGTGGGTCGAGCCGTTGGTCAAGCAGACATCTGCGGATCGACCATTGCCCAGTGCCGGTTCGAAGAGAATGTCCCACGCTGCTCTCAAGCCGAAGCCAGCAACTTCCAGTTGCAGCAACGCACTCACCCAATTAATGGGATCCAGGTTCTGGTGCAGAGTCTCCCGTACACGTCTAAATTTGTTATGAGGGAGGTTGAGATTGAAAAGTTGTAAGTGAGCCGCCAACCGAATCAGGTTCGCATACACCCAGGGAACATCGTTGGCAGGCCAGAGGCCGAGGGAAAAGACAGGATGCGAATCTGGCGCCAGGTCAGGATCTATTGCCCGCATGTGTGTCAGCCAGTCTGCGACTCGCTGAAAAAAATTATCTTTCAGGGTTTGTCGAAGTGTATCTGCCGCCCACAAAGCCACGCGCCGCCCATCTGGCGTGAGACACTTCGATTCGTCGATAACCATGGCCCAGTCAGACCAGTCCATCGATCGCTTGCCATCCAGTACCTCTGCAAACCTTTTATGTCGTACCAACGTGTCGTCTTCCAGAGATTCTGGCTCAGGATGTTCAGCGTCTACGTTCATTGCTACTCATTCTTGTCTGCAGTTCCCCCTACATTTTTGCCTTAATAGCAAAGAGTATGGCAGACGAGTTGCGATTCGTCAAGTATGATGTCATCCTACACTGGATTGCCATGAATTCTGGCCCTCGCCAATTCTGATAATACAGTGGACAGATGGGATCACACCAACTCACCGTCAACCCCTGAAATATTCAGGGAGCTAGATGCCGCGCACAGATGGCTTTGAGTTGTGCAAACGCTGTGTCCGCAGTCTGTATCCTGGCCTGTAAAAGATCATCTGAGAAGGAACCGGAGACCACACTATTGTAGTAGCAGAGGTTGGCGTATTCGTTACACGCATCCAACAGAGTATTGAAAACCGGCAAGACTTCTGAGGCTTCTGGTTGTTCAAGTTCCAGGTCGCTCACGGTCTGCTCAAGCCCCTGTTTGGCAGCGTTACGGTCTCGGACAAGTCGTGCATTCCTGCTTTCCAGCGTTTCGCCTTCCATGACGACTTTCATTTCGTGCAGTACGCGATGGTGAACTCTTGCACTATAAAGGATTTTACTATAGAGGTTGCGTAACCATTCTTGCTTGGCAGCTTTGTGGGCCTGCTCGGTATCTATGCCCTTGGGATGATAGTAATGATACGTGTTCGTATTGTGGTCTCCTAGTGCAAGGCCCTGGATAATACCTGTATTGTGTACATGATTAAGTGAGGTTGGCGTGGAGATGCGATTGTACAAGTCCTGTTGTGCCTGGATGGATTGTTCATGCTGGTTTTTCATCTGCGTCAACACTTCTACGGTGTAGGTCTGAGGTTGTTGATCGATGATCGTGTGATGTACAGGACACAGTAACAGCAGATTTTCAAAACTATCTCGATCTGTTTCTCGAAATGGCTCCTTGCCCCGAGGGCCATCGGGAGTGCGTGCCACAATGTGTGCCATTTCGCCAATGATTGCGGGAGCATCGTTCTGTGTGCCTTCTTGTATCAAGAGGGTGTTACAGAGTGGAAAGGAACATCGTCCACCAGCACGGCTCCACAGGATCTTCAAAGTTTTTTCACTGATAGCCATGATCTTCATACCGCCTGTTCAAACTGCTCATCACCCTATTCAGGAAGGTGAAGCAAAAGAGAAGCCCATTCGGAACATACTTCCATCCGTTATTTCCCGTTTTCGGTGCCTCGCTGTATCCTACTACACATCACCAAAGTATTGCTGTACCATGCCAACATCTATATTGAGTCCATAGGCAAGAGCCCTGAGGAGAGCTTGTGCACGTCGATTCTCGGGTACATTTGGGATTGCTTGTAAGTCTGCCTCAACGGTGCGAGGTGACTGGAAACGAAAACGTTGTTTCTCAAACGCAGTGAACCAATAGGCAGTGAAAAATGGCCATATAATACGGCGATATGTTGCGGAGGGGTGAGGAAACATTCGATACAAATAGGATAAGGCGAATAGATGCGCGAAAAAAGCATCCTGGAGAGAGACACTATGCTGCAGCGTCGCACCTATGTAGCCAATGCAACGCAGCACATTCTCATCTATGGCTTCGGGACTATTGCTGCGCTGATTCAGATCATCCGCCGATACCTTTCGCCCGAAAATGGAATCGATGAATTCGGCAGCAATTGTCCATAATCTCTGATCGGCAGCAGTTTCACTGATTTGGTAGCATTGCGTGACAACCTCGCCTGCTTGTTGCCGGACGGGTTCAGGGTCACTGATTGCTAATGTAGCGAGACGCAAAACTATGGGAAGGAGTCCTGCCAAAGCAGCTCTATATTCAGCGTGCTGCCACAACACACCTGGCTTAGATCCAAGGATCGACCTGACATCGACATCAGAATCCATTGCATTTCCACCAGTTCGGCGCAGGGTATCAAGGGCCATGGAAATCATCCCTGCCTCCAGTGCGACATCAAGCGCTTCACTATACCGGCCTTCGATAATGAGATGGGGAATCGTATTTAGACTCAGCTCCAGAAATGCTAAAGGCTGGTTTGTCGTCAGCGCCAGATCTAGACCCTCGCTAGACCAGGCTGCCGCCCGTTCATCTTGGCCCACAGCCTCCGCAAACATCGCGAGTTGTGCCATTAAAAAGCAATCACGCCCGTATTGGTAATGTTCTGCTAATGCTTCTCGGTCTGGGAGGAAAATGCCTCTTGTCGGCGGCACATAGGGTTCTCCTCCTCGGGTCTCAACCGGTGGTCGCCCAGAATGTGCAATCAACGTGAAGTATCCAGAGACGTGTGCGAACAAAACAAAAAGGCTTTTCCACCGATTCGTTTCTTCTCTGCTGGCGAAAAGGCGTTCACCAGCTTGATCCATAGCATGAAAGGCAGCGAGGCGATTATCTGAGAACCATTCGGCAATTGCTAGCTCCCCGAGCGCTTTCACCATGTCGGTATCTCCAATGTCGCTCTCGATAGCGGTGTTACCCAGGTGGACTGCGCGCTGAGCGTAGTCAAGCGCCGCAGGGGGATCATCAACACCGATGGCCTGGCTGGCATGGAGCAGCGCCAACATGTGCGTCGACGGATAGGCATCCGTCGGTAGATCAAGTGCCTGCCGCAGCCACTTCAGCGCTTTCCCGTTCTCGTGAGCGTAGAGGTACTGGCGTCCCACGCACTCTCTGAGAAGGAACTGGACACGAGGGTCATCAAGTGGTTTGGCCAGTGCCGCCTCTGCGCTGGCTACAGCAGTAGTAAGATCGCGGCAATACTCTGCATGCACCATAACTTGAGCCCGCACCGCACAGGCCCATAACAGGTCCAGGTGTATGCGAGATGCACGCTCAGCGAGATCATGAAGGGCACCAA
>WNGQ01010097.1_pt1 | contig 13272 bp, 11 predicted proteins | sample 5407661 | NCBI WGS metagenome assembly WNGQ01 (sample SAMN13153382, study PRJNA577476) | soil metagenome | isolation source: 60 cm soil or saprolite under Garry oak tree replicate 2 | place: USA:California | collected 2016-06-15
ACCCTCCGGAAACGCTAAGATCGGGCCTGGTTCGGGGAGTAGCGTAGCCCGGCAGCGCACTTGGCTGGGGGCCAAGGGGTCGCGGGTTCAAATCCCGCCTCCCCGACCAACCTTTCCAACTCGATCCTGACACTGCTGCTGTCGATCATCTGGCAGTCCTCCTCTCGATCGCTCACAAATCGCTCACGCGGTCCCAGCGGCCGCCCGGCGGGCGGGCGTGGGGCGCGATGAGCCCGCCGCCTTTCGAGCATGCGTCCTACGGCGCCTCGCCGGCTTGGGAGGAGCGGCGGGGACCGCGTCCTCGGCGATCGGCTCGACCCGGCTCGGCTTGCGTGCGCGCTCCTTCAGGCGGCGATCGAAGGCGGTGGCGACGTCCCTGCCCCGTGCGGCAGCAGGTGGCCGTACGTGTCGAGGGTGGAGGCCGTCGACTCGTGGCCCAGGCGCTTGCTCACCTCGTCCACCGCCTCCCCCAGCTCGCGGAGCCCGATTACGGCCGAGGAGTGCCGGAGGTCGTGCTTGTGCCGACGTCGGCACAACCACGATTATGCCGACATCCGCGTTATGCCGACCGGCGACACCCTTGAACTCGATTGGCGCTGCAGAAGTCGGCATAATCCGGGACGCCTCGCGTACGGCGAGCCAGTTGTCCAGCTGGCCAATACCGGTGGCACCGAGGTCGGGCACGCGAGTTCACACTCCGTGAAGGAGAGGTCGGCGTGGAGTAGAACGGCTCCACCTCCTGGGACGGAAGGTCTCGATCAGGAGGCCCGGATTATGCCGACCGATTGGCCCTCTCCGAACTCGATCGGAACGCCAAGTCGGCATAACGCAGATGTCGGCATAATCGTGGAACCGGATGCGCTTCGCGCGAGCCTCGACGACCTGCCGCGAGAAGCGCTTGCTGACGGTACGGGGGTCGTGGGAGCTGCCGTTCTCGCGGCAGAAGACGAGTCCGCCGCCCTCGTAGAGGTCGTCCCAGGCCGCGCGCCGCTCGTCCTGCGCCTCGCGCCAGGCCGTCAGCGCCCTCACGGTGTCGTCGCTGAGGTCGACCGTCCGATGGCCGGCCCGGGTCTTGGGCGGCCCCGAACCGCCCGGCGCCCCCTGACCTCTGGAACAGCTGCTGCGCTACAGTCAGGCTCCGGGCCTCCCAGTCGATGTCCGCCCAGCGCAGCCCCAGCAACTCACCGCGGCGCAGCCCGGTCTGGACGGCCAGGCGGTACAGCGCCTGGTCATGCGGGTCGCTCCTCCGGTCGATCCAGTCGAGGAAGATGGCGAACTCCGCCGAGGTCCAGAACCCGATCAGGGGCCGATCCTTGGGCGGCTTCACGGCGCCCCTGGCGGGGTTGTCATGCCGGAGCTTGTCCTCAATCGCGTCCTTACTGCGCACGCGAGAGGCAGAGGTGGATGTTCCAGACGCTCTTGGGGCTCAGCCCCCTCTTGGTGCGGCGGTTGCCCGACTCGCGGAGTTCCGCGTAGAAGGCGCGGATGTGCTGGCCGTCGAGCTGCTGGAGACGGAGGGCGCCAAGCGCCGGCACGAGATGGTTGCGAACGTGGCTCCGCCACTCATCGAGGGTGTTCTGCCGGATGTCCTGGAGTTCCAGGCCCTTGATCCAGCCCTCCAGGTATTGCTGCACCGTCACCCCCGACGCTCGACGAACGGCCCTCCTGCTTGTCCTGCTGAAGCTTCGCCTTCTCCGCCTCGGCAGCCGCCTTCGTCACGAAGCCGGCCCGCATCGTCTGCTGCCGCGGAGCGCCGGGCGGGTCGCCTTGACACGGTCGCCGCCGGCGACCAGAGTCAGCGGCCGTGAGCGACGCGAAGGACCTGCCGGTCCGCTGGCGGGCCGGCATCGTGCAGGAGCGAACGTACCGGCAGCTCGTCGCCGCCGGTGGCCGCTCCGGCTTCCTGCTCCACGTCGCCTTCCTCCTGCACGGTCCGCTGGACGCAGCCGCGCTCGGTCGGGCGGCCCACGCCCTGGGCCGGCGCCACCCGATTCTCCGCGCCCGCTTCCAGGCCGAGGGCGACGAGGTGCTGCAGGTCGTCGACCCGGGGGTGGACCTCCGGCTGCGCGTCGTGGTTCCCGCCGGCGACCCGGACCGGTGGCTGCGCGACTGGGCCGTGGGCGAGGTGCAGACCACGTTCGACATGCGAGAAGCGCCCCTCGTCCGGCTCTCGCTCGTGCGGCTGGGACCGGCGCGGCACGCCCTCGTCCTGGTCGTGGACCACCTGATCGGGGACGGCTGGACGATGCGCCTGCTCCTACAGGAGCTGGCCCGGCTGTACGAGGCCGAGCGCGGCCTCGCGACAGGGGCGGCCCTGCTCCCGCCGGTCCACTTCGCGGACTGGGCGGAGCGCCAGCGCCGCCAGTTCGCGGAGGCGGCCAGCGCCGACCTGCTCGATCACTGGCGGCGGCGGCTGCCGCGCTCGGCCGCCGACCTCTGCCTGCGGCTGCCCGACTTCCAGGCGCCTCCGGAGCCCGGCGCCGGCAGCGCCGTGGTCCACCGCCTGGAGCTGAACGCGGGCTCGCTGGGCCGGCTGCGAGAGCAAGCGGCGGAGGCCGGGACGACCATGTTCACGGTGGCCCTCGCCGGCTTCGCCCTGACCCTGGCGGAGGCGAGCGGCCAGCGCCGCCTCAGCGTCCTGACCAGCACGTTCAACCGCTCCCAGCCTGGCGACGAACGGGTCGTCGGCTGCCTCACCCACCTGGTCCTGGTGCCGCTCGACCTCGCCCTCCCGCGAGTGTTCGGCGAGCTGGTGGAGCACACGTTCGAGGCCGTCCTGGAGGCCCTCGACCACGAGCGCCTGCCGCTGATGCTCGTCCGCCGCCGGCTCTGGCCGGACACCTACGGTGAGTTCGAGGACCCCCGGCGCTGCCTGTTCGCCCTCAGCCGGCCCTGGTACGACGACTTCGCGATCGCCGGCCTGAGCGCCGAAGAGTACCTGGTCGAGCCCCGCGAGCCCGCTCGGCCCGGGCTGGAGTGCTGGGCCACCGAGTGGGACGACCGGCTGGCCATCCGGCTCGTGCACCGCCGGCCCGACTACCCCGAGGCCGCGATCGCCCGCCTCGGCGAGCGCTTTCGCCACGTGCTGGCGGCGCCGGTCCGGGAGCTCGACGGCCTGGTGGAGCGGCTGGGCCACGCGGCCCGACGCTGACGCGCCGGCCCCCTCAGACGCTCGACGGCGCGGCGGCCCCGGACAGACAGAGCACGTGCTCCAGGTACTGGAAGCGCTCGCCCAGGTAGCGCTCGGCGCGCCCCAGCAGGTCGGCGGCGGTGAGCCGCGTCGGGTGGCGCCGGGCCAGGTCCGATCCCGCGTACAGCGGGTGGAGCAGCGTGATCGCGAGCACGTGGAACAGGTCCATCTCCATCTCGTAGCTGCGCTGCCGGGGCACGTCCCAGGTGGCCAGGGCGGGCGTGTGGCGCTTGCGGAGGAAGAGATACGGCGCGAAGTAGTTCCACAGCGGGCCGGTCGCCGCCGCCACCGCTCGCCCCGAGGCGTGGGGGAAGTACGCCTGGACCAGGCGGGCCAGGGGGTCCGCCTCCCGGATCACTGCGAACGTGTACGAGGAGCAGTTGTCGACATGGTAGAAGCGGCGCAGCACCTTGTAGACCGCCCCGCCCAGGTCGCGCAGGATCTCCAGCACGCGGCACTCCGGCGGGAGCTTGGCCAGCTCCGCCGTCGAGTCCAGGTCGGTGAGCAGCAGCTGACCGGTCTCCAGGCTGAAGTGGAAGTTCTCGAACCAGCTCGAGTAGCGATACAGCCCGGCGCCCGCCATGGCCCGCAGGACCCGGCCCACCTCTTCGCTGAGCCGGCCGATCGCCTCCACGCGCCGGCGCTCGTCACGCTGCTCGCCGGGCAGGCCGAGCGCCGCGAAGAGGCTCCGGAAGTACCGCTCGGCCGCCTCTCCGTGGCGGTCGACGTAGTCGACGTGCGCCCGGTACGGCTCCCGCGTGGGCGACAGCGTGATCACGGCGCCCATCGGCTCGCCCTGGAAGCGGAGCTCGGGGTACCGGACGACCAGGTAGGGCTCCATGGCCGGCACGGCGTGCCGCCGCAGGATGGCAGCGGCCCGGTGCTCGCGCGCGGCGCGCTCGTGCAGGATCCCGCCGAACGGCGCCCGATCGCTGTGCACGAGCCGGTACTCGCCGTCGGGCGTGAAGCCGATGTGGGCCAGCCGGCCCATCGGCTCGTACTCATCCGTCGACGGCGGCCGCGCCTCGTCGGCCGTCTCGCCCTGCATGACGCCGGAGAAGACGTACGAGCCGGGGTGCCAGATCCCCACGCCCTTCAGCTTGGCGGCGCGCAGCGGGGCGGCGGCCGGCGGCCGGCGCGCGGCGTGCGCGAGCACGTGCCAGGCGGTGCGGCCGGGCGCAGGGAAGGCGGGTCTCGTCCTCCAGGCCGCCTGCGCGAGCAGCGCGTCGCGGTCCTCTGCGGCGATCTCGACCGCGTCGTCCTCGTGGGTGATGTCGACGTTCAGCGAGCAGGTCGAAACGCGGCGGCGCCGAGAACTCCAGGTACTCCGCGCCCTCCGCGCCCACGCCGACGGCGGCGTGCGGGGACTCGCTGGGGAAGTACACCACGTCGCCGGGGCCGACCTCGACCTCCTCGCCGGCGCAGATGACGCGGAGCGTGCCGGAGGTCACGACCAGCCACTGCTCGTTGACGTGCCGGTGCTGCACGCGGTCGAAGCGGGCGGTGGGAGCCGTGACCACGCGCACGACGGAGATGTGCGCGCCGGAGACCACGCGGCGGGGAGCGTCCTCCCGGATGCTGTGCGTTAGCGGAGCCTGCTGCCAGTCGATGAGCATGTGTGTCGCCCGGGCACCCTAGCACCGCCCGCGACGCCGGTCAACACAGAGCCGCTCCCCTTTCCTTGACACAGATTTCGGCCTCTCGCACAGTCGTCACGACCCCTGTGAGAACGCTGCTGATCGACAACTACGACTCCTTCACGTACAACCTGTTCCAGCTGCTCGCCGAGCTCGACGGGGGCACCCCGACGGTGATCGAGAACGACGACTACGAGCGCTGGACCGCGCTGCGCGAGCGGGAGTTCGACAACGTCGTCGTGTCCCCCGGCCCTGGCAGCCCGGACCGGGCGCGGGACCTGGGCATCAGCGCCCGCGCCATCCTCGAGTGGGAGCTGCCCCTGCTCGGAGTCTGTCTCGGCCACCAGGCCATCTGCCACCTGCACGGGGGCAGGGTCGCGCGTGCGCCCGAGCCGATGCACGGCAGGCTGAGCCTCATCCACCACGCCGGCACGGAGCTGTTCGAGGGACTGCCGAGCCCGTTCCGCGCCGTGCGCTATCACTCACTGCTGGCGCACCGGCTGCCGCCTGTCCTCGACGTCACCGCGACGACCGGGGACGGGCTGGTGATGGCGCTGCGGCACCGGTCGCGGCCGATGTGGGGCGTCCAGTTCCACCCCGAATCGATCGCCACTCAGCACGGGCGACGGCTGCTGGCCAACTTCCGCCGCCTAACGGGCGAGCGCCGCGCCGCCGCGCCGCGGCCGGCGCCCGCCCGGCTGGAGGCTCCCGGAGCGGCCGCCGGGCCGCCCGCCGGCGCGCCGGCCCAGTACGAGCTGCACGCCCGCCGCCTGCACGCCTCGGCTGACCCCGAATCCGTCCTGGAGCGTCTCTTCGGTGCCTCGCGCCACCGCTTCTGGCTCGACAGCAGCCTGGTCGTGCCCGGCCTCTCGCGCTTCTCCTTCCTCGGCGACGCGGACGGGCCCCTGGGCGAGGTGGTCTCGTACGACGTGCAGCGCCGTGAGGTCACCGTCCTGGGCCGCGGCGGCACCTCGGTGCACCGGGTCACGCTGTTCGACTACCTGCAGGACGAGCTGCGCCGCCGGCACGTGCCCGGCGGCGACCTGCCGTTCGACTTCAACCTGGGCTACGTCGGCTACCTCGGCTACGAGCTGAAGCGGGACTGCGGCGCCGGCGCCCCGCACCGCTCGGACGTGCCGGACGCGACCCTGCTGTTCGCCGACCGCGCGGTCGCGTTCGACCACGAGGAGGGCTCGGTCTGGCTGCTCGCGCTCTCGACGCCCGGCACCCGGGCCGCGGCGCTGGACTGGCTGCGCCGGGCGGCGGACGAGATCGCGGCCGCCCCCGCCGCCGCGGAGCCCGTCCTCCCCGCCCAGGAGCCGCCCGCCGCGCTTCAGTTGCGCCGCCGGCACCCGGACGCCGCCTACCGGGCCCTGATCGAGCGGTGCCAGCAGGAGATCGCCGCCGGGGAGACGTACGAGGTGTGCCTGACCAACATGCTCTCGCTCACCGCCGAGGTCGAGCCGCTGGCCACCTACCGGACACTGCGGCGCCTCAGCCCGGCCCCGTACGCGGCGTTCCTCGAGGTCCCCGACCTGGCGGTCCTGAGCTCCTCGCCCGAGCGCTTCCTCAAGGTCGCCCGCGGCATGGTGGAGTCCAAGCCGATCAAGGGCACGCGCCCACGCGGCTCGACCCCGAGCGCCGACGCCGCCCTGGCGCGCGACCTGCGCGAGGCCGAGAAGGACCGCGCCGAGAACCTGATGATCGTGGACCTCGTCCGCAACGACCTCGGCTCGGTGTGCCGGGTGGGCAGCGTCCACGTGCCCGAGATCTTCGCCGTCGAGACCTACGCCACTGTCCACCAGCTCGTGAGCACGGTGCGGGGCACGCCGGGCAAGGGCAGCGGCGCCGTCGCGTGCGTCCGGGCGGCCTTCCCGGGCGGCTCCATGACCGGGGCGCCGAAGCTGCGGACGATGGAGATCATCGACCGGCTGGAGGGGGGCAGCCGCGGCATCTACTCGGGCGCGCTCGGCTACTTCGCGCTCGGCGGCGCGGCCGACCTCAGCATCGTCATCCGCACGATCGTGGTGGACGGAGAGCGCATCTCGATGGGCGTCGGCGGCGCGATCGTCGCTCTGTCCGATCCGGACGAGGAGGTCGCCGAGATGATGCTGAAGGGCCGGGCGCTGATCCGGGCGCTCGCCGCCCACGCCGACCTGAGGGTGGCGACCGCGTCGGGCCGGTGAGCGGCCCGGCGGCCCGGTCAGGGCGCCTCCAGCGAGCGGAAGACGCCGGCGCAGAGCGCCGCCAAAGGGGCCCGGCCGTCGCCCAGCAAGCCGGCCAGGTCGTCCGCCACGGCCCCGAAGTCCGCCGCCCCCGTCGCGGCGTCGACCCTGGCCACGCCCCGCATCAGCGCCTGGCGGGCCGCGGCCGCCGCCGGGTTCGCCGCCTGGATCTCCCGGTAGACGTCCGGCTCGCCGGATACGATCCGGGCGAGGAGCGCAGTCAGCGTGCGGAAGGGCGGCGGCGCGACGCCGAGGAGCGTCCGGAGGTCGGGCTCCAGGTCGCGCAGCGCCAGCCCGAAGGCCAGGACCGCGGCGTGCGTGAGTGCCTGCAGCGCGGCCGTCATCCGGTCGTGGCGGGCGGCGTCCGTGACCACGACCCGCGCCCCCGCCGCGGCCAGGAGTGCCTGGAAGGCCGCTCCACGCGGGCCGGGGCGAACCGGCACGGCGAGGACGGCCTGGCCGGCCAGGCCGAGGTCGGGCGCGAACATCGGGTTGACGCCGAGCGCCTCCTGGGCCACGCCGGGCCGGCCCAGCGCCGCGTGGACCGGCGTCTTCACCGACAGGGTGTCGACCAGCAGGGCGTCCGCCGGCGCCAGCCGGCAGACGGCGGGCAGGCCCACCAGCGCGACGTCGGCCGGCAGCGCCAAGACCACCAGGTCGGCGCCCCGGATCGCCTCCGCGGCCCCGCCATCCGGGGCGCGCGCGTCGCACGGGGTGAAGGCGGCGGGGCCGACGCCCTCCGGCGGGGGCCGGCGGTCCAGGACGAGCACCTCCGTGCCGGCGCCGGCCAGCAGGCCGCCGACCAGCCGGCCGACGGCGCCGGAGCCGCCCAGGACGGCGGCGCGGCAGAACGCGGGCCACGCCGGGCCGGCCGGGGCCGCCGCCCGCCGGTCCGAGTCCGGCACTAGCCGAGCACCGCCTCGGCCGCCGCGACGACCCGGGCGGCGTCCGGGACGTTCCAGGGCTCCGCGACGCCGGCGGGCAGGGGCAGGTCGTAGGCCGCCACCCGGACCACCGGCGCCGCCAGCGTGCCGAACGCCTCCTCCTGGAGCGTGGCCGCGATCTCGGCGCCGAACCCGCCCGTCAGCGGCCCCTCCTGCACGACGACGCACCGGCGGGTCCTGGCCACGCACCGCACCAGGCCCTCGACGTCCAGCGGTACCAGGCTCCGCAGGTCGAGCACGGACGCCTCGACGCCGCGGCCCACCAGCTCGGAGGCGGCTCGCTCGCACAGCTCGACGGCGGCGCTCCAGGCCACCAGGGTCACGTCGGAGCCCTCGCGCGCCAGCCGGACCTTCCCGAAGGGCACGGTCCGCTCGCCCTCCGGCACCTCCTGGCGGCCGCGGCGGTAGAGCCGCACCGGCTCCAGGAACAGCACCGGGTCCGGGTCCCGGATCGCCTCCAGCAGCAGGCCCCGGGCGTCGGCCGGGGTGGACGGGGCGACCACCTTGAGGCCCGGGCACTGGGTGAACATCGCCTCGATCGCGTCGAAGTGGAACTCGGCGCTGCGCACGCCGGCACCGAAGGGGGCCCGGATGGTGACCGGCACCTCGTAGCGGCCGCGCGAGCGATACCGGTAGCGGGCGAGCTGCGGACCGAGCTGGTGGCCGGCCTGGAGCGCGAAGCCGAGGAACTGGAGCTCGACGACTGGCACCAGCCCGGACACCGCCAGGCCGATCGAGGAGCCGACGATGGCGGCCTCGGAGAGCGGGGCGTCGATGACGCGCCGGGGACCGAAGCGCTCGAGCAGCCCGTCGGTGGCCCGGAAGACCCCGCCCAGGCGGCCGACGTCCAGCCCGAGCACGACGACCCGCGGATCGGCCGCCATGGCGGTCGCCAGTCCATCCCGGACCGCCTCGACGAGCGTCAGCCGCACGACCCGTTCCCCGGCGGACCCAGCGACGCCGCCCGCTGGCGCAGCAGGCGGGCGGGCGGCCGCGCGTACGCGTGCGCGAACATCGCCTCCGGCGTCATGGGCGGCGCCGCCAGCGCCCGGGCGAAGGCCGCCTCCACCTCCCGCTCTGCCTCGCGCTCCAGGGCCGCCAGGCCCTCGTCGTCGTAGCCGGCGTAGAGGTGCAGGTAGCCCTGGACCCGCACGACCGGGTCCAGGCGCGCGGCGTCCGCCTCGCTGCGCCCGTCCCGGTACCGCCTGGGGTCGTCACTCATGTTGTGGACGCCCAGCCGGTACGTCAGGGCCTCGATCAGCGTGGGACCGGCGCCGGCCCGGGCCCGGGCCACCGCCCGCGCCGTCACCTCGTGGACGGCCAGGAGGTCGTTGCCGTCCACGGTCACGCCCTCGAACCCGTAGCCGGCCGCCCGCCCGGCGAGCGTCGCGGCCGCGGACTGGGCGCTGCGCGGCGTCGAGATCGCCCAGCCGTTGTCCTGCAGGAAGAAGACCACCGGCGCGCGGACCACGCCGGCCAGGTTGCACGCCTCGTGGAAGTCGCCCTCGGACGAGGCCCCTTCCCCGAAATAGGCGATCACGACGTCGTCGCGGTCCTGGAGGGCCAGGCCCCACGCCAGCCCGACGGCGTGAGGCAGGTGGGCGGCGATCGCGTACTGGTCGGGCAGGACCCGGACGCCGTCGGGTACGCGGGCGGCGTCCGTCTGGCCGAGCGAGTGGGCGACCACGGAGGCCAGCGGCCGCCCGTGGCGCACGAGGGCCGCCAGCTCGCGGTACTGGGGGGCGATCCAGTCCCGGGTGGGATCGATGGCCAGCGCCGAGCCGACGACCGCGGCCTCCTGGCCGAGGCCGGGAGCGGCGCCCCCCAGCCGGCCCTGTCGGTTCATGGCCAGGGCTCGCCGGTCGAAGCAGCGGGACAGCAGCATGAGCCGCAGCCCCTCCAGCACCACCGGCAGCGGCGGCGGTCGATGGCCTGGATCGATCAGCGAGCCGTCCGGCCCGAGCACGCGGTACGGCCGGGGCGTGAGCCCGTCCCGCCCGTTCCGGCGGACGAGCTCCGGCTCAGCCAGCCGGCGCCGCCCCACCCGTGGCCTCCGTCATGGCGACTAGGATCCGGCGGTCACCCGCGTACGGCGAGCGGCCGTGCGCGGCCAGCATGTTGTCGAGGAGCAGGACGTCGCCCCGCTGCCACGGGAACGTGACGGTCTCGCGCGTGTACAGCGAGCGCAGGTGGGCCAGGGTCTCCGGCTCGATCGGGGAGCCGTCCCCGTAGAACGCGTTGCTGGGCAGCTCGTCGGGCGGCAGGGCGGCCAGCAGCATGTCCCGGATGTCGGCCGGCAGGGTGCTGACGTGGAAGAACGTGGCGTGGTTGAACCACAGCTCCTCGCCCGTCGCCGGGTGGCGCCGGAAGGCCGGCCGGCGCTGCCACGTCCGGAGCCTGTCGCCGTCGCCCCACTCGAGCTCGATGCCCTCCTCGGCGCAGTAGCGCTCGACGGCCGACCGGTCCGGCGTCCCGAAGACGCGCCGCCAGTCGAGGCCGAGGCCGCTGCCGAAGTTGCGCACGTAGCGGACCTGCCTCGTCGCGAAGGCGTCTCGCACGGCCGGGTCGAGCGCCGCCGTGATCCGGCGGCAGTCCGCGATCGGCGTCTCGCCCTGCTCGGTGGCGGGCTGCTCGCAGTAGAAGAAAAGCAGCATCGGCCACCGCACCGCGTACGAGTTCTCGTTGTGAAGGAAGATCGGGTACCGGGGTGGGTAGTCGGTCGACGTGTAGACGTTGGCCGCCACCCTGCTGCGCGGCGAGGACTGCTCGCGGTACTCCAGCGGGTCCGTCGAGATGGCTGTGACGAACGCGTGGAAGCGCTCCACAGAGGGGATGTCGAAGCCGCGGAACAGCAGGGCGCCCGCCGCCAGGAGGCGGCGCCGGATCTCGTCCCGATGCTGGCCGGCCCAGCGGACGGCATCCCCGCCGTCCGCCGTCCGGATGACCTCCGGCAGCGGCGGCGCCGGCGAGCGGTCGATCGGTTCGGGCTGCGGCGTGGCTGTCATGGTGATGGGTGAGCCGAGGCTAGCAGCGGCCCGACGGGCCGGCTAGGCTAGGCGACCTCGCGGGGAGGGCGCGAGCCGGTAGATCCAGCAGTCCAGCGTCGGGCGGGAGCGGCCCACCACGTGCTCGTTGCGCGTCGTGGTGACCGACACCGTCGCGCCGAGCGCCGCCGCCCGGTGGCGGGCCGCGTGCTCCATCGCCCGCGAGCAGCCCCGGCCCCGGTGCCCCTCGTCCACCCAGCCCCAGCTCTGGAAGGCGGCGCCCCCGCGGACGGTGGTGGCCTGCATGCCCAGGACCGGCGCGGCCGGCCGCGGCTCGCGCACCGACAGCAGCTCGGTCGTCGCGCCCGGCGCCTCCAGCATTCGGAGGACGCGGGCGGGATCGGGCGCCGCGTCCGGGAACCAGGCCGCGACCCCGGCCAGGAAGCGCTCCCGCGGCCCGGGGTCCGCCAGGGCGTGGACGTCGACCACCAGCTCGTTGGGCGGGAGCGCCGGACCGGGCGGAGCCTCGACCACGACCCGCATGGCCCGGTCGTCGGCCGCCCACCGGCCCAGGTCCGGCGCTCCGCCCGGCGGCTCATCCGCCGGCCCCAGCGGCAGCAGGAAGGACGGCGCCCGGCCGCACGCCGCCCAGCGGCGAGCCCAGAACCGCTCGACCTCGGCGAGCTCGTCGGGCCCGGGGCCGCCCTCGCCGACCCGTAGGACCGGCGAGAAGCTGGGCGAGGGCCAGCCGGGCACGACGAACGCCCGGAAGGCGCCGGCCGCCAGCTCCACCTCCTCCCGGGCGAGCACGCGGAACCCGGCCAGCGCGCCGGCCGGCAGGTCAGCCACTGGCGGGCTCCAGCTCGGCCGACGCGAGCAGGTCCAGCCCGGCCGCGGTGCCGTCCGGGTCGAGGGCCGGCTCCCGCGGCACATCGCCGTCGATCACCGCCAGGTAGCGCTCGCCGCCGTCCGGACACAGGCAGGCGACGTCGACGAGCGCCGGGTCGCGAGCCGCGGTGACCGCCGCGGCCAGGACCGCCGCGCCGGCCGACCCGCCCAGGAGGAGGCCGGTCCGGTCGCGGACGACCCGGCAGGCGAGCGCGGCATGGGCGTCGTTGACCCGCACTAGCAGGTCCCAGTCCGCGGGCGCCAGGAACTGCGAGCGCAGGCCGGACCCGAACCCGTAGAGCTTGAGCGGGCGGTCCAGCACGGCGCCGCCCGTCGCCGCCGAGCCGACCGCGTCCACGGCGAGGATGCGGGTGGCCGGGTGGTGGCGGCGGAAGTACCGGGCCAGCCCGGCCAGGGTGCCCCCGGTGGAGACGGCCGCGGCCACCGCGTCCAGGCGCGGGCAGCCCACCGTCCGGGCCAGCTCGGGGCCTGTCCAGCGGGCGTGGACGCCGGGGTTGGCCGGGCTGCCGTACTGGTCCGTCCAGACCGCCCCGGGCACCTCGCGGAGCAGCCGGCGCACGGCGGCGACCCGGTCGGGCACGGTGTCCCCGCCGGGCACCCAGGGCACCGCCACCAGGTCCGCGCCCAGGCTCCGCATCCGGTCCAGGCTGGCGGCGGGCGTGCGCGCGTCCACGACGAGCGTGCAGCGGTAGCCGCGCTCCCGGCAGAGACCGGCCAGGGCGATGCCCAGGTTCCCGGACGTCGACTCCACCACGTGGCCGCGCGGCCGCAGCCGGCCGCCCGCCTCCAGCGCGGCGAGGAGCCCGTGGGCAGTGCGGGCCTTGACCGACCCGTACGCGTTCTCCCCCTCCAGCTTCAGCCAGACGCGGACGGCGCGGCCCTCCAGCGGGACCCGGAGGCAGCGCACCGGCGTGTCCCCGATCCCGCTCCCGGTGTCCGGCCGCGGCTCGGTCACCGCGCGCGCCGGCCCCGGCCGCGTCATGGCCCCGGCGTCCCGGTGGGCCGGTCGTCGAGGACCGGCTCGACGCCCTCGAAGCCCCGCTCCACCAGCCCCCGATGGGTGCGGCAGACCCGCTCGTGCTCCGGCTCGCCCAGCAGCGGCCCGCTACCCAGGGACGGCCCGAGCACGCCCGACACCAGGCAGCCCATGACGCCGGCCGGCCCGCGCCGGTACTGCTTGAGGGCGGCCAGCAGCGCCGCCAGCGCCGGGTCGGGGGCCGTCCAGCGGATCTCGCCGACCGGGGCCGGCCAGCGCAGCATGCCCCCCTCCGTGACATACAGGTCGCCGCGCCGCCGCACCCGCTCCAGCGCCGCCCCGACGTCGAAGAGGTGCGGCGCGGAGTCGTCCACGACGATGCAGCCGGGTCGCAGTCCCTCGACGTC
>WNGQ01004855.1_pt1 | contig 13271 bp, 16 predicted proteins | sample 5407661 | NCBI WGS metagenome assembly WNGQ01 (sample SAMN13153382, study PRJNA577476) | soil metagenome | isolation source: 60 cm soil or saprolite under Garry oak tree replicate 2 | place: USA:California | collected 2016-06-15
ACTATCCCCGCCAGTACATTCCTGTGAAAGTCGACCTAGCCAATACTATCCAGCTGAAGCAACTATTCGACCTGCTCGAACGAAAACCTGCAAAGTCTCGACTGGAGCTTGAGAAATGGCTCGACCACGAATCAGAACTCCTTTCGGCCATCAACGAGGAGCAGGCCCTACGCTACATTCGTATGACGTGTCAGACTGATGACCCGGCCCGTGAAAGGGCTCACCTCGAATTCATCGAGCACGTTGAGCCTGAAGTGAAGCTACGATCTTTCGAACTGGACCGGAAATACCTCGCGTCGCCCGGTCGGAAACAATTGGACCCACACCGGTTTTCTGTTCTCGACCGTCGAAAGGAGAATGCTGTCTCAATCTTCCGCGAAGAGAACGTCCAGCTGGAGAAAGAGGATGCGAAGATTGGTCAGAAGTATCAGAAAGCAATCGGAGCGATGAGCGTCTTCTACAACGGAGAGGAGCGAACCATGCAACAAATGGGAAAATTCTTGGAAGAACAGGATCGAGCGGTCCGGGAGAAGACTTGGCTACTCGCTGAGGAGCGACGTTTCAAGGATCACGAGGCTCTGAATCAGATCTATGATCAGCTATTGCAGATTCGGGCTCAGATCGCGAAGAACGCGGGGTTCAACAACTATCGCGATTTCATGTTTCGAAAACTAAACCGGTTCGACTATACTCCCGAAGACTGTGTCCGGTTCCATGAAGCCGTCGAAAAACACATCGTCCCCCTCTCCCGAGAACTCGACGAGGAGAGGAAGCGAAAGCTCGAAGTCGAAACGCTCCGACCCTGGGACATGCAAGTGGACCCTGACAGCCTACCTCCACTACGACCGTTCAAGGACGGCCATGATCTTCTTGAAAAATCAGCAACTGTTTTTGACAAGCTCCACCCGGAGCTCGGGAAAAACTTTCGCCGCATGACCGGGCTCAATCTGCTGGATTTAGACAGCAGGAAGGGAAAGGCGCCGGGCGGCTACAACTATGAGCTGACCGAGGTTCGTCTGCCGTTCATCTTCATGAATAGTGTTGGACGAGAAGGGGACATGCGAACACTCCTTCACGAATCAGGCCACGCATTCCATGTGTTCGCAACCCGGGATCGCAACCTCCACTTTCAGTTGCGAGGCGAGAACATTCCGTCAGAGTTCGCAGAGGTGGCGTCGCAGGCGATGGAGCTTCTCGCAGGCGAGCACCTAGAAGGCATCTTCTACAACCATGCAGACGCAGTGCGCTCGAAACGGGAGCATCTGACAAGCCTAGTAAAACTGCTGCCATGGGTCGCGACGATCGACGCGTTTCAGCACTGGGTCTACACACACCCCAGACAGTCCGTCGCCGACCGTGAAGAGTACTGGGTCAAGCTAAAGGAGCGCTTCGGCGGAGGCGACAGCTGGGAAGGCCACGAAAACTATTGGAGGTCCCGATGGCAGCGACAATTACACCTGTACCTCTACCCGTTCTACTACATCGAATACGGCATCTCGCTACTCGGAGCATTCGGGGTCTGGTACAACTACCGGAAAGACGCCGCAAAGGGCGTCAAAGCCTACATGGACGCATTATCCCTAGGCGGGTCCAAACCGTTACCGATGCTCTTCCGAGTCGCCGGGGTCCCGTTCGACTTCGGCCCGAAAACCATTGAACCATACGCCCGCGAACTCCGCAAAATACTAATTCAGAACTAAAGGCGCGCCCTCAGCAACTCCCGCCCCACGCAACTTCTCCGATCTCGACACTCGTCACCGAGGCTCAATTCCCGTAAGCAAAAGGAGCATAGACCGGCACTGTTAAATTGTTACAGGTGCGAAAAGGGAGTTGAAAATTAATGAGAACTTTCAACAAAGGGCTTTACATCCTCCCCGCACTCTTCCTCCTCCTAGTACCGGCTGTACAGGCAACGGCAGCTCAAACAGCCACTGGTACTTTCACCACCACAGCAACCACGATCAGCATCACGGTCATAAACGGCAACACTCTCATTACTCAAAGCCTCACGATAAACGCGATGGGAGATATTTCCGGCTCGTTGACCGGCAGCGACGTCGCGGTCATCACATCAACCGGCTCAGGATTCCTAGCAGGTATCGGAACGTTCTCCGGCACAATCCTTGGCAGAGCAGGCACGGTCGGAATAGGTTTCGCTGGAACATTCAGTCCGACCACGGGACAGCTGAACCTGCAAGCTAATTTCCTTCGAGGCACAGGAACGGGCCAGCTAGCCGGGATCAGCGGAACGGGAACAATTCAGGGCATCTTCAATGTCGGCGGGACATACACCTTCAGCGTAACCTTTCAGTCCTAAAGACACTAGACACCACCGCCCTAACCCGAATTCCCCCTTTTCTTAGGTCACCGATTCACAGAAGAGCCCCGCCGCTCTATCTAGTTCCCTCAATCTCGCTTTTCATCCTGGCAAGTAGCTCGACCGCTTGTGAGGCGTACTGTCCGATCCATCTGTCGTAGATCTGCTTTATCGGGACAGCGTTGAGGTAGTTCCAGCGCAGCCTTCCTTCTCTCTTGACTATGACCAGCTCTGCTTTCTCGAGGACTCGGAGATGCTGCATGACGGTGCAGCGATCAAGGCTTTTGAAGCGTACGCATAATTCTCCCGTTGTCCTCGGTCGTTCTTTCAGCAGGTCAAGCATCTCGCGCCTGCGATGATCCGCTAGAGCCTTGAATACAAGCTCTTGGAGCGCTCCTGTGCTCATTTCCTAACATGTTACAAAACTATAACATATAAATACGTCCCCGACTGGCCCCGACGGCGGTCGCAAGCTAAGAATGAAGCTTAGATTCCAGGTTTACACGAAGATTCGAAAACCGTTACACGAAGTATTCGACGCTGTACGAAACCCGACGAAGTTGAGCAAGTACTTCACGGATGGTGGGGCGAGCGGCCCTTTGGAGGAAGGAAAGACCGTGACCTGGAGTTTCAACGAGCCAGCGGTGGCCCCATTCCCCGTCTATGTGAAAAAAGTGGTCGAGGACAAGCTCATAGTCTTTCAATGGGATGTGATGGACGACCTCAAGACAACAGTAGAGATAGGTTTTGAACCGGTGGGACCCAAAGCAACCCTAGTCAAAATCTCTGAGGGAGACTGGCGCGAAACCGACAAGGATCTCGAAAATTCGTATGGTAATTGCATGGGCTGGGGGCAGATGTTAACCTGTCTGAAAGCCTATGCTGAGTATGGGATCAATCTCAGAGAAGGCGCATACTAGAAACAGAACCCAGTCTGGTCCCGAGGCGGAATCGTCTTCCTACGATTGCTAGTCGCTGTCGGGTCTCACTGTGATGACTATCTTGCCTTGCGCAACTCCGCGAATCAAATGTCGAATAGCCTCGGGAGTGTCGTTCAAAGAATATCGCGCTCCAATCACCGTTCTGAGCTTTCCGGACGCCTGAAGCTCCGCCAGAAATGCGAGGTCCTTCTGGTTGATGTTTGCGATGAAGAACCGGAATTTTTTGTCACTACGTCCTCTCAAACGTCCAACGATGAGATAGTAGAGTAGGCCGCGGATTATGTTGGTTTTTATGCCGACGATGACGACGATTCCGTTCGGGTTCATGATGTTCTTGTATTCTGTGATGGAATGTGAAGCTGCAATGTCACAGATCAGATCGTAGCGTTCCACGTTCTTGGCGAAGTCTTCCTTGGTATAGTCGATCACATAGTCTGCGCCTAGTGACTTAACCAGTTCAAGATTCGCCGTGTTTGTGACGGCGGTGACCTCTCCGCCAAGCGCTTTCGCAATCTGCACAGCATAGGTTCCTACGCCGCCGCCCGCGCCGTTGACCAGTACTTTGTGCCCGGGCTTGATGTTTCCCTTGTCGCGGATAGCTTGTAGTGCGGTCGTTGCTGCGATGGGGAGGGCGGCTGCTTGTTCGAAGGATATGTTTGCGGGCTTGAGTGCAAGCTTGCCTTCGCGGGCGACACCATACTCTGCATAGCCATTCTTGACCGCGCCGAAGACTTCGTCGCCAGCCTTGAACTGCGTCACGTTATCGCTTATGGCCTCGACTCGTCCGGCCGCGTCGCTTCCCACTCCAGGTTGCTTTGGTTTGCGGACTCCCATGCCCATCCTGAGTAGTGGGCTGACCAGTCGGATCGCCAGTGGTGGTTTCACGTCGTACCTGTCAGCAGGGTTCACGGATGACGCGTAGACTTTGACCAGGACCCCGCGAAGCTCATCGGGGACAGGTTTATCGATTTCCTGGACCTGGAGGACCTCGGGAGATCCATACTTGGTCCGGGTTATCGCCCTCATGAGTCTCGTTTCTTGGGCGCCCGCGCGAGGGTTGAGGACTGTTTCGCTCATGGTTTTCAGGAACCTCCTTGTACTTTCATTTTGGGTTTCCAGCCTTAAGCCACTCGACGTAATCGCGGATCTATATATCCGTCATCGTATGGTTATGACCCGGGAATCTTCTCACCTTGAACATAGAAGAAGTGAGTTCGCGTGAACGTGATTTTGGTCGTGATCCCCTGTGCTAGGAAGGATTCTCGAATCTCTTCTGGAGTGTAGAAGTGTTTGAACACTTTGAATCTTTTTCCATTGTCGAGAGTTCTCCACGCAACTTCTCCACCGGACTGAACGAGAGCTTCATGCTTCATTTCTTGTGTCTGTTGGTCCACGAAGAATATCGTACCTCTAGGCTTTAGACAGCTGGATAGTTTCGAGACAAACTGGTCGAGTTTCGAGGCTGGGACATGGGATATCCAGAACGAGAAGCTCGCCGCATCATACTCCTGGTCAGGTATCCAGTTGTAAAAGTCCGCAACAACATATCTCACCCTAGGATTTGCCCCAAGTCTTGACCTGCATCTGTCCAGCATTTCTGGAGATGAATCTAGTGCGATTAGAGAGGTCGCTGTCTTGGCTAGAACCTTGGTCCAGATACCGGTCCCAGAGGCAATTTCAAGAACAGAACCCCTTAGATTCTGGGTTTGAAGCGCGTCCAGAAGGATCTTTGCCTCCTCGAGGTAGGACGCGTCAGGTTCGGAGCCCCCGTCGTACTCGCCTCGATTCCAGTCTGCGAATTGAGGGGCCCTTTGACGGTAGTACTCTTTGGTCTCTTCGAGAATAGAAGAAATCTCTTCAGAGTCATCAACCACCAAAAGTTCACACTCTACGCATACACTGCGAAACTCTGACTTATCTGTGATCTACGCCTAAAGAGAGCCCAGATATGCTGGCTACACGGTAAAGCGATTTCCAGCTCGAGTCGGCGGTATTTCGGATCAGATTCTCATTCCTTTCATTGTTTCTCTTATCCAGGAAACCAGACGGCGGTGTGCGTCGTAGCCTTGCGAGAGAGCAGATAGATCTCGGTCCCGTCTTCGTCTGTCTGCTGCTGGACGAGTCCGTGAGGAATCGGGCAAGGACATACAGGTCGGGACGCTCCAAGCCTGATCAGAGGCTCTGGAGCAACGCTCTTTTCGAACTCTCGTACCTCTCCTCTCCACGCTCATACTCTCTCAACGACTCGTAACGGAAGTAGAGATACACGATGACCCCTGCGAGTGCTCCGAGACCCCGTTCAGTCCCAATATGGTGACCATTGCGAAGGCGAGGTGCCTCGACCTGTGTCTGGTAGAATATCCGGTCTTCTTGGAGGTTGAATGCTAATTCCTGTTCCATACGGGAAGGATTGACTCGTATCGCTAGAGATTAAGGTGGGTCAGTAGTGCTGTTAATGATCCGTGAGCTTCCGTCACCGTCTAATCAAGCTGTTCATCTGGGCTCAGGTGCTACTGGTATCGGCAGTCGTCGCGACCGGAGGTCTCTATGCTCTGGCTCTTCTCCTAGAGAGCCGCTTTCTTCTGGGACTTGTTCAATCTCCAGCGCAGACATTTTCCGCAGCTCTATTCGCCCTCATAGCGCTTCTCTTCCTCTTCGGTTTCACACTTAGAATCAGCCTCAGCATAATGTTCAGGAAGAGAACTGTGAGTCTCGATGTTAGGGAAAGACTTGGGAAGATCGGCCCGGAGACCCTTCAGAGAATGGGTCTCAATCTCAAAGTTCGTTTTCTGGTTCTGAGAAGATCCTCAAACGCCTACAATGGCAAGAACCGTATACTGGTTGGCGAAAAGTTCCTCCAACAGTCTACAGACGATGAGCTGAGAGGCATCATAGGCCATGAAATCGGACACATCGTCAAGAAAGACAATATTGTCAAGGTTCTCTGGACCCTCACTCCATCATTAACACTAGGCATCACTTTGGGACTTCTGATCGGCCTCTCACACGGTCAGGTCGAATCAGCGTTCGTACCGCTCATGACAGGCATCGGGGCACTCTTGCTGTTGGGCATTCCACTCAACTGGAGAATGGAGTATCGCGCTGATCGATTCGCCGCAGAGCACCTCGGGACCGATGTAGTTGTCCGTGCGTTGAGTCGGTTCAAGACCCTCCATTTCGACGGTTTCTCTTTCACTCATCCTCCATTATCGAGGAGGATTAGAAGACTGCAGCAAGGCTGGTTCTTGTTCGGTTCGTGAGCGGTTGGTGCGTAGTCGTTCGCGCCAGTCGCTCCGCTGACCCGACATTCTAGGGATCGGGTAGAGCTCAGTCACTGCTCGGACACGAGAACGACCCTGGGAACATCGTATTACGTGCTTGAATTTCGAGCCCTGGCTAGGCCTGGTGGGAGACTTTGCGTTGCGGCGTCTTCTTGCTCTTTGAAGTGTTCAGGGCAACTGCCGCTCTGACTAGCTCTTTGAAGGCGTATTGGTCGGTCACGTCTTCCTCATGGATGACTATGGCGCGCAGTCTGTTGCCTTTGAGGTCGGCGTTGAAGAGACTTTTCGGGTCCTTGAGGAGTGCTCCCTTGAGGAAGGTCAGCCTTACGTTGTCCTTGTAGGGTTCGCCGGTACAAATGATCCCGTCGTGGGACCACACCCGAACCCCGGCGGGGTTCGATGGCTTCCTCCACTTCACCTCCTCGACTACCTCAGGGTCGGCCTGCTTGATCAGAGCACGAATCTGCGACAGTTTCTTTCCGCGCCAATCATCAAGCTCCCGTATTCTCGCATCTATCAGCTGAGAGGGAGACTCGATCTTCGGCAGCCTATTCTTCTTCATCTCTCATCGTCACTCCACACGGGTTTTCGATCAAAATTGAGACACTGGTCCCCAGTGATAGAGGACTCATTCCGAGTGTCCTCCACTTGTTTGACAGTGATCCCCTCGTCGAAGAGAGGACGCGGTGGATGGCTAAGAACCTTGATCGCACGTAGTCCAACTACGCAGATCTTGGTGACCCTACCCCCCGGTTATTTGCTAACAATCGAAACTGAGGTGGCGCATGCTTTTCTATCCGAGAATATATTCTTGGTGAGAATTTTTTTCTCCGTGAAAATCTTTTTCTGCGCGAATTTTTCTAGCCTCCCCGGGGGCTATCTGGGTCTCGCGAGACGCCGAGTAGTCCGGCGCCTCTTCCGAGGCTGAATCACTCAGAATGAACCCCGATCGCGAATTCGGCCGGCTGAATTCAAAACCCAGTTTTTCACAAAGAAACCCAAGGGCAAAATTGACTTCTTGACAACTCATACCAAGCCTATCTTGGCGACAGACGCGCGAAATTCGCCCAGATCAGGCGTAGTCCACGGCGCGCTATTGGAATAGGGGGTGGTGGTTTCTCACAAACAATGCCCGAGACACAGAGTGGCAGTTCCAGAAGATTTCCTCAGCCCAAAATCCCTCAGAATAGCCCTGATTCTAATTCTACTTCTTCCAGACCTCGCCGTGAGTGTAGGGGTCCAAAAAGTTCAGCTGCAACTCTAAGACTTGCTGGTAGACTTTTCCCGCCTCTGTCCGTCCATAGTATGTGACACGGCCCTCCATCGTCGCCGTAACGAGATTTGTTCTTGTCAGTATGCCTGCTGGTCCCAGTAGCCTGTCGAATGCTCTATCGTCACCGCCGAAGGGTCCATTGAGTAGTGTGCTCTTCGCGCACCTATCCGCGAAGACTTCTATCATTTTCATTACCATTAGTCTCTTCTCTGCTTCTTTCTTGGAGTCTGGGGATAGCGGCAACGGCTATCGGCCGAGCTTTTCTGCCAGAGCTTGAAGTCTGAGATATCTCTCGCGCAATCGAAGCAGGTTATAGATGGAAACTACCGAGAGGGCGAAGAGAACGAAGGTCAGAGCCGTCTCGAACCAGAGGGAGATTTGCCCAGCTCCGATTCCGGGCCCAGGACCCCCTAAGGATCTTTCTTCGAAGAGAATTATTCTTACAAGCGAGGCTACGGCAAGGAAGAGAGCGAAAACGGCGATGAGAGCCTGGGTCGTGATGGCACTCAAGAGGTCTGAGGCCATCCGTTGAGTGTCCTCCCTTAGCGCATTCAACAGTTCCTTTAGCAGCGGATCATCGATAGAAGACATGTTTCTACCCTCAGTCTCCTCCCTGAGGAGACTCTCAGTCTACCGAGAGTTTCTTGAGGATTTAAGCGATTTACTAGTTACTAGATTAACTTCGAGGATTGGAAAACGTATCGCCTTTATTCGACGATCCTGGCCCCGGCGATTCGCCTCCGCCTTGTTCGAAGAGTTTCTTTCGTTGTTTCAAGATTTGAAAGCTGCTAATCGCGAGGAATGCAACAGTGACGGCGACCCCGGCTCCACCTACTATTACTGTCGCGAGTCCACCAAGGTAGTAAGGACGGTTGTAAGCGATAGTGCTCTGGCCCGTCATAATGTACCCCGTCGCATTTGTCGTCGAACAAACATAATGGCATTTGATAGTCAAAATGTGAGCCGAATAGTTTCCTGGACTGGCGGTCGAGAAGTATTGGAAAGTAGATACGCCGTAGCCTAGCCCAGGATCAAGTGGGACATAACTGGAAGGATAAAACCCTGTTACCTTCAAGGGCCCTTGCGGACCTGTGAATGACGCTTCTATCGGTGCAGTTGAAGCGTTGATAGCGATGTAGAAGACTACAAAGTCATCAGTGGTTGTTGACGGGCTGGATACGGGCGTAGGCAGGTACTCAGTGCACACGATGTTCGGTCCTACATTGCTGTAACATTGGTGTGGGGTAGTGGGCGGCTGCGTATTGAAAGGGAACAGGTCTACGGTCAAGGTCGTTTCGTTCCCAAGTGGGTTTGAGAACGGAAACGTATGCTCGTATAGAGTATCGCTCATCACCGCGTAGCCTATATCGGTATAATTGTAGTATGTGAGCGTTGCCCACTGCATAGCCGAGAATCCCCAATTTAGCAGTAACAAAACAGTTGCTAAGATTGCGATTCCTGCTAGGATCCGGATTCTTCCGTGATTTCGGCGAACGTCAGAGTCCGGCCGTTTAACTGGAGCCTTTGTTGGGTCGAATATTCTCGCTCGCCTGTCCTCACGGGAGAGATACTGGAAAAATTGTAGCTACGGCATCAATAGGTCTTTTGGAAGTGCAGGGTTCAGGTTGCACAGTCCCCCCTGCTGGTACCAGGGAAAACCGGACTTGACGCTCGGCCAAGAGGATTTAAGCGGATTCCTAGGAGAATAGCCATCTTCACGCTGCTTAGCCGTTAAAGCGAGGAAAATGTCACAGACAGAAACTCAACCAACAGTCAAAGGAGGCATTGCAACCCGCTCCGTCGTACTACTCCTTCTCATAGTTGGTCTCGGCGCAGGCGCCGCAGCATACGCCTTCGCCACAGCATCAGCTCAGACCCCGAACCAACCCTCGACAAGCAATCTCAATGGACAATGGCTCGGCTGGAGAGGACCTGGACCACTAGCCTGGCATGACCGAAACGGGACATTCACATCTTTCAGAGCCGCAAGCACCATAGCCAACGTTAGCGTCACCAGCTTCAGCGTCGTCGACAGCAGCCACCTAACAGTGACCTTGTCATACAGCGGAACAGGAAGCACCCCTGCAGCAACAATAGTCGTAGTTGCACCGGGACTCAGCGGCAGCAATACACTCTCAGCAGGATGGAGCAACCCCACGACTGTCAGCGTAAGCCTAGTCGGCTCAGGCAGCCTCTCATCAACCACCACATGCATACGAGTGCTGATCGTCCCTCTCACAGGAGCCTAGAAGAAACCTTGGTCCTTGTGAAAACTCCCCCCTTTTCTTTGTAATGTTTCGCGATCCGCCCTTGAAGCTCTACGGTCCATGTCATCAAGACGCGAGTAGGCCAGGAATGGAGGGGCCTGGCTCAGCTTCGGACCCAGAGAACGGGAGACGGACGCAAAGCCTAGTGATGCACCGTCTTGACGCGATTCCAACCGGGACCTTCAGATTTCAAGCCGGGCACGCCGAAGCTCCATGATACTTTCGGAGTGATTCGGAGATATTTGCCTGGGCCAAACTGTCCCTTGTGTTCGACGACCTCCGCGGTACCGTATACTTTGATTGCTCTAGGTCTCCACGGGTCAACCGACTCCAAGTCGTCTATTGTCAGCGCAACTAGTCTGTTCCCATTCTTCACGTTATGATACTTCCAAGTCCGTAGGAAAATGTCCTGGCTGTGACTTCCCACCCAGAAGTATTTCCCGTCGAGCTCAAAGCCGACAGGAACCACGTCCGGCTGGCCCTTTGCATTGACGGTGGCGATCCTTGCCAGTCGTTGAGATTTCAAGTACCGAATTTCAGGTTCAGAGAACATGAGCCTTCATCCTCTTCATCTCGCGGTACTGATATATTGACTTGGTCATGGGTTGCCGCTAGTCCGAATCTCGACTGACCCCCGGACATTATCGCGTCAGGATAGCTTCCCCAGGAGAATCTCCCAGGGATAAAGTTCGATCGTGCGGAGCACTCCTGCACGCATCCAAGGATCCTCGGCGAGTCTCGCTCGGGCGACCTGTTCGTTGGATGCGTTGAGAATGAGCATGGCCCTATGCTTCGAGTAATTCTTGAGTGGGCCACCCAGTACGACAAAGTGTTCGTTCTCGAGAGCATCCATGAATGCGGCATGTTCGGTCCATCCTTTTTGTTCTCGCATCGAACGCTTGTCGTCCCATTGAGGTCCCTGCTCCTCGATAACGACGAAATGCGGCATTTCTCTCTCCTCATGACCAGTCGGTGACTTAAACGCTACCCGGAGACGTTTCTAGCCATGTTCGCCAGGGCCGTCACAGATTCCAGTTTCTAGTCGTAGCTGGAACATTCAGCACTTTTTCAAAGAAATTGTTCGACAGATTCGTCTTACCAGAACCATTCGTAGTCAATGACATTAGGACGTGTAGATGACTGTGCTGGTGGTCATAATAGGGACTGGTCAGGATCACGTCAGGATTCCGTACAGATCCCTATTCTGTTTGAATCTAGAGGCTATGCGAATGCGTCGTTGTAGAGAGCATCGAGTGTCGAAAATGTCTCTTCCGGCGTTGAAGGGTTCACAGGCAGAATCTCTTCGGTGATGGACCTTTCAAGAATCTGTCGTATACAATATCGGAGCTTTGTGGGAGTCATGTTTGCTTCCACGTCCCACATGGGATGGTCCATGTTCACATAGACAGTCCGGACGCCTCTCTTGTCAGTCTCAACATACGCTTGTCCTCGGTCTCCACCATGGGCAACATCAAACGCTAGGATCTGGTCCTTGAGATGAATGACGCTCCGAGTAGCTTCCTGACGATGCTTTCTTCCTCTCCTAGGCTTTCTTTCGCCGAGAACGATTTCTTTCCGCGTCTTGCCAGGAACAGCGTTGATCTTTGGAGTCGACCTTGCCTTCACTGTTCTCGATAGAATCTGGATATTTCTTCGTAGACTTCGACGAAGCCTTTCTGCGATCTCGTGATTGAGATACTGGATACTTCTAAGCTCTCTTCGACTGGCCGATTGTCTCAGAGTCTTGTAGACCTTGTTCCTAACGAAACTTCGCATCGACTTCTCGAAGACCCTCCACTGGGAACTGTCATGCTCGAAATCGTTCCCCCCCGGTAAGCGTCGTAGGAAGTCAGCGTTGACCCATCCCTGGATTCGGGATAGGCCGTGGGTCCTATACTGGTCCAGGCCAAAGAACTGGTGCTGTAAACACGTGATATGTTTCTGCTGAACACTTATTCCCGCATCAGATATTCCAGCTCTCACCTTCGAGATCGGCATTATCATGATCTCGCCCGTGATTCTTCCGTACTCGGTAACGATGTTTACTGGAAGAAGAGTCGACCCTCTCAACTCTTCCGGCTTGACATGCTCGCCGTTTACGAATACCTCGAAAGGTCCGTATCCTCTGAGCCCCAGCACATTGGCTCGGGCCAAGAGAGCCCTGCGGACGTCGCCAGGATCAGGCTTCTTCGTGAGCGAGCGTATGCGAATTCTCAGCCCGTCATGGTCGAGTGGAGCCTGAATGAGTCGAAGCGGCCTCCATGTTGACTGGTCGGTTGCGTCCCATTGCTTGTCGATCAGACTCTCTGTCAGGGTAATCGTTCGGTCGAAGCGGCCCCTGTGGACCTGAAGCTCTAGATCTCTGCCCACCGTAAGCCAAGCGAGGCTTCCCATGCCGTAGGATTCGCGTATCGGACGCTTGTATTTGGGAGAGAAGCCCTCATCAGTCAACTTCCCCTTGGTCAGAAACTCGCGGAGGCCCTCAAGGTCCATGCCGTTTCCCCATTCCTCATACTCGATTGTGGAACCGTTCTCTGGAATCCGGATCTCGACCTTGGTCGCTTCGCCCCACATCCACGAGTTGACGACGAGCTCTACGAAGAACTGGGCTGCGTCTGCATACTGGCGTCCGAGTGTTTTGATTATGCTCTTGTGAGTGTAGACCCTAAGGTCCTCATCGACCATGGAATGGACAGTTCTGGCTGAATGAGAGGGTCTCCTCGAAACCAATGCTCGGTTCTATTATCGCATGGAATCTCGGCCGGATAATGGAGTGATGTAACCGGTCTCGGTGAGACAGAGGAATGGGAAAAATGATGTCTAGTTATGGCATGGGACGCGCGGAGAGCTAGCGTCTCATGAGGGCCTCGTCGACGATCATCTGGTCACGGAGCTGTATTGGATACACCCATAGCTGCTTCCGAATCATAAACACTCGGATGCACTCCTCGCAGAGGAATCCTCCCCTCACCCTAGTTCCTGGGGCGAAAGTAAGACACTTGCTGCAGAGGTTCTTCTCTACGGACCGTTGAACCGTTCGATTCCTCATTTTCCGTCACGAAATCTTCCACGCCTAGATTTGCCGATAAATAACTGATCCTGTTCAGGAGATTCGAACATTTTGATCATCAATCTTGAGCCAGCTTGCGATATCTTTACCCTGCGAAGAATATAGTTGTGCCCCGTGGCGAA
>WNGQ01005993.1_pt1 | contig 13254 bp, 8 predicted proteins | sample 5407661 | NCBI WGS metagenome assembly WNGQ01 (sample SAMN13153382, study PRJNA577476) | soil metagenome | isolation source: 60 cm soil or saprolite under Garry oak tree replicate 2 | place: USA:California | collected 2016-06-15
AGCCGGTGCGTCTCGCGGATAACCTCGACCGCGCCGTCCGCGCCGCGAAGCGTGAACTCGTACTCGGCCTGGACCCAGTCGTCGGACGGATCAGGATCCCAGGTCCGCTCCGTGAAGGTGGCCCGCCGGCCGGCCGGGTCGGTGCCACCACCGCCCGCGCCGGTGAGGTCGCGGAAGTCGTCCTTGACGTAGTCGGGCACGAAGACGGCGATTCCTCCCGGCCGGCAATGCGCGAAGGCGGTCTCGATCACGCGGGCCAGGTCGCGGCGGCCGGTGACGTAGTCGACCGCGTCATGGACCAGGACGGCGTCGAAGGCGCGCGGGAGCCGCGCGGTCCGCATGTCGCCGCGCAGATGCCGGCACTCGGGATTGAGCCGCCGCGACACCGCCAGCATGTCGGCGGAGATGTCGACGAGCGTGAGGTCGAACCGGTCTTTTATGTGCGCGGCGACGTGGCCGCCGCCGCTGCCGAGGTCGAGCACCTCGCGCACGGGCACGGCCGCGGTGGAGCTGAGCACGGCGGCGAGGTAGGCGGCCTCCTGCGCGTACTCGTGCGGCGGCGAGATCAGCGGCCACCAGTCGGCCAGCTCCCGGTACAGCCGGTACTCGCCCGGCTGGCCCGCTTCCGGCTGGCCTGCGGCGGGCTGGTCGGGGCTCGGCACCAGACTCGTCCGCTATCGCCCGGTCCGCCGGCCGGGATTGGCGAACTGCCAGCCGTTCGCGACGCACTGGCGCTGGATCTCGCTGCGGCTGAAGAAGCTCAGCGGCAGCACGGTGCCCGACCCGGCGATGGTCAGCGCCGACCTGCGGTACCGGCCCCCGCCGACGGCGGTTACCCGGATCTCGTCACCCGATGCTCGGTGCAGCGTCCTGCGCTGGCCGCCCGGCTCGACGAGCGTGACCGCGTCGGCGGAGATCTCCAGCCGCGCGGGGCGCATGATCGAGCGGATCCACGCCCAGAGCAGCACGACGGCCGCGCCGCCGGCGAACACGGCCACCGCGATCCTGCCGCCCGTCGTCGACGCGCCGGCGAACCCGCGCACGAACGCCAGCACGAACACGGCGAGGAGCGCGCCGAACAGGCCGTCCCGTTGCAGCCTGCTTGGCCCGACGACGGTCATGATCGCTCCTCCGGTCCCTCGTGCGTTCGCTCGCGCGATTCGCTCGGTCTCTCGCGAGGTCGCTCGCGGGCCGCCTGGAGCGGCCCGAGCATCGCCCGCATGCGCGCGATCAGGTCGTCGATCATGGCGTCATCGTGGTGGACGAACTGCCCGGGTGTCCAGTTGCGCCGCTAGGCGGCGTGCTCGGCGACCCAGCGCATCGGGTCGCCGGCGCCGAGATCGGCTACGCCCGCGTCGACGAGGGCGCCGCAGACCAGCGTGCGGCGGTGCGCGGCGAAGGTCAGCACGTGGGCAATCATGCCGCCGTAGGTGAATACCTCGGGCGGGTCGCACACCGCATCGACGAACGTCTCGTCGAGCCGGCCCTCGTCGATGATCGTATTGGCCTCGGCCAGGAACGCCGGGCCGATCTCCCGGATCGCCGCGCGCAGGTCGGCGACGCTCTGACCGCGCTCGACCGCGATGTCGTAGGGCCGGTCGTGCATCGCCGCGTCCCACATCGCGAGCTGCCCGACTAGCCGGGCCAGCAGCGACCGCAGGGTCGGCTCGTCGTCGATGCCCTCGACGGAGATCGTCACGGGCCGGTTGAGTACCTCGTCGGGCAGGCGCTGCGCCCTGTCCAGCATCTGGCCAACGAGCCAGACGTGATGGGAGAGCATGCGGCTGACCAGGTTCACGGCGGTTACCTTTCCTCGGGCGGGGACTCGCAGCCCCGCGGGCGGGCTGAAGTGGACCTGGCTGGGGGCGTCCAGCCGGAAGCCGGTCGGGCTGCGCCGCCACCGCGCCGGCGGGCGTCCGTAGGCGCGGCGGAACGCCCTCGTGAAGGCCTCGTTGCTGGCATAGCCGGCCTCGACGGCGACGCGGAGCACGTCGTGGTCGGTGCTGACCAGCCGGTACGCGGCGCGTTCGAGCAGGATCCGGCGACGCAGGGCAGCCGGCGGCTCACCCGCGGCGGCCGAGACCAGCCGGTCGAAGTGAAACCTGGACAGGTGCACGCGCGCCGCCAGCGACTCGCCCGATGCCTCGTGGTCGTCCATCGTGTCGGCCAGGACGTCGAGGAAGCGAGCAAAGGTGTCAGCCGACGCGCTCGGCCGTCGCTCCTCGGTCCAGGTAGCGCCGCGCCCCTCCGGCTCGCTCATGTCCCGATCGTGCCATCTGCGCTCGGCGCGGGGCTTGATCGCCGTTGCGCATCTGCCGGGACCCGCCAGCCGATATTCGGTTGCGGCTCGCGTCCCCGGCGTGCGAGTCTCAGCGAGCGCCCGCGCGGCCACGGCGGGGGCTGGGCTCCCGGGTTGCCGTCCCGTCGGAGGTGCCGTCCCGTCGGCGGTGCCGGCCGGACGGCTGAGCGGAGAGGAGGGCATGACGATGACCGTTTCGCGATTCACGCTGCCCGCTCTCTGTTCAAGGAGCCATTTCAGTGCCCGATCACGCGTATACCCGCCGCGGCAAGCGGCGCTTTGACGACGACGATCCAACCTTCGCCAAGCGGAACCGGAACCGCCGCCAGCTCCGGCCCGCCGACGCGCTCGACCCGGTCGACGGCTTGCCGGACGGCGACCGCTGGTCCACCTGGGATCAGTCCTCGCCCACCGAGCGCGGGCCCCGGCCGTACCCGGACTGGCTGGTCACCGACCTGGCCGCGACCGACACCGAACTTGGAGTCCTGAAGACCGGCAAGGAGGCGGACGTCTTCCTGCTCCGGCGCGGCGTGCCGGACACCGGCCCGTCGTGCCTGCTCGCCGCCAAGCGCTACCGGGCGGCCGAGCACCGGCAGTTTCACCGCGACAGCGAGTACCTGGACGGCCGGCGCGTCCGCGAGTCCAGGGACAACCGGGCAATGGCCCGCAGGACCGCGACCGGGCGCGCGATGATCGCCCGGCAGTGGGCTGCCGCCGAGTTCGTCGCGCTCGGCCGGCTCTGCCGGGAAGGGATCCCGGTGCCGTACCCGGTCCAGGTGACTGGGACCGAGATCCTGCTCGAGTTCATCGGCGAGCCGGACGGGACGGCGGCGCCGAGGCTCGCCGAGACGCGTCCGCGCGGCGATGAGCTCGCCGCGCTGTGGGATCAGCTCGTCCGGGCGCTCCGCGCGCTGGCCGGGCTCGGCCTCGCGCACGGCGACCTGTCCGCGTACAACATGCTCGTCCACCGCGGTCGGCTCGTCCTGATCGACCTGCCGCAGGTGATCGACGTGATCGCGCACCCGCGCGGCGCCGAGTTCCTCGACCGGGACGCGGCCAACGTGGTGAACTGGTTCGCTGCCCGCGGCCTCGACGGCCATGCGGCGGGCGCTGCGCCGGGTCCTGGCGAGCTGGCCGGGTTGCTGCGGCAGGAGGCGCGGCTGGGCTGAGGCGCGGCTGGCTGAGGCAAGTGTCGTAGAGCCGCGCCCTGGCCGGAAGCCAGCGAGCCAGAAAAGCGTTAGGCATCGGTGGGCCCGACCGCGATCCTGGTCTGGACCCATCCCGCCGCCCTGGAGGCTGCCGCCTTGACGCCCACGCCCGCCGACCTGCGCGCGCGGCTGCCCGAGCTGATGTGCCGCGACCGGCACCGGCTCGCACGGCAGCTCGACCGGGCCGCCGCGCTGCGCGACCGGCCGGCGCGCGAGCGGGCGCTGGGCCAGGTGCACGCGGACATCGAGGCCGCGGCGGCGCGGATCGAGGCTCGCAGGCTCTCCGTTCCCGTGATCGGCTACCCGGCCGAGCTTCCGGTCAGCCAGCGCAAGGACGTGATCGCCGCGGCGATCCGCGAGCACCAGGTGGTGATTGTCGCGGGGGAGACCGGGTCGGGGAAGACCACCCAGATCCCGAAGATCTGCCTGGAGCTCGGCCGCGGCGTGGTCGGCCAGATCGGCCACACCCAGCCGCGCAGGCTGGCCGCGAGGACCGTCGCCGAGCGGATCGCCGAGGAACTGGGGACTGAGCTGGGCACCACGGCCGGCTCACGGGGGCCGACCCCCCCGGCCGGCACCGCGGGGGGTTCCGGGGGGTCGCCCCCCCGGGCCAGCACCGTCGGTTACAAGGTGCGTTTCACCGACACGTCGAGCGACGGCACGCTGGTCAAGCTCATGACCGACGGCATCTTGCTGACCGAGCTGCGCCGCGACCGCCGGTTGCTGCGCTACGACACGCTGATCATCGACGAGGCGCATGAGCGCAGCCTGAACATCGACTTCATCCTCGGTTACCTGCACCGGCTGCTGCCGAGCCGCCCCGACCTCAAGGTGATCATCACTTCGGCCACCATCGACCCGCAGCGGTTCAGCGAGCACTTCAGCCAGGCGCCGGTCATCGAGGTGTCCGGGCGCACCTACCCCGTGCAGGTGCGCTACCGGCCGCTCGGCCCCGCCGTCGACGAAGCCGTGGCCAACGGCGCCGTCCCAGCCGAGCCGCGCGACCAGGTGCAGGGCATCTGCGACGCGGTCGACGAACTGCGGGCGGAGGGCCCGGGCGACATCCTGGTGTTCCTCAGCGGCGAACGGGAGATCCGCGATACCGCCGATGCGCTGGCCGGCGGGTCGTACGCCGATCTCGAGGTCGTTCCCCTCTACGCCCGGCTGTCGGCGGCCGAGCAGCACCGTGTGTTTGCCGGAGGCGAAAGGGGCAGGCAGAGTGAGCGGCATGCGGGGCGCCGTGTGGTTCTGGCCACCAACGTCGCGGAGACGTCGCTGACCGTGCCGGGGATCAAGTACGTGATCGACGCGGGCACGGCGCGGATCTCCCGGTACAGCAACCGGACCAAGGTGCAGCGGCTGCCGATCGAGGCGATCTCGCAAGCCTCGGCGAACCAGCGCAAGGGCCGCTGCGGGCGCACTAGCGACGGCGTGTGCATCAGGTTGTACAGCGAGGAGGACTTCGCCGCGCGCCCGGAGTTCACCGACCCGGAGATCCTGCGCACGAACCTGGCCTCGGTGATCCTGCAGATGGCCGCGCTGGACCTCGGCGAGGTCGCCGGGTTCCCGTTCATCGATCCGCCAGACTCGCGTCAGGTCTCCGACGGCGTGCGCCTGCTGGCCGAACTCGGCGCGGTCTCGCCGGACGGCAAGGAAGCCAAGCGGCTCACCGAGATCGGCAGGAAGCTGGCCAGGCTGCCGGTCGACCCGCGTCTCGGCCGGATGATCATCGAGTCGGGCCGCAACGGCTGCGCCCGCGAGGTCCTGATCATCGCCGCGGCCCTGTCGATCCAGGACCCCAGGGAGCGCCCGGCGGACGCCAGGGACGCCGCCGACGAACAGCACCGCCGGTTCGCCGAGCCGGATTCTGACTTCCTCTCGCTGGTCAACCTGTGGGACTACCTGCGCGAGCAGCAGCGCGAGCTGTCCGGGTCGGCGTTCCGCCGGATGTGCCGCCGCGAGTACCTGCACTACCTGCGCGTACGTGAGTGGCAGGACGTCTATGGCCAGCTCAGGCAGGCCGCGAAGGAACTCGGCGTCGAGGCCGGGCCGGACACGCCGGCCCGGCCCGTGGGTGCGTCCCCCGTCAAGATCACGGCATCGACAGGTCCCTCGGCCCACGTCGCGCAGCTTGCCGCCAAGCCGGGTGCCGACGTCGAGCGGCGGATACCAAGCGGGCTCGCCGACGGCGTCCACCAGTCGCTGCTGGCCGGATTGCTGTCCCACGTCGGCATGCAGGGCAGCCCGGCCCGGCCGTCCGGCCAGAAGCGGCGCGGGCCTGCCGAGTTCACCGGCGCGCGGGGGTCTCGTTTCGCCATATTCCCCGACTCGGTGCTGGCGAGGAGGCCGCCGCAATGGGTCGTGGCCGCCGAGCTTGTCGAGACCTCCCGGCTGTGGGCGCGCGTGGCGGCGCGGATCGAGCCGGAGTGGGCCGAGCCGCTGGCCGCGCACCTGGTCAAGCGCACCTACAGCGAGCCGCACTGGGACGGCGGGCGCGGCGCGGCGATGGCGGCCGAGCGGGTGAGCCTGTACGGCTTGCCGCTGGTGGCAGGGCGGCCGGTCACGCTGAGCCGGATCGACCCGGTGCTGGCCCGCGAGCTGTTCGTGCGGCACGCGCTCGTCGAGGGCGACTGGCAGACGCACCACAGGTTCTTCCACCGCAACCGCGACTTGCTGGCTGAGGCGGAGGAGCTGGAACGAAGGGCGCGCAGGCGCGGCATCGTCGCCGACGATGCCGCGTTGTTCGACTTCTATGACCGGCGCATCCCCGCCGAAGTCACCTCGGCCAGGCACTTCGACTCCTGGTGGAAGCAGGCCAGGCAGACCGAGCCCGATCTGCTGACGCTGACGCCGGCCGACCTGGCCGGGCCGGCCGCGGGGCAGGTCAGCGCGGACGACTACCCCAGTACGTGGGGCGGGCTGGCGCTGTCCTACGACTTTGCTCCCGGCGAGCCCGGCGACGGGATCGCGGCCGACATCCCGCTCGCCGGGCTGAACCAGGTCAGCGGCGAGGAGTTCTCCTGGCAGGTGCCCGGGCTGCGGGAAGAGCTCGTCACCGAGCTGATCCGGACGCTGCCCAAGCAGCTCAGGACCAGGTTCGTGCCCGCGCCTGACGTGGCACGCGACGTGCTGACGCGGCTGGACCCGGCAGGCGGTGACCTGCTTGACGCGCTCGGGGCCGAGCTTGGCCGGATCGGGGGCGTCACGATCCCGCCCGACGCGTGGGACCTGTCCAGGCTCCCGCCGCATCTGCGGCTCACGTTCCGTGTCGTCGACGACGGCGAGGTCGTCGCCAGCGGCAAGGACCTGGCCGACCTGCGGGCTGAGCTGCGGCCCAGGCTGGCCGAGCGGCTCGCGGCCGCCGCGGGCGACCTCACCAGGACCGGGATCACGTCGTGGGACTTCGAGTCGCTGCCGCGCGTGTTCGCGCACGGGCAGGTCAGGGCGTACCCGGCGCTGGCCGACGCGGGGGACGCGGTCGACATCCGGCTCTACGAGACGCGGGCCGAGGCCGAGCTCGCGATGGCGGCGGGCAACCGGCGCCTGCTGTTGCTCCAGGTGCACAGCGGCGCGCGTGCCGTCGCCAGCCGGCTGCCGACCAACGCGAAACTGGCGATGAGCCGGCACCCGTACGCCAGCGCGGCCGCGCTGCTCGACGACTGCGCGGCGTGCGCCGCCGACGAGATCATCGCCCGGGCCGGCGGCCCGGCGTGGGACGCGAAGGCGTTCGCCGCGCTGCTCGAGCAGGCCAGGTCGCAGCTCAGGCCGGGCACCGCCGACGTGGTCAGCGCGGTCGCGCGGATACTCGGCGAGGCGCACGTCGTCGAGGCGGCGCTTGACCGGGCCAGGAGCCCCGTATTCACCGCCGCCGTCGCCGACATGCGCACGCAGCTCGCGGGTCTGGTCTACCCGGGCTTCGTCGCCGAGACCGGCGCCGGGCGCCTGGCCGACCTGGTCCGCTACCTGCGCGCGATCGAGCACCGGCTGGACCGGGCGCCCGCCGACGTCGGCCGCGACGGCGACCGGATGGAGGTGGTGCACCGGGTGAGCGAGGAGTACGAGAAGCTGCTCGGATACCTCGGCCCGGGGGCGCGCTGCCGCGAGGATGTCAGGGCCGTCAAGTGGATGGTCGAAGAGTTGCGGGTCAGCCTGTTCGCCCAGCCGGTCGGCGCCGCGATCCCGGTCTCCGAGCGGCGCATACTGGCCGCACTTGACCGGCTGTGAGCCGAGCGGCGACTCGCCGGCCTGAGCATGGCGGATCGGCCCAGATGCCGCGAGAATGCCGGCGATCATGAAAAACTGCCAGAGGCGGGTGATCCGGCGGAGCGAGCTGAGGGCGGCGGGCGGTCAATGCTGGAGATCAAGCGGTTGCAGCTAGCGCGGTTGCAGGTGGCCGGCGGCAGCGAGTGGCCGGTGCACGGGTTCGTGGTCACGCATCCCGGTGGCGCGCTGCTCGTGGACACCGGCGTGGGCGGCCCGGATGACCTGCTCAACGACTGGCGGGTGGTCAACAGGTCGGTCGCCGACGCGCTCGCGGACATCGACATGACCCCCGCGGACATCGGCCTGGTGATCAACACGCACCTGCACTTCGACCACTGCGGCCAGAACGCCGTGTTCTCGCACGCCGCCTGCTACGTGCAGCGCGCCGAGGTCGAGCGGGCCAAGGTCGAGTCGCGGGAGCTGTTCGACTGGTTCGGCTTCATGAACGCGCGGTTCGAGCTGCTCGACGGAGACACCGAGATCGTGCCGGGCGTCCGCGTGATCGCGACCCCGGGGCACACGTCGGGCCATCAGTCCGTGCTGGTCAGCGTCGCGGACGGGGCGCAGGAGGTGCTGATCGGCGACGCGGCGTACACGTCGGTGCAGTACGGCGGCCCCGCGGACGCCACGCTGCCGCCCGGGCAGGCCAGCGACCGCGGCGCCTGGGCCAGGTCGCTGGAGCGGATCAGGGCCGCGAACCCGGCCGCGGTGCACTTCTGCCACGACTCGGCCGTGATCCACCGCTGAGCCGGGCGGGAGGCGCACGCGGATGCGGAGCAAGCGGTACGACGCGGACGTGCTCGCCACGGCCGGGCGGCGCCGCGAGCGCCCCGAGTTCCCGCGGGTCACGCTCGAGTACGGCATGGTCGTCGAGGACTCGGCCGCGGAGTACTGCGGCGCCGTGGTCGGCTGGGAGAAGGACGCCGTCCTGCTGGAGGACAGGCACGGCAGGCGGCGGGCGTTCCCGTTCGGGCCAGGCTCGTTCCTGCTCGAGGGCCGGCCGGTCACGCTGGTCAGGCCGGCGCCCGGGAGCGCGGCCGCGAGCAGGACGGCCTCGGGATCGGTCGCCGCTCCCGCCAGCCGGGCCAAAGTCGCGCGGGCGAGCCGGATCTACGTGGAAGGCCGGCACGACGCCGAGCTCGTGGAGAAGATCTGGGGCGACGACCTGCGCGACGTCGGCGTCGTGGTCGAGTACCTCGGCGGCGTCGACGACCTGCCCGCGATCGCGGCCGAGTTCGGCCCGCAGCCGGGTCGCAGGCTCGGCGTCCTGGTCGACCACCTGGTGGACGGCTCGAAGGAGAGCCGGATCGCGGCGCAGGTGCGCTCGCCGCACGTGCTCGTCGTCGGGCACCCATTCGTCGACGTCTGGGCCGCGGTCAAGCCGGCCGTGCTCGGGCTCGCCCGCTGGCCCGACGTCCCGCGCGGCACGCCATGGAAGGACGGAGTGCTGCGCGCCATCGGCTGGCCCGCGGACCCGGCCGCCGCGTGGCAGCGGATCCTGCGCTCGGTCACCAGCTTCACCGACCTGGACCCGGCGTTCCTCGGCCGGGTTGAGGAACTGATCGACTTCGTGACCGAGCCAGGAACCTGAGTTCGCGGCGCGCAAGATGCGCGCCGGGCCGGAATGGCCAATGATGGGTGCGTGACGCTGCTGCACGAGGTGGCCGAGCGGCCGCTGCCGCTGTCCAGGCTGGCGCCGGTCATCGGCCAGGAGCGGTACGACCGGCTCGTGACGGTGGGGAGCCTGTTCAAGGACCGGCTTGGCGGCCGCACCATCTGGAATGTCAACTCCACCGCCGTCGGCGGCGGTGTCGCGGAGATGCTCCAGGTCATCGTGGGTTACGTGGCGGGCATCGACATCGCGATCCGGTGGATAACCGTCGGCGGCGACCCGGCGTTCTTCGGGATCACCAAGCGGCTGCACAACCAGATCCACGGCGCGAACGGCGAGGCGCCGCCGCTGGACAGCGCCGACGCCCGGCACTACGAGCAGGTGCTTGCCGCCAACGCCGACGAACTGCTTACCCGCGTCCGCTCCGGCGACGTGGCGATCCTGCACGACCCGCAGACCGCGGGCCTGACTCCGGCCCTGACCAGGGCCGGAGTCAGGGTGCTCTGGCGCTGCCACATCGGCATCGACGAGCAGACCGACATCTCCCGCCGGGCGTGGGAGTTCCTGCGGCCCTACCTGGCGGCGGCGCACGGCTACGTCTTCACCAGGCGGCAGTTCGCCCCGATGTGGGTCCCGCTGGCGCGGACCTGGGTCATCCCGCCGTCGATCGACCCGTTCTCGGCCAAGAACGCCGAGATCGACGCGGACAACGTCCGGGCGATCCTGGCCACCGTCGGGATCACCGAGGGCGACGGCACGCACGGGCCCGGATGGTTCGTGCGCAGCGACGGCTCGCGCGGCGAGGTGAGGCGGCCGGGGCTGGTGACCGGTGACGGCCGGCCAGGACGCGACGACCCGGTCGTGGTCCAGGTCTCGCGGTGGGACAAGCTCAAGGACATGGCGGGCGTCATGCGCGGCTTCGCCGAGCACGTGCTGCCCGGCGACGACGCGTACCTGGTGCTGGTCGGCCCGTCGATGAGCGGCGTCTCCGACGACCCGGAGGGCGCCGAGGTCTTCGCGCAGTGCCTGGACCAGTGGCACCGGCTCCCGGCGCGGGCCAGGCAGCGGGTGCTGCTGGTGACCCTGCCGCTGGACGACGTCGAGGAGAACGCGGTCATGGTGAACGCGATCCAGCGGCGCGCCACCGTGATCGTGCAGAAGAGCCTGGCCGAGGGGTTCGGGCTCACGGTCGCCGAGGGCATGTGGAAGGGCCGCCCGGTGATCGGCTCGGCCGTGGGCGGCATCGTCGACCAGGTCGCGGCGGGCACCGGCGTCCTGCTGCCTGACCCGGCCGACCTCGCGGCGTTCGGCGCGCAGGTCAGGTGGCTGCTCCGGCATCGCCAGCAGGCGGACCTGATGGGCGCCGCGGGCAAGGCGTACACCAGGGAGCGCTTCATCGGCGACGTGCACCTGCTGCGGTTCGCCGAGGCAATCGAGGCGGTGCTTTCCGGCTAGCCCCGTCGGCGGCCTAACCAGCGATCCCGGCTAGCCTGATCCGGGGCTCGCTGCCTGCTCGGGCAGGCTGAACCGCTCCATCATGATCGACTGGCCGCGGAAGCTCGGGTTCCTGCGCACCCGGCGCTCGATCGCCGACGCCGACAGCGTGTAGCCGAGGAAGAGCAGCAGCGACAGCGCCTGGACCAGGACGCCGACCCACACCGTGCTGAAGATCGTGAGCGTGTAGTCGTTGAGGGCGTGCAGCACGGCCGGGATGCTGATGCCGAGCAGCAGCAGCGGGATCCGGCGCCTGCGGTAGTTGATCGCGATGCCGATGAAGAAGCCGGAAACGCCGGCCCAGACCGCGTGCTGGAAGCCATCGACGAACACCCGGAACGCGAACGACAGCGCGCCGACATCGGCCTCGCTGATCCCGCGCGCGCCGTGAATCTGGACCAGCGCGGCCGGGGTGTAGATGGACTGCTCGACGATGCCGAAGGTCAGGCCGGCGACGGTTCCCATCAGGAACCAGGTCCGCGGGTCGAGCTTCTGCTTCCTGACCTTGAGCACGACGATCGCGGCGACCAGGACCGGAAGCGCCTTCGTGATCTCCTCGTTGTATCCGACGACGAGCGAGCCGAGGATGGTGTGCGTGTTGGCGTAGTTCTCGTTGACGTAGATCGTGACGGCATGCAGCCAGATGACGGTCCAGATGATGATGCCGACGGCGATAGCTACCTCAAGCTTGCCGATCACCGGCGGACGGATCAGGTACCAGAACGTCAGCAGCCACAGCGGCGCGACGTACAGGGCGTACGCCCAGCCCGGTGAGCTCAGCGACATGGAGGTGGAGAAGACCTGGAGGAAGATCAGCGGCAGCAGCGCGTAGGGGATGATCAGCAGCCGGATCCCCTGGCGCCAGCCGCGGTCGTGCAGCCAGCTCTTGACCGGGATGAGGGTCTCGAAGAACGAGCCCGTGTCGAGCTGCGACAGCGGGATCCCGGCCTGGGTAGCCGGGACCTCCCGGGGAGCCCGGCATGCCCGGCATGCCGGGCGGCGCGGCGCCGTCCTGGCCCGGCGCACCGCCGGCGAAGGCCTGCTGCTGGGCGCCGGGATAGGCCTGCTGCTGGGCGCCGGGGAACGCCTGCTGCTGTGCGGCGTAGTTCTGCGGGCCGGGCGCATGCTCGGCGACGTTGGTCTGGCCGGGTGCGGCGCCGGAGGTTCCCGCGCCGGCCGCGAGCTCGGTTCCGCCGGGGCCTTGGCCGGCCTGCCCGTGCCCGGCGTCGGTTGCCAGGCGCAGCGCCGGACCCTGCGGCGAGGCCAGGTTCACGTCGACCTGCTGGCCCACCGAGAACTGCGCGACCGGCTGGCCGGCCAGGAACGTCGGCGTCTGGCCGGAGTTCTGCCACACCCAGCCGCTCGCCTCCCAGGAAAGCTGGGCGTGCCGCCTGGAGACGGTCGGCTCGTTGACCACGATGTCGTTTTCCGAACTGCGTCCGATCCGGACCGTATTACCCGGGGCGAATGTGTAGTTTCGGCCATCGAAGGTGACCTGTAGTGTGCTCATACACGTTGCCCTTTCCGGGTCATCTAGCTCACGATCTTCCCATGCGCCGACCCGAAGTCAATCGTCATGGGACGGATGCCAAGCCGCCGCTGCGGGTCGACGGCCTTCGCCGCTTCGCCGGCCGGCGTCATGGTCCAGGGCCTCGTGCTCACGTTGCGCAGCACGAGGTCACCCGGCCGGGCCGGATGAGCCTCCACGATGCCGACGATGGTGTCGTGGTCGCGGTTTCTGCGCAGGTGGTGTGGCGTGATCGTGGCGCCCGGCGACAACGCGATCGTGCCGCCAGGCAACTCGAACAGGCTGGGGCGGGGCGGCACCCGGTGGCAGTTCCAGCACCGCAGGTTCGGGTCGTCCGGGTCGTAGAAGACCGACGCCTGACATGAGCAGACCGAGACGCAGTCGCCCAGCCGGACCAGCGCCCGGCGCCAGACGCCCTCGGCGACGCGGCCGAGCCCGGACGGGTCGCGCAGTCCCGAGCTGAACGCGCGCTCGAACACGGCGCGGAAGAACCTCGGGTACAGCCGCCACCAGATGCTGACCGGGTCACCGGGTCGCGGCGGGTTGGAAGGGTCATCAGGGTCGAAGATGAAGACCGGCTCCGTTCCGAAGTGCCGCAGGGCCAGGTCGGTCTCGGAGTGGTGGTTCGAGTCGGCCCAGGAGTATGACTCGTCCGTCTTCACGCCCTCGAGCGGATGGCCGTGCATGAACAGGTAGAACAGGAAGACCGCCAGCGAGTGCAGGTCGGTGAGGCTGGACGGGGCCGCCTCCCGGCGCACCACCTCGGGCGCCATGAACCTGAGCGTCCCCCAGACGAACACCTCGCCGCCGTCGAGCCCGACGTTGTCGTTGTCGATGATCGCGACCTCGG
>WNGQ01004866.1_pt1 | contig 13251 bp, 21 predicted proteins | sample 5407661 | NCBI WGS metagenome assembly WNGQ01 (sample SAMN13153382, study PRJNA577476) | soil metagenome | isolation source: 60 cm soil or saprolite under Garry oak tree replicate 2 | place: USA:California | collected 2016-06-15
ACGAATGGCATGCGTTTGACGGGCGATCCAAGGAACTCATTGAAGTCCAACTTGCGGAAAACCTCAACCGAGACGTCGTTCCAATAAGTTTCGTTGCTCACGCCGACGCACAGCTTCTCGGCACTATCTCTGTGGACGTTTCAGATCTGGCGCCCTTTGATTACCTTTCGCCGTGGGTCGCATCTCTCTACGTGGTGTCCGCTGCCCGCGGCGCAGGAATCGGTCGCGCTCTCGTGCGTCATGCTCAGCAGTTCGCGACGTCGCGCGGGTTCAGCCCGATTTATCTTTGGACTCCCGGCTCTACTCGACTGTACGAGTGTTGCGGCTGGGTGGCCTTTGAGAGCTCGACCTACAACTCGAAGCAAATTACACTGATGCGGTTTTCCAATGCACCGAGAAACGCCTAACCATCCAGAACCAACCGGCTCACCGGCACCTTCCTTCTTCGATAAGCTGGCGGCGAATCAGTATCTTCTTGCTGGGAGCGTTCAGCCTCCTCCGCCTTCGAATTTCATCCATCATGCGAGGGCGAAAGGCGGAAAGCTTACCGGTTTCCGCTCTTGACTCTCCATCCCAGCCTCCTACGGTGCTGGTTATGAGAGCGTATCTGGCCTGATAAAGGGCCGAGAAACTTTTGACCCGGAACAACTGTAATAGCGAGCTATCAGGTCAAAACAACATGTCAATCAATCGTTCGGCAACAGAGCATGCCTGAAGAACATCCAATGCCGTTCCTTGGCTCATACTGGGTCGTGCCCGATCAATTTCTCGCCGGGGAGTATCCGGGAGAGGTCGATCCGGAGATGACCGCCAGGAGGCTGCGAGGTCTCATCGCACGTGGGATCAGGACGTTCGTTGACCTCACGGATGAGGACGAAGTCAACGAGGATGCCAAGGTCATACCGCCGTATCGAAGCATCCTTCGCCAAGTCTCAGAAGAGGAATCCATCCACCCCACGTATGCAAACATTCCTGTTGAGGATCGGGGTGTTCCCTCACCTTGGACCCTGCGCTGCATTCTTGACGTGATCGATAGGTCCATCGCTGATGAGAATCCGGTTTATGTGCATTGCTGGGCTGGGCGAGGACGAACCGGAACTGTCGTGGGCTGCTACCTGAAGCGGCACGGTATGGCGGAAGACAAGGATGTGATTCAGAAGTTGGCTTTTTTGCGGAGGAGTACCCCCAACGGCAAGGAGACTTCGCCTCACACAAAAGAACAGATTAGAATGGTCACAAACTGGAAAAAGGGAGTATGATGCCGAACCAGATCACTGCACTGGACGCCGCGTTCGCATCCTGTTTGCATATCGCGCGTCATCGGCGCGGCGCCAGTGAGTTCCAATGATAGGCTTCGCGGTATGAAAGTGGTCATCGGCATATTGATTGGCGGCGTCGCCGGTTTTCTTGGCCTCGTCTGTGGCATGATTTTGGCCGGTTATGGCATCTGTGAGACCAACTTATCATGGGGCATCTTTTCTTCTGCGGTCGTTATCGCGGCGGTCATTTCGCTCGTCGGAGCAGCGGTGCTTCCTTCCGCACGCTGGGTCGCCCCTGTTCTCTTTTCGTTGCCGGCTCTGCTCGGTATTTGGTTTGCCGGTACGTCGCAGGACTGGTTGCGCTGCTTGGCGATTGCCGGTAGCATCGCTGGAGGTTTTTTGGTGGCTTGGCTCTACGGTTTCGCCCGTAGAGCCTATCCATCCACTGGAGCGAACGCGGCTTCGCCGCGTCGCTCACTTTGATCGTTCGACGGAAAACAGATGACCATATGGCTACGAAGCAAGAGCAGTACTCAACGTTGGTCACTGAGCGGAAGCGGTGCCGGCTCTGCGTCGGGCTGCGCAATGCGGCCGATGCTGAGTTGGCGCAGTTCGATTCGGACGAGATTGGCCCCTGGAGTCGGCTCCACAGGGACCTCGATGCGGGCCTCATGATCATCGGCCAGGACTGGGGCGATGTCCGCTACTACACCGCGAACAGCGGCCTGGACGACTTCCGGAACCCTACCATGCGAACGTTGGAGCGGCTGCTCCGCGGGATCGGGGTGGAAGTCTCCTTGGCCGAATACGGCACCAATGCACGGGGCGTGTTCCTCACGAACGCCGTCCTCTGCCTCAAGCAGGGTGGTCTGCAAGCGCAGGTGGAGCGGCAGTGGTTCAAGAACTGCGGGGCCCATTTCCTTCGCAGGCAGATTGAGATAGTCGCACCTCGGGTCGCCGTTCCTCTGGGCCAGAAGGCATACGAGGCGATGCTTGGGGCCTTCGGTCTTGAGGCCGTGCCGTTCCGGAGGGCAGTGGAGGACGAAGCGGGCACTAGCCTCCCGAATGGGAGCCGACTGCTCGCCGTCTACCACTGTGGGCAGCGGGTTCTCAACACCCACCGTCCGTTCCAGAAACAGCAGCGAGACTGGCAGCGCGTTGCGAACGTTCTCAAACAGCGACGGAGCGCAGAACCAGTTCGGGAGTCACACAGGGGCCGCCATCGGTGAGCTGAGCGTTCGTTGCGACATGAAGTTGCAATCGGTACTGCTTGGCTGGATGAAAGTCCTGACCAAGCCCTGCGTGTCGCCGCAGGTATTCCACGGAAGCATGCGTCTGGCGGGCGGCGGCTGGGTGGTCGCTACTGCCAGGGGTGTGGAGCCTTCCCGGAAATGTATCAAACCTGGTAGCCTCAAACCGGGAGAGAGCTAGAATCGGAGGACAGGGTCAAATTAATTGAACGCTCGCAAGCATCGTAACAAGCATCGAGCCATACGGGGCTGATTAAGGCACCAGCCAAAAGGGCAGGCAGTCGAGTCCGGGTTGTCTAACGTGACCCGGCGCGAACTCAAAAGACTGCCGGTGTAGCAGAGCGGACCTAAATCCATCCTGTATCGAATGCAGAACATGGAAAGGCTGTTGCTCTGGGCCACGCGATGGGTGGCCGCCCCAACCGTAAGGCAGGGAAGCGGAGAGAGCATTGAGAAGGCCGAAAAAGCCAAGGCCGGTCTGTAATGGACCGGATATGCCCACGTCGGCCAGGTGTCGAATGGCAAGAAAGCATGTGGAACCACTTCCAACCGGGAAAAGCAAATGACGAGCGACGCCAGTCGCTTGGTGCGTCCTGGAACTGTCGCCCAAAGGAGCGCAGGTCGAACGGCCACAGGCCAGTATTGCCAAGTTGCACGAAGGGATTACGATGCGTTCTTAAGATGCGTGGCTTTCCAACGCGCAGCGGGTCGGCTCGGACGAGCTTGGCCTTAGAGAGGCTTGAGCTGTGTGAAGGGAAACTTTCACACACGGTTCTTAGGGGGGGTGTGGGCGGGTTAACCGCCCGCGCCTACCCGGTGTGATTGAGACGCTTTTCCCAGAACCGACAGAATAAAAAAGAACAAAACCACACATGAAGAAAGTCACACCATTCATATCGTTCGACGGGCAAGCCGAGGAGGCGGCCCGCTTCTACGTCTCGCTGCTGCCGAACTCGCAGATCGACCGGGTAACGCGGTCGCCGATGGACACGCCGGGCGGTGCCGCCGGCACGGTTCTCCTCGTCGAATTCACGCTAGCCGGAACCCCATTTATCGCGCTGAACACGCCGGGGTTCTCGTTCACCGAGGCCGTCTCATTCCTGATCGCCTGCGCGGACCAAGCCGAAACGGACCGGCTCTGGACGGCGCTGACGGCCGACGGCGGCTCGGAGATTGCATGCGGCTGGCTCAAGGATCGCTGGGGCGTATTCTGGCAAGTGACGCCGACCCGGCTAATGGAGCTGATCAAAGACCCCGACCGGAACCGCGCCCGTCGCGCTATGGAGGCGATGACGAAGATGATCAAGATCAATATCGCCGAGGTGGAACATGCCGCCGACGGCGCATAAGCAATCCAGAATCGCCTAACGAAGGCGCTGCAGCCAACAGCCGCCGGCCCCGGCGTTTTCGACGGTGACATGAAACTTGATTGTCAGGATTGCATTTGGGAGTCAGGCTCGGCGGCTGTGGCTGAGCATGCCGTGAGTCACTGGCGCGGGGTCGGTGAGCCGGGACGTTAGCCACACCTATGCGTCGCAGGATAGTCATCGTAGCTGCAATAGCATTGGTCATCGCGGCGTCGTTCGGCACTATGGCGTGGTCTGGTGTGCTGACGCCGACGGCGCCACCCGGATGGGCGCAGGTCCACGCTGGCCTGAACCGCAGCGCGGTGTTATCCCTAGCGGGGTCGCCACAACAGAGCGGATGGCCCGAGAATGTGACCGAAACCTGGGAGCGAAGAGGTGCAATTTGCAATCATCGCCTATTCGTTTGCTATCGTGGGAGGCACCTTGAAGACGGGTACGTTCAGGATGTATGGGAGGGCACATGGTTGCGAGGGTATGGCTGGCTGCATCCTCGGAAAGATTCCAAATGAAATTGACCTGGGCGAACCAGAGCGTGGAGCCAACGGGAGACAGGGGTTCAGTTCAGAGTGTTTTAGAGGATCAGCGGCGGCTGCCTCCCGTGGCTCACGCTTGTTGTTCGGCTCTCAGCCGCTTCTTCTAAAGATAGGAGCGAATTGTAATGGAGACGCAGGGCAATCCGGCTATAGATTTTACGCGGATTGGCCGCGCTGCGCTTATGCAACAGCCTTTGGAACGACCCTACGTAAAAACGGGTGGGGCACGCATCGGTTGGATGAATATCACCTGGCCCTTCGCCGAACTATGGACCGCGCCCGAACGGTTGACGATCACGGCTCAATTCCTTGGTACGTACGCGTTCACGCCAGAGCAGGTTTGCGCGGTCGAGCCTTACGTTATGGTGCCGATCCTTGGCTGGGGCATCCGGGTCCAGCACTGCGTGCCCGACTACCCACAGCGCATTATATTCTGGTCGCTTGTCAGTCCCAACCGAGTTTTGCGCGGTATCAGAGCTTCGGGCTTCATCCCTTCCGGCGTCGAAAATACTGTGGGCGCGGCCGGCTGGGCGATGCCGCTGCGTTGGCCAGTTCTGGCTGCCGTTGTCGTGCTCTGGAACGTGCTCTTGCTGGCCGACTTTGCGCATCCCGCCCGCACTTCTGGGCACCCAGGGCGGTTCGCTTGTGTCGCGCTTCTCATGGTCCTCGCAATTTCCCTTGGCACCCTCACCTCTACGGACCTTCAAAAGTTGGTGCTTAAACCGAACCGCAGTGTCAGCGAGGTGCGTCCTTTCCTGCGCGTGCTGGTATTCATCTCCGGGTTGTTGCTCGTCCTGTCGATCCTCAAAGCTACCAGTGCATTAAAGGGGCCGCCGAACCCGCGTGCTGCACTGGACGCCGGGATCGCGGTGCGTTCGTATGCCGATGGTTATTGGCCGTGCGCCAGTGAGCACGGTCGTTCGCCGTAACTTATGCCACCCGAGATGTTCATCGACCATGTGCGTCGGTACTGCGAGTGGGCAGAGTCCAACGCGCACGATCTGAAGAGGGGACACGAGCTCTTGCTCGCGCTTATGGCAGGCGCTCCCGGTCTGAGAACATCAACCGGGTTTCCTCCCGAGCGCACGTTTCCGGGACTGCCGCAGGAAGTTCTGTGGGCCGAGACCAAACGCTTTGCGGACCTCCCCTTTCAGTGCTACCCGGTCGTATATTGGCCCTACGAGGTGCATGCAAAAGGTCCACTTACTCAGAATATCCACGAGGACCTTGCATACATCTATGCCGAACTTCGCCATGGGCTGCAAGCATTGGAACGGGGCGACCTCGTGCCCGCAATGAGGTACTGGCGTGATTCCTACTTCTTCCATTGGGGTCATCACGCATCCGCCGCCGTTTGGGCGATCGAGTGGCACCAGTCGAGAATGAAAAACGGCGAACCCGGCGCTGCACCGAATGGCGGCCCAGCAGCGCCGGTTGGCAATCCGCCAGTCACGGTGGGGCCGCCATCGGTGAGCTAGCCGTTATGCCTGAACCCATGCGCATCAGTGGTGATGGCCGCCGCTACATAGGCAAGCGGTTGTTGGTGGGCATCACGTATGAGACCGCTGCGGGCGAATTTCTCACCCGGGCGCAGTTTCATGGGCGCATCGTCGAGGCCGGAGAAGGAGAAATTGTCTTGGAGCGCGCTGACACCGGAGAACGTGTGTCTCTTGCCCCCATGCTGCAAGAAGCCGAACCGGGCGAATATCGCCTGTGGTCTACCGGTGAAGTCGTGGTTGACCCTGACTACTTTGCCAGATTCACGTGGACGAAGAGCCCCAACGAACAGAATGAACGCCCGGCATAACATGGCGCATGCACTGGACGCGGGGTTGCCGTTCTGCTTCATTCGAGCATCATTGGCCCGCGCCAGTGATGCGCGGCGTTCCTCAGGCACTCGGTCACGCAATCGGAGATTTCTTGACAAAGCCGGTGTGATACTTCAAAATCAGGGCAACGCCGTCAGGCCCGCCGCTCAAGCTGCAACTTGGAGCGGCGGGCCTGACGGCGTTGCCTCAGGTTGTCATGGGCGATTGGTCGCTGCCGGATTGTCAGACGCAAGGGTGCAGGGCAAGGGGTCTTTGGCCACGCTGGGCTCGTGCCTGAAGAACCCAGCAGTGGACCTTGCAAATGTCCCTGCTAACCGGCAACGGGCGCCGAAGGTAATTCCAACGCTGCTGGCTATGCCGTTAGCAGGGACATTTGCAAGGTCACCGCTCTCGTTCCTCAGGCACTCGGTCACGCAATCGGAGAATTCTTGACAAAGTCGGTGTGATACTTCAAAATCAGGGCAACGCCGTCAGGTTGTCAAGGGCGACTGGTCGCTGCCGGATTGTCAGACACAAGGGTGCAGGGCAAGGGGTCTTTGGCCACGCTGGGCTAGTGCCTGAAGAACCCAGCAGTGGACCTTGCAAATGTCCCTGCTAACCGGCAACGGGCACCGAAGGTAATTCCAACACTGCTGGCCATGCCGTTAGCAGGGACATTTGCAGGTCACCGCTCTCGTTATGCAAAATCTTAAACATTCTCATATTCTTCGTGATGACGTAGCCAAAATTCGCTACCTCATTTTATCTCATCGCCCGCTTTCGGATGCCGAGGCGTCTTCTGCTGTGACCAAGGTTTCGCTTCACCGGGAGATCGGCTCCGTAGTTATTCCAGGCTGTGGGCAGTACAAGACTATAGAGGTCATCGCGGCTGACGGGTGGGAGGACGCTAAGTAGAGAGGTGGCCAGCATAAGCGCCGAGCCTTCATCCATGAGATATGGAATCATCCGATGCTCGCGAATCATTGTCATCCGAATTACTGCTTTTTTGGGGCGGCTCACGATGTGCCCGGTCCGCATTTTGCATAACAACCATGCGCTGCAGCGAACCCGGCCATTGCGCTCTGGTTGCAATCCACGCGTCTTGTGGGCCGGGTCGCTGAGCTGGGGTCGTTGGGCGGCTCTGAACGTCCGCGCCCTGGATCGGGTCAAACGATGAGCAATATGAAGACCATTCTCGGTTTGGTAATCGTCAGTGTCGGTCTGTCCGCAAATGCAGGCGTGTTGGCCGGCCCGGTGGTCAACCCCACCAACGGTCACAGCTATTACTTGCTGTCGCAAAGCACGTGGAGCAATGCCGAAGCGGAAGCTATCAGCCTCGGCGGGCACTTGGCCACCATCCGCAATGCGGGTGAACAAAAGTGGGTGTTCGCAACGTTCAGCGGTTATCGCGGCGCGTTGTGGATTGGGCTAACCGACCGCGATAAAGTATTTAGCTTTACGTGGACCACTGGCGAGCCACTGCTATACACGAATTGGGGTGACACGCAGCCCGACCACGGTACGGGCGGCACCGAGTACTACACCCATATGTGGCCAGCGGGCGGTTCTCACGGCCCGACTCCTGGCAAATGGAACGACTATGCCAACGTTGATGACCTTTGGGGCACTCCTTTGTACGGAGTGGCGGAGGTTTCTCCCGGATCCACCGTACGGCTTTCTTTGCATGCCCCTTCGGATGCGGCCGAACTAGAGGCTCTAGCCAGATTACCCGCGGTGGCCACCGCCAGCCCTGAACTGCGGGCATTTACAGCAATTGAACTTAGATGGCCGTCCGAAACAAATAAGCTGTACCGGATTCAGTGGACACCTTCAATTGAGCAACCACGGTGGCTGAACCTGGAGCCTGTGGTTTCGGGCACGGGCACAAATGTGTCCGTCTTTGATTCCACAAGAGAGCACCCGCAGGGATACTACCGAGTACAGGCTGTGCAATGAGATGCAGGCCGCCCAACCCGGCTGCTTCAGGCAACGGCGCGATCACGCGTCTGTTACATTTTGGTCGTCCTCGTCGCGCCGTGCCTGAGCAGCAGCGTTAGCTTGCCCAATGAAAATCATGAACTCATGAAAACAATCACAATCGCATTAATAGCTTTGTGTTGTAGTCAGGGTGCTGGTGCCGAAAGCAATTGGGTCGACGTTATCGACAAGGCGGCTGTCCGAATTGAAACGGTTCTGTATGAAAAAAAGGATCATCCAAATTTTTTTATCCACGTCGAAGTTCGGAATCAATCTCCCCATGAAATCGGGATTGACTTGAGTGATAAGTGGATGGTTCTCTATCCGAATCAATGGGGTGGTTCGGATCTGGACTACCGCACGGTTATTAATGAAAAAGCTATGGTCCCAAAGAAGTTGGACACACAACTTCGTGCTCGTCTCATCGAAGCGTTCAAATCAAAGCGGTTAACGGTTCTTCTGCCTGGCAAGAGTATTGATTATTACTCGAACTTTAATGCCAGTGGCCGAAAAGACATTCAAGCGACCAAAGACCAGTTCATTCTCATCAGTATAAAGGGTCAGTTGGTTTTTACCGACGGAAACGATGTTTGGGATGTGCAACCGAGCCGAGACCTTGCAATTGAGCAACCAGTTATATGGAAAACCGTACCCGAAAAAGCAATAGTCGTCGAGCGGTAGCCGGTGGGCAAGCTAACAACGCGCTGCAGCCGATGCCACCCCGCCGCTGCGCGTCGGTGTGTCGCGGCTGAGCTTGGTACGTTAGCCGGTCGCAGCCATGCGTTCTTTTGCGTACTACGTTTTAGCTCTGGTTGCGGTTTGCGGCCTGATGTTGGGCAGTAAACTCCACATCGTGACAGGCACCACTGTCGATCCCCTTGGCTCCCCTGCACGACGGGTCTTCCGCGTGCTATTGCCACGCGAGACTCCGCACTTCCGTGTGTCTCAACATTTCACTCGCACGCTAACAACCTGGGATTGTTATGGCTTGCGGAGACTGTGGTGGGAGACGGAAGGCGGCGGCGGGCCATCATCTGAGCCGGTTCTTTATGGGGGAATGCTGGCGGACTCCAAGTTACGTCCTCCGTCGGTCCGGTTTTCAGTGTGGACGGGACTGAAGCTGTGGACATCGGGATCATCAATCGTCGCAGGCTTCTAATAGAGCGCGACCGGATGTTTTTCGACGGTATGGAAGTCGCCAGGATACCTCCCGAGACGAAAAGGGTTTTCTTAAGCCTTTCGAATACTTGGCTTCTGGTAACAACTGAAGGCAAAAGTATTCTCGCCATGGAGGTTCAGCCGTGATCACATCCGCTAACAACACGCTGGACCGAATGACGAGGAGCGCGATAAGCCGCACGTTCCAAGTCGGGTGTCCTTCGCGCGCTCCTCGTCATCGGTCAGCTTTCCGTTAGGCCGCTCGACACCACAACACTTATGTTCACGCGCAAAAAGAAAGCAGAGCCGAAGATAGACCTCGATGCCCCGCTGTCTGCGGAGGCCGACAAGTATCTCGGCACGGCTACCGCCGAGTTCAACACCAAACAGGAAGCACTGCGTAGAGACTGGCGCTTTGATTCCTACAAGCAGTGGGGATATGACCAGTTTAGCGGCGTCCTGAAGCTTGATTTCGAGGACGGCTCACAGTTCAGCGCCGATGGCCAGATTCTCGGCAGCTATTCGGCGGGAGGTCATTCGTGGGAGTGGGCATGGAATAATCCGAACGTTGAGGCAGCGATGACTCGCGACAGCAAGCTCGTCAAGCAGCTTGGCGAGCGTCTGGGGATTGCCTATCTGGTCGCGGGCATGATTCCCGCGCCGGGCGAGGAGTTTGTCTCGTATCTTTGCGCCATCGGTATCAAGGCCACGGATTCCATTGGAGTTTTTCGCGGCAAAGCCGGAGCGATTGACGTGATGATTACATTGAAGAATGCGAGATGGACTAAAAACGCGGCCTAACAAGCGGTGCAGCGAACGGGAGCCAGCCGTTTCGCTCAGAGGCAAAGTCGAAAGTCATCGGCGGCTGGCTCCCGTCGCTGACCTATGCGTTCGGCAACAGACCAGAAATGAAACCTTCTGCTTTCCTGTTACCGGCGACGCTGCTCTTCCTAGTCGGCTGTCCAGCGGTCGATACACGAGAGCTGAACTTCACCCGCAAGAAGCCAGACAGAGCAGATGTGGTCGGTGTCTGGACGCCAAACAAGGAAACGCTCCAGGCGATTCGCACACGAGGGCACTATCCTCAGGCCGAGCATGAAATCGTTCTGCGCGCAGATGGCACTTTCTCGATTCGGAACATGCCGGACTGGTGGACCAATGGTTTTGGAGCATCAGGCAGAACGCTCTCAACCTTCGACGGACGCTGGGAGCTGAAAGAAGGCAAGGATGTCTGGACGATTTGGGAAATTTCACTACAGACCACCGACCTCTGGACGTCGGTACATCTCTATCGGCAGAAGCCCCATATTCACTCTTCATTGGCGTTGGTGACCCCAATGATGCCGAGGCCATGATTTTTGACCGCACACGTACAAACGCTGCGAAGCCGAACCCGCAGGGTGGAGCGAACGGGAGGCAGCCGATTCGCTCCGAGACAAACGCAACGTCAGCGGCGGCTGCTTCCCGTCGCTCACCCTGAACGTTAGTTGTGACATGAAGTTGCAATCGGTACTGCTTGGCTGGAAGAAATTCCTGACCAAGCCCTGCGTGTGTCCGCAGGTACTCCACGGAAGCGTGCGTCTGACGGGCGGTGGCCGAGTGGCCGCTACTGACAGGGGTGCGAAGCCTTCTCGGTAATGTAGCTAACCTGGCAGCCTCAAGCCGGGGGACGCGCTAGAGTCGGAGGATACGGTCAAACCAATAAATGCTCGCAAGCATCGTGAAAGCGAACCCAGCCATACGAGGCTGTTCAAGGCTGGAGCCAAAAGGGCAGGCAGTCGAGTCCGGGTCGTCTAACGTGGCCCGGCGCACACACACAGAACTGCCGGTGTAGCAGAGCAGACCTAACCCCTCCCGTATCGAATGCAGAACATGGAAACGCTGTCGCTCCGGGCCACGCCGTTCGTGGCCGCCCCAACCGCAAGGCAGGGAAGCGGAGGCAGCATGGAGAAGACCGAAGAAGCCAACGCCGGTTTGTAATGAGCCGGATATGCCCACGTCGGTCAGGTCTCTCTTTGCAAGAGAAACCGTCGAACCATCCTTGAGGAGGAAAAGCAAATGATGATCCCGAGAATCGGGATTGGTGCGTCCTCCAACAAAGTGTCAGATTGGCAAGCCATTGATTGGCCCAAAATCCGGCGCGCTGTCAGGAGGCTACAGTTGCGTATTGCAAAGGCAATCCGAGCAGGCAAATACGGCAAGGCAAAGGCCCTGTCGTGGCTGCTCACCCACTCGCGCTCGGCCAAACTCTTGGCCGTGAAGCGGGTGACGGAAAACAAGGGTGCCAAAACACCCGGTGTAGATAACAAACTATGGAGGACTGATAGACAAAAGTATGCAGCAGTGCAGAACCTGAAACGTCGTGGTTACCGGCCGCTACCTTTGCGCCGGCACTACATTCCCAAGAAGAACGGCAAGATGCGCCCCTTGAGCATTCCCACCATGCAGGATCGTGCCATGCAAGCGCTCCACGCGCTGGCTCTCAAGCCCATAGCCGAGACGGTCGGTGACCGCAACTCCTACGGGTTTAGAGAAGGCCGCTCCTGCGCCGACGCCATCGGCCAGTGCTTTTGTGCGCTGGCCAAAAGCTACGCGCCGGTTTGGGTGCTCGAAGGCGACATCAAAAGCTGCTTCGACAGGATCAGCCATCCGTGGCTTCTCGCGAACATTCCAATGGATGCGAGAATGCTACGCCTTTGGCTGGAGGCTGGCTACTGGGAAAAAGGCCGGCTCTTTCCCACCACTGAGGGAACGCCACAGGGCGGAATAATTTCGCCCGTGTTGGCAAACCTCACACTGGACGGGATGGAGCAGGCCATCCGCAGCCGGATAAAAATACGACGCGACCAGGTTAACTTCATCCGTTACGCGGATGACTTCGTGGTGACAGCACGCACGAAAGAAACGCTGGAACAGATTGTTAAACCCGCCGTGGTGGCCTTCCTCGCCGAACGAGGTCTGGAACTCTCAGAGCAAAAGACCACCATCACCCACATTGAAGCGGGGTTTAACTTCCTCGGTCAGAACGTGCGCAAATACAAGAACAAGCTGGTCATCAAACCCCTCAAGGACGGGTTGAAGGCGCTGGTGCAGAAAACCCGCGAGTGCATCAAGGGCATGTTGGGGCAGAAAGCCGAAACGCTGATCAAAACGCTCAGCCCGATTATTCGAGGCTGGGCCAACTATCACCGCTACGTTTGCTGCTCCGAAGCCTTCTGGACCGCGGACCGCATCATCCATTACCAACTACTGCGCTGGGCACGGCGCACACATCCAAACAAATCCTACCGCTGGCTGAAACGGAAATACTTCACCGTCGGTGGGGGCTTTGGGTTTTGCGCCCGGATACGGACGCGCACCGGCGAGAGCGCGGTGTTGCGTCTCTACTCCATCGCCCGGACGGTACTGCAACGCCATATCAAGGTCAGAGGAGAGGCTAATCCCTATGACCCTGTCTGCACCGAGTATTTTGAGCGACGCCGCTGCTTTGCGTGGCGGACTTTACCCCGCGAAACGACTGGCCAGATGGTCCTCGCAGGCGTATAAGGGCTCAGGATGCTTATGTTAATCCAGCCGATTGCCGGGATGCCCCGCGCGGGTGCGTCCTTAGAAAGGCTCGAGCCGTGTGAAGGGAAACTTTCACGCACGGTTCTTAGGGGGGCGTGGGCGGGTTAACCGCCTGCGCCTACCCGGTGCCACTTCACGCAATGAACGCCATCCGCAATGTGATAGCCAAGCGCAAATACGCCAAGGACGCAAAAGTCTTGGAACGACCCGCCTTGAGCCGGCTGTCATCAGTTTCCCGTCATCTGCTTGAGGAAGCTCAGTCCCAAGCACGCGCTCTGGACGATAATCATGTGGGGACAGAGCATATCATGCTGGCGATTTATACCCTCGGC
>WNGQ01006423.1_pt1 | contig 13251 bp, 15 predicted proteins | sample 5407661 | NCBI WGS metagenome assembly WNGQ01 (sample SAMN13153382, study PRJNA577476) | soil metagenome | isolation source: 60 cm soil or saprolite under Garry oak tree replicate 2 | place: USA:California | collected 2016-06-15
ACTCCAGGGCCGCCAGGTGCATGTCGGCCATGCTGACGAAGCGTCTGCTGGAGAGCGTCGTCTCGCGTCCCCGGCGGTCGCGGAAGCGCAGTTTGCGCATCACCATCGCGTTACGGAAGTCCACCTCATGCCGGTAGCTCAGAAGCTCGACGTTCGTCAGGTTGATCGGCTCTTCGCCGTCGATGCGGAGCTTGAGCACGAGCCAGTTGGGAAGGTTGACCAGGTCCTCGTTGAGCACCGGGCGACCGCCCATGATGGTTGTCTCCCGGTTGTAACAGCCATGGGCGTAGGTGCCCGGATAGTGAACGTCGTCCACGTCGGCCCACTCAGCGCTGCCACGTGTGCAGAAATAGCCGTTGCCAGTCGAGGTCAGCACCTCTCGCAGCCTCTCCTGCTCGGGCTCGAAGGAGTCATAGGCGAGCGTCCAACGTGTCTCGCCCTCGCCGAGCGCGTGCGGTAAATCGCCAAACTGCCTTTTCATAGTTGCTTGCCTGCCTTTGTGAGTCGCCCGTGGGTACGCATCCTGACCTATAAGGTACCTCCGAAGAATGACCCGAAATGGACAAAAAAATCCCTTATCGGTCAAAATTATACGAGAAAATGGGAGATTGGGCAAACTATTCCAATAATAACGCATCCCTCAGATTCACAGTATTCAGGTAGGCATAGCTCAAGTCAGCTTTGGCTATATTGATCATACTCAGATCAACAGTGGGGTGTGGCCCTCTAATCAATTTGGCCCACCAAAGAAAGCGAACCAGGATTCCTTGGAGAAGGCTTCGAAAGAGCAATATAAGCGGCGTATTCGTCGCCCCATGGTGTACAATGATTGGGAGCTTAGCAGTGCAGGAATTAAGACGTTTGCAGACGTTTTGAAAGGTGGTTGTGTATTATGGCAAGTAATGAGTATCACTTTATTACGCACTGGCGTGTGCAGGGAACTGTGCGCGAGGTGGTAGGTGTGCTGAGTGATGCCGCCGACCTGGTAAGATGGTGGCCCGCAGTCTATCTGGAGGTCACGGTGCTGGAGCCCGGCGACGAGCGGGGCCTGGGCAAGGTTGTCGATCTCTATACAAAGGGCTGGCTTCCCTATACGCTGCGTTGGCAATTTCGTGTGACCGAGGTCAATACAAGCGGCTTCACGCTGGTGGCGTCGGGCGAGTTCGATGGTCGTGGGATTTGGACCTTGCAGCAAGATGGTGTCTGGGTTGCGATCACCTATGACTGGAAAATTAAGGCTGAGAAACCCCTTTTACGCTATTTCTCCTTCTTGATCAAACCGCTCTTTGCCGCCAATCATTTGTGGGCGATGGCCAGAGGTGAGGAGAGTCTGAAACTCGAGTTGACTCGTCGTCATGCTCCTTCAGAGCAGATACGAGCCCTTATACCAGCTCCTCCTGCGCCAACCACCATATCTTCTCTCCCCATTGCCCTGAGTACTGGTGGAATTCTGCTCGTGCTAGCGGGCCTCTGCTATGGGGTCTTCAGATGGGTCTCTGCCAGGAGAACGAACTGAACAAGCTATAGGCTATTCAGATGCCACTTTTTCCACTGTTTGATGCAGTATATCTTTCGTCTGAGGTCTGGTCCAAGGAAGTGAGCCGTCCGGCGGTATCCAAAGGAGCACCTGCCAGGAAGTGTGGTTGATACTGCTGAGCAAAGATGCGCCCGGCCAGTTCTCTGCGACTGCGGACATCAACTTTCTCAAAGATCGCTTTGAGATGATCCTGGACCGTGTTCGAGGAAATATGAAGGGTCGCCGCAATCTCCGTGGTCGACCATCCCCGCAGAATGCATTGGACCACCTCCCCTTCCCGTTTCGTGAGATGATACGCCTGGAGCAGGAGTGGCGCGATTTCGATCGGCTGCGCCATCTCGAAAATGACGGTGATCTGCCCTTGACTTGCTTCTCCGCTCAACCGTGATGCAGAGAGCACTAACCAGTGACCTGATGGCGTGCGGAGGCGTACTCTTGGCAGGCAATCAAAAGGCGTGGCCACCACACGCTCACTGGCTTGCAGACGGTCGACAACGGTGAGGACCGTATGGGGAAGCGCGTGCTTGTCTCCCCGCTCCGCCTCTACCAGTTCCGACAGCCAATACTCGGCGGCAGGAGTCATTGCCACCACAGAAAGATCCTCAGAGAGCACCAGCACTCCTGGCCCATCCGGCGTTCTGACCGCAGGCGCACCGTTCAACAGCAGGGCTTTGCGCAGACCTTCAGCGATATGCGGAGCGAGTTGAGCGAGAAAGGCTGCCTCGGCAGAGGTGTACTCGGAGACTGCTCGTTCCCGGTGCAAGCACAGCGTCCCCCAACAGGCTGCATCGGTCACAAAGGCGGCGCGCATCTCATCTCCCAGGGCAAGGGGGGCCAGGATGTCACGGTAGCGTTGGCTGCGACTGAGGTCGTGTTGGGTTTGTTCGCTGAGCACTCCAACGGAGAGATGATTCCTGAGCAGAGAATGAAGTTGGTTGAAGTCATCCTGGAGGAACCAATTCTCAAGGAATTGGTGTATCGCCCAGACAGGGGTTTCGTCAGTTACCGCACTGGTAAAGAGCTGCGTTGATGGATCAGTGGTCGAAAAAAAGGTATAATCGAACGGAATCACCGTTCGCAAACGTTTGAGCAGTTCAACTCTCAGCTGCCCCGAGTCAAGTCCGCTATGGCAGAGTTGAATGATCGAGAGCCTGGTTCGTTCCGTTGCTGTTTCCCTCTTCATCTGTTCCCCTCCTTGTCGCAAGTAGACATGCCGCTTCTCCCTGCAAACCATCCCAGAAATCTGGGATTGTCCCACGCCTCCTCTCAGTATATGCTTTGACGAAGAAGCGCGCCAGTGGCGAGTGACGAGAGCAGGAAACGACCTGACAGCTTCGTTCCTCGACTGCACGGCGTAGCAGTCCTCCTTGCACATCTGAGAGCACTTTTCACGAGAAACTCCGAGAACGGCAAAAGCGTAATAGAGACAAGCGACGAAGGAAAGCCAAACTACGCGCGTGCTTGGAAAAGAAGGGCGCCGAGAAACTTCCCTCGACCAGCAGCAAGAGTGGACAACGCTTGCTGCGCCATCAAGCGTGGCGTGAGCACCACGGTTGGTCGTAGTCCAACCACCCGCCTAGTCGGTTGTTTCGTAAACAGGCGGAGGTGAACGCTGAAAAGGATAGGCAATGCACTATTTGTCTATGACTTTAGCAACTATCACAAGCAAGGATGTACTTCACTAGTTTTCAGTTCACGAGGAATAGTTATGCGCCGTACAACTGATCCAAAGGGCATACAGCAGCCGGATGCCACAACTACTGCGGGAGGTGAGAGCCGTCAGGAGGCGCGCAGGTGGTACCCGATCCAGGCTATATTATGGATCATTGGTGCCGTAATCTTTGTCGTATCGTGCTTCTTAGTTCATGCTCATCCCGCACCCTTCACAATCGATCTTTCCATGAGCAACATGGTGCAGCATGCCTTCCTTCCGTCCTGGGTTGATACATTACTGAGAGCGCCCAGTGTGCTCAATAATCCGCTGCCATCTATTCTGGCGCTGGCAAGCTGGTTTGTCTTTATGCTCTTTATAGGGCTGGTCTTCCGCCTGCGTGGCAAGTCGCTGATGGTGTGGCTCCAAAATGCCGTTTTTCTGGTCCTGGCTGTCCTGAGCTCATCCGGTGTGAATGTGCTGATGGCTACGCTGATTGGGCGGCCACGTCCTGATCCGCACAAGTACCCCATTCATGTATCGACAGCCATTGTGCCATTTCCATCATTCCCTTCCGGTCATACCGAACATGATATTGTCTACTATGGCTTTCTGCTCTACCTCAGCTTTACGAAGCCGGTTCGTGAATGGCGTTATCACTGGCTGCTCATTCCGCTGCAGATATTTGCTGTATTCGACATTCTTGCCATTGGTTACTCGCGTGTTCTTGAAGGCGATCACTGGTTCACCGATGTGCTCGGCGGCTATCTGGAGGGATTGCTTTACCTGTTTCTGTGTATCTTCATCTATCGCTGGGTGACAAACTTCCTGGCAAACTGGCGCGAAAAGCACTCCAGCCATAGCGGTTTAAAGAGAATGCTGTCAGCGAGATAAATTTCTCATGCATCGCGGCCGGTTTGTTTGAACCAAAATGCCGTGCTTATCCGTGTTAATAGGGAAATTATGATACATGCAGTTACTTATTAGATATGGAGGTCTGGATAGATGGTTATTACTTTCGCTACATTAGTCATCTGGCTGATTATCGCTGCCATTGTCGGTTTTGTTGGAGAACTAATTGCCCATCGGCGCGCGCCCGATGGCATTATTGGCGCTGTTATTCTGGGATTTCTGGCGATCCTCATTGTAGTGGGCCTGTTCCACTTTTCTATCGCCGGTGAGCCGCGCCTGGCAGGCGTGCCTCTTATCAGTTCCATTATCGCTGCCGCTATACTCGTCGTTCTCTGGAGCAGCTTCGGATATCATCGTGTTTATCGCCCCACCTATAACCGCTACTATCGCCGTGGCACTTACGCTCGCCGCCCCCGTCGTCGTTGGTTCTAATACTAGTGCATAAAAAATGTGTCGGGACAGCCGACACATTTTTTATGCGCTGACATCGTCACTAGTGTGGCGGTATGCTACGTGAAAGCAGAAATGCGCTGAAGTCGGCCACACTCTCCACATCGCCTTCGTTCAGCATATTTACGATCCGTTTCACTACCACCCTGCGTGGCTGTCCTGGCGCTGTCGGCACCGTAAAGCCAATGGCATTGGTCAACTGTGGTTCGCGTTCGCTACGTATCTCGTCCGCTACCAGTTCCAGAAATTCTGCCAGGTCGAGGTCAAGTGCGTTAGCGATACTTTCGAGCACCTTTGCCGAGGGATATTTTTGCCCTCGCTCAATCTCGCCGACATAGATTTCGGAAAGTCCGGCTTTGTCGCCAAGTTCTTTGATGGTTAGCTGGTGATACTGGCGCTCGCGACGTATCACTTTGCCATAGATCTCCTGTAGATCTGCCACTATTTCACCCACTCTCCTATGCTCTTAGCATCGATTTCTTCAAGACTATGCTCACAGCATATTTTTTCTCTATTAGTATACGCTTTTGGCATGTTATATTCAAGCTATGAAATGATTGTCATCGCGTAACTCAAAAAGGAGAGATACAACGCATGTTACTTATGCAACCGTCAGGTCTACGGATGAACGGTAAACTGGATGACCATCCTCGTGTTCATGTACCAACGGTCTATGAGCAGATTGACGCTCAACCCCCCCAGTGGGAGTATCACGTTCTGACGCTTGATGCCCGCGAAGCTGCTTTGCCTGACGCAGATACGTTGAATGCGCTGGGGAAAGAAGGCTGGATTATGGTCGGTCTGCTTGATGAGAGGATGTCAGGAAATGGTGGCCTGATCCACTTCTACTTTGTTCGTCAGGCAAAAGAGAACGCGTAATCAGAAGTACCGGGATAAGGCGGTACTGAAACCGTTTTATCTAATAGCCTCTATGCGTAGAGAATCTAGCTCAAACCACTCAGGTTCGGTCGTCACCGTGCCGAAACGCAGGATGCCTTGAGGGCTAGCGATAGCATATTGATTATCTAGCCAGGCTACAAAGCCGAGGGGACGTGTTGGTGGTAGGGTGGCACGTAAAACGCATAGATTGTCGACCCAGAAGATTGCTTCGTTCTCGCGCCATTCCAGTCTGTAATCGTGCCACGTCGTCATATCGACTGCGAGGATCGACTCTCTGGCGCCGCTGACTCGTTGTAGCCAGCGACTCGCTGGTCGCGTGTTGCCAGAGAGACGCCCCCAGCCTGTGGTGAGGGCTGCGGGGATGGTCGCCAACAGTGCCTCCACTCGCATCGCGTGTATAACCTGGGCCTTCCACCCCCAGCCGGGTGTGCCTGGAACCAGTGCCATATTGGATGGTGGGGAGGCATAAAAAAACCATACGGCTTCAGGCAGCATAAGGATATCGCCACGCACGGAAAATGGGTAGTTCCAGAAGCCAAATCCGGCCGTGCCGCGCAACGTGTGAGCACTCTCTAATGTGCTTGTTGCTGCCGGCAATGACGAGCGAGCTCGTGCTGTCATAGAAAGCGGAGGTCTCCAGGGAAATGCGGCACGAGCTCGCTTCCCATAGTCATCTATCTGGGCATCGGCATACACGCCTTGCTGAACTGCTGGCAATGCCATGCGCAGCACCGAATCATGGATGGTCAGCGCGCCGGGACCGATGCACGTCTGCGTCCAGCGTGGTTGTAGCTCGGTAAAATCATCAAACATAGCGATCACGAAACAGGTAACACACTAAGGCCTGCTCTGCTGAGCCGCAAGTTGTAATAGTTCCTCTTCTAATCTTTCCCACACTATCCTATCTGCCTCGGTGTTATTGGTTGGGCGGTTTTTATTGGCGGCATCGATCATTGTATCAGCAACCATGCGGCGGAATTTAGTGAAATACTGTTTCTGTTCATGCTGGTCGGGCATCACGTGCAGTGCAATCCTATCGGGTGCATAGAAATCTTCTGGCTCAAAGGCTAATGCTAGCAAATCCGCATATTTTTGTACGAGAGAGGTGCGTGCCTGTGATAAAAAGTGATTGTATTGTGTACTGGAGACCAGAAACACCCCCGCAATACAGCCAGCGTAGAGAATAGGATAAATGGCCACGCTTTTCTCTAAATCGGTACGCATCTTTGGCATGAGATTGTGTTCGGCATCGAGATCCTGGATAATGCCGGGACGGCATAGCGTGACGACATTTCCTGCCAGTGACTCCGCTCCCAAAAAGAGTGCCTGTTGTTCTAAGTTCCCTGTCCACGGAGGTGTGCCCAGCCCGACGGTTTCGCGCAGGCTGCGTACTTTCTGATAAGGACCAGAGGGCGTCATGCAACGCACAACCCAGGTCGCTACTCCCTGGCGATCCGGGTCAAGTTGGCCCAATGCCTGTTGCAAAATAAGGTTACAGGTGGACCAGAAACGCAGGTTTTCTGTTGTTGAGGCGCGGGCAACAAATACGCGAGCATAAAACTCAGAAGGGATGTCGGTTATCAGATCATGGGGAGGTGGCAAGGCAAAATCGCTCAAGCCTTTTTCTTGCCTGATCAACTCGATGAGCTGTTCTCGATACTGTGGAAGTACTGTGATTAAGAGGCGCATATTTTGTGATCGCGGATCGGATTCGCCAGTGACCCAACGGCTCAGTGTAATAGGTGTAATGCCAAGTTCTTCGGTGATGCGCTGCTTTTCTTTATTGTCCTTAATGATGTAACCTAGCAGCTCACGCCAGGTTTGTACTTCTTGCATATCCTTTACCCTACCGCTATGCTAACCATCCAAGCGTGTGAAGTATCATAGCAGTTTATGACTCATCCGTCAACAGCATAAACGATATAACACATGCTTGAATATGGTAGTAAGTGCGAAATGTAATCTAGCCTGGTAACAGCAATATAGCCTCTTTAAGAGTGCTACACAGAAAGAGGCTATATAATAGCGATCTTGGTTTTCTATTAAGGTCTATTTCCCGCTTCGCGTCTGAGCGTGATATAGAGCGTAACCAGAATGGCCAGGATGAGTAGGATGCCAGACAAATTCTTCAGCGCTGACAGCGCGCTGAGCCCATTAATAAGTGCGAGGACGACAATAGTAATGATGACGCCCACCAGGATGATCATGTCGCCGACAATAAAGTTATAAATCGCATGGATTATCTTCATGGACGCACCTCCTCGTGATGCTCACCTGCCAGTTCAGGTTTCCAGCCTTTGCTGTTTGCAACCTGTCGCTGCTTTACCTGTCGCAACCAGACGATCAGGAGCAGTGATGCCACAAGGTAGAGTGCGGCGAGAAAGAGAAGAAAGATATCGGCAAAGGGCCAATTCATGCCAAAGCCTTCGCCAGTCCAGAACGTTCCGAATGTCGTTAACATGATGCCCACAACAAATTTGAGTGTATTCTCCGGGATCTGCTTGAGAGGTGCCTGAACCAGGACGCCCAGGAGAATAACCAGCAATCCAGCAATAGCTGCTCCAAGAGCGGCTGAACTAATGCCGCATGCTTTGCTACATACGTTGCTGGTGGCGCTTGTGCCAAAAGTGATCACAATAAAGGCAACTTCCAGTCCTTCAAGCAACACTGCCTTGTAAGAAAGAGCAACACCAAATGGTTCGAAACGTGGTGTAACCTTCTCGCCGCGCGCGCGAAGCTCGGCACGCGTCTCTTCAAAGATAGCCTCCTCGTCATGGAGAGCCTTTATGCCCGAGTACCGTAAAATCGCCTTTTTAAGCCACTTTAAGCCGAAGAGAATTAATAATATGCCAACAACCAGGCGCAAGATATCGATAGGGACGAATTGAACAAGGGCAACTCCGAGAGTAGCAACAATAAGTGCGAGCGTAGCAACGCCACCAAGCGCTCCGACCAGCGAGCTGCGCCAGTTAATAGTTACACCGACTACAAGGACAATTGTAAATGCCTCAACGAATTCGACTGCTGAGGCAAGAAATGCAGCCGTAAGGACAGCCCACTGCATGCAACGTTCTCCTAATTCAGTAAACTATAATGCCGGTGTAGTAATACAGTAAGGCGATCAAAAACAGCGTATATTGAGAGCATGTGCTGGCACCCTCAGGAGAACATTGTAGCACATTATATGACGGTATTGCTTCTTAGCTCTTCATCGTTGTGGTTTTTGTGGCGATGATTTGTAGCCAGATGCGCGGCACTTCTGTCAGTCCGAGTTCTTCTCCTACCTTGTATACAGCGTCGCTAAGAGCGGCGGCGCCATAGGCCAGGGGAACGCCGGGGAGTGCTCCATCAATAAAAAGCCAGTATTGGCCCAGATCATGCCATGCATCAACCGTGATATTTACCACCTCCTGAGCAATATCGACCTGTCCAAAGCCACTTTCTTTAAGCAGTTCGGTGTATTTCTCGGGTGTTAGCCATTGCATCGCCATCGCCTTCGCTTCGCGCGACAAATGCACTTCTGGATGTTCTTTACGCAGCCAGCCCACTGCGCGCCGCGTCCATAGACGATAGAAGCGCTCACTTCCGGGTACGTAGGTGCCCTCATAGAATGCACTGTTACAGCCGAAAATACCGCCCGGCGCTAAGATCGTTGCAACCTGTTGCATAGCGGCGAGCTTGTCGGGAACGAGATGGATTGCATTGCAAAAAAATGCAGCATCAGCATCATGCACAATGTTAGGAAGATCATCCGCCTCGCCCTGGATAAAGTCAACCTTTACGTCCAATCCTAGCTCATCCATGCCTTTGCGTGCTCTACGTAGCGCCTCTGCAGAGGGATCAACACCAATGATACGTGTTTTATCTGCGTACCCAAGATGACTCATCTCTTCTGCAATTAATCGGCTGATGGCCCCTGTGCCGCAGGCCATGTCCACGATAGTGAACGTGTCCTTTTCCTGGTTCCCCACCAGTTTTTTGAGTGTAGCATGCACCAGCGCACGATTCACCTCGGTGTAAAAGGTGTGTGCGGCAAATGGCTCAAAGGTAAACTGATTTGTTTCGTCTGTTTCAATGAGACTCATAAAATTTGTCCTCCTTAACAATAAATCCATTGTTAAAGAGTTAGAGAGAACTTGGGGGTAACTTGTTTCATCGAAATCATATTACACATGCATGGACATTCCACCATCGATGGCCAGTATCTGCCCGGTGATATATCCAGCCTGGGGGCTACAGAGAAAGCAGATAGCCGCTGCGACTTCATCCGTGCTACCGAAACGCCCCAACGGGGTCACGTCCAGCATATACTGGCGCTGTTGCTCGGTCAGGGTGGATGTGAGCTCGGTAGGAATGAAGCCGGGAGTCACTGCGTTCGCTGTTATGCCACGGCTGGCCATCTCGCGCGCGGTACTGAGCGTCAGGCCAATGATGGCGGACTTTGAGGACGCGTAGTTTGCTTGTCCTGCTGACCCCAGCAATCCAGCTACAGATGACACATTCACGATTCTCCCCCATCGCGCCTTCATCATCGCACGCAATGCAGCCTTAGTACACAGAAAAGCCGAGCGCAGGTTACTATTCATGACATGTTCAAAGTCGGCCAGCGACATCTGGAGCATAAGTTTATCGCGTGTGGTGCCAGCGTTATTAACGAGGATGGTAACCGGTCCCAGTTCCTGGGTGGCTCTGGCGAAGAGCCGTGCCACTTCCTCCTCCTGACTTACATCCGCCTGCACAACGAGGCAGCGTCTGCCTAGTGTCTCAATACTGTTGCGTGCTTCGTTTGCGGCTGCGCTGTTGCTGCGGTAGTTGATGACGATGTCAGCTCCAGCATGCGCAAGATGTTGAGCGCTAGCGCGTCCTATTCCCTGGCCGCTTCCAGTGACCAGTGCGACCTTACCATACAATGGCAGTTCCTGCTCGTTTGCCATACAAATCTCTTTCTCTATCTTCTTGCAACTATTTGCGATCTCGCATTACATGTTGCTGGGTGATCTCTCTCAGTCTATCACATTTTCCCAATTGGCTAGAAGGTCCGCTTTTCGGCCTCTTCGTGCTCAATGGGCTCTGGGAGGGGTGTTTCTCTATCCTGGGCGGTTCCTTCTATTTGTGGGTTATGACGAATATCCTCATCAGTTTTGCCCGCGTCTGCCTGTCTGTCACCTGTTGCCGGTGCTGAAATCTGCTTTTGGGCTGGTGAGAGGGTCAGGGGCGTTGTCTGCGATGAAAGGGATATGGGCAGGTGTATATGTTCATCAAGCTGAGTATTTTGATCTAGGTGGCACGAGGCCAGTTGCTCATCACTGAGATTGTAGGCCCCCTGCAAGTTGGCCCCCGCCAGGTTGCTGTGTTGTAAGTCGCTGACGAGAAAGCGTGCTTCGCTGAGCTGTGCTCCCCCTAGATCGGCGTATTGCAGATTTGCTGCTGACAGATCCGCGCCGGTGAGGTCCGCATCTGTCAGGCAGGCCCAGGAAAGATCCGCCATGAAGAGATTTGCGTGAGCCAGATTCGCTCCTCGCAAGTCAGCATGTCTAAGATAATGCGATGAGAAGTCTCGCCCGGCAAGATCAGCACCGGGCAGTCGCAATGGCTCCCAATCGGATCCTGGTTGATAAGTGGGATCATCAAGCTTGACTGGTAAGGGGATATCCTCTATACGTCGCAGACGCGCCAGTTCGCGTTCAACGAGTGCCCTGTGAAATAGTTTACGCTGCTGCTGCAATTCCGCTTCCGTGGTGGCCAGTGCTTGATCTTTCTCTTGATCTTGTGACTGCTGCACGAGTGCCACTTCTTTGGCGTGTTGCTCTTGCTGAGTCCTCCACTGCTGCTCGCGTATCTCCTGTGCCCTCGCCCAGGCCTCCTGTTGTATTGCTGTCCGCTGTGAGGTGCGTCTCTGTAGCCGCAAGGCTACGAGCGCAGCCACGATGTTCTTTCTCTCCGCTCCTGTACTCTTTTCAGATTTATTCTTGAATGTATTTGTCCGAGTTGCTATGTGCTAGAACGCAAGGCAAAGAATGATGGTAACGAACAAAGCATCTCTTTTCTACTCTCTCCTTGCTGTATCCACATGCTCGGCGTTCCGTCTCTACAATAGACCACCTGAGACAAAAAATATTATAATATGTATTTCAGTATCCTGAACAGCGGATCGTAAACGTTCTTAGATAGACTCAGGCTTCCGATCTTTGTGGACAAACCCGAGTATAAATGGGAAAACTGCAAAGGTCAAGTGATTACATAGCGGGAAACAGTACTTATATAGTAATCTATTCAGGGAAAGAAAAGAGATACTTTATCATGACACAATATACTCATCCGACGCCAACATCGTTTTTGTTGGAGGAAGAGAATCGCCAGCTCTTTTTAGGCTGGAGCGACGAGCATGAAAGTGTGCATAGCTGGGAAGCGTTGCGTTGGGCCTGTCCCTGTGCGTGGTGCGCCGGAGAAGGCGGTCTGCCGGGCATGCTTCAGAAGAGACAGTCGTTGAGTGTAGAAGAGACGACGCTCGTAAATATTCAGCCCGTAGGACGCTATGGACTAACTCCCGTGTGGGAGGATGGCCACAAAACAGGCATATATACATACGAAAAATTGCGTGCCATGTGTGAGTGTGATGAATGCCGCCAGAAAAACAGTACTAATAGGTGATCATATGTCCTCCCAGTTAATATGCAGCTCTTGTCTCGTCCTTGCTTATTAAGATGGTAGTGCGGAGCTTCCCGGAATAACATACGTGCCGGGAAGCTTTTCGTGTGTGAGTTGAAAATTGAGCAAATTGTATAGCGGGAGAAGCCAATGGCTATGAATGGAATCACCACCCAGAGGTCAACACCACCAGTTGAAGTACGTCGTCGCCCCTACGTATCTGCCCTCGCACTGCGCGTGATTGTGGCCATGATTATTAGCTGGCTCATTGTGATGGCTTTTTTCGTGACCTCCGTGGTGTCTCACTGATCTTGCTGAGGTTTTGCGAAATGCACTTCGTACAGTGTTAATCATTCAAGGACAACTCAGGCCGCTTGCTCCATCAGTCTGCGTGTGATGGGGAAGAGGCGCATATACTGCGGCATATGTGGCAAGATTGTGCGCATGCCTGCTGTGGAGAGGTCGAATGCCCACTGACGGCGATCGCCCCATTCCATTCCGTAAATCTCTCGCACCGGCTCTGGTAAGAGCGCGCTGGTAACCTGTAAATTGAGAAACATCAATGGTTGCAGCACGCGGGGCAGCGGGGGAAAAAGCACTACGCGCGCGAGTTGGCGCGCTTGCGGCGTTGCTACCAGTCGTCCACTGTAAACCATGTCATGGACGTAGCGCTGTAAATCTTGCGCGGTCTCCGGCATCGCATCGGCCGAAAGCCCTAATAAGTGAGCCAACGTTTTTGATTCCTGGTAATAGTGGTCCTGTTCTTCACTACTGAGCGGCCTGACGAACAGGGGATAGACCTGCAAGATGGTATCGATCAGTGTTGCGTGCACCCACAACAACAACTCCGGGTCACGCGCATCATAAGCTGCCCCATGCTTGTAGTCACCTGCGTCGAGGGGAAGCGTACCGTGCACGTGCTTATGCAACTGGTTGATGGTACGCGCAGCTTCATGGGCGGTGCGTGTAGGACCAAATGTGAGCATCTGGCCCAGAATAAACGTGTTTTCGGCGCGTCTGAGGGGATCGCTCATATAGCTGCTATGGGCGCTCACTCCCATTGCTACTAGCGGGTGAGCGAGCTGCATGAGTACTGCCCGTGCACCTCCTACCGTTAGAACTGCTTCGCTGGCAATCTTCCAGGTCGCGCTAT
>WNGQ01004869.1_pt1 | contig 13249 bp, 9 predicted proteins | sample 5407661 | NCBI WGS metagenome assembly WNGQ01 (sample SAMN13153382, study PRJNA577476) | soil metagenome | isolation source: 60 cm soil or saprolite under Garry oak tree replicate 2 | place: USA:California | collected 2016-06-15
GAGAGCTGATTCGTCCGTCGGGGTCTCGACTGAACGGGCATCCCCAGTGTTCAAGCTGGTAAGACTCGCGGGGGGCTTCTTTTACGAAGAACTCGACTGAGTCTTGGTCGGCGAGAAAATCGCTCCCCTTTATCGTGTCATAAGCGTGCGAGTCAAAACTGTCGTATTCACGCGTGACCGCGGCCATTCCCCCCTCGGCAGAGACTGTGTGGCTGCGCATCGGGTAGACTTTCGAGACGACCGCAACATCCAGCTTGGGCTCAAGCTCGACAGCGGCTATGGCCGCGCGTAGGCCCGCGGCTCCGCCGCCCACAATGACAATATCATGATTGTGATGCTCCAAACCCGTACGTCCCTGCTGGATCTTCTGGGGTTAACCAGTTGGACCGTACTTTAAAGGATCTAATTAGATGCACGATTGTTCGACTGTTTCAGTCAGCTAAGACGAGGACTATTTGGGCAGCTGATTGGCAGGGACTTTGACGGCCATAAGGCCCTGATTATCTAATCTCAACTGAAGCGCGAACGCTCCGTGGAGCGCCCCCAGGAATCTAGGCTCCATAGTGTTGACGTTAGCCAAGAACAGTGCTGTGGCATTCGGGACGCTGAGCAGATCAATTAACTGTTTGATTCCAGAATAGACTTGTTCCCAACGCTCGCCCCTGATCAGTTCGGTGATGCTGTCAAAGACGAAGCTAGCTCCAGAGTTCTTGCTGTTGTCTAAGAAGTCAGATAATACTGCTGCAACGAGTCCAAGCTCTTTGTCTGGAATTTGCATTTCACCATCAGGTAGCTCGTCGGGGACAGAGATCAATGAGGACGCGGCGATGATCTTGATCATTCTTTTTCCTTTGATCGCTCTGTAGAGTTTGCTGGACTTGGTTGTGAAGAGTACGCAGAGTTCGGCGTTGCTTATTCCCTCGGCGAGGAATTTGTCAACTACTCCCTCGTAATCGGAGTTCGTGTCGTATTCTAGCAGGACGATTGATCCCCGTATTTTCTGATGATCGAGCTCGACCATTGACGAGAACGGATCTGTAGATTCAGAAAGATTCAGAAGCTCAATGCCGATGTTGCGGCGCAGGAATTCTGTGAGTTGCGGTCTAGGGGCCTTACTGCTTTCTAGTAGAAAGAGCTCGGCCGGGTCCTGATGTTTTTCGCCTGTTCCACTGTCTAGACGTGAGACTGTGCCTTCCAGATTGTCTTGGCTCAGCTCGTTGACGAAGACGGTTGATGTGGGGCCGTAGCTCAGCCTGTCCGATAACCCTTCACGGGGGAAACTGTGTCCGACCCAGTTCTCCGAGACGACGAGTCTTCCGTTCTCCTTCCACTCGCTAAAGTGAGATTCGTGCTGTGACAGGTTTCCCACGAGCCATCCACTACTGGATGCGCTGATTACGACTCTTGCGCCGGAGTCAATTAGTCCCTTGAGCGTTGACGAGAGAAACGAGATTGCTCTCTTTCCTGAGTCGTGAAGTATCAGGTATCGATGCCCGGGCTTGACGATGCTCTCAGGAAGAAGCTGTCCTGATGAGAATCTTACGGTGCTTAGAGTGAACGCGTCGGTCGTCGACATCAGGAAGAATAGTACTGAACCGGTGATGAACGCTATCTCCCATCCGTACGGCAGAGATATCGGGAGGACTGAAGGCTGTGCGCCGAGTGTGAACAAGACTGTGCCTACTGTTACAAAGAGGGCCCATGTTACCGAGAGCATGGCCAGGGAATTCTTGACATGAGACGGTTTCGCTCGTCTACGAGCAGATAGGAATAGGCTTGTTGGGTAGACCATTGCGGCTGAGAGTAAGACTATGGTGAAAGGGAGGAACAAGACGGGAAAAGATAGGTTTAGCCCTACCCAGGTGAAAACTACTCCTTCATAGACGAGAATCGATCTGCGCGATTTCAGCTTTGACCAAGCTTCTCGAAGGGTATTGCACTCCGGGCAGAAGTAGAGGCTTGCAGCGGTTAGCCCGATTACTGCGAAAACCAAGCCGGAACTGACTTGGCTGCCGTAGTTTGCCCACGCGTAGCCTAGGTTGCGAAATATGTCGAAGGTGACAGAAAATAGAAAGTAAATGTTGAGCCGAACTAGGTTTCCCGCTCTTACTCCAGTTATGGATGCTTTGTGATGGAGAAGGCGCCAGAGTCCGATAGAAGGAAGAATTAGCGCCGCAACGTCAAGGTAGACTTCGATGTACGTCGGGCACTACACTCCATTTGAGAGATTGTAGTGTTACGGACGCCTGCTGGCGGTTTCAATCTGGCGTAACTGTCAGCACTTGTTGAACGGTACTGTTCGACGAAGAAGACGATCTACTTGCTATCTTTCGAGCTGAGATTGAACTTGTTTCACAAGGCTCTCGTACTCTTCTCTCACCAGCCTTTTCCTGCGTATGGACCCTGTCCATATCGGTCGTCCCCACATGGGGTCAGTCTTGTATCGTGGAACTAGGTGCCAGTGAAGATGAGGCATTCCATTACCAAGCAATTCGTAGTTCATCTTGTCAGGATTGAAAGTCTTGGCGAGGGCTGTTGCTACTCGGGACATGTCTTCGAGGAAGCTCCTTCGATTCCTGTCTGTCAACTGGTAAAGCTCTTCCTCATGCCATTTCAGAGTGACAAAGGAATAGCCTTTGAAGAACTGGTCAGGATTGATCTTTCCTACAGACGTGTGGGTTTCGAAGAAGACTAGATGTGCTGGTTCGCGTAGGGTTTTGCAGATCCAACAATCTTGTCTCAGTTCACGCAATGACGATCCCACTGCTCCTCAATGATTGAATAAACATGCTCTGCGACAATGGGGATGCCTGAATATACTAGCGAAAAGGGGGCTGGTCCAATTCTTCACTGGTCGGGATTAGGTCCACTTGTAGGTTCCACTGCGTCTAACGGACCTAAGTCCGTATTCAAGGGCAACGAGCCCTATGATTAAGAGAATCATCGCGTAGATGGCGAAAATGGCAAGCAATTCGACCGGTGATCCGACACTCGCTCCCAAAGCGAGTCGTATGCCGGTGAAAAAATAGTATTGGGGCATCGCAAAGGATGCGACCTGCAAAAGCCCAGGCAGGATCTGCACGGGGACAAGCATGTTTCCTATCATGCCAGAAAGCGAGTAGAATACCCAGGATATCACATAGGTTTGTTTGTAGACTAACCGAAAGCCAAGACCGATAAAGCCCAACCCGATGGAACTCAAAATGCCTAGAGCGATTACCAACACGAGTAAAGGAATATGATAAGAGTAGGTGAGCCCGAAAAGGACGATGCTTAGGCCGAATAGAAGAATTGAGCCTGCCAGAGCTGTGAATATCTCGAAGAACGAGGATAGAACTAGGAACTCCCGGAAATTCACTGGCGTAACTAAGACTTCTTCGATCTGCGATTGGTTGCCATGCTGATAAAACATGGCGAGTCCGTTATTCACAATGAGGCCGAAAGCCACCCCGGACACGAGGAAAGCTGCAAGGCTCATTCCATATGTTTGTGTTGTTGTTGACACTACCGCAGCGTTGCCCAGGAACCCATAGGAGAGCAATCCGGCTACAGCATTGACTACTGTCAGTGTGGCTGTCATGCGATAGGACATACTGATCTTAAACTCTCTTTTGAAGAGGACGAGTACTCTTTCAAAGACGGGTCCAAGCCTCAACAGCTTAACTCCTCCTTAATCGCGGATTCTGAGAGTACCCCATTTTCAAGTCTGAATACTCGTCTGGCCAGAGCACGGGTTTCTGTGAGACTGTTTGTGGTACAAAGGATCGTCTTGCCTAACATCACATAGCTTCTCAGCTGTTTGTGGATCTGCTCCATGGTCCACGGGTCAACTCCGAGGGTAGGCTCATCGAGCAGCAATATCTCCGGATCCGATAACAATGCTCTCGCCAAGGCGAGCCGCCTTCTCATGCCGGAAGAATAGCTCTGGATCTGATCCGAGCCTCTGTCCGCAAGCTGCAGATCCTGAAGCCAGCGTTGAATTCGCCTGTGAGCTTCTTTCTGTGGGATGCTGTATAGAGCCGCGTACCATTCTAGGTTGGTAAGCCCTGAGGTCCGAGGCTGAAATCCCGTATCCCCCGCGTTCAGCATCACCCCGATTCGTCGTCTTACTTCCCGCCCCTGCTTGACGACATCAAACCCACAAATTCTAGCCTGACCATTATCCGGTTGAACGAGTGTAGACAGAATTCTCATTAGCGTCGTTTTACCGCTACCGTTTTTTCCAATAACGCAAACACACTCTCCAGATTCAACTTCGAGAGTCACATCTTTCAAGACTGCTCGACAGGCTCGCCTTGCCCTCAACAGGCCGGTTTCCGCTTTGCGAGCAAAAGCTTTGGAGATGTGGTTAAGAATGATTTTCGGCTCGTTTACCGTTCTGCCGGAAAAATCATGCCGGACAGAAATCATAGAAAGAATGATAGATGGAAAGTCTTTTATAAGTTCTATAAGTGGAAACCTCCTTTCCGAGGAACAAGCGAAAAATGTTCTTCCCACAACAAGCAGAAGTCGAAACATTTCAACCATGCTGCAAATACTGCGTCGACTGCACATGCCCTCGTTTCTGCGGTCCGTGTCCCTGTTAGGTAAGAAATAATGTCCGACTTCCGCGAGAAGGGTCCAGTCCTCGACTACCTTCTCAAGGAAGTCTCGCTCAGCACTTGCGACAACAGTTTCTTCGGCGAACTAGAGAAGGAGATGCTAGTTCCGAACAACATCAACATATACGGAAAGATAACTGGGGCAACAAGTAGTCTTAATGACTATGAACTTCGGCTAGAGTTTCCAGGCGAAACAGCGATCGCCTACATCAAGCAACCGTCTTCGAATACCATCGAAGCCGACAGACGAGTCCTTACCTACCCTCTTAGCGAGCTAATCAACTTCGATGATTATTGGTGGCTTCCACTACATGGAGAGACCGAATTCTCGTTGACGCTCAATCTACTTCCACCATTTCCTCGTCTCAACCCATTGGACATTGAGATCTCTTGTAGGCCAGATATCGCTGTCGGACTCGAAGCCAACGTAACAACCACTGTTAGACTCCAAGCCGAGGAACGCATCGACAGTCTATATGTAAGACATGCTATTCCAAGGTTCGTCAATCCGGGTATGTCCATTGCCATAAGCCATTATTCTGGCGGCGACGACGCAATTGGACCTGGGCAAACATTGACCATACCCAAAGAGAGATTCCCATATGAACCTCTACGACTCGCACCAGGTCAGACAGCCGAGTACAAAATAGACACGAAGATAATTGCGAGTCCAAAGAACATGACTTTCTTAAAATGCCAGCAAAGTATTCTCACATCAAAGGTCGTCGCCTTGACCGACTCTACGCCTCGCGACCCTCCCTGCAGCATTAGCATTAGGGACTCAAATGGATTGGAAATGCCAGTCAAGAGAACCCTAAGGTCGACAATTCTCCAAGCTAGCGCTGAAATAATGTACTCTCCTTTTTCAGTTCAGCGAGACATCAAGCCAGCAAACCCACAGGTAATAGTGCAGGCAGTAGCATAGAAAGATCCCCCCCTCCCCTTTTTTTGGACCTGTCATTTCAGGATCCAGGCCGACGTTTATCTAGCTCTAGTCCTCAAAACAAAACTGTCTAGTTGGGTACAGAGGGAGCGCCTCCAGTCTGCATCAGGAACTCATCCATCAAGGCACCCAGATATTGTATGATCAGTCGGGTCGGGCACAATCGAGCTTTTGGCGGGTCTGGTGACAATTTACAGGCGAATCTTTAGTGCGACCACAGGCTTGTGGCAGTACGTCTACGTATTTCCGTCCGATGCCGGGTGAATAGGATCAAGGATATCACGAGTGCTGCCGAAGAAATCGCCGCAGCTATTGGTAGCAATCCAAGAAGACTTGTCTCAGGCACCTGTTGAATGCTCGAGACGACATATATCAATGTCACAGAGTGCGACAGTGATCCGCTAGTACCGGTCACGGTGATGTGAAAAGTTCCTTCCACCGGAAAATTGCACGAAAGTGTTGTATTGCCGTTGGTCGTCTCGACTGGCGCGGCGCCGCAATAGGTGTTGTTGATGGTCATGACTACAGTTCTAGCGAAGTGATTGATTGATGAAATGCGAATGCTGGAAGCTCTCGCTTGGTTGACACTAGCATGAAATGCTGTCGAGTTCGATGCTATGGTGAAGTCTTGAACCTGAGCTGTCAGCTTCAGAGAGTGAGTTAGTGTGTTGCTGGTTGCGGTGACGTTGGCAGTGTAATTGCCAGCTTCTGTAGCACTAAAGGTTAGGGTCGCGATGCCTGAGCCTCTAGCGACGCTTGAGGGTGATACTGTCGCCGTGAGCCCAGTGGAAGCCTCGACCTTGACCGAGACCGTCCCACTGAACTCTTCCAATGGTACGATCGTAATTGTGGGAGCGCTTGTTGCACCCGCGTCCACAGTCAGTATCGTTGGGTCGGACGTTATGGTGAAGTCCTGAACGCTGTAGGATACGCTCGAAGAACGAGATGTAACTCCATTAGTCCCGGTAACGGTCGCAACATAAACGCCTGCGCTGCCTCTGCACGAGAGCGTCGCGGTTCCACTTGCACCCAACGTGATGCTTGTAGAGCTGAGTGTACAGTTGAGACCCTGTGAGGTTGACGCTGACAGGTTCACAGTACCGGTGAATCCATTTATCGATTGGAGAGAGATGGTGGAGTTTCCTGCCACGCCTGCGAGCATAGTTATTGAGTTGGGGCTGGAAGCAACCAGGTAGTCAGGTACTGCAACGTCGAAGGTCACTATGACTGAGTGGACTAGAGAACCATTTGTGGCAGTTACGTTGACTACAAATTGACCAGAGGATGCAAAGACGCACGACAGGGTCGAGACTCCGAGGCCCATTAACACAGTGGGACTGATAACGCACGATGTGCTGTTGGTCGCTAGGCTGACTGCTCCATCAAAATGGTTAACACTTCCAACGGCTATTGCGGACGTTGCCTGTGTATTGATTTGAGCAGGCACTATGGGTGGGTCTGCCGTGGTCGTAAAATCTCCAGCTTCGATTGTTACGTTCAGAGAGTGCGATATCGGACCACTCGTCCCGGTTACGGTCGTGGTGTAATTGCGAGAATTGAGCGCTACTATGGTCAATGTAGCGGTTCCGGAGGCACCACCTATGCTTGGAGGACTGATGGTAGCTTGAAGCCCGCTGGAGGCTGTGATGGATAAGTTGACTGTTCCGGTGAACGAGAACAATGGATGGACCGTGATGGTTGATGTTCCCATCGTTCTCACGGTAGTCGCAAGTGAGGAGGGAGCAGCAGACAAAAAGAAGTCCGGTCGAATCACGCGGATCGTCCCGTACATTGAATATGGATGGTAGCGGCATTTGTAGGTCCAGTTGCCCGCCGAGGGAATATTCTGCCCAATGGTCGGAGTGAACGTGAAAGGGAGCGCTTTGGTGTTCGGCGAAAAATCCGGAGAACTTGTTTCGTCGGTATCAGGTTGGGAGTTATTGTTAACATCGATGTACCAGTTGTGACTCAGAAAGTCAGTTGCGTTAAGGAGCAGGTTGACTGTCTCTCCGCTCACTACGGTAATTGTCGGTCCCGGACTGGTGTCGTTCCAGCCCGGGCGTGGGCCGACAGCGTCGCCGTTCAGCCAGATGTTCACGTCGCCGCTGGATGGGGAAGAGGGCGAGGGTCCCGTTTTGGAGTCGGGCGCGATGCTGACCATCGTCATTAAAACAATCAGAATAGCCAATGGTAGAGGATTGGATAAGAAGCGATTTTGGGAGCGAAGGCGACCAGGATTCATCTATTCATTCGCGACAAATTGCAGTTAAGAACCTATCGTTGTAGTGAGTAAACGGGCTAGCTCCCTTGCGGCTGTAATGAGATCCCCATGTGAAACGCCTTGCCTTCAATCTGCCAGTCTTCTTCGAGTTTTGCCTCTGGTTTTGCTTGGTCAGGCCTTAGGAGAAGAAGCGTCTTGGCCCGCAGTTCACCCATTAGGTAATCTTTCTCGTCCTCCAGCCATTCGAGCCGTTCAGGGTCGGCGATCGAGATGAATGCGTCGACAAATGCGTCAACCGGAAGATCTAATCGCTTTCTCATCTCTTGTAGTCGTCGCATTATCTCTCGCACAAAACCTTCTCTCATGAGTTCACTCGGAATAGTAAGGTCGACGTAGACGCGTCCTTCATCGAATCTTCCAGCGGCATGATTCTCCGGTATCTCCTCTTTCAAAGAAATCATTTCACTCGTAATCTTCTGTTCCTTCCCATCCAGAGCAACGTCATAATGCCCTTCTTCCTTGAGGGCCCGCATTAGCTGTCGACCGTCTAGTGAGCGGAGTTTCTCGGCGATTCGATTCGCTTCTCCTCGAAATGCTGGGCCGAGGGCTTTGAAATTCGGCTCAACAATCAGCTTCTTCAATCGCTCTTCCTCAGTCAAACTAACTAGCCTTACGTCTTTCGCGTTGGTCTGTTGAAGCAGAAGCTCGCGGAGTGTCCTGATTGAGCGTTTCACTATCGGCTTGTCAGCGACGATAAGAATCGTCGAGACGGGTTGACGGAGCTTGATCTTCTTCGACTGACGTGCCGAAGCTGCGGCGTCGGCAATGTGCTGTACGATACGCATTTCCTCTTCTAGTCTTTTGTTGATCCACTTCTTGTCCGTGCTGGGCCAGTCGGTCATGTGTATGCTTTCGGGATTCAAACGTTCAGCGCTTCTGAATGCTTCTCGGTAGATTGTCTCCGTGAGAAATGGCATCGCGGGTGCTGCGAGTCCCAGCCAACTCCTGAGGGCATGATAGAGAACAGCGTAGGCGGCGAGCTTGTCTCGGCTTGTCTTCTCTAGCCAGAATCGTCTACGGACGAGTCGAATGTACCAGTGGCTGAGGTCTTCAATAGCAAACTCTCTGAGTGCGCGAACTGCCAAGTGAATCTCTAACCGTTCTAGGTATTTCGAAACGTCTCTCACCAAGGTCTCCGTCCTTGAGAATAGCCACTTGTCTTCCGGGTGGAACGACTTCGCTAGTTTTCGTACTGTCGATTTGTTACTGGTGAATTTGTCGAGGTTCATGTAGAGGGTTGCGAAGGAGAAGACGTTCCAGACAATCTGTAGATCTCGGGCAGCAGTCTCCACCGCGTTCCACGAGAATCGGAAGTCGTCCCAGACCGTGGTCTGGAGAGTGTAGAATCGGAGAGCGTCTCTGCCATGCTTTTCGATCACGTTTTCTGGGCTGACGAAATTGCCTTTGGACTTGCTCATCTTCTCTCCTTCAGGGTCTAAGGTGTGTCCATGCATCAGCACCGCTTTGTACGGTGACTTGTTGAACACTAGAATGCTGGAACCTAGCTGATTGTAGAACCAGCCCCGAGTCTGGTCGTGAGCTTCGACGATCGCGTCAGCTGGCCACCATACTCGCAGTTGTTTGAGGTTAGGTGGATAGTCTAGTCCTGCCCATGAGGCTACGCCTGAGTCGAGCCAGCCGTCGAGGACATCGGGCTCTCTTTTCGTTGTGCCGCCGCATTTGCATTTTGTTTCGATTTGGTCCACGCCGTTTCTGTGGAGTTCGAATTTTCGTGGATGTCCAACGGCTATCTTCTCTAGTTCAGCTCTGGAGCCTACAACTGTATGTTCTCCGCATTCTTGGCATGTCCAGACGGGGAGTGGGGTTCCCCAGTAGCGCTGGCGGCTGATGACCCAGTCGCGAGCACCAACAAGCCATGTGTGGAATCGTTTGGACCCTGCCCATTCCGGGGTCCATCGGACTCTCTTGTTCTCCTGGATCATTTTCTGCTTGAACTTGGTGACTTTGATGAACCATTGGTCCGTGGCTCGTAGTATGAGCGGAGTTTTGCAGCGCCAGCAGTGTGGATACGAATGTTCGATTGTCTCTTCTCTGAAGAGCAATCGCTTAGTTTCAAGGTCTTTGACAATTACCGGGTTTGCGTCTCTGACGTAAAGTCCGGCGTATTTTCCTGCGTCTGACGTGAAGTGTCCCGATGCATCTACGGGAGACAGTATCGGTAGGCCGTTTCGCTCGCCTACCTCAAAATCTTCTTCGCCATGTCCAGGAGCCATATGGACTAGGCCAGTGCCGTCGGTCATCGTAACGTACTCAGAACTCAGGAATACTCTGTGAAGTTTCCCACCCGTCTTCTGATGGGTCTCTTCTAGCAGTGGCGGGACGTAGGAGACTCCTTCTAGGTCCTGACCTTTCATCTCCTCAAGGATTTTGTACGGTTTTTCCTTGAGTACTGGTGATAGTCTATCTTTGGCGATTATCAGCTTCTCGCCGTCGACTTCTACGACTGCATAGATCATGTCGGGGTGAATCATTACCCCTTCGTTCGCCGGTAAAGTCCATGGAGTAGTGGTCCAGATTAGGAGGAATTCTCTAGGTTTGCCGACGATGGGTAGTTTCACGTAGATGGAGTAGTCTTTGATGATGCGATACTCGTCGGTGACTTCGTATCCTGCTAGGGCTGTTTCGTCGTGGGGGCACCAGTGGACGACTCTCAATCCCTTGTAGAGCAGTTTTTTCTGGTGCGCTTGTTTGACGGTCCACCAGACCGATTCGATGTATCTGTCGTGATAGGTGACGTATGGATGGTCCCAGTCCATCCATATACCTAGATCTTTGAAGACTCGCGTTTGAGCCTCTATGTTCACGTCAGAATACTTCTTGCATTCAACGATGAAACGGTCAATCCCGAATACATTCTCAATGTCTTTCTTTGATGTGAGATTGAGGCTCTTCTCAACCATCAACTCTACAGGTAGTCCATGACAGTCATAGCCGGGTTGATCATGAACACTGTACCCGTTCATTCGGCGGAACCTTATGACTACATCCTTCAGCGTCTTGTTCCAGCCGGTTCCCACATGGGGCGGATTGGTTACGAACGGTGGGCCGTCTAGAAAGTAGAACTTGGGCTTTTTCAGGAGTCTTCTTTTTGTCTTCTCGTAGGCTTGGCTAGTCTTCCACCAGTGGAGAACTTCTTCCTCGGTCTTTGAGGGTTTGTACTCGCGGCTGATCTTGCCTACGGTTTTCGTCGTCAATTGTTCTCCTTCCTCGGGAAGGAGTTTCTGGAATCGAAGATCTCCGGCCTCGCTCTCGGCCGACGATTCATGTTCCCTAAAAAAGTTGAGGGAAGTAGCTCGATCGAATTTGATCAGAATTATGAAACTTATTACCGTCTCAAGAACGCTCTGAGGTGCACTGACGTTGATTTCGCTAACGCTTCTCAAATCTACTGGTTACGGTGCACCTGCTCAGACTGTGAGTGTCTTTCCTGATAAGGTTCAGGAAGGCGAAATGCTCTGGGTCGACGCTGAGAGCCCAACAGCCCAGGAGCTTGCTGATCTAAAGAGCAGATTTGACCTAGACGAATACGCCATCGAGGATGTTGTTCACAGGAATCAGAGGCCGAAGCTGGAGGAGTATGGGAAAAACGTGTTTGCAGTAATCCACGTGCCTGATGTAAGGAGTCACAAGAGCGGGATTATCGAACTCTTCGTCTTCTTCCAGAAGAACTGGATCATAACCATACATTCAGATGATTCGGAATTGATCCATTCAATAGATTCCAGGATTAGAGCCAGGGGTCTTGCTCCACTTACAACCGCCCCCTCGCCGGACCTGTTCTTCTACATCTTCCTCGACTTCGCGGTTGACGCATACTATCCAATACTGGACGAGGTGGAGGAACGACTTGAAGATCTTGACAAACAAGCAATTACGACGTTCAAGACCCGAGTCAAGAGAATGGAAAACGTAGTCTCCATCGTAACCACCATCGGTGGGGTACGGAGAAAACTGATGACACTTCGGCGATCTCTTACCCCGACAAGAGACATGCTCGGAATGGTTATGCGTGGCGCAGTGCCATTTGTAGCTGATTCAAATCTTAGAAGCTTCAGAGATGTCTACGACCACTCCTTCCAGCTCTTGGAGACCATAGACAACGACAGAGACAGAACTAGTGATGTCCGAGATCTCTACATCAGTTTGCATTCGGCCTCGACAGATAACACGATCAAGGTGCTCACGCTCGTCGCCACGATATTCCTCCCGCTCACTCTTCTTGCTGGAATTTACGGAATGAATTTCAGTCCGGGGTTCTTCCAGCCTGGGAGCGGTGATCCGCGTGGGTTCTACGTTATGATTCTATCAATGATCTTCATATCATTGGGACTCGTTTACTGGTCCAAGAGAAGCGGCTGGATCTAGGAAACCTCGCTCCATCCATTCGGAGAGGATGCCAGCATGGAGTGTTTCTTGTTCAGGACCGTCGTTTCCAGATCAGCCGGATAATTCGCGTGGCTGGACACTAGAAGCTGTTTGATCTCCCTCTTCAAGATCTCGGTCATTTTATCACCGCTGGCGATCATGCTTCTACGAGTATATTGTGGGAGAGAGTTGTTGCCAAGCTCGTCGCGTACAGGGCGTGGGACCGTTCTTTCAAAGCGTTGTCCCGGGATCCTCTGAGGATGGTGGGCCAAGGCGATGAGTTTGAATGCGTACTCTCTCATCTATTGGAGTTGGATGAACGCTGACCAGAGTCTCTCTCGTGCGACAGCGGAGAGGAAGACAGAGTACCAGTACCAATACCATGGAAGCTGTTTTTCGACGTATTCTTGGAGATCCTTTCCTTCAAGCGGTGATTGAAAAGGGAAGACTAAGCCGTCGAGCAGAAGCTTCTTGTCAACTAGGACCCTATAGGGTCCGGCGTGTAGAGTTTTGAGATTCTTTGTGGTTCCTAGGCCAAGTTCGCCTTTGACTCCGTTCTGGAAGATGAATAGGATCAGGTCGAATCCGAAGTTGTTGTGCTGTTCGAGGAATACGAGTGGACCCATCTCGGCGAGACGAGCTCGCATTTGAGAGGTAAAGTCGGAATAGGATTGCTCTTCGAGAATGTAGTAGATGTCGATATCGGAAAAATCATCCTCTGTCCCGTCGGCGAGTGAACCTCCAAGAAAAGCGGAGAGAACTCGGGGATCTTCTCTTGCAATCTGTTCGAATTTCTGGATGAACAGCGAGCGTTCTTTCATCAGCGTCCAGCGGTTGTGGTCTTTGGATGATTCATATTTTGAGTTGTTCCAACGGAGCTGGTGTGGAACTTGGACAGAGGGCGCGGGCGCGTCTATGACTGTCGCTAGTTGAATTCGCTAATCTTTCGTTGGAAGTATGCTTTCTGGAGCATGGCTGAGTTCTCGATCCAGCCACGTTTCGGGATCTCAAAGATCGTGCTGACATAGTTCATCGCGG
>WNGQ01013747.1_pt1 | contig 13242 bp, 9 predicted proteins | sample 5407661 | NCBI WGS metagenome assembly WNGQ01 (sample SAMN13153382, study PRJNA577476) | soil metagenome | isolation source: 60 cm soil or saprolite under Garry oak tree replicate 2 | place: USA:California | collected 2016-06-15
CTCCGGAGCCCTGTTCGTGGGGCCGTCCGAGCAGCCCCTGGTCATCGCGCACGGTTTTGTTTCTGCCGGCATCCCGATGGCCTTCGCCTGCCGCAAAGCAGGCGATGCTCCCGCGATCCACGCCGGCCACCGCCAACCGGCGGCCACACCGCATCCGAGGCAGGCCATCGCCGCAAACCTCCGGCCCAACGGCAGCCCACAGCCTCTGGCTGACCGGGAACCGAGCAGTCCGTTGCCGGCCAAGCCTTCGTCGGCGCCGCAAGGTGAGCTTGAGCGGGCGCGCAGCCTGGCCGACGCCGGACGCCTCGAGGAAGCGGCGCAAATCTGTGAGGCGCATCTGCGCCGCTACGGCGCCTCCGCCCAAGCCTACTATCTGTTGGGCTTGCTGCGCGACGCTCGTGGCGAAGCCGGCGCGGTGGACTGCTATCGCAAAGCGCTTTACCTGGAACCCAACCACTATGACAGCCTGCTGCAAATGGCTTTGTTGTCGCAGAAAAACGGCGACACCGCGCGAGCCCGCGGTTTCAAGAGCCGCGCGCAACGAATGAAGGCCAGGCCCTGATTCTATTTTGTGAACGCGTCCGACTTGGAAACCAAGAATCCCTCCGGCACGGAGCGCCTGAGCTTGGCTCCTGCGGAGCGCGGGGCAGGGGAAATCTACGGTTGCTGGAATGAGATTGGGGTGTACGGCGACAGCCGTTGCCCGGAGCTGCAACGGTTCGTCCATTGCCGGAACTGCCCGGTTTATTCAAACGCTGGCGTCCAGTTGCTCAATCGTGCCTTGCCAGCGGACTACCGCCGCGAGCGGACTGAGCATTTCGCGCTGGAGAAAAAGCTAACGACGCCCAAAAAAACTTCCGCGCTTCTGTTCCGCATCAGCGCGGAGTGGCTGGCCCTGCCCACCCAAGCCTTTCAGGAAGTGGCGGAGCGGCGGCGGGTTCATTCGCTGCCCCATCGCCGCCAAGGAATCGTGCTGGGATTGGCCAATGTTCGTGGCGAACTGCTGATCTGCGTTTCCCTTGGCCGGTTGCTGGGCATGGAGAAAATCACGGCGCGGGAAACGGTGCGGACCGTTTATGACCGGCTGCTGGTCGCCAACTGGGACGGACATCGGCTGGCCTTCCCGGTGGATGAGGTTCATGGCATTCAGCGGTTTGATCCGCAGGACCTGCTGGCGCCGCCGGCAACTGTGGCCAAAGCCAACCCCAGTTACACTCAAGGCATCCTGTTGTGGCAGCAAAGGGCGGTCGGACTTCTGGATGCCGAGCTATTGTTTTCGACGTTGAACCGGAGCCTGATGTGAACAAGCGCAACCTGGATGACCTGAGCCATCTTTCGATGCTGGAGCTTTTCCGCGTGGAAGCGGAGACCCAGGCCGCGGCGCTGACCAGCGGGCTGCTGGAGCTTGAGCGCGGCGCCGGCGGACCTGACCAGTTGGAGACGCTTATGCGGGCCGCTCACTCGATCAAGGGCGCGGCCCGAATTGTTAACTTGCACGCCGCCGTGCGCGTGGCCCACGCCATGGAGGATTGTTTTGTAGCGGCACAACAGGGCAAACTGGCTTTGGGCCGTCGGGAGATTGACGCGCTGCTGCGCGGCGTTGATCTGCTCGTGCACATTTCCAAACGCACAGAAGCCAACATCGCGGGCTGGGAAAGTGACCACGCCGCGGAAATTCAGGACTTTCTTGAAGCGGTTGCAGGATTGATGCCCCATGGCAGTCAGGCCGAACCTCGTAGCAGCGGCGGTCAGGCGCCGGCCTCTGCTGCGGGGGCGGCTTCGGTCAACCTTCAAGCCAAAACGGACCCGGAACCAGAGAAGACATTGGCAGAGACAAAAGGGGCGCCGCGGGCTGAAGCGCCGGCGCCGGCGGTCGCGGCGCAAAAGCCGCAAGCGCCGGAGCGCGTGTTGCGGCTGACGGCAGAAAACCTCAATCGGCTGCTCGCCTTGTCGGGCGAGTCGCTGGTGGAATCGCGTTGGCTGGGGCCGTTCGCGGGTTCGTTGCAACGGCTCAAACGACATCACGCGGAGCTTTCGCAACAGCTCGACGCTTTGCGCGGCTCGTTGGAGCAAGACCAGTTGCCCGAGCGCGCCGACATCCACTTTAAAGAGTTGTTCCAGAAAGTGGCGGAGTGCCAGCAGTTTTTGGGTGAACGCCTGGAACAGTTGGATGTGTTCGACCGGCGCTCGGCGCTTCTTTCGCACCGGTTGTACCTTGAAGTGCTGCGGGCGCGCATGCGGCCATTCGGAGACGGCGTACGCCGCTTTCCGCGCATGGTGCGCGACCTGGCCCGGTCGTTGGGCAAGGAAGTGAGGCTGGAGATTGCAGGGGACAATACGCCGGTGGATCGGGACATCATTGAACGGCTGGAAACCCCCTTGGCGCACCTGTTGCGCAATGCCGTCGACCACGGCTGCGAGACGCGCCAGGAACGGGAGCGCGCGGGCAAGCCGGCGGAGGGCGTCATCCATCTGCAAGCGCGGCATCGGGCCGGCCTGCTGCTGGTGACGGTGGCCGACGACGGGGCCGGCATCCAGCCCGAGCGCCTGCGCCAGGCCATTGTCCAGAAGAAACTGACGATGGCGGCTGTCGCCGAACAGTTCACCGAATCCGAGTTGCTCGAATTCCTGTTCTTGCCCGGTTTCACCCTGAAAGAAACCGTAACGGAGATCTCCGGACGCGGCGTGGGTCTTGACGTGGTCCAGAACATGGTCAAGAGCGTTCGTGGAAGCATCCGCGTTAGCTCCGAACCGGGCCGCGGCATGCGCTTCCAATTACAGTTGCCGCTAACCCTTTCAGTGCTGCGCACGCTCTTGGTGGAAGTAGCTGGCGAGCCTTTCGCCATTCCGCTGGCACAGATCTCGCGCGCGCTGAAATTGCCGCGCGAGCGAATCGAAGACCTCGAAGGCCGCCATCACTTCCGCTTCGACGGCCAGCAGGTGGGTCTGCTGACAGCCCACCAGGTCTTGGATTGCGGGGCGACCAAGCCCCAGGATCACGACTTGCCGGTGGTCGTGTTGGCGGATCGGAGCACCCATTATGGTTTGGTCGTGGACCGTTTTCTGGGCGAGCGCGAGTTGGTCGTCCAACCGCTGGACTCGAGGTTGGGGAAGGTCAAGGACATCAGCGCGGCGGCGCTAATGGAGGACGGTTCACCGGTCTTGGTCGTGGACGTAGAGGATGTCGTGCGCTCCATTGAGAAACTGGTTTCTGGTGGCCTGCTGGCCAAAGTCCAGCGCGACGGCCTGGAATTGACGCCAAAAAAGGTCAAGCGCGTGCTGGCTGTGGATGACTCGCTGACGGTCCGCGAACTGGAGCGCAAACTACTGGCGGGCCGCGGCTACCTCGCCGACGTGGCGGTGGATGGCCTGGATGGGTGGAACGCAGTGCGCACCGGCCAATACGACCTGGTCATCACCGACGTGGATATGCCACGCATGGACGGCATTGAATTAGTGATGCTGATAAAAAAGGATCCGCAATTGAAAACACTGCCCGTGATGATCGTCTCCTATAAGGACCGCGAGGAAGATCGAATGCGCGGCTTGGAAGCTGGCGCGGATTTCTACCTGACCAAAGGCAGCTTTCACGATGAAACGCTGTTGCAAGCCGTGGTGGATTTGATTGGCGAACCCGAAGCATGAGAATCGCTATCGTCAACGACATGATGCTGGCCGTTGAAGCCCTGCGCCGGGTGGTGGCCGGAGCGCGCGAACATCAGCTCGCCTGGATCGCGCACGACGGCGCCGAAGCCGTGCAGCTTTGCGCCCGCGACACGCCCGACCTGGTCCTGATGGATTTGATCATGCCAAAAATGGACGGCGTGGAAGCCACCCGCCGGATCATGGCCAAGACTCCCTGTGCCATTTTGGTCGTCACCGCCAGCGTCAGTGGCAATTGCTCAAAGGTGTTCGAGGCGATGGGCGCGGGGGCGTTGGACGCCGTCAACACGCCCGCGCTGGAGTCTGCAGGAGCGGGCCTCGGCGCCAGCGCGTTGGTGGACAAAATCGAAACGGTGCGAAGACTTATCGGCGCGAAGGCAAGTAGGACTTCGGTTCCACCCGAGCGCGCGGTAGGGCGCGTCACTCCGTGCGCGCCGCGCCTCATCGGGATCGGGGCATCAGCCGGCGGGCCGGCGGCACTGGCAAAAGTTCTGGCGAATCTGCCGGCCGAGTTCCCCGCGGCCTTAATCATCGTGCAGCACGTGGACGCCCAATTTGCGCAGGGCCTGGCAGAATGGCTGGATGGCCAGTCCCGCTTGCGCGTGCGCCTGGCCACCGCGGGGGACCGGCCACAAATGGGCGCTGTCTTGTTGGCCGGCCGCGAGGCTCATCTGGTGTTTGCCAGTCCGATGCGGCTGACTTACACGCCTGCGCCCACAGACTACCCTTACCGTCCGTCAATTGACGCGTTCTTCAAGAGCGCCGACCGATTTTGGCAGGGCGATATGATCGGCGTGTTGTTGACCGGGATGGGCCGTGACGGGGCCGAAGGATTGCTGGCCTTGCGCAACCACGGCCATCACACCATCGCCCAGGACCAACAAAGCAGCGTGGTTTTTGGCATGCCCAAGGCCGCGGCGGACCTTCACGCCGCCAGCGAGATTTTAGCGCTGGACAAAATCGGCCGCCGGCTCACGAATATCATCGCGCAGAAAACCAAAGTACTCCCCCTCTCCCATCGGATGGCAGAGGGCCGGGGTGAGGGAACTAAACATGGCTGACGAACATATCAATTACTCGCTGGCGCCGGAACCGGAAGCTCTGGCGCAACCCACGGAGTACCATGTCATGGTCCTGTTGGTGGACGATCAGGCGATGGTTTGCGAGGCGGTGCGCCGCGCGTTGGCCAACCAGGCCGACATCGACTTCCATTACTGCTCAGACGCGCGCGGGGCCATCGCGGTGGCCAACCAAATCAAACCCACGGTGATTCTGCAGGACTTAGTCATGCCGGGCATAGACGGTTTGTCGCTGGTCAGCCAATTCCGCGCCAACCCAGCTACAAGAGATACACCCATCATTGTCCTTTCCACCAATGAGAACCCGCAGGTCAAAGGCCAGGCCTTTGCCATGGGCGCCAATGACTATCTGGTCAAGCTGCCGGACAAGATCGAATTGATTGCCCGCATTCGCTATCACTCCAAAGCTCTGGTCAACCTGGTCCAACGCGACGCGGCTTATCGGGCCCTGCGCGAGAGTCAGCAGCAACTCATCGAGAGCAATGCCGCTCTGCTGGCCCTCAACCAAAGACTGGAGGAAGCCACGCTCGCTAAATCCGAATTTCTGGCCAACATGAGCCACGAAATTCGCACGCCGATGAACGGAGTCATTGGCATGACCGCCCTGCTGTTGGACACCGAATTGACCGACGAACAGCGCGAATACATCGAGGCGACCCGCAGCAGCGCCGACGCCCTGCTGACCATCGTCAACGACATTCTGGACTTTTCCAAAATCGAATCCGGGAAACTGGATCTGGAACGCCATCCCTTTGAGCTGCACACCTGCATCGAAGAGGCGCTGGACTTGCTGGCCCCCAAGGCCGCCGAGAAACGGCTGGATCTGGCTTATATCGTGGACGACGCCATTCCCAAAATTTTGGTCAGCGACGTCACCCGCCTGCGGCAAATCCTGGTCAACCTCATTGGCAACGCCGTTAAATTCACCCACCAGGGCGAGGTCGCCATCGAGGTCACTCCTGCCGGCCGCGGCGCCCGAACTCTTGAGCCGGGCCACCAGGCGGACACCGATTTTCTTCGGCACCCGGAGCAATGGTTGCTGCACTTTTCGGTGCGCGACACCGGAATCGGCATTCCGATGGACAAACAGAACCGACTCTTCAAGTCCTTCCAACAGGTCGACGCCTCCACCACTCGCCACTACGGCGGCACCGGCCTCGGCTTGGCCATCTGCAAGCGCCTGTCGAGAGCGACGCTGGCAAAGGGGCCAATTTCCATTTTACCGTTCTGGCCACCGCCGCCGCCGCCACGGCGCCGCCGACCTGGCAGAGTGCGCAGCCTCAATTGGCCGGCAAACGGCTCCTGGCAGTGGAAGATAACGCCACCAATCGCCGCATCATCACCCACCGCGCCCAGCAGTGGGGCTTGGTCGTTGAAACCGCCGCCAACAGCCGCGATGCGCTCAGGATCTTCGCCCAGACCTCTCCCCTCTCCCATCCGATGGGAGAGGGCCAGGGAGAGGGCCACCACCAGGCCTTTGACGCCGTCATCCTTGACTTGCAGTTGCCCGATCTCGACGGCTTTGCGCTGGCACAGGAGATTCGCAACCAACCCTCCGGCCGCTACCTTCCGCTGCTCCTTCTTTCCTCCGTCCGGCTGCGCGGCGACGATTCCCGGCCGCTGCGCGCCAACATCTCCGTCTTTGTTTATAAGCCCATTCGCCCCGCCCAATTGCTCGACGCCTTGTGTCGCGCCATGAACATTCAGCTTCAGCGCGAAAAGAAGGCCCCTTCCGCCCCTTCCCTCGACACTACCCTTGCCCTGCGCCTGCCGCTGCGCTTGCTCCTCGCCGATGATAATCCCATCAATCAGAAAGTTGGCATCAGCGTGCTCACCAAGCTCGGCTATCGGGCCGACATGGCCAACAACGGCCTCGAGGTCCTTAAAGCGTTGGAGCAGAAAGCCTACGACATCCTCTTCCTTGATGTCCAGATGCCGGAGATGGATGGTTTGGAAGCCGCCCGGCAGATTTGCCAGCGCTGGCCTGCCGACAAGCGCCCCCGCATTATCGCCATGACCGGCAACGCCTTGATGGGCGATCGCGAAAAATGTTTGCAGGCGGGAATGGATGATTACATCTCCAAACCGGTGCGCATCGCTGAACTGCAGGCCGCCCTGGAGCGCTGGGCCCCCGCGCGTCGGAGAAAGTCCGATACTGCCTTCTTCTCCCGGCTCAGACCCATGCCCGCCGATCAACTGCTGGACCAGGCAATCATTGCCGAACTGCGCGAGATGCCGCCCTCCGACGGCGTGAGCATGCTGCGGGAACTGGTGGACCTGTTCCTGGAGAACGCCCCGGACCGCATCGCGCAGATCAGCCAATCCATTACCGACCCAGCCAAACTGGCCTTCCATGCGCACGCGCTCAAGAGCATGAGCCTCAATCTGGGCGCCAAACGCATCGTTGAGCTTTCACAGAAACTCGAAGAACTGGGCCGCGCCGGCAATGTCAGCGAGGCGCCGGCCCTGCTCAAAGACCTCGAAGCCGCCTTCACCCAAACCCGCACTCAACTGCTTCCGCTGCGCGATCAGTGACGTCCTCAAAAGCTCAAAAGCTGAAAAAGGTGCGCACCCCCGCGCCGAGAAAGTTCTTTCAGCTTTTCAGCGTTTCAGCGTTTCGGAAAGTGCCCTTTTGCTCTCTTCAACGCAACCGATCAAGCGCTTCCTACTCCACAGGTTGGAGTTTCCCTGGAGCTTGAGGATTGAAGCTTGGAGTTTTCCTTTCCCCCTCCAGCCTCGGTTAATTTTCACTCGCGGTAATGCCTGAAACCTGATTGTTTTCGTTATCGCATGAAACGGATTCTGCCACCCGCCTTCGCTCGGAGCTACGGCGTGGCTGGGCCTCGCCGCGCCGTAGCTCTTAGCGTAGGCGGGCTGGTTTCACTCCTCCTGGCTGCCATCAGCGGATACTCGTCGGATTCCCGTTTCGATGCCGCACCCTTCGGTCTGCCACTGCCGGCCTCTCCCCCTGCCCCCTCTCCATCCCATGGAGAGGGGGTTGGGGGAGAGGCCGGTGTGGTGTGGGAAGACCCGCGCGAGATTCACCAAGTAATCGTCCACTTCAGCGGCGCGCCCCCGCGCTCCGAGAAAGTTCGACTCGAATACTGGGGCAGCCGTTGGCCCGAACAACATCTTCCCAAAGACCGCCAGCCAGGCGGCGCCGATGTTGGCTGGATGGAGTTGGGAAATTGGTACAACGGCGGTTGGCGCGTGGCTGATGCGGAGGCAAGAACCGAAGGTTCAACTCTGTTTTTCACCTTCCGCGCGGTCAACGCGAAGGAGTTTCCCGCGCTCAAGGATTACGGAGCGGCGTTTCGGTACACGTTGAAAATTCGCCTGGCCTCGGACCAAGCTTTGCCAAAGGTCGAACGCATCGAGGCCTTCACCGATTCGACCTGGAAAGAGGATTCTGCGCGGTTGGAATGGGCCCAAGCGCCAGGCGAACCAATCAAAGTGCAGGCCTTCAACGGCAGAGTGGAGAGCGTGCAGAACATCTCCCCCGCGCATGCGCGCATGTGCGGGATTCGCCTGTTGGTCGCGAGCAACCCCGATCCGAATACATTTGACCGCACCCTGGTCACGGTGCGGCAGGGGAAAGATGCTTTTACCTTCGCGATGGATGACCTGAACCAAGGTCCTTTGTTCCTGCCACACTTGGGCGTGGCGATCCTGCCCGAACACGACAGTCGCGACTACGCCACCATTGCCGCGGACCAGAAAGCGCGTGGGGCCAAGACTCTCTACGACCGCGTCGCGGAAAGGCCAGAGCAAACGTGGCGCGCCGCCTGGGCCGGCTTGCCACGCAAAAAGTCGGACATCTATTTCCCGCTCGGACTGGACGGCGGACGGCAACGGTTTCGTCTGGAGCCGGATGGCTCCGTCCGCTTCCGGTCCAGTGACCGTTTCATGCAGCGCCAGCCTGGCAAAGACACGCCGCGCTTGGCCCTCGAGCCGCCCGATGCGCGCTTCCAATTCGGCCCGCCGCTCAGACCCGCCTTCCGCACCATTGAAGAGGAGAGCCTTCCCATCTGCCACACAACTTGGGAGACAAATGGCCTCCGAATTCTGCATACTGCATTCACGACGGAACTGGAGGGAGCCAAACCCAGCGGCCCCGTGCCACCTGCCGATGCGTTCGCCGTCTTCCTGGCCCGGTTTGTTTTCGCCAACATTTCGGAAACGCCGCAAATTGCCACCTTGCCGCTCCAATACAAGGTCGGCGACACGACTAAACCTCTGCGGGTGAGTGACAGCGGCCTGCTTTGGTCGGCAGAAGACCTTCGCGGCCAGGTGGTCGCCGATAAGCCAACGGCCTCCCGAGCCCTCTCCCCGGCCCTCTCCCATCGGATGGGAGAGGGGGAGGGAGAGGGCTGGACCTGGACACTGGCTCCGGGTGAATCGAAGACTGCGATTGTGAAAATTCCATACGTGGCGTTGACGGAAAAGTCAGAGCGCCAAGCGTTGGAACACCTGGATTTTGAGAAAGAGCGCGCAGCCGTTGCCGGTTACTGGCGTCGCCGGCTCGATCAGAGCGCGCGGCTCATCACCCCCGAACCGGTGCTCAACGAGTTTTATCGCGCTCACGCCGGTCATTTGCTCATCAACTGCGAGCGCGCCCTCTCCCTCCCCCTCTCCCATCCGATGGGAGAGGGCGGGGGTGAGGGCCTGCGTTTTGCCCGGGTGGGCTCTTTCAACTACGGCGCTTACGGCAATGAGTCCTGCATGATGGTTGTGGACCTGGATCGGCGCGGCTATCACCAGGAAGCCCAGGAGTGCCTCGACTCCTGGCTGCGCTATCAGGGAACGGTCGGTTTGCCCGGCGATTTCTCCTCGCAGGATGGCGTCCTCTACGGCGCCGGCGGTTACGAAGACGGCGGTTACAATCAGCATCACGGCTGGATTCTTTGGTGCCTGGTGGAGCATTTCCGCTTCACGCGCGATGAAGCCTGGCTGCGCCGCGCGATCCCCGGAATGCTGGCCGCTGCGAATTGGATCATCCGCGAAACCAAACGCACCGCTAATCGGCACGAGCTCGAACGCGGCCTGTTGCCCGCCGGCAGCCTGGAAGACATCGGCGATTGGTGGACATGGCTCTCGACCAGTTGTTACACCTGGCGCGGACTGGATTCGGCCGCGTGGGCTTTGGAGCAAACCAAGCACCCTGAGGACAACCGCGTGCGTCAAGAAGCCGATGCTTTTCATTCAAACCTCCTGGCCAATTTCCACTACGCCTCCGAGCGCTCACCCGTCGTGCGGCTGCGTGACGGGACGGCGGTTCCTCAAATCCCGTCCCACGTTCATCGGCGCGGGCGCAGTTTTGGCTGGATTTGCCAGACGCTGGAGGGAGCTTTGCACTTGCTCATCACACGCGCGCTGGACCCGAGATCTCAAGAGGCCGAATGGATTCTCAAAGACTACGAAGACAATTTGTATCTCTCCAACCAATACGGCTACACGCTGGATGATTTCGATAAACATTGGTTCGACCGAGGCGGCATGTCCATGCAAGCCTGTCTGCTCCTCGACGTTGAGCCTTATCTCTACCGCGACGAGGTAAAGCACGCCTTGCGCGCTCTTTTTAATGCTCAGGCCGTGAGCTACTTTCCCGACGTGCGCATGAACACCGAGCACGCTGCGCCCTATTTCGACGACTGGCGTGGCGACCATTACAAAAGCTCCGATGAATCCAACGCCTGTGGCTGGCTGCGCCAGCTTTTTGTTCGTGAAGAAGGAAACGCGTTACTGCTCGGTCAAGCCGTCCCGCGCGCGTGGCTCAATCCTGGCCGGAAATGCGGTCTCGAACGCGCTGCGACTTACTTCGGGCCAACGAGCATAGTTTACACCGCAGCAGAGAATGAAATCACCGCCGAAATCCAGGGCCCGCGTCGCAATCCACCAAAACAAATTCGCCTGCGCTTCCGTACACCCAACGAAAACCCACTGACCTCCATGACCGTCAACGGCAGGCCCTGGAAAGCGTTCGACGGTGATTGGGTCAATTTGCCGGGCGACATTGGCGCGGCAACAGTGGTGGCAGGCTACAAGCCGTGAGCAATCAGCCGCTTTGCCGTGATTGTCATACCCGGCACTCTTGCGACCGATCCTACGGGGCCCGGCCACCGCCGATTCCAGCTTAGCAAGGTAGGGCGCGCCAGTCCTCTGCGCGCCGGTTCTCCTCGCAGCACGACCTTACCGCTTCGCGCGCTTGAGCGTGAACGGATGGCTTTCCTTGGCTTTGCCGTCTTCGAAGAGTCTCCAGTCCTGGGTGATCGTGTCGGCGTTGTCGAAGGTAATCGACAGCGAATGCATGTGCGTCTCTGACTTCGCGTCCAGGCCGCACGTGGCGTCCAAGTCGAACTGCAGCGTTTTCGCGTCGGACGACTTGAGGAGCATGGCGGGCTGATTGCCCAGCATGCAGTAGTGGGTAAGGGCAAGCTTGCCCTGCCGGTCGTGATACATCGTCACCATCTCTTTCGGTGTGCCCGCGAAGATGCGTTCCTCAATGACGCTGCCGCCGGAAACCAGGCGATACTCGACACTGAATTCCATCGGTCCTTGCCCCATGTCGGTCTTTCCCTTCCACGCGCCAATCAAGGTTTTCATGCGCTCAAACTCCGGGGAACCCTGGTAAGGCTTGTCGGGCTGGGCTGCGGCCAACCAACCGGCCGCGACCAGCAACAACATTGCTAAAAGAGAGAGCTGTTTCATCGGTGGGCTGATGGGGCCTCCCTGCCAACCAGCGCCTCGGAATAACAGCAAGTACTTTGACTTAGTTGTTTGCGAGTTCATATTTGCCTTTCTTTTTTGATGCGGCCTACGCCGGCTTTTGTTTTCCCCATTCCGCCGCCCCCTTCGCCATCTCTTCCGGCGACACATCTTTTTTGTGCGTCGCGACGCCCCAAAGGTGGCCGAAAGGATCGACAAATTTGCCGTAACGATCACCCCAGAACATGTCCATCGGCGGCATCATGCTTCTCGCGCCTTTCGCCAAAGCCTTGTTAAAGGTGGCGTCCACGTCCGACACGTACACCATCACGCTCGCCGGTGGCGGCCCGCCTGACGGCTGTGGCGCCACGGCGCCCATTTGCGGGTTTTCATCCCCCAGCATCAACATGTGATCTCGGATTTTGATTTCCGCGTGCGCGATCTTGTTGCTCTGCGGATAATTCATGCGCATCATTTCCGTCGCGCCCAGCACCTCTTTGTAGAAGTCAATTGCTTTGGCCGCATCTCGTACGATTAGAGAAGGGATCAAAGCGTCGTACCCATCGGGAATAGATTTTGTGCTCATACGGCAGAATTCAAAACGTACGCCCCAGGTTCGTCAATCCCCGATTTCGGAGCTGGTGCACGGCGCCTGGGGGAGAGCCTGCGATTGAGGCAAATCGGACTACCAGACTACAGGACTACCGGACTACAGGACTCGCGAACCAAAATCCGAAAGTCCTGTAGTCTCGTTGTCCCGTAGTCCTGTAGTCTCTCTAAGTCGTCGCTGCGAAAGCGCTTTCTTGCCTGATTCCCGAAAATGAGGAAAGCTGTTTCGTGACATCAATGCCGCCAACTTCCTCCGCAAGGGACAAGAGCCCACCCAATGACCGCCACCTGGAAGCGGGCATCCGGGGATGGGGCGAAAAAATCTTCGCGCTGATGGATGCCGCCGAGGCCCCATCGCTCTTCAGCAAGAAAGGCTTTTACGGCACGCTGATGGACTGGGCGATGCGCGACGAAAACTTCAAAACCCAGCTCTTCCGCTTCGTGGACGTGCTGCCGACGCTCGCCTCGTCCGGCGAAGTGGCTCGCCATCTCCAGGAATACCTCGGCGAGGAGCAGGTGAGGCTCTCCCCAGCCCTGCGCCTAAGCTTGAAAGCCGCCGGCAGTGCCTCCTGGTTGTTTGGCGCGGGCGTCAAAGGGCAGGTCACCGGCATGGCCCGGCAGTTCATGCTCGGCGATGACCAGAAGGAAATCGTGAGCGCCCTGCGCAAACTGCACGAGCAGGGGATTGCCTTCACGGTTGACATCTTGGGCGAGACGGTGGTGAGCGAAGTTGAAGCCGACCATTACGCGCAGCGCTATCTCGATTTGATGGAACTACTCGCGCGCGAAACAGCCAACTGGCCCCATCCCTCCAAAAGCAACGATTCGCCGCGCGGCCACCTCCCGCCATTAAACGTCTCGGTCAAACTCTCCGCGCTGTACTCGCAAATTCAGCCGGCCGATCCTGAGAGCGCTGTCGAACACATCTGCGCCCGACTCCGCCCGATTCTCCGTCTCGCCAAACAGCTCGGCGCCTTCATCAATTTCGACATGGAAAGCTACGTCCTTAAAGACCTTACGTTGCGCGTCTTCAAAACGATTTTCGCGGATCCTGAGTTCGCCGGCGCGCCCTCGTGCGGTTTGGCCTTGCAAGCCTACCTCCGCGACTGCAAGGCCGACTTGCTCGACACTATCGCCTGGGCGCGTGAGCACAGGCGACGCCTGACAGTTCGGCTGGTCAAAGGCG
>WNGQ01030144.1_pt1 | contig 13240 bp, 11 predicted proteins | sample 5407661 | NCBI WGS metagenome assembly WNGQ01 (sample SAMN13153382, study PRJNA577476) | soil metagenome | isolation source: 60 cm soil or saprolite under Garry oak tree replicate 2 | place: USA:California | collected 2016-06-15
AATTTCATGTTGGGTGAACTGCTGCGAAAGCACCATCGTTATGATTCCGCGCGAGAGTTTTATCAACTTGCTCTGGAACAAGATCCGTTCCAACTTGCTTTCTATGTACGCCTCGGCGGAACCTTCATGCTCCTGATCCAATACGGCAAGGCCCTGCAAACTTTTCAACAGGCAACGCAACGCTTTCCCGACTCCCCAGAGGCCCAATATTTCCTGGGCATTGCGGCGCGGGGCCTCGGAAATTACGACTTGTCGGAAGCCGCTTTGCGGAAGTCTCTCCGTCTCAAGGGAGACAATGTCGACACATTGGCGCAACTTGGGTTTGTAGTAGGTGAACGTGGACGCGAAGTGGAAGCCGAGAAACTTCTGCGTCGTGCCATCGCGCTGAACGCACGTCATTTTTACGCAAACTATGACCTGGGCAGGTTGCTCGTGCGCACGAAGCGATATGATGCCGCGATAGGTGTGCTGAACAGCGCGGCAGCAATACGATCTCGCGATCCAGGTGTGCACTACCAACTATTCATTACGTACTCGCGACTTAAACGAAAGGATGACGCAGAACGTGAACTTATCCTTTTCAAACAGTATGACGTGGAGCGCAAAACGCGGCGCGCGGAAGGAGACGAAGCGGTTGAAGACACCCTACCTCGCTCGGCAACTGACGGCAGACCAGACTAGCCCACCATCATGTGCCGGAAAAGAAAAGCCCGACATCTGAGCGCCGGACTAATCTCATCCTCACAGGATTTCCCTCAGGACAGACCCTAGAACTGAAATCTACCCTGAAACTCGATCACGCGTCCGGCCAAACCCCGCTCGGCGCGACCAAAAAGCGCGTTCTGGACCTGGGTGCTCGGACTGTTGAAGTTGAATGGTTGTAGATTCAAGAGATTGAAGATATTGAAAAAGTTTGCTTTCACCTCAAAGAACCTTCCTTCGCCGAGCAAACGATTCAACCCGAATCTTTTGCTGACTGTCATGTCAACATCAAAGTAACGAGGACCTCGGAACGAGTTGCGGCCGATGCCGGGCAGTTGGAACCCTACCGGCGCCGCGGTGCTGAAAAAATGCGAACCACCGCCCGGAAAGTTGCTGCCGGTGATGAATGCATTGTTCGAGGTGTCATTGCCCGCGCCCCCAAAGTAAGCGACCGGTCGTACCGGACAGATTGTCGGGCCGCGCGTGCTGAGGCATTGGCCGACCACTGGAGTCCACGGGAAACCGGTGTGGGCAGTAAGAATGCCGCTGAGTTGCCAGCCGCCCAAAATACTACCGACCGCATCGTTACGGTGTCTGAAAACTGGCAATTCCCAAAGTCCTGACGCTACAAAATTATGACGCACATCATAGTCCGAAGGACCAACTTCCTGGCGTACATCGAGCGGGTAAGTAGGGTTGGTATTTGCAGTAGGACCTTCGTACGAGACGACGTCGATACTCTTCGCAAAGCGATAGATCGCATCGAACTGAACACCACCTGAAAACCGCCGCGTCAGGCGCGCAATCAGAGCATTGTAGCTGGCGTTCGTGTCTGGAGTGGGGAATAAGATGTTTGAGAAAATAAACGAGTCAGTGAAAAGGAAGCGTTGGTTGACAAGTCTCACCAGCTTGCGACTTTGGCTGCCCTGATAGCCAACTTCCGCGACCATCTTCGCCGGAAGGCTATACTGTCCCTCGATCGAATATGTATAGACGTAAGGCGTCGGAACTTTGGCCGGCGCGCCGTAGATTTCCACTTCGACTCCAGGGGGCAAAATCGGAATACCGTTCGCGTTGAAACCAAATCGCAGAGCCGGGTTTATCGGGTAGCTGAACGGAGAATTGTTCGCACCGAGCGAGTAGAGAATTTGGCCGCCGTCGAAAGGCGTACTGAAATCAGAGGCCGAAGTGCCGCAGCAAAGACCATAGCGCGCAAAGAATGGAGGATTGCCGCGGGTGTTGGCGAATTCAAGTAGCGGGATGCGGTTGTAAGCAATGCCGAAGCCGCCGCGAATCACCAGCTTGTTTTCATTGAGCAGCCCGTGGAACGAATCGCCGAGGTTCGGACTGTAGGCAAAACCAAGCCGCGGCGCGAAGTTGTTTCGATCAGGGGGGTAGAGTGATTTGACGACGACAATGCTTCCGCCCGTTATCTCCTGACCGGCCGGACCCAGAACGAAGTTACTAAGTACACCGTTTTTCTCGGTCAGCGGAGCAAAGTACTCCCATCGCAGGCCGAGATTCAGGGTCAAGTTCGGGCGGAACTTCCAGTCATCCTGCACAAACAACGCGTCGGTCGACGAGCGGAAGTTACGCTTTGATTGCGCGGGGCCGCCCGTGCGAGGGTCGGCCCTAATCTGTTCGAACTTCGGCGCGTCGTTGGCAAAGTTGAATATACCGGCGAAAGTGTAGAACGGTCGCGAACCCCCCGAGAGGTCATTATTGTCTTGCTCCCAGCGGCGTTCTCCGCCGATGCTGAGACCGTGATTGCCTCGCACCCAGCGAAACGTATCGCGGAGCTCGAAAGTGTTTTCGGAAAAGATGCCCGGAGTCGTTTCGGCCCAGGGTGCGCCCCATTGTAAGCGAGCAAAGGGCAAGTCTTCGATCTCGATGTGCGGAATACCGAAGTTCGTGCCAGTCGACGAAGCGATCTCGTTGAATGAGAAGCGAGTCGCATTGAAGCGCGCTTCGTTGGTCTTGTTGGAAGAGATGGTGTGCGCCCAGGTGAGCATACCGAAAAGATTCTGCGGCGCGGTAGTGATGTCACCCATCGGGCGGCTGCGGCCCGCCGCATCGGCGCCGGTCCCTTCGAAGCGAGAAATGTAAGAGCTAAAGGTGAGCGTGTCATTACTTGTAAGATTGACGTCGATGCGGGGATTAAACTGATTGCCGCGGCTTATCGTCGGAACGGCGAGTTGTGCGAATTGGATGTCAGGAATCCCGTCGAGACCCCCTCCGTTCAGATTGTGCAGGTTGAAGGATAGGTATTGGCCCTGTGCTCCCGCGAGCTGTCCGATATCGAGGCCGCCTGCAAGCTGTTGGCACAATGGGAAGTCTCCTGTGGGAAAACCGGCGAAGGCGCAAGTTACAGGAATAACGGAAACCACTCGCGGCGCGACGCCGGAGTCGCCCAGGATTCGCGACGCAATACTACCTGGACGACTTGATATTACGGCCTGCCGGAATTGCGCAGTTTCAATGAAGGCATTGACCGTGTCGGTGTTGCTGCTGCGCAGGCCTTCGTAGGAGAAGAAAAAGAAAGCTCGTTTCTTACCATTCCAAGTAGCGGGACCACCTTCACCAAACCTTGGCAGAGTGATCGGACCGCCGATGCTTCCTCCAAATTGGTTCAGGTGCTGGTTGACACGAATTCCCGGAGCGCCATTGGGACCGCCATATTTATTAACGGCATTTAGGCCGGGACTGTTGTTCTTAAGAAAAAGACTGCCATGAAAGTCGTTAGTGCCATTTTGCGAGACGGTCAACACCTGCGCACCTGAGTTGCGACCGTATTCGGCTGAGTAGACATTTGCTATTACGCGCACTTCTTTGACTGATTCCTGATTTGGCGTAATTACCGCGGCGCCGCCGTTAGTCAAACTGTTCACGCTGGTGCCGTCGATCTGATAATTGTTGGAAGTTATTCGCTGACCGTTGGCTGAGATTTGCGGTTGATTCTCTGTCTGAAAGATTGATCGGTTCGACCCACCAGGCCCGGCAGTGTTAGGAAGATTGACCGCGCCACCCGTGCCACCACGGGCCGAGTCGCCGAAGACTCCGGGAGTCAATCGCAGTAATTCATAAGGATCGCGTCCAAACTGCGGCAACGTGCGTACCTCCTGCGTCGTGATTGCCTTATCGACGTTCGCGTTCTCGGTCTCTAAAGTCTGGGCAGTTTCCTGACTCACCGTCACAGTTGCGCTCACGTCACCGGCTTCAAGCACGCCGTCAATTCCCTGGACAGTCTCAGCATTAACGGCAACATCTTCGAAGACCTGTTGTTTGTAGCCAGTCTTTTGGATGGTAAGTTTGTATTTGCCGGGAGCAAGACCGGACAGTCTATAAAAGCCTTCATCGCTCGATGTGGTCTCCTGGGTTTTGCCGGTCTCGGCGCTAGTCAGCGTGATTTTCGCTTCCGGGACCAGACCTCCTGCTGTGTCCTTGATTGTTCCCTGCACACTCGCCTTAAACTGTGCGTTCGCGCTAGAGGCCAGGACCAACAGAAACAAACTGCATAGAGTAAGACGAAAAGAAAATCCAAACTGACGCATGATTCACCTCCGGCATTTGCCGTATTCGTTTTTTGACTAACGGGGTCGAATTCCTGCGAACCGAACGAATCGCTTTTGATTGATCGGGGCCGATGAAGCGGCGTTGGTCTTGCCGTTTCGATTTAGCTAATCATGAGGGGAGCGCACACAAGCTAACACTGAAACGTGAAGAATTCAATGGGAAGTTGTGGCTGTCTGGATCCCAACTTCAATCGACTGTTAGACGAATCGAAGTGCGGTTCGGAGCGCCGTTTCTAATGGGTCGGCCATCTATTTTCAAAGAGAAGATTGGTACTTTAAGTATGTAATTCTCGCGGGTACTCTGATAAACTCCTGCGGCTCAGAAATTCTTAGCTCTTCAAACACGGAAGGGATCAGTCCGATGCGAACAAAAATGTTCTTAACCATCGTTCTCTGCGCGCTGTCACTCGCTATCGCGTGCGTTTCCGGCACGCAGACAAATACTGGCAAAAAGAAAAAGGGACCTAATGAGACGGTGCGCATCGGTTTTTCGATGGACACGCTCAAAGAGGAGCGCAAATCGCCGCTTCAATTGTCGAAGCGGCGCACCGTCAAGGCGTGCCCGTGATCAGTTATGACCGCCTGATTCGTAACTCTGATGTTGACCTATACGTTTCGCACCAGGTGGTAAAGATTGGCGAAATGCAGGCGAGATACGCGCTCGATCATGCGCCGAAAGGAAACTACATTTTGATTGGCGGTTCGCCCACCGATAATAACGCTCTTCTGCTGCGCGATGGACAGATGAATGTGCTCAAGCCGGCAATCGCCAGCGGCGACATAAAGATCATTTCTGATCAGTTCGCAAAGGAATGGAAAGCGGAAGAAGCTCTCCGGATCACGGAAGATGCGCTGACGAAAACCAACAACAACATTCAGGCCATCGTGGCTTCAAACGATGGGACCGCGGGTGGCGCAATTTCTGCCTTGCCGCCTCAACTGGTGGGCAAAGTCCTGGTGACCGGACAGGACGCCGCGCTGGACGCCGTTCAGCGTGTCGTTGACGGCAAGCAGACTATGACGATTTACAAACCAATCCGGCCGCTCGCTTTTAGTGCTGTGGATTCAGCCCTCAAACTCGCGCGCGGAGAAACGATCGATGCCAAAGATAAGGTAAACAATGGAAAGCTCGACGTGCCTTCAATTCTGCAACAGCCGATCGTCGTCGACAAGGACAACGTGATGCAGACAGTCATCAAGGATGGCTATCACAAAATGGAAGACGTTTACAAGAACGTGCCGCGCGATCAGTGGCCGAAGCAGTAAGAAGAGTCCAATGTCCAACGTCCAAGGTCAGATGCTTTTAAAACCTTATCACCCACTAAGGAGGAAAACTATGGCAAAGATTCGCAAATTCGAAGACGTTGAGTCCTGGAAGCGAGCTAGAAAACTCGCAAAAGAGATCTACAAGGCAACCGGTGTCGGTAAATTTAGCCGCGACTTCGGGCTTCGGGATCAAATCCGCCGAGCCGCAGTGTCAATAATGTCAAATATTGCTGAAGGCTTTGAACGGGGAGGTGACAAGGAATTCCTTCAGTTCCTGTCAGTGGCGAAAGGATCTTGCGGTGAAACGCGAACCCAACTCTATGTAGCGCTCGATCAAGCGTACATCTCAGTTGAGGAATTCGAACTCCTGTTCAACTCAGCGATGGAAGTTAGTCAATTGATCTCCGGACTGATGAGATATTTGCACCACTCGAGTCTTCGTGGTAGCAAGTATCGATAAGGTCGAGTGTTTCCGATTTAAGCTTTAAATTATTCTCGAATCGTTGGACCTTGGACGTTAGACCTTGGACGTTGGACCTTGGACCTTAGACCTTGGACCTTGGACATGAAGACACTTCTTGAGATGCGGAATATCACCAAGAGCTTTCCGGGAGTGAAAGCACTCGACGGTGTGACGTTTGATTTAGGTGGTAACGAAATTCATGCCCTCGTCGGCGAAAACGGCGCCGGCAAGTCAACGCTCATCAAAATTCTCGCCGGCGTCTATCCCTATCCTGAGTACGGCGGCCAGATCGTACTTGAGGGATCGGAACGCCGCTTCCCAAATATTCGCGCCGCCGAACAAGTCGGAATCGCCGTCATTTATCAGGAGCTTTCGCTGGTCAAGGACTTGAGCGTTGCCGAAAACATCTTTCTGGGCCGCGAGCCGCGAAGATTTGGAGTCATTAACTGGAGCGAACTTTACAGCCGGGCCCAGAAACTATTGAACGAACTGCATTTGCCGATTGATCCCCGCGCGCCGGTCCGCAATCTCGGCATTGGCCAGCAACAACTTGTGGAAATTGCCAAGGCGCTGTCGCAGGAAGCGCGGATTCTGGTTCTCGACGAGCCTACGGCCGCGCTGACCGATGCCGAGGTTGAAACGCTCTTTGGCATCTTGCAGGGACTGCGCGAGCGTGGCGTTGCGATGATTTATATCTCGCATAAGCTCGACGAAGTTTTTCGCTTGAGCAATCGCATCACGGTTCTGCGTGACGGCCGATCGATCGGCACTGAGGCAACTTCGGAACTGGATGAGGCGAGCGTCATCGCGAAAATGGTGGGGCGCGAAGTTGGCCAGATATTTCCGGAAGCAAAGCACGGACGCGGTGACGTCATCTTCGAAGCGCGAAATATTACTGTCGAGGACCCGAGTGTCCCCGGGAAGTTGCTGGTTGATCGAGTCGGCTTCTCGGTCCGCGCCGGCGAAGTTCTGGGAATTGCCGGGCTCATGGGCTCGGGACGAAGCGAACTGTTGATGGCGATTTTCGGCGCCCATGCCGGTCGAAAATCCGCTGACCTGTTTGTCGGCGGGCAACGCATTCAAGTTAATCACCCATACGACGCGATCAAAAATGGGATAGGATTCGTGACTGAAGATCGCAAGCGTTACGGCCTGATCCTCGAGCAGACAATCTTGAAGAACATGACGCTGGCAGCGCTCCGGCATCTGTCGGGACGATTTGTGACCAACGAAGATGCCGAAGCCGCCGCCGGTGAACGGGCGGCGCGAGAGCTACACGTTAAGGCGCCGTCGGTTTTCACAATCGCGGGCACGCTTTCCGGCGGCAACCAACAAAAGGTTGTGCTCGCGAAGTGGCTTTTGACCAAGCCGCGCGTGCTTTTTCTCGACGAGCCGACGCGGGGAATCGATGTCGGCGCAAAGCAGGAAATCTATAGCGAGATCAATCGGCTGGCCGCGACAGGAATCGCGATCGTTTTGGTTTCATCCGAGTTACCTGAAGTTCTCGGTCTTTCCGATCGCGTGATCGTTCTACATGAGGGCAGCGTTACCGGTGAATTCAACCGGAGTGATGCGACGCCCGAAGCTGTCATGTCCTGCGCGACGGGACGAAGACAAATAGCTGCCTGATTCGATATGGCCGAGACAACTCAAACCGGACGATTCAAACTTCGCACCTCTGCACTTCGCGCCTACACCATGCTGGGGGCCCTGATCGTTATTTGGCTTTTCTTTCAATGGGCGACGATTGATCAATACCATCCCTACGGCATCTTCCTCGGCGCCGTTAACTTTTCAAAACTTTTGCAACAGATGGCCGTGACCGGCGTGCTCGCCGTGGGCATGCTAATGGTGATCGTTTGCGGCAATATTGATCTTTCGATCGGCGCCGTTGTCGGTTTGGCGGGAGGCATTGCCGCGCTGACGCAGGGGTGGGGACTCGGTGCTTCGCTGGCGTTGGCCATTGTGGTAGGCCTGGCCATCGGGGCGTTGCAGGGAACCCTGGTCGCGTATTTCAATATCCCCGCCTTCATCGTGACTCTGGGGGGACTGGAAGCATGGCGCGGAGTAATTCTCAAACTAACTAAAGGCGCCACGATTCCCGTCGAACTTCCGTTCTTTCGTTCTTTGGGTCGCGATTTCATCGATCCGCGAATCGGTATTGCGTTGGCGATCCTCGCCGTCGCCGCCATCGTCTGGTCCAACATCCGCCGTCAGCGCGCGCGTAAGAGTCACGGTCTGACACCGTTGAGTAGCGGCGCCATCGCAGCTCGGATTTTGATTCCTTCGATTGTCGTTGTCGGCTTTGTCTTTTTAATGAATCAAGCCGGTGGCGTGCCGATACCAGTCATTTTTCTAATGGCGGTAGCGCTGGCCGGAGCATTTCTCACCGCGAACACGACCTTCGGCCGTTACCTTTACGCGATCGGTGGAAATCCGGATGCCGCCCGTCTTTCGGGAATCAATCTCCAGCGATATGTTCTGGCCGCTTTTTGCGTGATGGGCGCGCTCGCTGGTCTGGCTTCGATTCTTCACACGGCGCGCGTCGGTAGCGCATCTCCCGACGCGGGAACTCTGATGGAACTCGACGCGATCGCTTCGTGTGTGATCGGCGGCACCAGCTTGATGGGTGGGCGCGGAACTGTTTCCGGCGCGGTGCTTGGCGCGCTGATTCTCGCCAGCCTCGACAACGGCATGTCATTGTTGAATGTCGAAAACTGGGCGCAGTATGTCGTAAAGGGTGGCGTGCTCGTGGCTGCGGTCGGGTTCGATATGTTTGGGAGAAGGAAAGCCTAGCGGAAGAAATCAGGACGCCACGAAAGGCACAAAAGGCACACGGACCTCCATCTGCTGAATTGGATTAAGGCGATCTGTCTGTGCTTCTTGGTGGCTATATATTTGATCAGTCATGCCCGCCTTAATTATTCACGGTCATTTCTATCAACCACCGCGCGAAAATCCATGGACTGGAATTGTTGAAACTGAGCCCGACGCAGCGCCCTTCCACGATTGGAATGAACGAATTCATTCTGAATGTTATCGCCCTAACAGCCTCATTTCAGTTTCTGCCGATGGAAAAGAACAATCTGTTAACAACTACGCCGGCATCAGTTTCAATTTTGGTCCGACACTTCTAAGTTGGCTTGAACGAAACCACGCGGATACTTACGCCCGGATAATTGAAGCGGATCGAGAGAGCGCCATCGCTCGAGATGGTCATGGCAATGCGATAGCTCAGGCGTATGGCCATGCGATTTCGCTTTCGCTTCAAACGCGAGCCCGAAGCAATGTGGCTGCCGGAAACTGCCTGCGATGATCGCGTTCTGGGCGCACTGATTGATGAAGGTTTGCGATACGTGATCCTCGCGCCGCATCAAGCCGCGCGGGTACAAAAAAGTGCCGGAAGTCAGAGCAGCGGCGGCCCTGAAGATTCAAAATGGGGCGCCGCCGGCGAACAGAGCATCAATACCGGTCTTGCATACCGTTATGTTCATCGCGATCTTCCGGGCGAATCGATTGCAGTCTTCTTTTACGATGGCCCAACCTCTCGCGCTATCGCGTTTGAAAAAGTTCTGAGATCGAGCCGCGAACTGGTCGATCAATTAGAACGATCGGTTAATGGGCGCGAAATGGAGAACGTGGCCACTGACGGGGAAACCTACGGGCACCACTTCAAATTCGGCGATATCTGCCTGGCGCATGCGCTCGCCTTCGAAGCGCCGCAGCGAAGCTTTGCGATTACAAACTATGGCGCCTACCTGGATGCACATCCGCCGGAGTTTGAAGTCCAAATCGATAATGGTCCCGACTGTCAAGGGACATCCTGGAGCTGCGAGCACGGCGTCGGACGCTGGCAGCGTGATTGCGGTTGTCATACGGGAGGTGAGCCCGAATGGAACCAGAAGTGGCGCGGGCCTTTGCGACTAGCTCTGGATTTTTTGCGAGACGAGAACGTCGCGCACTTTGAAGCAACACGCGGGCGATTATTCACCAATCCCTGGCAGGCGCGAGACGACAGCATCGTGCTAATCCTCGATCAGTATCAGTCGCGCGAACAATTTGTTTATGAACACGCAGGACGATGGTTGTCCGCGGACGAACAGTGGCGAGCGCTCGCTTTTCTTGAGTTGCAGCGAATGCTGCTATTGATGTACACGAGCTGTGGTTGGTTCTTCAGCGATATTTCCGGAATCGAAACGATTCAGATTTTGAAATACGCCGGCCGGGCTATTGACCTGATGGATCAATTGGAATTGCCGCCGGCGCGTGAGCGGTTTCTGGAGATTCTCGCCGAAGCCAAAAGCAATAAACCCGAGGTGGGAAGCGGCGCAGATATCTACGGGACATTCGTTGAGCCACTAAGACTTTCGTCCATGAAAGATAAAGTATTCACATGACGAGAAATCCGAAGGGCCCGCGCGCGAGCCCGGCCGTTAAGACAGGCGTTCCAATTTTACGCAAAGACGCAAAGACGCAGAGTGTCAGAAGCGCGAGCGTAAGCAGGGGCAATCTGGTAGCCCGGGCATCCGTGAATCAATTTCCTCCCACTCTCGGCGACATCGACCTGCATCTCTTTGGCGAAGGCAGACACGAACGCATTTACGAAAAACTCGGTGCTCATGTCATCACTCATGAAGGTAAGCGCGGGGTAGCATTCGCGGTCTGGGCGCCCAACGCCGCCCAGGTGAGTGTGGTTGGTAATTTCAATGGCTGGGACGGCAAGGAGAATCGCATGCGCCGGCTCAGCGATTCAGGCGTTTGGGAAGTCTTTATTCCGGGTCTACGCGACAGAGAGCTGTACAAATATGAAATAAAACATGGCCGGCGAAAATTTCTGAAAGCGGACCCTTACGCTTTCATGATGGAAGTCCCACCGGATACTTCGTCAATTGTCTTCAAATCAACCTACAAATTTCGCGACCGGCCATGGATAACCGAACGCGCGCGGCGACAGCCATGGCGCGAGCCGCTATCGATTTACGAAGTACATCTTGGGTCGTGGCGCAGGATATTGGAAGACCGCAATCGTCCCATGACTTATCAGGAGATTGCTCCGGTGCTCGCAGATTACGTCGTCAAGAATAACTTTACTCACGTCGAGTTTCTGCCGCTTAAGGAACATCCGTACGGCCCATCATGGGGCTATCAGGTTAGCGCTTACTATGCGCCTTCGGCGCGCTATGGCACGCCCGACGATCTTCGTTTTCTGGTCGATCACCTGCATGGGTGCGGCATCGGCGTGATCATGGATTGGGTGCCCGCCCATTTTCCGAAAGACGCCTTTGCGCTTGGGCGTTTTGACGGCACGGCGCTCTACGAACATCTCGACCCTCGCAAGGGCGAACATCCCGATTGGGGAACGTATATTTTCAACTATGGCCGGAATGAAGTGCGAAATTTTCTGATCGCCAACGCGCTCTTTTGGTTGCGCGAATTCCATCTGGACGGCCTGCGTGTGGATGCCGTGGCCTCGATGCTCTATCTTGATTACAGCCGTAAGGAAGGCGAATGGGTGCCGAATGAATTTGGCGGGCGCGAGAACCTGGAAGCGATTGCCTTTCTCAAAGAGTTGAACGAAATCACCCATCGTGAGTGTCCCGGCGCCTTAATGATCGCTGAAGAGTCGACCGCCTGGCCGCTTGTCAGTCATCCCGTCTATGCCGGCGGCCTGGGTTTTGATTTCAAATGGAACATGGGCTGGATGCATGACACGCTGAAATACTTCCGCGTGGAGCGAAAATTTTATTTTGCCCTTCTCGCACGATGAAGTTGTGCACATGAAGGGCGCGCTGCTGAACAAGATGCCGGGCGAGGAATGGCAAAAGTTTGCGAACCTGCGCGCGCTTTACGGTTACATGTGGGCGCATCCGGGAAAGAAACTTCTGTTCATGGGCGGAGAGTTTGGCCAATGGCGCGAATGGACTGAGACGGAGAGTTTGGACTGGCATCTTTTGCAAACGCCGGTTCACAAAGGAATGTTGAAGTTGATTCACGACCTGAACAAGCTTTACTCGAGTCACAGCGAATTTTGGGAATCTGATACTGAGCCCGCAGGCTTTCGCTGGATTGAAGTCGATAATGCAGCCGAGAATGTGCTTGCCTTCGGTCGCATTTCAACTCTAAGTGGCAAAGAAGTTATCTGCGTTAGCAACTTTTCACCGGTGGTGCGGGAAGACCATCGAATTGGATTACCGGTGAAGGGAACTTACAAGCAGATTTTGAATACCGATCATGAAAAATACTGTGGCGGAGGGTTTGGAGTCGTGCGAAGTATCAAAGCCGAAGGCATTCCATCGCACGGATTGGATTATTCGGCTTCGATTACGCTGCCGCCGCTCGGGACAATGTGGTTTGAGGCTCCGAGAAAATAGGTGACGCCTCGAGAGAGCGAGCTGAGCCTCGCGATATCCTTTAAGAATACAAGGAAGCGTCTCGTCATACTGCTATTCAACTCTGTCCAAGGGATGCTTTGAGATGAGCCCCCAAGTTTCTTCGCCGTTGTCTTTAGGCAGTTCAGAACCTCGGGCGTTTATGGCGATCAGCAGCCTTCTGGTCTCGTCATAATCAGCTCCGATCACTCGCGAGAGGGTACTCAGCTTTCTCCAATCCCTCTCTGTGAGCATCTGTCGAAGTAGCCTCTTCCTGGCCTCATCCAACGATTTCTGTTTTCTTCCCTGGAGCCAGTTCAACACAAGGTTGCCGCCAATCGTCGCAAGCGAACCGACGACGACGCCAAAAATACCGACAACGGCAATCCAAAATTGAGTATCACGAACGACATTATTGGCGATTTCATGGGCTAGCTCCTGGTCGTTCATTTTGGCTACTTCAAATCCAAGTGCTTGATTGGAACGAGGCGATGGCCGAGCATGTCGACCGCAGCCTGGCTTTGCTCAAGGACGATGTAACCGATCAAAGGCTCGTATTCACCATCGGCAGGTTTCATGTCTATGAATGCCACTTCGTTGAAGATTGGGCGGAAGCCTTCTATTTGAATGCGCACTGGACCGCATACTTCGGCCCGGACGGTTTCCTGAGTAGCAGTTTCAACTTCTATTTCGGCGCCCGACTCAAGCGGTCCGAGTCGATCCTTCCAGGCGCTCGGCAGCACCATCAAAGATGCGCCGGTATCTACCAAGGCATCGCACCTTAGGCCTTTGGAAACATTTGACGCATTGTCGATCCTAACGGATGCAATGATTCTGCTCATCTTTTCCCCTAGCAATTCAGACTATAC